>OHRI01000737.1_pt1 | contig 16945 bp, 17 predicted proteins | sample 1578421 | NCBI WGS metagenome assembly OHRI01 (sample SAMEA3879598, study PRJEB24766) | human gut metagenome | biome: human-associated habitat; feature: feces | place: USA | collected 1985/1987 | reverse complement strand
TATATTTCTTTACAATAACTATTTTAATTATTAAACATCTAAAAAGTGGGGGCGATAAAACGCTCCCACTAACCAACACGGCCTATTATAATTCATTCGGACTCATCTGTCTGATATTCACATTTGGAATTCCATATGACTGTATTAACTTCTGAATTGTAACTGCCTGACTTTTTCTTATCTCCTTGATTCTTATTCCAGTATAATATATGTACACATTATTTGATTCGTGTATATTATAAATACCTGTTTCTTTGCAATACTTTTCAACGGCTTCACGTGCCTTAAGCGAAGAATCAACGCTTTCCAGGGCCCCATGTCCGACTTCTACTATCCAGTAGCCCGATATGTCATCTTCCTGTTTTATTCTCTCATTTTCTATAATCTCATCTGAAGAACTACAACTTTTTGAAATATCATTTATAACGGATTCCATATCGGAAATTGTGAATTCTTCTTTGTCATTTAGTCTTTCTTCTTTTGTTTTCCAATAATCAGCACGCGTCTGATTGCTGTTAATGCTGTCTTTCCACTTATTACTGTCAGACGAATCATCATCCCATTTTACCGGAGATGCCGTTGAGAGCCATGCCCATATTACTGCTATTATAACTACAACCCATCTGAAAAATCCATGTAAGAAAATTAATGAAATCACTCCGATTATTACAGGCGGAATAAGTTTTAAAAGTTTTTTCTTCTTCTTTTCTTCATCGGACATCGCACTGTATTCTTCGTAATCTTTTATACTTGACTCTCTATATTGTTCATATCGTTTTTCAGTGGTATCCTTTTGTTTTTCGTAGAATTCTATTAATGCTTTTATGCCATCCTCTACACCATTGTTCTTAATTCCGTTTTCAGAACATGCATTATTAACTTCATTTTCTAAATTACGACTTTCTGTTTCAGTTTTTTCTGCGACATATTGCTGCATCATAGGTGTTAGTACAGCTTCTTTATCACAGTCTTTGCAGCTTATCATTTTATTTAATAGATCATAACCAGCATATTTGTCTTTTTCTTTAGATGTATTACCTTTTAATTTTAATATAACTTTATACATTCCTTCATATCCGACACATGAATCCGGTTCAAAGCCTGTATATTTTTTAAATCCGGCATAAGCCTCGCAATATTTTCCTCTGTCAAAATTATCCTGTGCTTCAATCAGGATTTCTTTCGCTCTTGAAGCCTGTGCATTGGAATTTATCGTTACAGAATTAACATTCTTACTTAAATTATCGAGTTTTTCATTAATATCCTCGTGCATATCTGTAATATGTGCATCAGTCTGTCTGAATTCTTTTGAAAGATTATGTACTAAAAATATGTTATCGCATGCAAGACACGCATATTTTTCTTCTGTCAGTTCTTTTACTTTTTCACTTCCGCAATTAGGACACTTTATAGCCTCCATTGTTTAACCCTGCTCCTTTGTATTCTTTATTTTCCTTATATCAAGCTGTTTTTCTATCTCCAGGCATTTAGCCTCAAACTGTGAAGATTCTGTAATTCCCGGTAATTCAGCTATCAATTTGTGTATTTTTTCATTTTCCTGTGAAACTTCAGGTGAACTCACAGGATTGGAATATCTCATTTTTTCGTATAATTTATCTATATATTTTTTATTTTCTTCAGAGATATCCAATCTGCATATTTCTAGTTCTTTGATAAGATTTTTAAAATCACGTATTGAATTCTGCTCATTCTCCTGAACTCTTTTTATATATTTGTTGCTGCCTGACAAAGCCAGCTCCAGAACTATAAATACTGCCAGTATCACAGCCTGAATCAGATAAGAAAATATACCGTATTTTCCCGGAATTTTTATACACAGCTTGAAAAATGCATATATCTGCACAACAAGATAAAGCACGCTACAGCCAATCATCGGAATCTTTAATGCAGCTTCTCTTTTATCCTGCTTATGGTACACATACCACACAAATAATGGCTGTACTAAAACAGCAATCACGCAAAAAATGTATCTTGTCATACGTCCCTCCTTGCTCCGCAGTGCATGCAGAATTTAGCTTCGGGACTTATCGGCTGTCCACATTCCGAACAGAAAACCGTCTTTGGAATCTCTACTTTTTCTCCACAGTTAAAGCAGAATTTTGAATTTGACGGAAGTTCAGTGCCGCATTTTGCACATTTTATAACAGAAACATCCGTATTATTTTTCGTTTCGGCTGTCGAAGCCACTGCAGAATCTACATTTGATTTAATCATGTCTCCCATGGAAAATGCCAGCGGAATCTGTGCCATCATATTGGCAGGATTACCAGCAAATCCCTCGTTTTGTGCAAATGTCTTACTGACGTCAAACTGCTGTTCCTGCTGCCATGTGTAGCCCTGAATTTCTCTCGCTTTCGCCATTCCCTGTGCCTCGATAACATTCGCATCCCTGTTACCCATAGCCTCAAATCTTTTCTGTGCCATGCTGTTGTCGAGATTTTTTAATGCTTCAAGATCATCAGGCTTTATATTGACCGAAGATAAAAAGAAATTAAGTATCTGTATACCGTAATCGGAAATATCTTTTTCAATCTGTGACGCAACGCTTTCAGAAATGTCACTTAAATGCTGGTTAAATTCATTGTAGCTGTATCTGCCTAGTTCAACCGCAATACAATTTTTAACTCTCGTAACAATCAGATCTTTAAAATACTTCTGAACATCAGATGTCTCCATCTTCTTCTCTGTACCGACAAGATTAATAAGGAGTCTGCGTCCGTCTGTTATTTTAAGTCCGAATGAACCACTTGCACCAGCACTGTAACTGTATCCGTAATTCGGGTCTCTCACAGTTACCTGGCTCGGCGTGCCCCACGGTATGTCCATCATCGTTGCAAGATTTATAAAATAAACCTCTGTGTGAAATGGTGATACGCCGCCCGATACAAGATTTCTAAGCTTGGAAATTAACGGGATATTCTTTGTCTCAAGAGTATATCTTCCTGCCCTGAAGCTGTCCAAAGCCTGTCCGTCACTAAAAAATACCGCTTCCTGCGACTCATGGACAATAAGCTGTGACATCGTATTAAAATCCTCAGCAGGATGCTTATATATCAGAACAGAATTTTCTCCCTCGTACTTTATAACTTCCTGTATTGCCATTAAAATTTTTTCCTCCCTTGTAATTTTATATTTCTGTCCAAAATGGAAGTTTTTATCATTGTAACATATAACTTCTATTTTGGACACTTTTTTCTTCTATTTTGGATAAACTTTTACATATGATTTCTTTGAGGTGAATATCATGAGTGAACGAATCAACCAGCATCTTAATCCGCTCATCGGCTCAAACATACGGCGTTTGCGCAAAGAACGCCACATGAAAGCTGTTGATGTCATTGCCAAACTCCAATGCGAAAATATCAATGTCACAACAGGAATTTTCAGTAAAGTCGAAAACGGATACAATAACCCGACCGTTGATATGCTTATCGCATTAACCAAAGTTTTTGAATGTGATTTTAATGAATTTTTTAAAAAATAAGCGGCTGTTTTCCGATACGGATATTCAGCCGCTTTTTTCAGTAATTCGGCACTTTTTTGAAGGAAATTCGATGTCTTTGTTGAAGGTAATTCAGCCGTCTTTGTTATTGACAGCCGGCGTGTCGTATGCTTTAGGTTATAAATCTATGATTTAAAAAATACTTCACCGCCAAAAATACGCTCTATGGGTCTCAATGACTTTTCAACGAATTCAATATCTTCTTTATTAATATCTTTTATAATGTCTTTTTCATGTTTTACAGCAGCTATATTTCCCGCAAATATTTTCTGTACTTTTCCGTCTTCGCCGCATACCACACGGTTAAGCGTTTTTCCCATAATAACAGCATCTTCTTCATATAAAATGTCGATATTTTTTGTAAGTGCAAATTTTTGTATGTCGGGAATTTTAATCATGTCCGAATAATCTTGTGCATCACATTCATACCCACGATATACATTTCCCGCCGAATCTGCTCTTAAAATATATATTTTTGGCATTTTTAATTTTGTTCTCCATTATCAAAGCCATCATCACAGCTATCATTATCAGAGCTGTCATCAGCCCACAAATCATCATTAAAAATATCTGTTTCCTCAGTATTGTTCTGCGGAAATGAATTTACTCCGGTATCTGTATTTGAAATTCCGTTTATCGGAAAATCCATATTCTGTCTCGGTGCAAACATCATCGCAACATTGCTCCTGCAAAAATACGGACGCGATTTGCCTTCGTCAAATACAGGCTTGTCGTTGATTCCGATTTCCGGCTGGTAATCAAATCCGCTCAAATCACAGAAACCGTCTTTTGCAAGATTTGTGACAATTTTCTTTACCGTATCAACGGGAAGATTTCCAACAAGAAGATTTCCTTCATTTGCAATAGTAAAAACCGACTCCGTTTTCACCGAAAAATACAATCCGCTGGCAGGCTGGCTTTTGTCTTTTGCCGTCTGACACAGTCTGATATCCCTTCCGTTAAAGCTGACTCTTTTCTCGACTATTGCCTCTGCCTTTTCTACCTCAATTACATTTCCGTTTGGTGTCAATACTCTCATCATAATAATTTCTCCTTTCGCTTGTGCGTTTGTTTTTGTTTATGAGCTCATTATAAATTCCGGATTTTAATCATGCTATCAGCCTATAAATAAAAAAAGAGCACAGGTTTTCTGCACTCTCTCAAAAAAAATTTTTATCCCGTCGCACGATTTTTACACTTATGAAAACTTCACATAATTCCTTTTAAATTCACGCCACTTTAATTTTAATAACTTTTCTTTTCCGTTAAATTTCATTTTATATTTTCGGAAAAATGATTCACAATCGATTTCATCAAAATCTATATCAGTAACAAAAACGATATTCTGCTGCTTGTTTTTATTCTTATCCCTGTAAATGAAAACAAATAAATTCTTGTCTTTGTCTATCATATCAAACATGTTATATATAACTTTCACGGGCACTTTTTCCTCAAAACGCTCGTAGTTCCCATGTGCTATGTATATATCGGACTGCATTTCCTGTTGTGTATACAACATATCGTAGAGCGTGGGATTTTCATCATTAAGGCCTTTCTGTAAAAATGTTGACCATGTCATAATCCAGTTGCCCTCGTAGTGATGGAGCATTTTTAAAAGGCTTATCATCATAGTGCCGTCAAATCCGAAACGCTGATATTCTTTTATATATTTCGGTACATCTATATAAAGAAGAAACTTTTGTATGTCACCGCTGCTATAATTTTGATTGTCTGCATTTTTTCTTATTATATCAATAACCCTGCTTATATCGCAGTTTACAAATTTCAACTCCGAAAATTTCCTGGCAAAAGCCACAAAATCTTCCTGCGATAACTTCACAAAATCCGTCACACATTTCTTATATGTCTTTTCATCGTCAAGCCACCCAGTAACCATTTTATTGTTTTTTACTTCCAGATTAGTCTCCACCCAGTATTCCGGTGCAAAACACAAACATATAAATATATACTTGGCAATCTGCTCTTTCGTATATCCCGTAGATTCATACGAATACTGTCCTCCGACATTCTTTCGTACTCCGTAATAGACAAGTACCTTGATTTGTCCAAGATGCTGTATCTGTGACTTCATTATATCTTTTATCTCATTGTCGGCAAGCTTGATTTCCAGATATTTTCTTTCCTCATCTATCATTTTATAAAACTTTACGGGCTTTCGCATCACGTCCTGAAGAAGCGAATACAAATAAAAATTCTGCTCATTAAGGCATACTATTTTATATTTATATCCACCTGCACACAATGCCGCCGCCAGCCCGAATTTCCCGAAAATATCAACAACCGTATCCGTCGGCACGTCCGCCCCTGTTATCATATGATGAATCATAGCCCTGTATACACTATTGCACTCAACCTGTGCGTAATTAAACGGCAGCTGTAAATCACTGTATTTTTCCTGCCTTATCTTACTGTCGGGCGAATACATATTCCAATATTTTTTCCCGAAAACATCTTTCGGCAGCCCAAACATTTTTTCAAGTATATTGCTCTGGCAGACACCGTCAACCGCTTTGCTGACGGTATTTTGTCTGCTGCCATTTTGTTTCCCGCTTTCATTTAATTTACCACTGCCATTTTGTTTCAACTCGCAGTAAACAATTTTCCACACAGAATCCCTTAAATTCTGCGGCAAATCCGCAACACCGATTCCGCATGCTCTTAACCTGTCTATTTGATTTCTTATGTTGATTATGTCAGTTTGGTTATATTCTTTAAAAATCAAAGCTTAAATCTCTCCCGGTATAAAACTATCCTTTTCGCACACACAATAAATATTCTTAAAGAATTCCAAAAATCCGTCCTCAACAGCAACCTGTTCTAATTTATCTTCTGGCAAATCATAGTAATATTTATTCGTATTTATCTCCAACGATATGCTGTCCAGCGGAAAACCCTCTTTTCTGATTGTACTGTGTGGTTTATCTGTCAAAATAAACTTCTCACTTTCCATAGACGGCTCCATTGCCTCGTACATATGTGTATCGTCCATCACAAAGCAAATCGCATTCTTGTATCTCGCTACCAGATTACCGTAAATTTTCACCAATCCAGAATAGTAATATATCATCTCATCATCTGACAAACGCTTTCCGTTTACATTGCGTACATGTACGCCCGGCTGAATCTCATCAGGAACATTATCAAAATACAATCCTGAATCACACGAAAATACAGGAATATGAAAAGCTTCATAATAACCTTTTGCTTTTAATCGTGCATTTTCAAGCGGAGTATTGCCATTTTCCACTACCTTAGGAATATCCAGCCCATCAGACTTCAAATCATTTAATCCTACTAATTCTATCCCAATTTGCCTGAGTCTGCTTCTCATGGCAGCTAATTTTGCCTGATTTCCTGTTCCGTATAATAATTTCATTTACTCATTCTCCCCTGATTTTTAGCATGGCTTTCAATCCACTCGTCAGTCATCTCAAAATGCTGGTAGTCTTTTGCGTGCTCCCAGTCTCCTCCCCACTCAAATCCGTGTTCCACAAACAGCTTGTAACACAAATCGTCATGGTCTATTTTATGCAGAAAATCCATGCTCCTGTCTGTATACTTTTCAGCATTGGCAGGCTCCACATTTCTTCTGCCATCAACTTTTTTCACATAAGGATTATAAAGTGTATTGATGTCAACCGCCAGCCCTAACGCATGCTTTGACAGCGTCGTTGAATAGGAAATGTACCTGAAATTAAATGCCGAAGAATTATTATCTCTCATTGACCTTTCATCATCGGCATCATATTCATCAATCAGGCGGATTTTTTCAATCTCATAACCCGCTTCATAAAGCTGCTTAAATATATCAAGCACATCATCAGCAATCACTCTGTTCACAACCAGCTCACCAACATGTGTTTCACCATCAAACCCAACATGCAAAACTTTAATATACCTCAAATCATCTCTTGGCACGGTGCAGTTGTCCTTAAATGATTTTCCCTGCATCTTAGCAAATATGTCGTCTGGAATTGGTGATATTGTGAATGTCTGTGTGCTCATGTGCATGCTCCTTTTTTTATTATATCTAATATTCAAATTGTACTATCCTGCAATTCTCACATATACATGCCTCGATATTCCAATAACTTCTGCAATATCTTCCTGCGTCTTACCTTCCTAATGGTCTATCGACTGTGACAGTTACTTTTGTACCAATTATTACATTATCAGCACTTTTGTCAGTATGCAACACAAACCTTTGATTAGGATATCCAAATTCTTCAATCAGCTCGCCTTCTTCAAATCCGAATTTCTTATATAATTTTCTAGGTGCAATTCCTTTAACATCATTTTCTCTAAATGTAGACACAGTTATATCTTTATCTCTGTCAAGCTTATCAAGTGCCTCTTTTAAAAGAATCGAAGCAATTCCCCTTTTTCGATAAGCTGGATCAACAGCCAAACAACATATCATATTATGCTTCCTTGAATATAAAAGTACGCCAACAATATCTTGTTCGTTCTTCACGCACAAAGCACGTTTGTCATTCATGAATTTCAGTACTATTATTTTGTGTTCGTCTATACTCTGCTCTGTCTCTAATCCTGGAAAATTCCAACTTACTTTTTTCACTAATCGCATCCATGAATCAATATCTGATGTTCTGCCAAATTCTACATTCATATTTTCTATCATTGACTATCTCCTCAAATCTGCTTTGAAACAAAATGTACAATTTCTTTCCCTGGCTCAAGGATATATGGTATCAACTCTAAAGGATATACCTTAGTACCCTTCTTTAAATCTTCTAGTGAAACCCAACAGAAATCCAAATCAATTCTTTCATTATCCAGCTCATCATATCCATGAAACACACCATCTAATGGAATATTATCATCCATCAGATGTACATTATAATATAAGCATATCTGATGACAGGGTCTTTTTCCCCATGGAAAATAAATTTCTCCGATTGCTAACAGATTATCTACCTCTATCTTAGCATGAAGCTCTTCTTCAAATTCCCGTTTAAGAGTTTCCATACTTGTCTCCATAGCCGCAACATGTCCGCCAATAATGGCATAATCATCATTCTTCGGACGCTGTAACAAGATTTTACCATTATGCATCAATATACCGCCAACTCTGTATGAAAATACAAAATCATCATTTTTAAATAAAATATCCACTTAACCTTCTCCCAATCATTATATTTTAATTCACGCACTTATTTTTTATAGCTATATTTATAATACTATACATCATTTATTATTTCAAGTCTGTTTCTTTAAATTTTTTCAAGCTGTAATGATGCTCTTTGTCCAATTTTTTAATACCATTCTTGTAATACTTCCCAATTAGTATATATAATATCAATCCTGAAAATACAAAGTTATTATTTATGCGTAACTCTTTGTTAATATGCTATTGTACTAGTATCAATATATACAGACACTTGGGAACAGCGTAAGTTGGGGGAAATAGTAGAAAGAGTTACTCGAAAAAATCAAGATTTAGTATCTGAATTACCACTCACAATATCAGCTCAATACGGTCTTATTGATCAGAATGAGTTTTTTGATAAACGTGTGGCAAGTAAAGATGTTAGTGGTTATTACTTAATTTATAATGGTGAATTTGCATATAACAAGAGTACATCTAGTGATGCTCCTTGGGGTGCCATAAAAAGACTTGATAGATACGAAAATGGTGTATTATCTACGCTTTATATTGTATTTAGAATAAAAAATGAAGATATTTTAAATTCCGATTTTCTTATGAATTATTATGATACGAATAATTGGCATAAAGACATTCAGGCTATTGCATCGGAGGGGGCTAGAAATCATGGTTTATTAAATATTGCACCTGCAGATTTTTTTGAAACAGAATTAATGTTACCACAAGATATTGAAGAACAAAAAAATATTGGAAACTACTTTAAATCATTAAATAATCTCATCACTCTTCATCGGCGTGCGTATTACAATAAAAAAGGAGGACTTACAAATGTACACAACGACAACCAACAATACTATGCTATTCTGTGATTACTACAAACAATGGATTACAGTCTATAAGGAGGGAGCTATTCGACCTGTTACAATGAGTAAATATAATATGGCTCATCAATGGCTTGAAAAACTTATTCCTAACCTAACTATTGGTGAACTTGATCGCTTTTCCTACCAAAAACTTCTTAATGATTATGCAATGTCCCACGAACGACAAACTACAATGGATTTTCATCATCATCTTAAATGTGCAATACTTGATGCCGTTGATGAGGGGCTGATTCTAAGAGATCCTACCAGAAAAGCAATTATCAAAGGAAAAACACCACGCAAAAAGAAACCCAAATATCTTAACCAATATGAACTTCATAAACTATTGGATAATCTCGATTTAAAATCAGAAGTTAATTTAGACTGGTTAATCCTATTAATTGCAAAAACAGGAATGCGTTTTTCTGAGGCACTGGCACTTACACCTAAAGATTTTGACTTGTCACGTCAGATGCTTTCAGTTTCTAAAACATGGGATTATAAAAACCATACCGGTTTTCTTCCTACCAAAAATAAATCTTCTATCAGAAAGATACCGTTAGATTGGCAAACTGTTATGCAATTTGCTGAACTTGTAAAAAGATTACCTGAAGATGAGCCTATTTTTGTAAATGGAAGAATTTATAATTCTACCATCAACAGTGTTCTAGCAAGACATTGCAAAGAAGTTGATATACCTATAATTTCAATTCATGGATTGAGACACACTCATGCATCGCTGTTGTTATTTGCCGGGGTATCAATAGCAAGCGTTGCCCGTAGATTAGGACACTCAAACATAACAACAACACAAAAAACATACTTACATATCATTCAAGAACTAGAAAGTAAAGACATAGATTTAATTATGAGATCACTATCTAATTTAAATTAATAATAGCAATACGCACGCTAATTTATAGATAAATGAAGAAAGCTTGTAGCAAAAAACTACAAGCTTTCTTCACTTTTATTCAATTAGTGAACCAATTTCTGGCATAAGTATTTCTTTAAATTCTTTAATAAGATTTTTATAAAATTTCCATTTTATTAGTGCTTCAGATGTTTTCATTTTATATGTCGCATAATCAGCAAGTTCCTTCAATTTATTTTCATTTGCAAGCTCTCCGTCTTTATAATTATAAGCCTCATATTTAACAGCCTCAAACGGAACATACCACTTTTTCGAGAATTTTTCTATTTCCTTATCTATGGCAGAATAACGCATCTGATTAATAATAACAGACATATCTTGTCCCATAAACTTGGCTTTATCCTGTTCAATTTCATCTAGTACCTGTAATAATAAGTCACTTAGTTTAGGATTATCCTCTGCGAAATCTTTTACAATCTCTTTTAATTCCAGTAATTTATGTTCAAATTCTGCCTCATTAAATTCTATGTCTTTTTGATCCAAGAAATCTACAAAACCTTGTAACAATTCTACAATGTACTCAAAATCAATTTTAAATTTACTATATGCCACTAAATCATAATCATCTCTAATTGGTTCATCTCCTGTATCATCTGGTGGATCCTTTTTTAATTCTTCAATAACATTATTATAAACTGCAGCATAATCTTCATATATCTGCTGGCTAAATCCATATTCATCCAAATTTTCAGGTTCAAAAGTTGAAAATGATTTTAAGTGTGCATAATCATGATCTAAGTCTCTAAACAATTTAATAAATGTTTTCTTTTGTTTCTTAGATAGTCCATTTACATCTGCTGGTGTAGGAGCAAATGTTCTTATTGTCTTTAATGATAATACAAAATTATTAAGTACAGTCTCCCAATCTTCAGCAATTGCTTGTCCTATACCACCCTTAGAATATAACACCAGTGCATCATTTATTTTTTTCTTATATTCTTTAGGACTTCTAAATGTAACAATCTGACCATATTCCTTGTTTTGATCATATAGACGATTTGTTCTTGAAAATGCCTGTATCAATCCCTGTGGGCTCATTGGAGGCCTGTCAATAAATAATGTTGATAAACATGGAGCATCAAAACCTGTAAGCAACCTATCTACCACTATTACAATATCAACCTGCTGTTCCCTATCTGCATATCTTTTTTCTTTTCTTGCCAGTCTATCATTTAAATTGCCATTATATGCTCCAAGCCCTTCAATAGCATATTTTGTACCAAAAAGTTTATTATAATATGTTAAATATCTCTTCATGGAATCCTGATTAACTTGTGATTGTTCTTCATTTTCTGATACAGAAAATGTAATAGCAACTTTAGGAAAATCTGGTAAGATTCTTTTTACATCATCACTTATTTTAAGTTCATCTTCCCCTGCTTTAATTTTCAAAATCATATCATAATATTTTTGAGCAATAGCTATAGATTCAACTGTAAGCATAGCTTCATAGGTCTTTCCCCTTCCATTCTGCATTCCAAATTTAGCTAATGATTGATTAATAATTATGTTCAAAACATTTCTCATGTGATTTACACTATGATAATATTTATCTTCATCGTCCTTTGGAATATCTCTAGGTCCAAGATTTTCAACATTAAACCCTAGTACCGCTCCATCATGAATTGCTTCTTTTATCGTATAACTATGAAGGCATGGTCCATATAACTCTTCTGTTGTCTGCGGTAAATCACCTTTTTGTTCGTATCTATTCTCCTCAAATATAGGTGTTCCAGTAAACCCAAACCAGATTGAATTATTGAAAAATTTTTCTATATCTCTCTTTGTTTGAGGGGTTACTGCTCTGTGACATTCATCTACTACAAACGCTACCTTAAGAGCCTTTATTTTATTATATTCTTTTGTTCCCTCTTTAAGTCGTCTGTTAATCATAACCTGCATCTTCTGACGAGTGGTTACAATCATCTGTCTGTTATCATCTGCTAATTTTTTTATCAAGCTACCCACATGTTCAGTATCGTCTACATCAATTGTATCGTTATCTGCATATGACTGAAAAGCACCTTTTGTCTGTAAATCTAAATCTTTTCTATCAATTAAAAAAACAGTTTTTTGAATTGATGGTATATCCATCAAAAGATTTCTTGTAGCCTTATATGATGTCATTGTTTTTCCAGAACCAGTTGTATGCCAGATGTATCCTGATTTACCAGCTTTAGATGCTTCTCTCATTGCTTCAATAGCATGAATCTGGTAAGGTCTTAAAATAAGCAATTTTTTCTTGTCATTATCTAAAACTGTATATTTTGTCACCATCTCATGAGCCTGTGGTATTCTGAGTACAGCTTCAGCAAAATCAATATAATCACATACTGGCATATTTTCTCTATCTATCCAGCCTGTTAAAAACTTTTTATTTAATTCAGTATCTCTTGCTGCTGAAAAATACTTTGTATCAACAGCATTACTAACCACAAACATCTGCACATTTGAAAAAATGCCATGAAATTTTCCTTCAGCTATGTATTTCTTTATCTGACGGTATCCGTCCATATAAGAATGTTCTTTGTTCTTTAATTCAATGTGAATTAATGGTATGCCATTAATTAAAAGTGTAACATCAAATCTCCTGTCTCTTGCATTAACATCATTGTCATCTTTAAATGCCTGATACTGATTAATTACTTCATAAACGCTTGAACCACCTGCCACATGTTCATTATTCATAACAACTAAATGAAGCGTCTCATTTCCTCTTTGAACATGAACATAAACTTTACCATTTTCTCCAACAAGCCACTTTCCTGCATCATAAAATGATGCATGTGACAAATCATTTTTAACTTTTGCAAACTCAGATTCACTAAGTGGAATATCGTCTAATTTAGCTTTGTTATTCTGTTCCAAAATATATTTAAAATTATTCCACAAATCTTCTTCTGTCCTAATGTCTGGTCTATATGTCCATTGAGATTCGCCACTACAAAGCTGATGTATAAGCCTATTTTCAATCACTGATTCTAATTCTGCCATAATCACTTATCCTTTCTGCGGAAACATATTCTGTAACATATATTTTTTAAATTCTTTTAGTTCATCACACTTACGTTGATGAAGAGTGATGAGGTTATCAATGCTTATAATTGTCTTTCCAACTTTCTTCTGTTCTTCAAATGATTTGGGCAATGATATTTCTAAATTTGATAAATCACTGGAGTTTATTGCTGGGTAGCTTGTACCTGTACAATTATCCAAAACTATCTTAACAAAACTATCAGTCTGCAAAAAACTCATAAGAAAAGCAGTATCAATATTTGGTCTCATCTGGGCATAACCAGTAGAGAAAACATAGTTATTATCAAGCTTTGAAAAGAGATAATTATTTTTTTGATAAGGTCTTACAGTTTGAAAAAACACATCCCCTGGCTGTGCTAATCTTTGAGCTCTAGATGGAGCTGAATCTTTAGTTTCAGTTCTATGCGATATCATTTCAGTTCCCACGACAGATTCTAAATCAACATATTCAAATTCATCAGGAAGTTCTGATTTTGGATTAAACTCTGCAACTTCATTCAACTTACGCTGTTCCCAATCGTTAGTAAATCCAGCAAATCTGATTTCTGGTTTTTTTGCATCTTTTTTCGGAAACATTTTTTGAAGCATAAATTTTTTTAACTTTTTTGTTTCATCACACTTACGCTGATGAAGAGCGATGAGGTGGTCAATTTTGCCAAAATATTTTGAAATCTTAATCTGTTCGTCTTTACTTGGAAAGAAAACTTCACCTTTTAATGCATTCTCATCAGATACCTTCATATCGTTTTTTGCACCTTTATTTACTAATGAATGCATATAATTATTCATTCTTGCATCTTGCTCAAAATAGATTTGAACAAACTCAGAATGAACATTATTTAAAGGTTTATAAACAGCATATAAAGTTGATACAATGCCTGTTTTTCCTTTGTTTGTTTTAATTATTCCATATGGATTAGATTTAAGAGGAGACTTTGTATATACAACATCTCCAGTCTCAACAACTCCATATGCAGCAACAGAAACACCAGCGAAGGAACGTCCCTGAAATTCTATCTGATTTACTATGCCATAGTCACCAGACACAGAGAGAACATCTTCTTTACTAAAGGCCGCATCTTTATTCTTTACTTTAGATACCTGTAGGTATTCATTCAACTTACGCTGTTCCCAATCATCAGTAAATCCTTTGAATCTAATATTAGGTGTATTTCCCATTCTTACACCTCCTTAAGAATCTCTATAAATTCATTAATTGCTGTTTCTGTCTCAGATGAGCTAAATGTAAGATTATTAAGCATATCCACTAAGGCTGTATTACTTTCCTTAATAGCCTTATTGGTCTCTTTTATGCTATCTGTAAGTGCTTTTATATCTATTTCATCCTCTTCTTCACTTGTATCTACATATCTAGGGATATTAAGATTATAATCATTTGCTTTTATATCTTCATATGAAGCCAAATATGCCAGTTTATCCACAGATTTTCTATTATTATAGAGTTCTAATACTTTATCAATATGTTCTTCATTCATTACATTTTGCTTTTTTTCTTTTTCATAGAGATTAGATGCATCTATAAAAAGGACATCTCTACCCTCCCTATGCTTTTTAAGCACTACTATACATGTTGGAATTGATGTATTGTAAAACATGTTAGCCGGCAAACCAATTACTGCATATATAGAACCGTTTTTCAGTAAAGTCTCTCTGATTGTGCCTTCAGCAGCCCCTCTAAATAACACTCCATGAGGAAGTACGATTGCCATTGTTCCCGTCTGTTTCAAATGATAAAAACCATGAAGCAAAAATGCATAGTCTGCTTTTGATTTAGGTGCAAGTTTTCCACCGTAATCCATAAATCTTTCATCTTGTTTAAACCCTTCTGCCGCAGACCATTTAGCTGAATAAGGAGGATTCATAGTAACAACATCAAATTCTGTCTCTTCATCAGTAGGCCAGTCGGCATCTAATGTATCTCCATTTCTTAAATGCTGATTTTCAGGATGAACTCTATGTAAAAACATATTCATTCTTGCTAAATTATAAGTTGAGGGCATAAGCTCCTGACCATAGTACTTAATATAGTCTGGTTCTGTTGAATAATTTCTACAACTGAGCATTAAAGAACCCGAACCCATACACGGATCATAAACCTGAAGCCCTCTTTTATTTTCCTGCCCCGTCATTGCAATTCTGCAAAGAATCTGTGCCGGTCCATGCGGAGTATAAAATTCGCCCGCTTTCTTGCCGGTTTCCGATGCAAACTGTCCTATTAAATACTCATACGCATTTCCAAGAACGTCTCCTTTTGCGTGAATTAAATCTGCTCCATCAAGTACTTTTATCACTTCTGCTATTGTAGCACTCTGTTTCTGATCTCCTGTTCCTAATCTGTTAGAATACAAATCTACATCAGCAAACAATCCATTAAATAATTCATCTGATTCCTGAATACGATTAAATGCTGCCTGTAATTTCTCTCTATTAAATGAATTTCCCTTAGCATCATTTAATATACTTACATATGTCATATCCGGTTCAAGTGTATAATGCATTGACTCTCTCAATTCCTGTAACAAATCCTTTGCATCCTCTGTTTTCATTACTTCTTCATATTGTTTTTGTGCTTCTTGTAAATCATCAGGCGTCTCGTCATTCAGCAAATCGTACACCTTTGCTAAATATGAATCTGATAAATATTTATAAAAAATTAATCCTAATAAATATGTTTTGTACTCATTCGCATCCATCTTTCCTCGGAGCACATCTGCCCCACTCCATAATACCTGCAATAAATCTTTACTTTCTGCCATTTTTTAATCCTCCTCAAGTTTCCTTATAATTGTAAGAGTTAATTTCTTAATATCCTCTGCCTGCTTTATCATTCGTCGATTTTGCACTAAAGACTGCCTATATATTTCACCAATCTTATGTTGCGTTTCTATATCAGGCAATCTTATTTTCAATTCCCCTACTATTTTCATATTTAACTTTTTTACACTTAAAGTTGTTCCCTGATGAACCATTGCTATTTGCTGTTTAAAATCCTTTCCCTCATTAAATTGATAACAAAAATACCACTTATCCAGTATTTGCTCATTAAATTCGCATTTTAGAAAATTTGATGTAATACATTTATCTTTATTATCAACTGAAACCGGAGCCACCTTTGATTTTATAAGATTGATGATACATTCTGATTTATTACTTGGCTTTGTTATTCCATACAAATCATTTTCGAAATCCTCTAACGAATACAAAATTAATTCCGGCTCTTTAATTCTCGTAGGATTTTTACCTATTGTAAAGCTAACTATGTCACTTAATTGTTCTAATTTCATCGCAGCCCCTTTCTGTAATTTAGCTAAATTACATTTTTATAATATCATATTAACCAATTTTGTCAATATGTAATTTAATCAAATTACATATATCAACTAATTATCGAGCCTATCTATTATTGGTGGAATTTATAT
>OHRI01000721.1_pt1 | contig 17509 bp, 19 predicted proteins | sample 1578421 | NCBI WGS metagenome assembly OHRI01 (sample SAMEA3879598, study PRJEB24766) | human gut metagenome | biome: human-associated habitat; feature: feces | place: USA | collected 1985/1987 | reverse complement strand
TCTTCGATTTCTAAGGCAATATCAAACCCTAAAATCATTTTGATAAGTGCTTCTCGGATAAGTCCCTTTAACTCCATATCTACAACAATATAGACATTGCCGTATTCATCATAGAGTGGACGCAAACAGCACTTTGATATGTACGGGTCATAAAATGCCAGTATTTTTTCAATCGCTTTTTCGTCCCCGTCCATTGCTTGCGAAAGCAAATAGTAGGACGGCTTCTTAAATGTTTGCTTCATTTTACTGCTTCTCCTTTAGTATTTTTTTCATAGTTTCCAAAGCATGATGTCGGTTTCTAAATACACCGCTTTGCGTAATCTTTTGTAAGTTGGCAATTTCACTTTCTGTCATTTCCAAGAAGTAATACATTAACAGAGTATTTCTCTTTCTTTCTGGAAGTTTTTTCAAGGCTTCTGCCAGCTCATCATCAAGGACACGAATATCAATGCCACATACTGAAAAGATTGTATAATCTGTTTCGTAGTCATCCCACACAGCAAAATTTTCAACGAAAATTTCTGGAAGTTCACAGAATGGAATTTCTTTATCTTTTCGTCGTTTCAATCCTTGTTGGTAGTCCTTTACAATATGACGGACAACTTTCTTCAAACAACTTTCAAAGCGACATTGAACTGTTTTCTGGAAGTCAGACGGTTTCATCAATCTCACCCCCTTTCCACTATGATTTGAAAAGTGTTTATCCCTCTTTCCGCACCATATAGGGAATGAAAGGTGTGATTTAATGACCTCTTTTGAAAAATTTTTAAATTTTTTTCGGGTATGAAAAAAGCCCGCACAAAACATATAGTCTGTACGAGCCTTTAAAGCTAAAACATATTCAATTTTTAATAGTGTGCTATTAGGTGGAATTTGATTGCAAAGAATTGTACTTAAAGCTTTCCATAATGCAAGCCCCCTTAAAGCACCGTATCAATGTTGGCATGGTTTTCAAATTACTCTGAAAAATTATGAACTGTTCCTTTTGGAAATGTAATGGTCAGTCTTGTATATTCTTTTTCCGTAGAAGCAATATCCAATTTCAAGCCCAACCTATCGCATAATTTTTTCGATAGATACAGTCCCATACCCGTTGCATTTGCCTTGTTTCTATTTGAACCCGTAAAACCTTTTTCAAATACACGGGATAAATCAGACGCTTTTATTCCACAACCATTATCTTCAATCACAAGCAATATATTTGTACCATTGTCTTGACTGTATATCGTCAGCTTATTTTCTTGCTTATCAAAATACTTAATCGCATTTTGCACGATTTGAGATAGAATGAATGTCAGCCATTTTTCATCAGTATAAATGACATTTTCTATGTCATGGATATTGATAATTGCTTTTCTTTCCATAAGCGAATGACGGAATTTCAGAATGACATTATGTATCACTTCGTCTAACTGCAACTGTTTTACAAAATAGTCTTTTTCCGTATTTTCGCTTCTTGCATAGTAGAGCATTTGTTCCACTAACTGAAATATTTTGTCTGTTTCTTTTTTTAATGTGTAATTTTTTGTATTGTCAAACGTCAAAGACAATGCTCCTATCGGTATTTTTATTTCATGGGCGAAACTTTCCACATATTCTTGATAGTCCTGCTTTTCTTCTGTGATTTTGCCGATTTCATCATTCATAGATTTGCAGGCTTTTTTTAGTGCGTAGTAATAGGCTTCATTTTGAAATTCTTTTGGCTTTGGTAAAACGTCTGCAATATAATAGGTTTCTTCCAGTCCATCTACTAAATCAATAATATGTTGTGAAGCGTTACGTTTCTTCCGATACAAACACCATTGAAAAAGCCCTTGTATGCTGATGAACAGAATTACCAGCAATACAACAAATAGCATATCTACACCGTAGAAAATCAAGAGAAATGCTACTAAGGCAAGAAAGAAAAGCTGAAACAATATCTCTGTTATTTTTTCTTCTAAGAATGTAAAAAAACTCACAGTTTCCAACCCTTTCCTCGTATATTTTCCAATAAATGAACAATACCGATTTCTTTCATTTTCTTTTTTAGACGGGTCATATTAACCAGTAATACATTTTCGTCTAAATAATATTTGTCGTTCCACAGCTTTTCCAATAGTTCTTCTTTGCTAATAACTTTATCTTCGTTCATAAAGAAGTAGTACAAAATACGAAATTCATTTCTTGTCAGTTCAATGCTTTGCTCTTGATATTTCAAAATGGATAAGTGTAAATCAAGGGTACAATCTTTTTTGACAAGCTCACGGAAATTGTTTGGGTTTGACAACTGCAATGCACGCTTGATCTTCTCAAGAAGAATAAGCGTATCATATGGCTTTGTGATAAAATCAATCCCACCCACTTGAATACTTTTCAATTCGTCAGCATTTGTATCTCTGCTTGTTACAAAGATAATCGGTACTGGCATGACTTGTTTTATTTTCCTGCATACTTCATAGCCATTCTCATACGGCAGGTTAATATCAAGCAGAACCAGTTCTATGGAATATTGCTTTAATTCATCTGTCAGGTTTCCAAAGTCAGTCAATAAAACTGTTTCATATCCTTGTGTGTTCAATAATTTAGAAAGCTCCAAACGAGTGATTTCATCATCTTCGATAATTGCTATTCTCATTTCAACACCCCCTTGATTTACCATTATAATAATTCCACAGCAGGAGAGCTAGAAAAATCTAACTCGCCTCATTGATATTTCGTTTGAAACCGATATACGTTGCTATCCAGTAAATACTATAAATTAGGAAGAAGATAATTAAATTCAAGCCAAAGTACATTAGATAAAGGTGTTTATCTCCCAAAATTTGTTGATACACATTATTCAATGACGACATCATCACGAAAGAACATAATATTGCTGATATTGCAGGGACACAAAATAATATCAATAATTGTTTTCTGATTGTCTTAAATAGCGACTTGTCATTTATTCCTAATCTTCGCAAGGTCAGGTAGCGATATTTGTATTTAGTAGAGTCGCTCAATGATTGAACTGCCAAAATTGTCCCTACTGCGGAAATCAAGATAAATGCAATATACATAAACAGACTGACTACTATTGCAACCATTGCTTTTTGTTGTTCTATTTCTGCACCTCTTACGTTTACTCTATACGATTCGTCATTTATTTCTCCATTTTCATCAACCTTTACTAATTGATGTTGCATATCTTCTTTTATCTTATTTTCTAATTCTGCGTCTGTATCTTCTTTTGTATCTATAATCAAATGATTTTCTGATACTTCAAGTCCTTGAACATATTTATCTGGAAGTACAACAACAAATCTGCCAGTATTAGTTATAGAGTTCCAATAAGACTTAGTGTCATATCCTTTTAATTTCAAATTTTTATTTGCTACTGTTATGGTTTCAATATCTTTGTTATCTTCAACCTCATATGCAAACTTGCTATTTGTAACTATATAGTATTCGTTATCATTTAAAGAAAGCAACGGCATCTTTCTTAATTCTAGTAATCTATTATAATCACTTAACTTCAAGACTGGGTCAAAATCATAATATTCTGATTGGAAAAAATTTTGTACCTGATGATTCGGCTCTTTATAAATGTCGTACTCAATGGTATTATCAATCGTATATTCTTCTTCAATTACTCGAATATATTCATCAAATACCTGCTTATCATCAAAGAGTTGTACATCATATGGTGCATTTAAATTCACGCTGATATCATACGAAGCTTTGTTGATACTAGAATAATTCAGAGCCAGCAGTGAAATTAAAATCAACATAGACAATGTACCAAATGTGAAGCTCATTGTTCTTGCTTTAGAAGCAAATGTTCTTGCTACAAACAGATTATCATTTTGATATTTCATTTTTTTATTCTTTAACAAAACAGTCAAGAACATATCTGCACAAGTTGTAGATATACCATAAATGCTGATAATCAACATGATTACGCTTACCATCAAATAGGTAAGTGTTTCTTGCTTATTAAAATTATCCATAGTACAACGTGAATTCCAGAGAAAAAGAGAAATCGCACCAAGAATAATACTTAAAACAAAAATGACATTTCTTTTTTTACTGTCACGGAACATTTTCTTTTCATTTTGTTTATCAAAGTAAAGAAAATCACGTATCGTCATTTTACTTATTCTTCTTAATAGATTAAGTAAAACCAAAACATAAATAGTTAAAAAATAAATTATCAATAGTCCAATAGAAACAAAATTCAAAGAAATAAAGAGAGTTTTTGGAATACCCAGTAAGTTTACAATTACTAACGACACAAACTGGCTGAATAAAAAGCCAATAGGAATAGCTAATACAAATGCTAAAATTCCCAACAGTATATTTTCAATTATAACTAAGTGAGCAATTTCTTTTTTCTTAATGCCAAGAAGCATATATGTTCCTAATTCTTTACTTCTTTTTTCAAACATAAATTTCGTTGTATAGTTGATCAAAAAGCATATCACAAAAATAATAAGGATATTTACAGCGAACAATGAATTCTTAAATGCATCCATACTGGAACATAACTTTACAATTTCATCAGAACTTGCCACCAAATTAAAAGCAAATATAAGAGAAAAGGATGCAGTAACGGTTATCAGATAAATCAAATAATCTTTAATATTTCTTTTTGTATTTCTATACGCTAACTTACCTAACATTTCCCACTTCACCTCCGAGCAAGGTTAATATATCCAGTATTTCATTGAAGAAATCTTTTCTGCTTTTTTCCCCTCTGAAAATTTCATTGAATATTTTACCGTCTTTCAAGAACAAAATACGTTCACAGAAAGACGCACTAAACGGGTCATGTGTTACCATTAAAATAGTAGCCTGCATTTTCTTGTTGATTTCAGACATTGTTTCCAGTAATAATCTGGAAGCTTTTGAGTCCAAAGCTCCCGTCGGTTCATCAGCTAAAATCAGTTTCGGTTCATTGATTAAGGCTCTAGCACAAGCACAACGCTGTTTTTGTCCGCCAGAAACTTCATAAGGAAATTTCGATAAAATATCACGAATACCCAATTTATCGGCGATAGCATGAACTCTTTTCTCAATATCAGTAGGGTTCTGTTTGTTGATAACCAATGATAAAGAAATGTTTTCTCCAATCGTTAAAGTATCTAAAAGGTTGAAATCTTGAAAAATGAACCCTAGATTTTCACGTCTGAAATCAGCAAAATCTTTATCCTTGATTTTGGTAATATCTTGATTATTGACTGTAATGTGTCCGCTGGTTACAGTATCAATCGTAGAGATACAGTTTAATAGGGTAGTCTTTCCAGAACCACTAGCTCCCATGATTGCGACAAATTCGCCCTTATCTACATACATAGAAATACCGTCTACTGCCTTTGTGATATTTCCAGAGTTACCCCCGTAGTATTTTTTTACTTGCTCTAAATTTAAAATGTGTTCCATTAAAAATCGCTCCTTTCTTCCTGCCACATTTATTTGTTTTGGAATACAATTAAATTATAGCAAGGGCAGTATTCAATTACACTTACAGTTTTGAAAGTAAACAGAGAGTAAAAGAGCCGTGATAATGCAGATCACAATTCTGTGAAGCATTTCCACGACCCTTTTATTATAATTTTGCCTTTGTCTTTTTCGTAATGATATAATTATATTCTTCTGGTGTAGGACGTTTATTCCCAAAATACTTTTTGAAATTTGCCTGCACCTCTGGGTCGGTGCTATTCATAGCTTCATCAATCGTAGCTTCAATATCCGCCCGAACATCAGCCAATAATACACCGCCAGCTTTTGCACCAGCTTTCAATGCCTTTTTTATATCTCTTTTGTTCAGTCCTATCATATTCATACCTCAATTCTACTTTTTAAAGCTAATAAGTTTTCCATTGTATTTTACAATGATGAATATGATATAAAACACTCCTGCAAAAATCAAAATAAGACCTATGTAATAGCCTAATTCAGAATGAGAGATTAAATTGATAATAGGCATAACAAGAATACCAATACTAACCAGTAAAGTGCCTATTCCTATTTTTTTTGTAAACACCTTTTTATCTTTAGGGTCAAGTTGTGTATAATGATAACCATGTAATAAAGTAATATTCTCTTTTATACCTATTTGATAAGATGTAAAAAGTAAAAACAATCCTATAACTATTTCAACAATCAATTCCTCTAATTCCATAATCGTTCTCTCCTTTAATCAAAATAAAATAATTCTTCAAATTTTTTATCTAAAGCTATACAAAGCACTAATGCCAATTTTGCTGTTGGATTAAATTGTCCAGTTTCAATAGAACTAATTGTATTCCGAGAAACCCCGACTAGTTCAGCTAATTCTGTTTGTGATAATTTTTTTTCTTTTCGTACAGTTTTTAATCTGTTTCTCAAAATTAAATGTTCGTCCATTCTATAAACCTACCATTAAAAATTTATAAAAGTAATACCCCATAAATAGAAGAAAGAATAAAGCAATAACAAATTTGGATTTATTTTTTGAAATATGTGCTTCATAACCCATAGAGCCAAATGCCACAGACCCAATAATTGTCATTATGTCATAGTAAGGTTCTTTACAAACTGCTTTAATGAAAAGAATTAAAATGCAGATAAATAAAACAAACATTAAGCCAAAAGATTTCCCTTGAAGTTTAATATGTTTTTCGTATTCATCAAGATATAGATTCTCTTTTTTGTTTTGTGATAGTATTTTTTCTTTATCCATTATATAACGCTCCTTTCAAATAATACCAAGTACACTTGTTATTTATATTATAGCATTCGGTCATTACAAGTCAATATTTTTGCACAGTTTTCTTGTCGTTTTGTAAAAGCGTGCAAATCTGATAGGAAATGCACGCTATATCATTTATCCTACAATCTTCCAGTTACTATCCTTATGTAGCACAAGCTCATACTGCGATACCTGCGTCGCTTTTGTCTGATTATCAATGAATTTTACCGCAACCTTGACTTTCACATTGTCGCCGTCCTTTATAAAGATAGGGTTTACCAGTTCAGAATAAAGGTAGTCCCTGCCGATAGGTTCAATCACATTTCCCAATACATAGTAAGCAAGCTCTTTTTCCGTCGCTGTTGGGTACAGCTTAAAGAATGTTTCCAGAAAAGCGGTAGCGTCATTTACCGTATCAGCGTCCACGCTTGCGTCTGCTTCTGGTGTCTTAGGCTCATAGTCTGATTTTTCAACTGCTGGTGCAAGGGTAGGGTTTTGAACGATTACCATATCCCCGTCAGCGTCTACATGGACTTTTACGGTATAGGTTGCTTTCACATTGCTTGTCTGTTCTCCCTCTTTTATCTGCTGATCTACTTCGTAGGTAGCAGAAAAAGTGTCCGCTCCCGATTGCTCGATATGCCATACAATCACATCTGTAACCGTGGAGCTGGTCGGTATATCGGTTCTAATGGTGTCTACATTTAAGTCCTGCAATTCCTTTGTCAGATAACCGCTGATTGCCTGCGTCCTTGCTTCGATAGCTTCTTTGCTGTTATCCCATGTGTAATAGGACTTCGCAAAATTCTTCACGAAATTTTCTATCCCGTTGGTGTCCTGCAAGCGAAGTTCAATGATTTCTTTTTCATGGGTCGTGTGCTGGTCGATAGCCGTAAAATTCTTATACACCCCAAAGCTCACGCTTGCGACAAGCACCACCCACAACGCAATCACGGTTTTCTTATGTGTGCCTACCTTGACAGTACGCACCTTTTTTTCTTTTGGTTCTTTGATAGTTTCTGTCTGTTTCTTATTCTTCTTAAACATATTTTTCAAGTCCTTTCTATTGTTTTACTCGTCCTGCACCGATTAAGTGCTGTTGCCAGTAACTACTACTTAGGTCTACATATCCTATCGGGTCGCCTGCGTGGTACATCTGTGTCGGCGAAACAAGAATACCGACGTGTGTTACATACGAACCAGCGTTATAGGTGGAATGGAAAAACACCAAATCGCCTGCTTTTGCCTGCGAGAGTGGCAGATGTTGGGTTGCGTCATACTGTGCTTGTGCTGTTCTCGGTAAGGAGATACCAGCTTTTCCATAGCACCATTGCGTCAATCCCGAACAATCAAAGGAAGTATTCGGGTTACTGCCACCATACACATACTTCCAGCCTTGATATTTCAACGCTTCATTCATTACCTTTTGTGCCAGTTCTCCCGATACCTGCGGAACAGTTAAATACTGATTGACTAATTCCACATAGAACATATTTCCATAGCCATACCGCCAGCCCCCATTCTTAGCAACGGCTATCGGGTTGGTGTAGGTTACTTTCTTTCCACCCGATTTCTCACGGGCGAAGCTCTCTGCAAGGTTAAAAGTGTGTTTCTTTCCTTTTCCTGCCACATATCCCACATAGCCACCGCCATAGTTATAAGACTGTATTGCTACATTCAAGTCGTCGATACCTTGATTTTTGCAGGAAGAAAGCAGGGACGCAAAATACTTACACCCCTGCTTGATTGAGTTTTCCGTATCTAAAGAGTTGGGCGGTAAACCCAGACTTTCCGAACTCTGCATAACATCTTCTGCCGTACCGCCACTTTCTACTTGAATGATAGCAAGTAGCACATTGACATACTCGGAGATACCGTTTTCTCTGGCGTACTTTTCCACCATAGGCTGATGTTTCAAGACTTCTGCGGATAAGTTCATACCCGTAATGCCAGAAGAAAAATTGCTGTTCTCGTCGTCGCTGTCCGCACTAATCAACACCCCAAAGAAAAGCACCAGAGAAAAGAGGATAGGAAACAGACTGCCAATGAGAGCGATATGTTTCAGTTTCATTTTTTCTTCTGTCCTTTCTTCGTTACAAGGTTACGAGTTTTCTCTATGGTCTGTTGGTTCTTCTGGACGGTTTGTGTTTGCTGAACCTTTATCCTGCGGTCTTTGGTGTCATTCTGGTGTGTTTCCTGCGATACCACTTTTTCTACATTCTGCTGTTGTGATAAACTATGTACTGGCTGTGCAGGCTGGGTCGCTTTTCTATCAGAAGCACCAGAAGATAGCGGACGCTCTTTGATAACATTTGTCTTGACTGGCTCACTTGCTTTTGAAGTGGTCGCTGTGGCAGGGCGTTTCACTTCCTGCATTTTTTCCGCACTCGGCTTTGGAATGGTTGAAGCTGTGGCTGGTCGCTCATGGGGACGGGTAGCTCCCGTTGTCGCTGATCCGTCAGCCTTTCGCTGTGCCTGCCTTGCTTCTTGTGCCTTTTGAAGCTCCATACGTTTGTCAGCGATATTCTGTCTATGCTGTTCCTGCTTTTCCAAGCGTCCCGTCTGTCTGGACTGCTGTTCCTGCACCATGCCACGCTTGAAGTCGGACACGCTGGACTTTGCCTTTTCCTTTGCGGAATACACCGCATAAGCGGTCTGTGTCGGCATATCCTTGATGTTTTCTTTGACAGCATTTGCCTTGTCTTTCACTTTATTTTTCGTATCTAAGACAGCACCCACCTTTGAGCCTGCACGCTGTCCCATACTGGAAGTAGATGTATTGCCCCGACTGTCTTTTGTGGCTGTGTTCCTTGTCGGTTTTCTGTTTGAAATCGTGCTACCTACCACCGCACCAGCAACACCGCCAGCAGTAACCGCACCAGCAAGCCGTCTTTCCATACGCCTAGCTCTATGTCGCATAAACAGATATGGTCTGCGGAATATCCTGCGTCCCATGTTTTGACTGTCGCCAGCGTTAAGTGAGAACATACTCATTAAGTCGCCCAGCTTCATGTAGATACCAGCGAAACATACTATCTGCAAGAACGCCACCATGAAAAACGGGTAATCTGTGGAAATGTTATAAAACATACTGGAAATGCTGAACGCCACCGTTACAATGAGCGTTATTCCTGCCCGTGTCATTATGGTATTAAACACCCTTACGATTGCCTGCTTTGCCATGCTTTCATAGCTCGGTATCATGGAAAGTAAAAAGCTGATAGGTAAAAACATTGCAAAGATAATAAAAAGTATCTGGCTAAATAACATCATGCCCGTAAGCAAGAATACAAATATCGTTATCCCTAAATTGAAGAACAGTAGGAAGAACACCATGCCTAAACGGTTCACGACCTGCGGTATCGTCAGATTGTTGTTGTCGTTATCTTCGATTTCTGTTTTCACGACTTCCTCTCTGGTCTTTCCGTCCTCGTCCTCTGGACTTACTGATACCAGAGCTTCCACACGGTCTGCCCCGATTTCTTCTGCGTTGCTGTTCCCGAATTGTAAGAGTAACCACGGCTGTTCCACTTGAATAGAAAATAAGCTGTCCCGTATCAAGTCCACGCTGTCCTTGCCCTCGCTGTCAGAGTTGGGGAGCATGATTTTTGTTCCCAAGTCCAAAGAAGCGGTACTGATGTCTGATGAAAATTCATTTATCTTCTTGATATAGTCGGGAGCGTAGGCAATAAAAGAAGCGGACAGCACGAACACCACCACAAAGTTGATAACAGCGTGAAGTGCCTTGCTGGTTTCCCGTTTTATCAGTCCTGTATAGGCAACATAAAGTCCCACCACTAAGATAATGAGAAGCAGGAAACCGACATAAAAGCCAGAGCTGGAAAAACCGTTCTGTGTTACGCCTGCAAGGGTCTGTATGCTTTTTCCGATACTGTCTGCCATATCATTGATGAAGTCCAGCTTATAGGCTTCCTGCACCACATAGCCCGTAGCATTGCTTAAATAAAGGCTTATCGTCCAGACAAAATTGGTAATGCAGTAAAGCCCGTACTGCACCGATTTTCCAATCCCGTCCAGCCAGTTCCACGGCAACCACGACCAGCTATTATCCACATAAAAATCAAGCTGGTAATTCGACAGCGGATATTTAGAGTAAAGATTTTCTGCGTTTATGGTATCGTCCACAAGCCCCGTCGCATGAGCCACCGTCCCCAGAAGTGAAAGCAGGATAAGGGAGAGTGCCACCACGAACAGAGCCATTTTGAGAAAGTGAAGTATCTTCCTTTTTGTGAACGCACCTTTTATCCTTTCTTTCATCACTCCACCTCATTTCTCTGTACGGGCGGTCTGGTATCAAAGGCGTGTAGCAGTTCTTCAAAAACTGGGTGTATCTGTACCACACCGACACGCCCGTATAAGTCCTGCAATAAGCATTGTCCGTTCTCCAAATCACGAAGCCGTTTCTGGTTGTTTTCATCGTCCTTATCGATACCGAAAAATTCTAAGGTCTGTTTTATCTCGTTGATGTCAGTAGAACGGAAAGCGAATTTTAAGCCGATATTGTTTTTCAGACTTTCCTTTGCCACGTCCCCAGAAGATTGTGTAACGAAATAAACGCCTGCCTGCATAGCTCGTCCAGCACGAACCAGCTTGTTAGAGAGCGTTTCTCCTTGTGCCACATTTAAGAACGCCCACGCTTCGTCCAAATCGACAATCTTAAAAATACTTCTGTCCGAATGGATAAAATCAAGGGCAAAGGTACTAATCACAATCAGCATAGACACCGACAATAATTCAATAGTCGTGTATTCCTCAAAGGTCGTGTCCTTATCTGGCAGTACAAGGTCGTCTACTTGAATGATATTGAGCTGGTTATCAAGGCTGATTGCATTTTCCACCGTACCGTCTGAAAACAGCAGATGTGCAAAGTCGTAGTCCGTGAAGCTGTCGATATGGTCTGCGATATTTCTTGATATGGGCGTATCTTCACGGCGTAGCTCGTCTATCACATGGAGCAAGCCCCGACTGTCGCTCTGGGTAACGGAACGAACCGCTTTACGAAGTACGGGGAATTTTTCGCCGTCCCTAGAGGAAATACCCGTAAGGAATGTTAAGATGTCGATTGCCAGACTTTCAGCGTCCTTTACATTCTTCATAATCACGAATGGGTCAAGAAGTCCTGCATTGTCCTTGTCGCTGGTAAGATTTACGATATTGATTTCATGGGCTATCTCTGGGAGCGTTTCTTTCCAGTTGCCACGCTCGGCTTTGGGGTCTAAAATGACTGCTTGACCGCCAAACAACACCGAATAATACACCAGAAGATTGTTGCAGAACGACTTCCCACCGCCAAGCGAACCGACAAAAGCAGACGCTAAAGCGTTGGTAACTGTACCTTTTACGCCCTGCGAAGCTAAAGACGGTTGCAGGTACACATTTCTTCCCGTATCAACGGAATAGCCCATATAGATACCCGTGTTTTCCCCTAACTGCTGGGTCGCCCCAAAGCCAAGCCCAGCTAAAAAATCTGATTTTACATACTGCACATAATCATTGATATATCGCTTGTTGGCAGGAAGAAATTCAGAATGAAGCCCCAGCATATCCCCAGCAGGACGCACCAGCTTTACATTGAGGTCGTCGTAAAAGTCCTTGACTTCATCACAACGGCGTTTCAGCTCGTCAAGATCGGGTGCAGACACCCGTATCACGTAGCTTAACTTATACATACTTTCTTTGCTCTGGTCTAAGTCTGTTTCCAGCTCGTCCACGCTGTCTAAAGCGTCCACCACATTTGAGCTGGTTTCACTTCCAGCTTGATAGGCGTGATTGTCAAGGTCTTTCAATTCCTTTTTCTTGTTGCGGACTGTGGTTAATGCTTTTCGATTTTCCACGATTTCTACATTCATAGAAGTATCAACGGGGAATGTGAATTGCTGTTGCTGGAAATAGAAGATTTCAGACGACGGAAAGTCAAGCTCGCCGACAATCGCATTGACGGTAAAGTAGGACACATAGCTTTCCTTGTCCTCATGTTCCAATCGTAAATACCTTTGGCTTTCCTCAATCACACATCTTGTCGGACGGATAAGGTCGTAGTATTTTATCTGCGTTTCTCTCCTCAATTTCTTCTTTGGTAACTGATACTCATAATCTTCATAAGCGATACCGTCCCTGCCGTAAAGATGTTCCATGAGATACCCAAAATCATGGATTTCCAAGCGACGCACCTTAAAGCGACGGGAGATTTTATTTTCCAGTAACTTTTCCATTTTCATGTAACGGTTGATTTCATCATTCGGCATGGAAACAAAATCATTCATCAGCGTGTGGTTCACTTCATGGAGAAATTCCGTGAACGTCAGCCACGCCGATTTTTTGATGTTCTTCAGATTGAGCTGTTCTTCCGTAACCATGAGCTTAAAGCCAAGAAAAAAGCGGTAGTCCACTTGATTGTCCCCAATCATAGATACTAACGCTTCGGTCTGTTCGTCTATCTTCTGATAGGCAACTTCCTTTAATTTTCCAGTTACCAGCTTCTTTGACTGTTCCTGCATACTGCGGATTGAGCTTTCTGTGGCAATCTGCAACGCATGAATTTTACCCTCACGGGACTGTGCGATAAGCTGTCGAAAGCTGTCATGCACGATAAATTTCTGCTCTGCGGATAAGAAAGAATAGTTGTACGGTATCAGCTCATAGTAGGCGAATACCTCATTGTCCTTGTTCCAGACAAGGTTATTGTCAATATATTTTATCGGGAACATAGTTCACACTCCTTACTGCCGTGATTGTTTCATTCAAGGTCTGCTTATGCAGTTTTACGGCTTTTCCTGCATAAGTGATTTTTGGTCGCAGGGCATAGGTTATCTGTGATTTCAAAAAGCTGTACGGCTTCTTTCCGTCAAAGGTTTTCTGCGACATAAACCAAGTGAGAGCAACGGGAATACCGAAGTATTTGAGAAATGCTCCCTCAATCATGGAAAGTGGGGGAATATCCCCAAACAGAATGATGATAAATTCCGTAATCACAAACCATGTAATCTGTGTAAAAGTAACGGGAAAGGGCAAGTTAAAATCATTGATTGCATATAAGACTTTTTCCACGTTCCAGATACCCGTGTAAGATTTAATCTTTTTCAAGTTCTTTCAGCTCCTTTCGTAAGTTCTTCAAAGAGAAAAGGACAGCCATTTTCAGACTGTCCCTTAAAGAGAAATACGCTGTCAGTAGCAACAATGCTTGTCGCTGATCTTCCAGCGTTAATATGGTATCTCGCACATACCTCGGCTTGTTTCAATAAAGCAACCGCCCATATCCAAATCTCGCCCGTAGGCTTCATAGTCAATGTAATTCTGTAAGCTGGGTGGAATGTCCCCAAGTGCCTGCAATTCGTCTATGTAGTAGTAGGCAACATCTGTCATGGTTTCACAGTCGGGATAATAGTAAATATCGTCCTTATGTTCCACGACTTCTTCCAGCGTCCCATAGTGGCTGATAAATTCGTCCAGACACTCTACAATATAGTCGGGAAGTTCCTCTATCATTTCATACATCTCATTGAGTTCTTCAATGGAAACATACTCGCCAATCGCAATGGGGAAGTTGTCGGTATCATGGATAGCGTATTCCTCATACTGTTCATTCAAGCCGATTTTTTCTTTCACATCTTCCTCGTCAATAGGAAACGTGAACCAAGCACCGACTAAATAGCCCTCATTGTATTTGCCAAGATTAGCAATATAAACCGCCATATCATCAATCATAAGCACCACCTCATTTCCTACTCTGGCAGTTCAAAGATACCGTGTTCTGTTACTAAAAATTCCCCGTGTTCCTGCAAGTGAGAAGCATAGGCTTCAAAGTCAAAGTAATATTCTTGACAGTCCTTGGATAAATGCTTAAATGTCGGGTCGTTCATCAGCTTTTGCCTTGCAACATCTATCATGCTTTTGCAGTCAGGATAAACCGTAATCACGTTCCTGCAAATATAAAGTGCTTCTAAATTCTCAAACACCGTAAGTAGTGATACATATTCTTCCTGCATATCACTTGAAAGCTGGCGGTACATAAAATCTAATTCGTTGAGCTGGTACACGCTTGTATGTTCGTGGACTTCATCAGCATAAGGCAACACCTTTTCGATAATACGGTAATCCCCACTTTCTGCACCGACACCTAACTTTTCTTCAAACTCGGCAACATCTATCGGCAGTTCAAACCAGTATGATATTGTTTCTTCGCCAGTTGTTCCTTTCGTTTCCACCAGCACCCTTGTTTCCTGCATTGTTCCTCACGTCCTTTCTGTTGTTTCATCACATCTTTTAAGGTCTGGTACGACATACCAAACACATACTTTGAAAAATCTTCTAACTGTCTTTCTTCATAGTCGGCAGGGTTCAGTCGTTTCATTTCATGCCACACCTTACGCTTGTAAGAGGGCAGGTCGGAAAGATAATCACAGCCGACTTTTGCCTGCATATCCTTAAAAATATCGTTCATTTCATCACTCCAATCTGAAATTTTGGTAAGAAAAAAGCAGTCAATCCTAAGACTAACTGCTTTTTAAAACATATAAGAACTTATATTTTATTTTGAGAAAAACACACCATAAAGAACGATAAGTGAAAAAAATATTAGCACTCCAGTTCCAATTATATAACATAGTCTAATAAATTTTTTTCCCTCATTTATATCATCGTATATGGAAGATAATTTTTCATTATTTAAATTTTTTTCTCTTACTTCTTGCACGTCAATATCTCTTACCAGTTCATCTAATGTCAATCCAAAGAAATCACTCAATAATACTAATCGTTGAAAATCTGGGTATGATTGACAAGACTCCCATTTTGAAATTGTTTGTCTGGAAACCTTTAGTTCATTTCCCAATTCTTCTTGTGAAAGACCTTTGGACTTTCTTAAATTTATCAGTTTTTCATTAAAGTTCATAAGTAGCCTCCTAAAATAAATTATATTTGCGACCGCAAAATGAGTATTGCAAATATGATGATTTCTTGCAACCAACCTTTGTTGGCAATTTGTCAACCATTCATTACATCAGTATAATTCACTAATATTTGTCATAAAGTAAAGAAATATTAACCACATATAAGTTTATTTTTCATGCTCCAATTATAGCATTCTCATATCAGCACCACAATAAAATTTTACGTACCGATAATCTTATTGAACAGCTCCAACAGACACTATTTCATTACTACAATCTGAAATTTTGGTAAGAAAAAAGCAGTCAATCCTAAGACTAACTGCTTTGTGTGTATGGATATGAAATTGTTTATCAGACATATTGTTTGAAAAATACATTTAACTTTTGCCCTAGTAGTGTTGGCGTATCTGTATTTACTTCATGTCCTGCATTTTCAATAATAGCTATTTCTGCGTTTTCTATCTGTTGTTGCAATTCTAAAGAAGCTTTTTTATTTATCTTATCCTTATCGCCACAGACAACAAGTACCGAACATGATATTTTTTTCAGTTCATGTTTAAAATTAAGTTCTGTCATAGATTTGCATAGATTGATAAAATCTGTTTTCTGAAAGCCCATTTTTTCAAATGCTGAACAAGGCATAATACGGAATATCAGATTTTGCATTTTTAACAGATACTTTGGCATTTCATATTGTGTGCCTATTAACACTAATGAGTTCATTTTTTCTGGGTGTTCTATCGCATACTGCATAGCAAGAATACCACCTAAAGAAAGTCCACAAATATTTAGCGGTTCTTCAAACTGTTCACAGTATGTTTCCAATGTCCGATACAATGTATCATAACATGGTGTTTTCCCAGAAAGCCAATCTGATAAATTAGGGCATAAAACTTCAAAATCATCATTGAATACTTTTACGGTATCACTCCAACTTTCAGAAGATTGTCCCAAACCATGAAGCATTATATATTTCATTTCATCACTCCTAGATACTGTGTTTCATATCCACATTATAACTTTCTCATATCAGCACCACAATAAAATTCTATGCACCGATAATCTTATTGAACAGCTCTAACAGACACCATTTCATCACTCCAATCTGAAATTTTGATAAGAAAAAAGCAGTCAATCCTAAAACTAACTGCTTTGTGTGTGGATATAAAATCTAAATTCTATTGTATAACTTTTCTTAGCCAATTATCTCTAAATAAAATCTGTTCGTCAGTATGAAACCAATGTTCTCCGTCATTCATAACGGTAAGATTTGCACAATGTCTATCAATAAATTTATCTACCGTTTGACGTGATGTAAGATTATCATGTTCAGCATACAAAATTTCAGTAGGCGTTTTCCAATTTATCGGGTTTGCCCGAACAAAACATAGATATTCCCACGATAATGTTTCTCCAAAATCAGTTGGTATTTCTTTTCTTTCAGAAAGTTCCTTTTCAGACACATTCGCCCAGCTCATCATATCTACTATAAGTTGTTCCATATCAAGTATAGGCGATATGAATAATGCTTTTTCAATCTTGAAATTCTGTAATGTGTGCATTGTAAAATAAGCTCCGATACTATTAGCAAGTACATATATGTAGTCATATTTTTCAGATATTTTATCGTAGACTTCCATAATTTTATTTTTTACAATCCACGGGAAATAGTCATTATAATCTACTCCAAAAACATCAAAATCTAAACAAATATTTTTGAACTGTTCAGTTTCAAGATAACTTCCACCTTTACCATGAACATATATCATTGCTTTCTTCAAAATAACGCCCCCATAAATCAGAATTTTATATATCCACATTATACCATTCTCATATCAGCACCACAATAAAATTTTATGCACCGATAATCTTATTGAACAGCTCTAACAGTACATCTTTCACACCG
>OHRI01000711.1_pt1 | contig 17890 bp, 14 predicted proteins | sample 1578421 | NCBI WGS metagenome assembly OHRI01 (sample SAMEA3879598, study PRJEB24766) | human gut metagenome | biome: human-associated habitat; feature: feces | place: USA | collected 1985/1987 | reverse complement strand
ATACCCCCATATAGGACTTTTATATTTCATTGTCCTATATGAGGGTAGCATATCACATATCACTGCGGCGGGGCTTTTTTTTATTAGGAAATTTTTATGAATGCAACCTGTTTTAATACTATCTATGAATCTTATATGCAATATTTTTATTTTATGAAACCGACTTCTTTTGCAATTTTTTCATACGCGGCATCTTTGCGTTCATTGAAAATAACTTTATTTTCCTCAAACATGTTATTTCCCTTTGTGTCGATTGATACGATAAGAGGACCGAACTCCTTAACGCGGCAGTTCCAAAGTGTCTCAGGCATCCCCAAATCTCTCCACTCGGCTCTTACGATTTCCTCAACCTCTGTTGCTGCAACTACAGCATTTCCGGCAGGAAATACACAGTGAATGGCACCGAATTCTTTACATGCACGCTCTGTATTTTCTTTCATTCCGCCTTTTCCGATGATAACGCGTACACCTGTGAGCTTTACGAATTCATACTCAAATTTTTCCATACGCATGCTTGTTGTCGGACCAACCGATACCATTTGGAATTTATCGTTTTCAAGAGGTCTGATAATAGGACCCGCATGGAAAATCGCATTATTTCTTACATCTACCGGAAGTTCTCTTCCCTCTTCAACAAGTCTTCTGTGGGCAACGTCACGGCATGTTGTCATGCTTCCGTCAAGATAAATAATATCTCCGACTTTAATATCTTCCAAATCCTGTGCCGTAACAGGTGTTATAAGTACCTTTTTTCCGTCTCTGATTTCTACCATTATAAAGTCACCTCCGAATGTGTTGTAATTGTATAATTAAGGTCTTTATCAAAAATAATGTGTCCTCTTCTGTGGCTCCAGCATCCGACATTTACAGCCACACCGATTGCAGAAGGATGACGTGCCGTATTTTCAATGTTTACGCCCATTACCGAATATTTACCGCCCATGCCCTGTGGTCCTAAACCGATTGAATTAATACCATCTTCAAGAAGTCTCTCCATTTTTGCGGCTCTTTCATTTTCATTATGTGAACCGATAGGTCTCATGAGTGCCTTCTTTGAAAGAAGTGCCGCTGTCTCCACAGATGTTGCAACGCCGACGCCCACAAGAAGCGGAGGACATGCGTTAAGACCGTAGCTTGTCATTACATCAAGGACAAATTTTGTTACGCCCTCGTAGCCTTCGCCCGGCATAAGAACCATTGCTTTTCCTGGAAGCGTACATCCGCCACCTGCCATATATGTATATATTTCGCATGAATCACTATCTGGTACAATATCCCAGAATACTGTAGGAGTTCCTTTTCCGACATTTTTTCCGGTATTATACTCGTCAAATGTTTCAACGCTGTTGTGTCTTAAAGGTGCTTCAAATGTTGCCTGCACAACCGCTTCTTTAAGAAGTGTCTCAAGTTCTCCAATCAACGGAAATTTTGTTCCGCATTTTACCCAGAACTGAAGCACACCTGTATCCTGACAGCTAGGTCTGTTAAGTTCAACCGCAAGTTTCTGATTTTCAAACATTGTGTTATAAATTGTCTTTGATAAAGGACTGTCCTCCTTATCTCTCAACTCCTGAAGTTTTGCGATTACATCATCAGGCAGTTTCTTTGCCGTATAAGCAATAAACTTAGCCATGTAATCTGTAAGCTGTTTTACCTGTTCTTCCTTTGACATAATAAATCCTCCTTGTTTTTATGAAGTAAAAATCCGAGCTCCAATGTGAGGAGAGGATTTTAACCTCCTTGTTTTTACGAAGTAAAAGTTACATTTTCGACTTTTATATTGATACTTTTTTACTTAATCCGCAAAAAGCATTTGTTTTTACGGAAAAAACGGATATAAAATCGGTAAAAGTATCATACTCACTATCGTTGAAACTATAATCAACGGAATTCCCGATTTTGCATAATCCTTAAATGTATATCCGCCCGCTCCTATTACCATTGTGTTTGCAGGCATTCCTATCGGTGTAGCATAAGCACATGAGCCACCAATTACGCAAGCCATAAGTACGGCACTCGGGTCAGCCCCGATTGCTTCCGATATTGACAAGCATATCGGAACCATAAGTGCTGTCGTTGCTGTGTTACTCATAAAATTAGTGAGCACACAACAAAGAATAAATACTACAAATGTAAGTAAATACGGTGACGGGTTATCTCCAAGAAAGCTGATGACTTTATTTGCAAGAAGCTCTCCCGCACCTGATTTCTGAAGTGCTGACGCAAGCGAAAGTGTACCGCCAAACAAAAATATTGTTTTTAAATCTATTGATTTTAATGCCTGCTTTTCAGAAATTACACCCGTAACTACGAGAAGCAGTGCTCCGATACAGCCCACAACGCAAAGCTTAATTCCGATTTTTTCTTCAAAAATCATTCCGATAAGAGTTAAAATCAAAATTATAAGAGACAGCCACTGTTTCCACTTAGGAACATCTGAATAATCTTTCTGTTCGCCGTACACCGAATCTCCCGACGGCTTTGTGTCAGGCAGAAGCTTGTATCCTATCAATGCGAAAAATAAAATTCCCGTTATAAGAATCGGTAAACCGATTTTTGTATATTCAAAAAATCCGAACGATTTTCCGATTTCCTGCATTGCCGATTGGGCAATCAGATTTCCCGGTGCACCTATAAGCGAAAGATTTCCGCCCATAGCCGCCGCAAATACAAGCGGCATAAGAAGTTTTGACCTTGAATATCCTGATTTTGCCGCAATTCCTATAACAACCGGAATAAGAACCGCCGCTGTTCCCGTATTTGAAAGCACCCCACTCATCAATCCCACAATCACCATAATTGCGATGATAAGCTGTCTTTCCGACTTAGCAAAATGTGTAACCACTCCTCCGATTTTGTTTGCCATTCCTGTCTCAAACAATGCTCCTCCGACAATGAACATGGCTACGAATAAAATTACATTGCTGTCAATAAATCCTGAAAAAGCTGTTTTCCAATCAAGCACTCCCGTTATGATAAGTCCGATACAGACAATCATTGATGTAACACCAAGCGGAAGTTTTTCCCATATGAACATTATGATTGCAAACAGCAAAAATACTAATGTTATTGCTGCATGACTCATTAGCAACCCTCCTTATTATTTACATCATATCTTTAGTGAAATAACACGGCCGTTTGTTTATTTCCCTTTGCTTGATTGCATTATATTAATAACTTATGTTGTTGTAAATTTATAAAAACTAATGGTTTTATAAGTTTTTTTTATGCCTTTTATATAAATTTATTCATTTTCACCAAAAATATGGTATACTGAATACAATATTAAAAAACATTATCCGCTGAACAGTGCAATAAAGCACTCCTACGGATTTTTACAAAATGAGGTTTTTATGAAGATTGTACAATTAGAATATTTTTGTGCGGTTGCAAGACTGCACAGCATAACGCAGGCTGCAGCCGAGCTTTATGTTACACAGCCCGCTGTTTCAAGTGCAATTAAGGAACTTGAAAAAGAATTTAACGTCAGTCTGTTTAACCGTTCAAAAAATCATCTGACGCTTACAAAAGAGGGTGAATTATTTTACCAGAAAGCTCAAAAGCTTCTCGCCGAGTACAAACAAACGCTTAACCAGCTTCACGACATAGGCAGAACTATTTCAGCGGTAAAAATAGGAATCCCACCTCTTTTGAGCACAATATTTTTTCCTGAAATGATTAATGATTTTCACAGGGAATATCCCGACATTCCTTTTGAATTATTTGAATATGGTTCAATCCGTGCTGCCAATCTCGTGCATGAAGGCATACTTGACGCAGCATTGGTAAATATGCACTTTTATGAAATAGATAAGCTTAATTCCATACAGATTATGCAGGATAAAATCGTTTTTTGTGTATCAAAAAATCACCCCTTTGCCAAAAAGAAAGAGGTGACTTTTGACATGATTAAAGACATGCCACTTATTATGTATAACACCGATTCTGTACAGAATGAAACTCTTGATGCAATATTTAAAAATTCGGCGATAAAGCCAAATGTCATACTGCACGCAAGCCAGCTCTACACAATAAAAAGCTTTATCTGCGAGGAATGTGCCGGAGCATTTTTGTATTCGTCGCTTTTAAAAAAGCTTCCCGGTGTTGTCGGAATTCCAATTACTCCCACAATACACCAAAGCATCGGTCTCGTATGGAAAAAGGGCAGTTACACAACCGACAGTACCGATAAATTTATTTCATTTGTAAAAAAACACACTATTTTATAGGAATTTATCAAGTTCAGTCTCAACACGCTTATTGATTTTAACCTTAGGATTTTCCGTAATCGTTCCTCTTGCGACAACCATTTTTACATGGCGTAATGCTCTGAGGTCATCGAGCGGATTTTCCTCGGTTACAATCATATCTGCACATTTATCTTTTTCGAGCGTACCGGTAATATCACCGATTCCCGCCATTTCGGCGGCTCTTGCAGTTGCCGTATACAATGCAAACGCATTGGAAACGCCCGTATATTTGTGGAAATAATACAATTCTCTCCAAAAATCATACTGTGTAATCCACGGACATCCGACATCATTGCCAAGAACGACAGGTATATCATTTTCAAGTGCCGCTTTCGCACATGCAATTATTCCCTCAAACACAACATTTCCGTTAAACTGTTCAACTTCAGTTGCGTTGGTAATCGAACGATCAAACAATGCATACGGAAGTGCAGGTGAAATTGTTGTGCAAAGAAATGCCTTTCTTTCCTTGAATAACTTAATTGTATCAGCATCAATTTTTGCACCGTGTTCAATTGAGTCAACTCCATTTTCAAGTGCAACACGCACCCCCTGCGGAGATTCAACATGTGCAGCAACGACATAGCCATTTTCATGTGCCTTGTCACAGACTGCCTTTACCATTTCAGGAGACATTTTTAATTCACCCGGAACACCTTTTTCTTTTGCGTCCATTACGCCGCCTGTAATCATAAGCTTTATCAAATCAACCTTTTCTTTTTCCGATTGCTCCAGATGTTTTAATGCTGTATCTATACTGTCCGCTGCAACAGCAACAGAACCAGCCATATGTCCGCCAGGCACGGAAATTCCTTCATTAGCGGCAAGTATTCTTGGTCCTATCTTTGTTCCCGCATTAATCTCATCTCTTAATTTTGTATCAAAACTTCCAAGTCCGCCAACCGTTCTTATTGTTGTCACACCGCTCATAAGCTCTGTTTTTGCAAATCCGGCAACCATACCGTATGCAATTGAACGCATAAGTGCATTTCCCATAAGTATTTTTACCAGTTTCTCATTATCACGCTGTTTTTTCTGCGGCTTGCCATTACCTGCAAGGTGAACATGCATATTTATAAGACCGGGCATAATATATCCGCCTTTTAAATCAACTTTTTCATATCCATTCAAATCCGTGCCTGCCTTGACAATATCCTCAATTTTATCATTGTCCGTAAGTATGACGAAGCCCTCTTTTACCTGCATATCTTTGGTTCCGTCAAGTATTTTTCCGTTAATATAAGCATATTTCATATTTTTATACTCCCTGTTTTTGAGATTTTTATTTAATACCAATTAAACAAAATCTTACGCACTGATTGACTTTCCTGTGTAAAGCTGATAATATCTGCCTTTTTCTTCCATAAGCTGGTCATGTGTACCACGCTCAATAATTCTTCCCTGTTCCATAACCATAATACAGTCTGCATTCCGTACCGTAGAAAGACGATGAGCGATAACAAATGAAGTTCTTCCTGTCATAAGTGCATCCATACCACGCTGTACAAGTTTTTCTGTACGTGTATCAATAGAAGAAGTCGCCTCATCAAGAATAAGAACAGGAGGATCTGCAACTGCTGCTCTCGCTATTGCAAGAAGCTGACGCTGTCCCTGACTAAGGTTCGCACCACCGCCGGTAAGCACTGTGTTATAACCATCAGGAAGTCTTTTTATAAATCCGTCAGCATTAGCAAGCTTTGCGGCAGCCATACATTCTTCATCAGTTGCATTAAGTCTTCCATATCTGATATTGTCCATAATCGTGCCTGTAAAAAGGTTAGTATCCTGCAAAACAATGCCCAGGCTTCGGCGTAAATCGTCTTTTTTAATATGATTAATATTAATTCCATCATAACGGATTTTACCATCCTGTATATCATAAAACCTGTTAATAAGGTTGGTAATTGTTGTCTTTCCGGCTCCGGTAGAACCTACAAACGCAAGCTTCTGACCCGGTTTTGCGAACATTTTTATATCGTGAAGCACGATTTTATCAGGATTATATCCAAAATCAACTCCATCAAATGTAACATCACCCTGAAGTCTTGTATACATTTCATCTTTATTTGCAGCATTTGGTTTTTTCCATGCCCACATCTCTGTCTGTTCTTCAGTTTCATGGATTTCACCATTTGAATCATAACATATATTTACAAGTTCAACATCACCTTCATCTGTCTCCGGTACTTCATCACAAAGGCCAAATACCCTGCCGGCACCTGCCATAGCCATTACAATACTGCTTACCTGCTGGCTTATCTGTGTTACAGGCTGTGTGAAACTCTTGTTTAATGAAAGAAATGCTACAAGTGTACCGATTGTAAGTCCGGAAAAGCCGCTTAATGCAAGCACACCACCTACAAGTGCACATAAAACATAACTTATATTTCCTATATTTCCATTGATAGGCATTGTAATATTTGCAATTTTATTAGCATTGTTGGCACTTTCTCTTAACTTGTTATTAATCTGCTTAAACTGTTCAAGACTTTCCTGCTCATGACAGAATACCTTAACAACCTTCTGCCCTTCCATCATTTCCTCAATATAAGCATTTACTTTACCGATATCTTTCTGCTGTTCAACGAAATATCTGCCGGATGCAGCGGAAAGCTTTGATGTCACAAAAAGCATAATTGCAACCATAATAACAGATACAACTGTAAGTGGTATATCAAGAACTATCATACTTACAAATGTTGATACAAGTGTTATAAGTGAATTAAGAACCTGTGGAATACTCTGGCTTATAAGCTGTCTTAATGTATCAATATCATTTGTGTATACCGACATGATATCTCCATGTGCATGTGTATCAAAGTATCTGATTGGAAGTGATTCCATATTAGTAAACATCTCTGTACGGAGCTTTTTCATAGTACCCTGACCAACATTTACCATAATTCTGTTATATCCATATGAACATAAAACACCCACTGCAAATATTGCTACAAGTTTTAAAAGAGCCTGTGCAAGCGGTGAATAATCAGGAACTGCCATCTGTGTAAGCGGCACAATGTAATTATCAATAAGTTTCTGTATAAATAAAGTTCCACACAATGTCGTAATTGCCGAAACCAATATGCAAACGACCACCATGAAACATGCCAATTTGTAATTTTTTACTATATAAGAAAGAAGTCTTTTTAATAATAAAAGCGGATTCTTCTCTTTGTTCTCATTTTTATTTTTCATGTCTTCCTCCTATTCTCACTATTCTGCCGATTCATCGAAATCACCGCCGCCCTGCATCTGGACTTCACAGATTTCGCGGTAAACTTTGTTATTTTCCATAAGATTTTCATGTGTATCAAAACCACTGACTTTTCCATCTTCAAGAACAATAATTCTGTCGGCATCCTGAATACTTGAAATTCTCTGCGAAACTATAAGCTTTGTTGTTCCTGGAATTTTCTGGGCAAATGCCTGTTTGATTTTTGCGTCTGTTGCAGTATCTACAGCACTTGTCGAATCATCAAGAATAAGAACCTTTGGTTTTTTAAGCAATGCTCTCGCAATACAGAGTCTCTGTCTCTGACCACCTGAAACATTAGTACCGCCCTGTTCTATCCATGTATCATACTTCTTAGGCATTCTCTCGATAAATTCATCAGCACATGCCTGTTTACATGCCTCAACACAATCTTCATATGAAGCATTGTCATCACCCCATCTGAGATTGTCAAGTATTGTTCCTGAAAACAGGACATTTTTCTGTAATACTACAGCCACCTGATTACGGAGTGCATCCATATCATAAGTTCTTACATCTTTTCCGCCAACACATACAGAACCTTCAGTAACATCATAAAGACGGCTTATAAGGCTCACAAAACTTGATTTTCCGCATCCTGTACCACCAATAATACCAATTGTCTCACCTGCATTAATATGAATATCAATATCATGTAAAGTATCCTCTGTACTGTTTTTTCTGTATGAAAAATTAACATGATTAAAATCGATTCTTCCGTCTTCCACTTCTTCATAAGGTTTTTCCGGATTGGCAAGGTCAGCTTTTTCATTAAGAACTTCTGAAATACGTCTTGCACTTGCCGCACTCATTGAAACCATTACAAATATCATTGAAAGCATCATAAGTGACATAAGCATACTCATTACATAACTGAACATTGATGTAAGATTACCAGTTGTAATTGAACCTGACACAATAAAATGTGAAGCAAACCATGACAATGCAACAATACATCCATATACAACAAGCATCATCGTCGGGTTGTTAAATGCAAGAAATGACTCGGCTTTAACAAATGTTTTATAAAGATTATCTGCCGCTTTGTTAAACTTTTTCTTTTCATGGTCCTCACGTACAAATGCCTTAACAACACGGATTCCTGAAATATTCTCCTGAACGCTCGCATTAAGTTCATCATATTTTTCAAAACCTGATGTAAAAACCGGTGTTACTTTATATATAATAAAGAAAAGTACAAATCCCAAAAATATAAGTGCAACAAAAAATATAAGACTTAATCTCGGACTTATTATTACGCACATTGTAATACTGCAAATCATCATGAGAGGTGCTCTCACCGCAATTCTTATTATCATCTGATAAGCATTCTGTACGTTAGTTACATCAGTTGTCATACGTGTTACAAGACCTGCTGTACTGAATTTATCAATATTAGAAAATGAAAATGTCTGTATATTTTCATACATTTTCTCTCTAAGATTACACGCAAATCCTGTTGATGCCGCCGCCGCATACTTTCCTGCCTGTATACCACAAAAAAGACTCAAAAATGCTATAACAAGCATTATTCCACCGTAAATACCGACCTTTCTCATATCTCCGGCCTGTATTCCTTTATCAATTATTGAAGCTGTTATAAATGGAATAAGAATTTCCAAAAAAACTTCAACTGCAGTAAATATTGGCGTTATAATTGATTCTTTTTTATATTTGCCAATACATTTTGCTAATGTTTTTATCATATTTTTATCATTCTCCCTTCGATTAAATTCACCTTATCAGTCTACAGTCATCATGACTTAATACTGTCATATACTCTCTGCAAAAGATTTCTAAGCTGTTCTTTTTCATCATCATTAAGTGTCTTTAAAAGTTCCCTCTCATTTTCATCCATTGAAGCTCTTGCCGTCTTGCATATCTCCTCACCTTTTGCCGTGAGCTTTACATGTTTGATTCTTTTATCATTTGAATCATAAAACCCCTCTATCATCCCCTTTTTTTCCAGACGTGCAGCAATTCCTGCCATCGTTGCCTGTTTAACTTCAAAATGCTTTTCAAGTTCTTTTAGCGTTATCGTCTCATCGGCTGCCTCGCTGATAGTTGCGAGGACCTTAATCTGCGAAAGGGTGACATCATCGCACATCAACGTATTATTAGCCTTTCTTCCAAGTGCATCGTTAAGTCTCTTTATAAGTTCACCGCAATGCAATGTTTCTCCAAACATATGCTCATTCCTTTTCATAAAATTTGATAAATAGTTTCTTCTAGATATTCTAATATATTACAAAAATAACAGCACGCTGTCAATAGCGTGCTGTTGATTTATAGTTTTTTAACATTTGTTGATTTACTTCTAATAATTTTCCGCTTTTTCCTTAACTTTTACCGGATTTACTCCATCAAGGCAGTTATCATATACCCACTCTGCCAGTTCATCTGCATTATTACTTTCATAATACGAAACAAGCATCTGTTTAAATGTACCATCTAGTTCAACCGGAACTTTAAATATTCCTTTTCCGTTTTCTATTAATATTTTATTAATTGCAAAACTTCCGATTCTCTTGTTTCCGTCTTTAAATATCTGGCTCCTCATAAGTCATAAACCTGTTTTTACTGCCCTGTCTGTAACATTTGGATTGTCAAGCAGTTTCATGATTTCTTTATGATAGTATTCAGCACCATGTACCTCAGGTCTCCAGTTTGTTCCGCTTATAATAACATCATCAGTCATTATTCTGCCTAAATACTAATATGTTACATCAAATCTTACAATAATTTCGTGGACATTCATTAAATATCCTAAATCAAGGCTGTCATTAATATGCTCAATCATATACTCCCATGCATCTCTCAAACAGCATACCTTATTTATCTCAATCGGTGTAAGTTTTGACACATTTACATTATTAAGAATATCCTGAGTCTGTGCAAACGTAACCGCTATTTCCTCAAGATTTGCTGAACTGTAGACAGCATCAACAAAAAGCCTTTTTGCTATACATATGTTTTCGTCAACCGCTATATCATATTTATCATGTAAAATCATATAGTTTCACCTCAAACATTTTATATTTGCGACATATTCCAACACGGCTTTTCATCTGTTTCCTAATTTTCGGCTTCTTTAATTTTCTTTTGGCAAAGAAGTGGATAATAAAATCCATTCAAAATAACATACTTCTAAAATTTGATTTGTTAGCAAATATATGTAGAAATAGTTTTGTTACCATTCAAAATAACATACTCCTAAAATCACCTTTCGGCAGCAAAATCAACCGATTAAGTTTTGTTACCATTCAAAATAACATACTCCTAAAATGTCGGAATCCTTGCGATACTCAACAGGCATGTTTTGTTACCATTCAAAATAACATACTCCTAAAATGGCTATCCTTTTCTCAACATTGTTATGTGCGTTTTGTTACCATTCAAAATAACATACTCCTAAAATGCAGGGATTCATTCTCGGAGGGATTGTTGCGTTTTGTTACCATTCAAAATAACATACTCCTAAAATAAATGCTTGCACAATGCCTTGCTTCATTTAGTTTTGTTACCATTCAAAATAACATACTCCTAAAATACATATATTTGTCTGTGGATTTGTTAGCAAGTTTTGTTACCATTCAAAATAACATACTCCTAAAATGTCAAATTCGTATATTATAACATTATACAAGGAGTTTTTGGGACTATAGCAACTAATCTCTACTCTGAATGTCAACTACTATTTAATTATTATACATCATAATTTCATCATAATCACTATCTACAAATAAAATTTTTTCATTTTTAACACATTCTTTCTCATCTCCTGTTTCTAACAAAAGAACCATTACTTTTTTATACATGATGTATTTATAAACCTCTTCCAATTCTTTTTGAGACAAATAAAGTTTTAAATTAGTAAAAACAACTAATTTTGCTATTCCAAAATATTCAACAACATCAATTATCATCAATACAATATCTATGATTTTAGAATCTCTGTCACCCATTGCAATTTTTAAACCTAGAAGTTTAAGATATTCCTGCACTCCGATACTGTCTTTGTATTCAAATTCAAACGGTAAATCTTCCCATACATCCATAGCATTTATCTGCAAACTTTGAAAATGTGTCTGAAAATCACTCAACCTTTCATACTCTTGCTGATATATTTTTTCTATTTTCTGAAACAAAGCACTTTGTATTTTCTTTTGATTAAAATCAAAATTCCATATATCAGTAATAAGCATAATATCTTTGGAAGCCTTCATTATTTTTTCATCCTCATCGATAAAAATAATTTTTTCGTTTAGCTCCTCAACTCCGTTTATAAGACTGTTAATGCTTCCTATTATTCTTGCAAACAATGTACCGTTTTGTATATGAAGCACACTTATATAATTTTCAGAAAAAACAATATCATTTTCAAATGAAGGTATTCTCATTATCATATTACAATCAGTCGCTCCTCTCCATCTATAACACAGTTCTGTTCTTCACCAGATATGTATTCTATTCCGCTAAATTGCTTTTCAGTTATAATAAGCATTTCAATTAAGCCTTCAGGCGGTTTGTTCTTTCTAACTTTCTTATCAGTTCGGCTACTGTTCCATTAAGTGCAAGTTTTGTATACACAGATTCCTGCATCATAATAAATCCTTCCTGTATCAGAAACTTGTGAAATTTTCTATACTCGGCACGATTCTTTTCTGTAATTGTGGGCAAATCAAAAAGTACCATAACTCTCATAAATCTTAAACTCATGCAAATTCATATAATATTGATGTATCAAAACTTTCATGTTCAATAGCATCAAATATCTTATCAAGATAAATCTGAATTGCATTTGTAAGATAGTATTCACGCCCACAATACATAACTTTCCTATTAAGAACATCAACCAACAACAGTTTAAAATCTTTATCAAATGTTTTTTCTATATTATTGTATACAATTTCATCAACAAGCACACGAAAAGGCTCCATTAAATCGCACGTCAGATTAAAAGGATTGTATTCATTAATATGCTTTATTCCAAGCTGCGTAAGATAACCATCCGCAACTATTTCTTTATTAAAATTGGAAAGTAAAATCCCATACCCATAATTTAATGCCGCATTTACGGAGTTCATATCATCTCTTGAAAATCCCTTTCCGAACAGACTGTTAAAATACACTTTTGCAGCATGTCCTTCACGGTTTGTCGAATCAAAAAATTCCATTTCTCTTACATATCCTGATAACTTTTCATAAGAATCGAATTCATATTTTTTCAAAAGATTTGCCTGATTTAATATCTTTTGACAAACAATCTGTGTCCATACTCCCTGTGCATATTCTTCATTCCATGCAATCTGTTTTTTAATTTTTTTACTTGAATTATAAGCACCATAATATGGAACTAATTCGCTATTTGGATTTCTCTTTTCATCGCAAAAAATCACCTTAATTTTTCTTTTTACGAATTCACACAACAAATATGATGTCAATGACACCTGAGTGGAATCAATAATCACCGTATTAATTTCACTCAGATGTATCATTTTAACCTCATCACCCCGAACAATCATAAAATCATTTTTATAGCTCAACTTAACATGACTTTGTATTACCACCGTTCTCCAACTCAAAGCATGTTCTCCTTTCGTAAATTCCTGTCACTGACTTGTCAACTATTATTATTTTATCCTTAAAAGGAAGGCTTCTTTTCCTTCCGAGCCCATCGCTTATGCCGGCAATATTGAATTTTGATACAGCTGGACGGCTACTGTTAGCCTGTACTATTTTATATATTTCATTAAAGTAATCTATTTTTTTATCCATATCCAGCTTTGATGTATTTGCTCCTATAACTTTATCTATATCCTTGATATAGCCTTTAAACTCATTATGTATCTTATTCTGAAGCAGCTTAAAGAACTCATCTATTTCTTTTTCAAGTTCATCCGTTCTTATATAGTGCCAGTTTTCACTATTAATATATGAATATAATCTGTTAAATTTCTGATACCTGCTTCCAAGAACAAATTGTTTTGCATTAGCAACTTCTGTAGGTCCAACAAGAAAATATCTATTACCTTCTTCATCCATAAGTTCTTGATATTTGCAAATTTTATTTCTTAATATTTCCACAGTATCATTTTTTAACTTATCACATATATATTGTTTTAAATTGATATTTCCTTTATTAATCTCATACGAAATATATGTAGGAATACCCACAAACTCCATTTTCCACTGCTTTTCTTCTGTTTTCTTTTTATTTTTAACAGTATAATATTTTACAAGAACAAAATATGCACATTCGCCCCCCTGGTATCCGCCATATTTTTCTACCGAAAGTTCTTTAAGTCCCTCTTTTCCTCTTAGATTATTTCCACTCTTTAATGGAATAAGTTTAGTTTCTTTCTTATTTCCATCCAATTTCTCTTTTGGGTATCTTGTCTGATTATAAAAACTACCGGTATTTTCTTCTGTTTTTTTAGAAATCATTACATCTCTGTAACAAAAGATTTTTCTCATATACTCAATAATTTCTTCACCGTTCCACCCTGCTTTTTCATAATTCTTTGTAAATCTGCTAAGCATTGAAATATATATTTCCTTTTTTGATTTGGTATTATATTTCTTTTGTTCTTCATAATACTTTTCAAATTCTCGTCTGTACTTTTTGAAATTCAATTCATTTTTCCATCCCGGATATACTTTCTGTATATAAAGACCTATTATGCACGCAAGGTACGCATCATGTGCATGATGATAATCATTTAATCCTCGATTCTTAAAAAACATTGCATTTTCTGTATTCTCAATCCAAAATCCATCATCATCCTTTTTTTCTTGCGTAAATTTGTTGCGTATATATGAACTTAATTGTGCTTTTACCTCTATTACTTCAATCTTATCATCATAATAATCACTTATTAAATTTGCCACATTTTTTACAATCTGTCTTGTCTCTACAAGCTGTCTGTTAATAAATCCTTTAGAAAATACTTCATCAAGTGATTTATTAAGATTATTATATTTTTTCTCAGATATTAGTCCTGCTTTATATAACATCTCCCAATAATTTTGCATTTCCTTATAATCAGCTTTATTTCCAAATGCGTCTGAAACAATCCTATTTCCTTTGTTCTGATTTTCAATCTTTTTAACAAGAACTTTGTTATCCATACTGTCATCTTGACTGATTGAATAAGGTATAATATGGTCTACATCATACTGATTAAGATTATCAAGGCTTAATTGATTACCTGCACTTGGAGCAGAATACAAACTCTTGCCGTTCTGTGAAAAATATAACCTTACTTTTTCCTCATCAAGCCTTTTCTCATTATCTTTTAATTCTTGTTTAATATCATCATTATAATAGTCTTTAAATTCTTGTTTTAACTTGCCTATAGCTTTATCCAGCTTATCCTTTACCTTTTTTGTCTCTACTTTTTCCCCCTCTTCCCTTGCAAATTCAATAAATATCTGTTCAGGTTTTCTGCCCATATACTCTATTATTTCTTCAATAACTTTCATACATTGCTTTATTCCGCGTTTATTTGCAGGCGACGTATGCAATTTATCAATAATATCCGGCAAATCATCTTCACCGTTATACCTTAACCTGTTTTCCTCAATAACAGTTTTTATTTTTTCATCTCTATTAATAATCTGAATCAGATTAGGAATTTCTTTCCATCTTAAATCGCCCTCTTCAAGCATTTCTATAATTGTATGTCCTGTATCACCTTTAATTCCTGTAAGGAATTTTTTAGACAACTGTCCCCAGCCTGTATACTTAATTTTCAATATTCTCTTTAACTGAGAATCATTTATTTTATCTTTGTAATTCTGTTCAATCTTTCTTTTAATGATTTTTTTGTCATCAAATATTGTAAGCCAGTAGATAATCTGTTCAATCATATCTATATTAGACATATTTATTTCACCGAATATCTTTTTAAATGTTATATAACTGCTCATAGAACTTGCAAAATTGTCTCCACCCTGATATCCCCTTATAACCCTGTTATCAATATCATTATATGTACCCGATTTTTTTAAATGTTCTTTTAAATTCTCCCCCGATACAGAAACTTTCTTCAAAAAAAGGTTCTGTATTATATCATCTCTAATTTCTTTTCCTAACTTTATCTTATCAATACTTATTTGAGAAAGTTCCGTCAAAACCTCATACCACTGATAAATTATCGAATGTTTCGGAAGTACCTTTTCATCCGGCAAATAGGTACAATAATTAGTCATTCTTGTTATAAATTTTTCTGCCGTTTTATCAACATCAACAACCTCTTCTACATTCCACGGGTATACTGATTTATTTTCCATTCCGGCTTTTTTGCTCATCCATGCAAACCTGCTGCCAGGATTTAACGGTCCCACAAAATACGGTATCTTTGAAGTTAACATTTTCAAAATTAACTCTTTGTTCTTCTTTAATTCAGGATAAAATTCCCCCTGAATATCCAATATTTTTTCCATTTCCATTTCGTTCAACTGATATGGTATAACTGAATTACTTACATCATTAATCTTTTCAAGATATGAATCATTTTCCATTTCAGCACATATTCTTATATATCTTTCATCATCTTTTGCAACATCACCTAATAATGCCTTAATACATTTATACAAATTTTCTCTTGCCTTTGATTGCGTATCACCGCATCGTTTCATTCCCTTAATATAATTGGCATAATTAGGGACATACTCTCCTTTTTTAATCTTTCCGAAACTTTTTAAAAATGCCGGACTCATTTTACCGTCTTTTTGTTCTGCTTTTAATTCTTTATGAAAAAATTCACTATATTCTTTCTGTGTTTTATAATCTCTGAATAATTCTTTTAGTTCTTTCAATTCCGCATGGTGTTTTTCGTATTTTGCGACCATTGCTTCTGATAAATAATTTACACGTTTTTTGTCACTTCCTTGCATAATCTGTTTTATCACATACCAGCTATACAATCTTTTCAAGTTTTCTATAACAGAAAATTTTTCACCAAGTTCATCTGATAATTTTTGTTCTTCCTCTTCATAATCTGCTGATGCAAAACTAACACTCATTTCTTTACCATTTTCATCACATAGATTCTTATCATTCATAATTGTTGCAACATTGAATTTATATCCTATAATCGCATTTGCTACTGCTTCTGCATACTTTTTATTTAATCCAAGTTTTTTCAATATTTCCGATACTTCATTATATTTTTCTTTTTTGGATTTTTTTTCTTTTAATTTTTTTTCAATTTCCTCACAAGAAATTTGATCATAATTACACTCTATCTCTAAATATTCCTTTAATGAAGTTAAAAACTGTTCATAAATGATTTTAAAATCATCAAGTTCCGTAAATTTTTGACCTTCATATAAAAAGTTTCCTCTATACTTGAGCATGTGATGCAATGCAAGATATATAAATCTTGCATCTGCTTTTTCTGTCGTCCCTAATAAATGTTTTCTTAAATGATATATAGTTTGATATTTCTCGTAATAATCTTTGTCTGTACAATCCTTGTCTGCAAATAATATGTAATCAGACTTTGCCTTATCACTTTTATCCTCTTTCCACAAAAATGATTCATCCAATCTTGCAAAGAAATTTTCATCAACTTTGCATACCATATCCGACATTATTTTTCTTAACTCTAAAATTCGTGTATGTGTTCTTGAATATCTTCGTCTCGTACTTCTGTTTATACGGCAGCCTTTTGCAGGCTCTCCTGACTTGAATGTCCGTACTCCCCATAAACTGTTCCTTTTATTATTTCCGTTATCACCTTTTCGGTTAATTTTAAACAACTTTCCATTTTCATCTATAACGCAATACCCCACGCTTGCTGTTCCAACGTCAAGCCCTAAACAATAATTTTCACTGCACTTTCTGTTAAAATTCATTAATTTTACCTCCACATTAATACTAATCTACATTTAATAAAAATGAACGCATTATCTCTTTTTGATAATAATCAATTTCGCATCCACATATTTCACTTTCTTTTACTAATTCGTTTAAAAATGTTTCTATATCCATATTACTCATAGTAAATGCTTTTTTAATTGTTTCTTTAACCCTGTCCTGTTGCTTTATTTGAGACGGTATATCATCAATTTTAACCAACAAATATTTTCCAAAGTCATTATAATACAAAATATTTGTATCATTTATTTTTTTCAAAACAGCATCAATGTTAATATTTGAAAGTAATAAAGTTCTTAATTCAATTAATAAATTTTGAGGAATTTCCTTTTCTCTATTAAAAAAATTATATCTAACATTATATATCCATTGCTTAATGTTATCATTTTCTAACAATTCATTATGTTTCGAAATTTCATTTATTAATTTTATAATTTCGTGTTCATATTTTTTATAATCTTCCAATTTATATAAAGAGTACATGGGAATCTCATTATTAAT
>OHRI01000668.1_pt1 | contig 19520 bp, 14 predicted proteins | sample 1578421 | NCBI WGS metagenome assembly OHRI01 (sample SAMEA3879598, study PRJEB24766) | human gut metagenome | biome: human-associated habitat; feature: feces | place: USA | collected 1985/1987 | reverse complement strand
TAGAAGTGCTCTTACAAAGACTATTAATGACTATGGTCGTAAATTTGGTCTTTTAAAGGCTAGTGACAAAAATCTTACTGGTGAAGATATAAGAGAAGGTCTTGACGAGGAAAAAACTTCCTCATTTATTGATATGCTTGCAAGCCTCGGCCATGCAAGTCCGACTGAACACGCATATTTTACATTCGGCATTGAGGGCATTTCAAGAGCCTGCTCACACCAGCTTGTCCGCCACAGAATTGCATCCTACAGTCAGCAGTCACAGCGATATGTTGACGGCACAAGGTTTGACTTTGTAACTCCGCCCGAGATTGCAAAGAACGAAAAGGCTCTTGCCGCCTATGAAAAGGCTCTCAAGGTTGAGGCTGACGCTTACAAGGAAATCAGAGATGCACTTGCTGTCGGTTACATCAACGAGAAATGTCCCGATAAATACAGCGGAACTGATGAAGAAATTATCAATGCCTACAAGGCTGACGACAAAAAATCCTGTAATGCTTTCATCAAGAAAGCCAATGAGGACGCAAGATTTATTCTTCCGAATGCATCGACAACAAAAATTGTTTGCACTTTCAATGCAAGAAGCTTGCAGAACTTTTTTGCACACCGTTGCTGCAACAGAGCACAGTGGGAAATTCGTGAGGTTGCCGAACAGATGCTTTTGCAATGTCTTGAGGTTGCTCCGCACCTTTTCAAAAACTGCGGCCCGTCATGCCTGTTCGGACCATGCCCCGAAGGCAATATGTGTTGCGGAAAGCAAAAGGAAATGCGTCAGAAATACGGCAGAGAAAAGTAAGGTATATAAAGGTATATATATGAAAAGCAAAATTATTGTTATTGAGGGACTTGACGGCAGCGGAAAAGCTACACAGACAAAGATTTTGTGCGAAAAAATTTCCGCTCTCGGCAAAAAGGTCACAAAGCTTGAATTTCCGAATTATGAAAGTCCTGCCGCCGCTCCCGTGAAGATGTATCTTGACGGTGAATTCGGCGACAAGCCCGATGATGTCAATGCCTATGCGGCGAGTGCATTTTATGCGGTTGACCGTGTTGCAAGCTATCTTCAGTTTTGGAAAAAGGAATGTGACAACGGCGGTGTGATTTTAAGCGACCGCTATGTGACTTCAAATATAATTTATCAGATGTCCAAACTCCCTAAAGAGGAGTGGAACAGCTTTATTGATTGGCTGAACGATTTTGAATACGAAAAGCTCGGGATTCCGAAACCCGATCTTGTAATCTACCTTGATGTTGAACCCGAGGTTTCGCAGAAGCTTATGGAAAAACGCTACGGCGGTGACAACAGCAAGAAAGATTTGCATGAGAAAAACCTCAGTTTCCTTCTTGACTGTCGAAAAAGTGCAGTTTATGCCGCTAAAAAATGCGGCTGGAAGGTTATTAATTGCTGTGAAAACGGAGAGATTAAGAGTATAGAAAAAATATCGGAAGAGATAGAGAGGGCAGCGGCTGAAATTTATGCTGAGCTTTAAAAAAATTGAGCAAAGTGACATAAACGAACTTAAAAAATACTACGATTATGATGAGTGCATGGGTTGCGATACCAACCTTTTGAACGCTTATCTTTGGCGAAACGAATACAATATTAAATTTGCTTTTTATGATGATACAATTGTCAAGGTGTATTGTAATCCCGACGAGTCCGTCTGGGGTTACTGTATGCCTACAGGCAAAAATATAAAGGGTGCGCTTGAAGAGGTTTTCAAAGATGCCGAGGAGAGAAACGGCAATTTGCAAATTGTTATGCTGACAAACGGCAATCGTGCAATGCTTGAAACAATGTTTCCCGACAAATTTGATTATGTCCGTTCACCCGAAAATCAGGATTACATCTACACTTCCCGTGACCTTGCAACCCTTGCGGGCAAAAGGTTTCACGCAAAGCGTAACCACATTTCAAAATTTTACAGAACCTACACCGATACCCGTTTTGAAACTCTGTCGGATTCAAACATTCCCGATGCATTAACGGTTGCAAAACTGTGGTGTGCGGAAAATGACACCGATCCCGAAGCTTCAAGCGAAATTATGGCAATCAGGGAAATGTGCGATCTCAAAGACGAATATAATGTCAAGGGTGCTGTACTGTATGTTGACTCAAAGCCTGTTGCCATGACACTCGGAAGTGAAATTTCACCCAAGGTGTATGACATCAACTTTGAAAAGGCACTTCGTGAATATGACGGTGTTTATGCCGTAATCAACAACGAATTTGCCAAAACTCTTACGCAGTATGAGTATATAAACCGTGAGGAAGATATGGGACTTGAGGGACTCAAAAAGTCTAAACTTTCATACAATCCCGTTATTATCCTCGACCGTTGGAATGCAATACCGAAAAAACGATGAAAACGATATTTCGCAAAACCGAAAAATCCGATACCGAAAGCCTAAAAAAGCTGTGGCTCTCGTGTTTTGACGAGGCTGTAACTGCCGTCAACCTGATTTTTGACAGCGAGCTTTTTGACGGCTGCTGTGCCGTTGTTGACGATAGAATCGTTTCTGCTCTTTACCTTGTAAAAGGTACGCTCAACGGCGAAAAATCGCATTATCTTTGCGGTGCGTCAACCAATAAATCTTACCGTGGTAAAGGAATAATGTCAAGGCTGATTAATTTTGCACTTGATGGCGCAAAGAATAACGGTGATGTCTATTCTCTGCTTTTCCCTGCAAATGACGGCTTGTATGGCTTTTACGCAAAGCTCGGATATGCTTTGAACTGCACCGTAAAAAGCCGTGAAATTTCAAGGCAAACGCTTGAATGTTTTGCAGAGAAGGGCTTGAATATCGGCTGTTCAAAAGAAAATTCTTTCATATATAATGAGAATTTTTTTGAATTTGCAAAGTCCTATTATGAGATTTACGGCTCAAAGGTAATCAATAAGAATGACTGCTTTGCCGTATTTGATGAAAACGAAAATACTGCCGATGTTTTTTACTCGGCTTATAAAAATATAAACGAACTTTCCGCACTTTTGCTTGAAAATACAAAATCAGAAAGGTTTGTGTTTACGGGCAAATCCGATAACGCTCTTTTTGAAAACTGCCAATCACAAAAATGCGGAATGATTAAATCACTCGACAAAAACCATAAAATTCCCGATGATGTCTATATCGGGATTACTCTTTCCTGAAAGGAAGTTTACTATGTTCTATGTATTTCTTGCAGAAGGCTTTGAAGAAACAGAGGCGCTTGCCCCCGTTGATGTAATGCGCAGGGCAAAGCTTGATGTTAAAACAGTCGGTGTAACAGGCGAATGTGTTACAAGCTCACACGGTGTGCCTGTAAAAGCCGATATCACAATTGACAATATTGACCTTGACGATGTTCAGGGTGTTGTACTCCCCGGCGGTATGCCCGGAACTCTTAATCTTGAGGCAAACGAAAAGGTTATTGAGGCTGTTAAGTATAGCTGTGAAAACGGCAAAATCGTTGCCGCAATCTGTGCCGCTCCGTCAATTCTCGGTCATCTCGGAATTCTTGACGGCAAAAAGGCAACCTGTTTTCCGGGCTTTGAAAAGGAACTCAAGGGTGCAGACTATACAGGCACTCACACCGTAACGGACGGCAATATTATTACCGCAAAGGGCGCAGGCTGTGCAATTGAATTCGGTCACGCAATTGTTTCTCTCGCAGTATCAAAGGATGCCGCCGACAAGGTTATCGGTGATATGCAATGCCTGTGAAAAATGTTCGTGAGCTGAAAAGTCAGCTCCGTGCAAAACATAAAAAAATCCGAAAAAGCTGTCCTTCCGAAAAAAAGCAACAGCTTGACCTCGCTTTGCAGAACGCTTTTCTGGCAAGTGAGGAATACAAAAGCTGTGATGTGCTTTTTGCCTTTGTTTCATCACCGATTGAGGTTGACACCTCGCTTATTCTTGAAACAACGCTGAAAGACGGCAAAAGACTTGCTTTGCCAAAGTGTAAAAATAATTTCGGCGAAATGGATTTTTACCTTGTAAATTCACTTTCTCAGCTTGAAAAGGGTGCGTTTTCAATCATGGAACCAAACCCCGAGGTTTGCGAAAAGTACGAGGATTTCTCACACGGACTCTGCCTTGTTCCGGGACTTTGCTTTGATATGCAGGGATTCCGCCTTGGATTCGGCAAGGGTTACTACGACAGATTTTTACAGAATTTTTCGGGAACAAGCGTTGGGCTTTGCTACTCCAAATGTATAGAGCATACTCTGCCCTCGGGAGTGTTCGACCGCCCCGTTGACGTCGTGATTACCGAAAAATATACCAACCGAACAAATAACGAGTTTGTAAAGGAATGATACATTATGAACCCTGATAATTTTAATATGAGCGAACAGGAGCTTAACGCTCAGCGTCGCAGAAGAGCCGAAAACTTTAAACTTAATATTGATGAAAGCGAGTATGAGGACGATAATTTCGTCAAGTCTGAGGATGAACCGTCAAACCTTAATTCATACAGCGGTCAGGATGTCAAAAAGCAAATGGCCCGTGAATCAAAGCAGGTTTTAAAGCAGAAGAAAAAGGAAGAAAAAAAGGCTCTTAAAGCAAAGAACAAGTATAATCGCAGAACCTTCCGCTTTATCTGGATTATCTCGGTTTTAATTGTCGGAGCAATGGCGGCTGTATATATGATAACAGGCATGAACGATTTGCTTGCCGTGAACAGAACCGATTCCTCAACCGTGAAAATTGAAATTCCCGAAAATCCGACTGTTGACGATGTTACAAAGGTACTTGTTGACAATAAAGTAATCGGTGAGCCGTCATATTTCAAGCTTTTTGTCAATGTTACAAAGTCTGCCGATGATTTTACTCAGGGTACATATGAAATTCGCAGAAATATGGACTACGAGGCAATCATCAACTTCCTTTCGAGTAGCAACAACAGAACCGACACGGTTTCCGTTACAATTACCGAGGGTGAAAGCGTTCTTGAAATTGCCAACACTCTTGAAAAGAACGGTGCTTTGGGCGACAGGGACGAGTTTCTTTCGCTTTGCAATTCCGAAAAGTTTGACAGCGACTTTGACTTTATCAAGGCTGAAACAAATGCGGACAAGCGTTACTACAAGCTTGAGGGCTATCTCTATCCGGATACATACGAATTCTACAGAAACGAAAATGCAGAATCCGTAATCTACAAATTTCTCAACAACTACGAAACAAAGATTAACGAAAAACAGACTGTTGACGGATATTCAAAGAAAACAACAGTTTTGAAAATGGTTGAAGAGAGCGACACAAAGTATTCGCTTGATCAGGTTATGACAATCGCATCTATCATTCAGGCAGAGGCGGCTGACAAAGAGGATATGTACTACATTTCCTCAATCCTCCACAACCGTCTTACAGCCGACAGCAGTCTCGGCGTGTCAAGCCTCGGTCTTGATTCAACAAAGTTCTATCCGTACAGAAGCCTTGAGGATGTTCCCGAAAATGACAGAAGCACCTACAAGAGCAGATATGATACATATGACAGGAAGGGACTTCCTTACGGTCCTATCTGCAATCCCGGTATGGATGCGATAATTGCCGCACTCAATCCGAACAGCTCGGATTATTACTTCTTCTGTCATGACAGCAAGGGACAGGCTTATTACGCATCAACACTTGAACAGCAAAACGCAAATCTGGAGTATATTGAAAGCTATGATAACTAATTTTGAAAAACCCGAAATTTTGTCACCGGCAGGTGATATGGATTGCCTTAAATCCGCTTTAAACTTTGGTGCAGATGCAGTTTTTCTTGCAGGAAAAATGTTCGGAATGCGTTCCGCACCGCAGAATTTTGATAACGATCAGCTCAAAAAAGCTTGTGACCTTGCACACGCAAAGGGTGCAAGAATCCATGTGACCTGCAACACACTTCCACGCAATAATGAAATTCCTCATCTTCAGGAATTTATGGAAAATGCTCAGGCTTGCGGAGTTGATGCATTCATAATTGCCGACCTCGGTGTTTTTGAGGCGGCTAAAAAGTATGCGCCAAAGGTTCAGCGTCACATTTCGACTCAGGCAGGAGTAACAAACTATGCGGCGGCAAATGTGCTTTACAATATGGGTGCGTCAAGGGTTGTGCTTGCAAGAGAAATTCCGCTTGATGAAATTGCCGAAATGCGTGCAAAAGTTCCGAAAGAGCTTGAAATCGAATGCTTTATACACGGTGCAATGTGTGTTTCATTTTCAGGCAGATGCCTTATTTCAAGCTATATGACAGGCAGAGATGCGAACCACGGTGACTGCGCTCAGCCGTGTCGCTGGAAGTATCATCTTTACGAAGAAAACCGTCAGGGACAGTATTTTCCTGTTGAAGAAACAGGTGACGGCACATATCTCTACAATTCAAGAGATCTCTGTATGATTGAGCATATCCCCGAGCTTGTAAAGGCAGGTATTTCAAGCTTTAAGATTGAGGGCAGAGCAAAGTCTGCTTACTATGTCGCTGTTACAACAAACGCTTACCGCCACGCTGTTGACGATTATTTTGCAGAGGGTGACGATTATGTTCTCAAACCGTGGATAAGGGAAGAACTTGAAAAAATCAGCCACCGTGAGTACAACACAGGCTTCTATTTCGGCAGAGAACCCGGTCAGGTTACGGGCAACGGAGGATATATCCGTCATTATGACAATGTTGCATTGTGTGAAGAGCTTGTTGATGACACAACCGCAGTGATCACTCAGCGCAACAAATTCTATGTGGGCGACACACTTGATGTACTTCCGCCAAGCGGAGTGCCGTTTGAAATCAAGTGTGAATCACTTACAACCGACGAGGGTATGCCCGTTGAAAGTGCGCCGCACCCGATGCAAAGACTTACAATGAAATGCAACGCTCCCGTTCCGTCAGGCTCGGTTATCAGAAAAAAGCGTGATTAATCCCGAATTTTGCTATTGACAACGCAAAGAAACAGTTTTATAATCTAAGTACTGATGTTCCCCACCTTAAAAACGGTGGGGAACAATTCAGCCTTTCAGCGTGAGCAAATCTCTCGCTGAAATACTGAGGAGCTGACGCTCCTATGCACTTGATTGCAATCTGTCGCAAACTCTGCTCCTTGCAAGCAAAGCAGAGTGTTGCTCCGATTTAAATTATTTGCTACAATTGAATTACAATATTCGGCTGTGACGGGATTAACCGAGATGTCAGCATTTCAGAGAGAAAAGCCGTTTTGGTGCAAGGCTTTTATGTGAAGTTTCGGTGCGCTGCCCCTGAGCTCTGTGTGATTAAGCACAGCGTATTTCTGCGTTAAGGAAATGTAATCTTATGACGATTACTCAAAGCGGACGCTTGGCGTCAATTTGGGTGGTACCGCAGGATATTCCTGTCCCATTGTATTTTTATACAATGGGATTTTTTATTTTGCTCGGTTGCATACTTTAAACAAATTTGAACGAATATTGTATTCCCCTGTGAATTTGTATAAGGAGAGATTTTTTATGAAGTGGACAGGACTTAATGAATTAAGAGAAAAGTTCCTTGAATTCTTTGAATCAAAGGGTTGTTTAAGACTCCCCAGCTTTTCACTTGTTCCAAAGGACGACAACAGCCTTCTGCTTATCAACAGCGGTATGGCTCCTATGAAAAAATATTTTACAGGTGAGGTAACACCTCCTCGCAAGCGTGTTACAACCTGTCAGAAATGTATCCGTACTCCCGACATTGAGCGTGTCGGCATCACAGCCCGTCACGGTACATTCTTTGAAATGCTCGGCAACTTCTCATTCGGCGACTATTTTAAGCACGAGGCTACAGCATGGGCATGGGAATTCTTTACAAAGGTTCTTGAAATGCCTCCCGAAAAGCTCTATGTTTCAATCTATGAGGACGATGACGAGGCTTTTGACATTTGGACAAAAGAAGTCGGCGTTGATCCGTCACATATGGTAAGACTCGGCAAGGAAGATAACTTCTGGGAACACGGTTCAGGTCCCTGCGGTCCGTGCTCCGAAATCTACTTTGACCGTGGTGACGAAAAGGGCTGCGGCAGACCCGACTGTCATGTAGGCTGTGAATGTGACCGTTTTGTTGAGGTTTGGAACCTTGTATTTACTCAGTTTGAGAGTGACGGTAAAGGTAACTACACTCCTCTTGAACATCCGAACATTGATACAGGTATGGGCCTTGAAAGACTTGCCTGTGTTATGCAGGGTGTTGACAACCTTTTCCTCGTTGACACAATTCAGAATATTATGAAACACATCTCACAGATTACAGGTGTTGAGTACGGCAAAAATGAAAAGAGCGATGTTTCACTCCGTGTTATCACAGACCATATCCGCAGTACAACATTTATGATAGGCGACGGTGTTCTTCCGTCAAACGAGGGCAAGGGCTATGTGCTTCGCCGTTTGCTCAGAAGGGCGGCTCGTCACGGCAGACTTCTCGGTTACAACGAGCCTTTCCTCTATAAGGTTTGCGATACGGTTATCAAGGAAAATCTCACAGCTTATCCCGAACTCAAGGAAAAGCAGGAGTTCATTACAAAGGTTATCAAGGTTGAGGAAGAAAGCTTTGCCAAGACAATTGATCAGGGCTTTAAGATGCTCAACGGCATTATGGACAGCGAAGATGTTAAGGTTCTCAGCGGTGAGGACGCATTTAAGCTTAACGATACCTACGGTTTCCCGATTGACCTTACAAAAGAAATTCTTTCGGAAAAAGGCATCAAGGTTGATGTTGAGCGTTTCCGTGAGCTTATGAAGGAGCAGAAAAAGCGTTCCCGTGACGCAAGAAAGAATGCCGGAGCAGACGCTTGGATTTCTGATACAACAGACCTTTCGGATGTTGCAAATACAGAATTCGTAGGCTACACAGACCTCAAGTCAACTTCAAAGGTTCTTGCAATTGTTAAGGACGGTGTGAGGGTTGACAGTATCGGCGAGGGCGAAAATGCTATCATTGTTCTCGACAAAACTCCGTTCTACGGAGAAGGCGGCGGTCAGGTTGGCGACACAGGTGTTATGGAGTCGGGCAGTTTTTCAGCTGATGTTAACAACACAACAAAGAATCCGTCAGGCACAATTTACCTTCACGCTTGTACAGTAAAGAGCGGCAGCATCAATGTAGGTGCAGAGGTTTCAACTGCTGTTGATGAAGAGCGCCGTGCGGATATTACAAGAAACCACACAGCGGCTCACCTTCTTCAGTCGGCTCTCCGTGAAGTTCTCGGCAACCATGTTCAGCAGGCAGGTCAGCTTGTTTCAGACGATTACTTCCGTTTTGACTTTACTCACTTTGAGGCTCTCACGGCAAAGGAACTCATTGAGGTTCAGAATCTTGTGAATAAAAAGATTCTCGAGGCAATCCCCGTTACGACACGGGAAATGCCTATTGAAGAGGCTAAAAAGCTCGGCGCAATGGCACTCTTCGGTGAAAAGTACGGCGATGTTGTCCGTGTTGTAAGCGCAGGCGACTTCTCTGTTGAATTCTGTGGCGGTACACATGTAAAGAATACTGCAAACCTCGGTCTTTTCAGAATCAGACAGGAGGGTTCGGTTGCCGCAGGTGTAAGAAGAATTGAGGCTCTCACAGGTATGGGCGTTCTCAAGTACATCAACGGTATGAGCGCTGTTATTATGGATGTTTGCTCATTACTCAAAATTGCAAATCCAAAGGCAGTTGTTGAGGGTGTTCAGAAGGCTGAACAGCTTATCAAGGAACAGCAGAGAGAAATCAACGAGCTTAATTCAAAGCTTGCCGTTGCTCAGATCGGTCAGCTTTTTGCAGGCACAACGGAGGAAAACGGTGTAAGAGTGGTAACAGGCAGAATTGACAAGGCTAATGCCGACATTCTTCGCACAGTGTGCGAAAAGGCTAGAGATTTTGCCCCGAAGTGCGTATGTGTTCTTGCAACTGAAAATGACGGCAAGGTGACATTTGCCGCAGCCTGCGGTAAAGAGGCTCTTGCTCTCGGTGCAAATGCAGGCAAAATCATAAAGGCTGTTGCTCAGAAGGCCGGAGGCAACGGAGGCGGAAAGCCCGATATGGCTATGGCAGGTGCTAAACAGCCTGAGAAGATTTCAGAGGCTCTTGACAGCGTAAAAGAAACTGTTTATGCAATGTTAAAATAATCGTTTAATGTGTATTTATGGCTTGCTTGCCGGTTGAATTGTGGAAAATAGCCAAACGGTTACATAAAATCTTGTGCAATTAACAAAAACGGTTTTAAACCAAAACTATTGCAGTTTTGTTATTTTTATAGTATAATAAGCAATACTAAGATATGAAAATCTATCTTGGATATTTATGAACAATTTTAGGAGGAGATTAAAAATGTTCAAGAAAATTGCAGGTCTTTTTCTTGCAGCAGCAGTAATGTGCAGTTCAGCTGCCATCACAGCTAGCGCTGCAGAAGCAGAGGATGACGCTGCTGTTGCTGCAGCAGATCAGTCAGGTGAGGTTTCAGCCGACGGTTCATCAGAGGTTTCAGCTGACGCTTCTTCAGAAGTTGAAGCAGGTAATGTTATTAAGTTTGATGTTAAGAAGTCAGGCTGGAATAATGTTAAGACAGTATTCTGTCACATTTGGAAGGCTGACGGTTCAGGCGATTGGCCGGCTTGGCAGTCAAAGAAAGAAAAATGTAAGTACGATTCTTCAACAGGTATCGCTACATATGATCTTTCAATGACAGGTAACACAATCTCTAAGTCAGACGGAAGAGTTTACTGTGTAATCTTTAGTGCTAACACAGGTATGCAGTCATACAACGCTATCATGAGCGGCAAGTGTATCGGTGACACACTTTATTGCACAGGTAATCAGCTTGAAAACCCTGAGGATTCAGAAAAGAAGGCAAACGAAGCTAAATGGGAAAACAATTCAGACTGCGGTCCTGAAAAGAAGATTACATCAACAGGTAACATCATCGGTTCTGCTTTCCCTGAGGGCGAATCAGATGCAACATTGTTGGCTACATACCTTGTCGCTTACTACAATGATGAGGCTAAGACAAGTTTTACACAGAAACTTCTTGACGAACTCAAGGTTAGCCCAACACAGGTTATGGGTGCTGTAACAGATAGGCTCAACGCTACAAACAACCCTGATAAGGATACGATTGCTCCTGCAGTTGAGAAGATTCTCGCAGGTTGCACAGATCCTACAACAGGTAAAAAGGCTAATAAAGATGAGCTTGACAGCGCTAAGAAGACAGGTGCTAAGGCAGCAGCCGGCAGCTCAAGCAACGGTTCAAGTTCTTCTTCAAGCAACGGTGGCTCAAGCTCATCAGGTTCAGGTTCTTCAAGCACAGGTGCAGTTAAGTCAGGTGTTGAAACAACTATCGTTTTCGTAATGGCAGGTCTTATGGTTTCAGCAGCAGGCGTTATGTTCCTTGCAAGAAAGAAGAAAGAAGACTGATTTTAACGAATTAATCTTTGATTAAGCATTTTTCGGACACTGTCAATCGGCAGTGTCCGTTTTGCTTTTTTAACTCATGGTGCAAAAATATTCAAAAAGTTTTTAAAACATCTTGACAACGCTCGCAGTGTTTGTTAAAATATTAATGTTGCAACGGGATGTAGCGCAGTTTGGTAGCGCACACGTCTGGGGGGCGTGGAGTCGCAAGTTCAAGTCTTGTCATCCCGACCAACTAAAGCCTTTTTGTCTTTTGACAGAAAGGCTTTTTTCTTTACGATAAACCGCTTACTTCAAATAATTAACGCAAAAGGAGAAAATATGCTTAATATCGGCTCTCATCTTTCAATATCAAAAGGTTTTTACGCAATCGGCAGAGATGCACTTTCAATCGGAGCAAACACATTTCAATTTTTTACACGCAACCCTCGTGGCGGATCTGCAAGAAAAATTGATATCGAAGATGTCAATGCACTTATAAAACTTATGACGGAAAATAATTTTGCAAAAATTCTCGCCCATGCACCATACACAATGAACCTCTGTTCGGCAAAACCCGAAACCCGTGAATTTGCTCTGAACACGCTTACGGATGATTTGAAACGAATGGAATATCTCCCGAATAATCTTTACAACTTTCACCCCGGCAGTCACACGGGACAGGGCGTTAAAGCCGCGGTTGAGCAAATCGGCACAGCGTTGAATACTGCAATGTTCGATGATATGACAACCACGGTATTGCTTGAAACAATGGCGGGCAAAGGCACGGAGGTCGGCAGAACCTTTGAAGAACTGCGTATGATTATCGACCGTGTGGAGCGAAACGATAAAATCGGCGTCTGCCTTGATACCTGCCATGTTTTTGACGCCGGTTATGACATTGTGAATAATCTTGACGGAGTTCTTGAAGAATTTGACCGTGTAATCGGGCTTGAAAGACTCAAGGCAATTCATCTCAATGACAGTATGAATCCTATCGGCAACCACAAGGACAGACATCAGAAAATAGGCGAGGGCTACATCGGAATTGATGCGTTCGGAAAAATTATAAATAATGAAAATTTGCGAAATCTTCCGTTTTTACTTGAAACCCCGAACGAGCTTGACGGTTATGCCAAAGAAATTTCGGCTTTGAGGAATTTGTATTTTGAATGACATTTGCCTTAAAATAAATCAATACAAAAATTGTCAAAAATATTTGTTGCTATTGCAATTTGCAAAATTAAAAAAATTAAAGTCCTCTCGATTTTTCGAGGGGACTTTTTTCGCCTTTTTACAATAAAATCGGTTTGCCGTTACACATAATTTGAATACGCAGACAAAGATATAATAATTACCCTTAAATCGGGAACAATAGTAAAAACGATTTACGGAGTGATATTGTGATTCAAAACATACGGAAAAATGAATTTGAAAGTTTAATAAAATCATCAAAGCCGGTGCTTGCCGATTTTTATGCCGAATGGTGTTCACCGTGCAGAATGCTTTCGCCTGTAATAGAAGAAATCAGTGACAAGTACAAAGCATATTTTGAAACCGTCAAGGTCAATGTTGACGAAAATCCCGAATTGACAGAGCGCTACGGTGTATCGGGAATTCCTGCACTTTTGCTCTTTAAAGACGGTAACGAAATTTTGCGTATGTCGGGTGTTCAGACCGAAGAACGGATAATCTCCGCAATCTCCGAAAAAACGGGTGAGAGTTTTGTATGACCTTGTAATTGTCGGCGGAGGTGCGGCAGGACTTACGGCGGCACTCTATGCCTCACGGAGCGGACTTGACTGCATTGTGCTTGATCCGTCATCACCCGAGGGCAGTTCAATTGCCCTCACGGATGCGGTTGAAAACTACACGGGCTTCAGCGATATTGCAGGCTTTGACCTCATCCAGCACTTTTATTCACACGCAAAGTCATTCGGTGCAAATTTCGTCAGACAATCCCTTGTCAGCATAAGAAAAAATTATGACGGTTTTATCCTTGAATGTTCCGACAGCGAGGTCAAGACAAAATCTGTTATTCTCTGCATGGGCGCAACCCACAAAAAATTGGGAATTGACGGTGAAAGTAAGTTTGAGGGCAGAGGAGTAAGCTATTGTGCCGTGTGTGACGGCTATTTTTTCAAAGACAAAACAGTGGCGGTAATCGGCGGAGGAAACACCGCTGTTACCGAGGCGACCTATCTTTCTCATATATGCAAACGGGTTTTTCTTATTTACAGGGGCGACGCATTAAAAGCCGACAGAGTGCTTGTGCAAAAGCTTGAAAAATCGGGCAATGTCAAAATTCTTTACAACACCAATGTTATGAAAATTGACGGTGACGAAAAGGTTAAATCGGTTACGCTTGATGATGAGAAAATTCTGAAAACTGACGGAGTTTTTGTTGCGGTAGGTCTTGAACCGAGAACCGAATGTGTCAAGGGCTTTGTAAAAACTGATGACAACGGATATGTGATTGCCGATGAAACCTGTCAGACATCCGTGTCGGGAATTTTTGTTGCAGGGGATATCCGCACAAAAAATCTGCGACAAATTATAACCGCCTGTTGTGACGGTGCAAATTCTGTTTACGGAATAAACAAATTTTTGAAATTGTAAGGTTTTCTTTTTCTGATTTTTATGGTATACTATATTCGATATTGTTAATTTTTCCGGATGAATAAAATGAAACTGTTACAAAATAAAAAAATAGCATATTTAACAGCAATTTTCTGCACACTTTTGTGGGGAACGGCTTTTCCGTTTATAAAGGTCGGCTACTCTGCTTTTGAGATTGAGGAGTCGGATATCGGCTCAAAGCTGATTTTTGCAGGAATGCGCTTTATGTTGGCGGGATTTATGGTGTTTCTCTTTTTGTGGATATCAAAAAGAAAACCGCCGACGCTTTCAAAAAAAGATATACTGCCCGTCTGTTCACTCGGAGTGGTGCAGACAGGATTGCAGTATATTTTTACATACATCGGAATCGGTTTTACAAGCGGAACGAACACCTCTATAATAACGGCTTGTGCATCGTTCTTTACAGTACTTTTCGTGCCGTTGTTTTTCAAAAACGACAGGCTCACGCTGATGAAAATTATCGGTTGTATTCTCGGATTCGGCGGAATTATCGCAATCAATTTCGGCGGAACTGTCAGCACGGACACTTGGTTTGGCGATATGATGATTCTCTTTTCAACAATATCTGCGGCGGCAGGCAATATTGTTGCGAAAAAAGTCACAACAGGACGAGATCCGTTCCCTGTAACCGCTTTTCAGCTTTTAACAGGCGGTTTTATATTGCTTGTGTCGGGCATATGCTGCGGTGGCAGTATTGGTTTGATAAATGTTGAAAGTGTTTCCGTGTTGCTCTGGCTTGCGTTCGTATCAGCGGCGGCATTTTCGCTGTGGACAGCACTTCTCAAGCTTCATGATGCAAGCAGAATTTCCGTTTTCAATCTGCTTGTTCCCGTGTTCGGAACAGTTTTGTCGGGGCTTATGCTCGGTGAAAATGTTTTCAGAATCGAAACGCTCATCTCGCTTATTCTGATTTCATTCGGAATTGCGTTTGTAAATATGAATCTAAAAAAATCGGGAGGTAAAATATGAATCCTGATATAAAAGGTATTATTTCCGACATGGACGGTGTCATTCTTGACACAGAAAAGCTGTATGTCCGCTTTTGGTGTGAGGCGGCCAATTTTTACGGCTATCCTATGGAAACGCACCACGCACTCAGTATTCGCTCAATGGCTCGCCCGTTTGCAATTGCAAAATTAAAGGGCTTTTTCGGGGAGGATTTTGACTACTGCAAGGTTCACGATAAAAGAATTGAGCTTATGGATAAGTTCATCTCGGAAAACGGCATTGAATCAAAGCCCGGTGCCGCTGAATTTCTCGGCTTTTTAAAGCAGAACGGCTACAGGGTTGCCCTTGCAACCGCAACCGCTCCGGAGAGAACGAAAAAATATCTTTCGGCTCTCGGTCTTTACGATTATTTTGACGAAATAGTTTGTGCGTCAATGGTTGCAAAAGGAAAGCCCGAACCCGACATTTATCTTTATGCCGCAGAAAAACTCGGACTTGCTCCCGAAAACTGCATTGCACTTGAGGACTCGCTCAACGGCATAAAGTCGGCAAGCTCGGCAGGGTGTAAAACGGTTATGGTTCCCGACCTTGACCGTCCGAGTGCAGAGGCAATTCCCCTTCTTTACGGAGTTGCAGACAACCTTATTGATGTAAAACGATTTTTGTAAAAAACATTAACGGACATAAAGCAGGTTTTGCTTTTGTATATTAAACAGGGTAGGTTTATACTAAAACAAGGAGGCGTACAATATGTGGGATGCGATTTCAGCTGTGATGAATAGCTTCAATGACTTCCTGTGGGGTTGGTTTATGATTATCCTTCTTCTCGGAACTCACATTTTCCTCACAATTCGCACAAAATTTGTACAGAGAAAAACTTTTAAGGCAATCAAACTTTCGGTGACAAAGGATCCCGATTCAGACGGTGACATCAGCCCGTTTCAGGCTCTTGCAACAGCGCTTGCCTCAACAATCGGCACGGGTAATATCATAGGCGTAGGTACTGCAATTGCACTCGGAGGCCCAGGTGCGGTTCTCTGGTGCTGGCTCACCGGTGTTTTCGGTATCGCAACGAAGTATTCCGAGTCACTCATCGGTGTAAAGTATCGTGTAAAGACCTCTGACGGCAGAATGCTAGGCGGCGCTATGTATGCCCTTGAAAGAGGATTTAAGTTTAAAACACTCGGCAAAATTTTAGCCGTTCTTTTTGCACTTTTTGCATTGCTTGCATCCTTCGGCATCGGTTCGGGTGTTCAGGTTAATGCGATTTCAAACATTATGAACAACACCTTTGACCTTGGTACGGTGAATCTTTTCGGTCAGGACGCTTCGGTTATTTCGATTATTGTAGGTGTTCTTGTTGCCGCAATTACAGCCGTTGTAATTTTCGGAGGTATCAAGTCAATCTCAAGAGTTTGCGAACTCCTTGTACCGTTTATGGCTGTTTTCTATGTTCTCGGCTGTCTTATTATCCTCGGCATGAACTTTGATGTTCTCGGTAAGACATTTGAAATGATTTTTCAGGACGCATTTTCTCTCAAGTCCGTTGCAGGCGGTTTCCTCGGTTCAAGCCTTATGCTTGCCGCTCGTTACGGTATTGCAAGAGGCCTTTTCAGTAACGAATCCGGTATGGGTTCTGCTCCGATAGTTGCCTCTGCCGCTCAGACAAGAAACCCTGTTCGTCAGGCTATGATTTCTTCAACGGGTACTTTTTGGGACACTGTCGTTGTTTGTCTTATGACAGGTCTTGTGCTTGTAAGCTCAATTATCAAAAATCCTGCAATTGATGTTTCTGACGGCGGCGACCTTACATACAAAGCCTTCCAGCAGATTCCCGTAATCGGCACACCGATTCTTGTTATCGGTATTGCCGCTTTTGCATATTCAACAATCCTCGGCTGGTCATACTACGGTGAACGCTGTGTTGAATATCTTTTCGGCAGAGGCGGTATGATTCCTTACAAGCTGATTTTTGTATTTATTCTTCTCATCGGTCCTGTTATCAAGCTCGACCTTGTTTGGACAATGGCTGATATCTTCAATGCACTTATGTCAATTCCCAACCTTATTGCCGTAGTTGTACTTTCGCCTGTTGTTGTAAAAGAAACGAACTATTACCTTTACGGCAACAGACTGGATGAATACGATAAAACCAAACTTCCTGTAGTAAATAAATAATCACATAAAGCCTGCACTATGCCCATGTGCAGGCCTGAATTTTAAGAGGGAACATTATGGAGAAATCAAGAATTGAAAAGCAATTTGATTTTATAAAAGAAATTGATAAGGAAAAATTCATCATCCGTCAGACCTACCTTTCCAACGCTCGAAAAAAGGAAAACGATGCCGAGCACGCATGGCATATGGCAATAATGACCGTTATGCTTTCCGAATATGCAAATTCGGAAATTGATGTGCTTAAAACAATGACAATGCTCCTGATTCACGATATTGTCGAGATTGACGCAGGCGATACATATGCCTATGATGAGGAAGCTAAGAAAACTCAGGCAGAGCGTGAAATGAAAGCCGCAAAAAGAATTTTCGGACTTCTTCCGGAAGATCAGGGCGAAAAGATGATGAATCTGTGGCTTGAATTTGAAAGCGGCGAAACAGCCGAAGCAAAGTTTGCTCACACAATGGATAACATTCAGCCCGCCATGCTCAATGATGCAACCGACGGCAAGGCATGGGTAGAGCATATTGTTCATCTGCACAGTATCCTTAACCGCAACAAAAACACTGCCGACGGCTCAAAAAAGCTGTGGGAATATTCAAGGGATAACTTTATTATGCCCAATGTTGAAAAGGGCAGAATAATCAACGATTGAGCCGCAATAAATGATTTTGGCAATATAGGTTCTCTACTTGATTTTGAACAGTCGATGTGCTAAAATTAAGATTAACGATACAGAAATTTTAACTGTGTTTTATTATGGAACAATTGAAGGGCTTTATGTGAATTTTGTTCCGATTTGATAATTATGGAAAGGGTGTTTACAATGAAAAGTTCAGTTATAAAGGACGGCGTAAGTACCGCACCTCAGCGTTCGCTTTTGAATGCTCTCGGTCTTACCGAAGAAGAAATTAAGAAACCTTTTATCGGTATTGTAAGTTCCAAGAACGATATCGTTCCGGGACATATGAATATAGATAAGATTGTTGATGCCGTTAAGCAGGGCGTTGCTCTTGCAGGCGGCGTTCCGATTGTATTCCCTGCAATCGCTGTTTGTGACGGTATTGCTATGGGACATGAGGGAATGAAGTATTCTCTCGTAACCCGTGAGCTTATCGCAGACTCAACAGAGGCTATGGCAAAGGCTCATGCGTTTGACGCACTTGTAATGGTTCCTAACTGCGACAAGAATGTTCCGGGTATGCTTATGGCTGCCGCAAGAATCAATGTTCCGACAGTTTTCGTAAGCGGCGGTCCTATGCTTGCAGGTCATGTTAAGGGCAAAAAGACAAGTCTTTCGAGTATGTTTGAGGCAGTCGGTGCTTACACGGCAAACAAGATTACTGCCGAAGAGCTTGCCGAGTTTGAAAACAAGGCTTGTCCGTCATGCGGTTCATGTTCGGGTATGTACACCGCCAACAGTATGAACTGTCTTACCGAGGCAATCGGTATGGGACTTCAGGGTAACGGCACAATTCCTGCTGTTTACTCAGACAGAATCAAGCTTGCAAAGCACGCCGGCATGAAGGTTATGGAACTCCTTGAAAAGGATATCCGTCCTCGTGACATTCTCACGGAAAAAGCATTTATGAATGCTCTTACTGTTGATATGGCTCTCGGCTGTTCAACAAATACAATGCTCCACCTTCCTGCAATCGCAAAAGAGGCAGGTGTTAAGCTTAACCTTGACATTGCCAATGAAATCAGCAAAAAGACTCCTAACCTTTGTCACCTTGCTCCTGCAGGTCACACATATATGGAGGATCTCAACGAGGCAGGCGGTGTTTATGCCGTAATGAACGAGCTTACAAAGGTTGGACTTCTTGACACAGACCTTATCACGGCAACAGGCAAGACTGTAGGCGAGAACATTAAGGGTTGTGAAATCAAGGACACGGACATCATTCGCCCTGTTACAAATCCATACAGCAAGACAGGCGGTATTGCTGTTCTCAAGGGTAACCTTGCTCCTGACGGTTCTGTTGTTAAGAGAAGTGCCGTTGCAGAGGAAATGATGCACCACAAGGGTGCGGCAAGAGTGTTTGACTGCGAAGAAGACGCTCTCAGTGCAATTTATGACGGCAAAATCAATCCCGGTGAGGTTGTTGTTATCAGATACGAAGGTCCTAAGGGCGGTCCGGGCATGAGAGAAATGCTCAACCCGACTTCCGCTATTATGGGCAGCGGTCTCGGCAACTGTGTTGCTCTTATCACAGACGGCCGTTTCTCAGGCGCAACAAGAGGTGCGGCTATCGGTCATGTATCTCCCGAGGCAGCAGTCGGCGGTCCGATTGCACTTGTTAAAGAGGGCGATATGATTGAAATCGACATTCCTGCAAATACAATCAATCTCCTCGTTTCTGACGAAGAGCTTGCAAAGCGTAAGGCAGAATGGAAGCCCCGTCAGCCCAAGATTACAAC
>OHRI01000660.1_pt1 | contig 19861 bp, 19 predicted proteins | sample 1578421 | NCBI WGS metagenome assembly OHRI01 (sample SAMEA3879598, study PRJEB24766) | human gut metagenome | biome: human-associated habitat; feature: feces | place: USA | collected 1985/1987 | reverse complement strand
ATATAGACGAAATGGATTGAGGTGTCAGAGATTGATTCAGGATAATCAGAAGAGTTTCAGTCGTCTCCAGATGCTGATAGATGCCGTTGTCATTGCAGCAGCCTATGTTGTTGCCTGGATGATCCGCTTTATAGGTCCGTTTGCATATTCTGCAGTCCGGGCACTGGCGTTCGAGCAGTATATGTTTGCACTGATCTTTATCATTCCGGGATATCTGCTGCTGTATCAGGCATTTACCCTGTATGAACCTCTGCATATGCAGGGAAGGCGGCTTGTGCTTGCCAATATCATCAAGGCAAATGTGCTGGGACTGCTTCTTGTTGTATTCAGTCTTTATATGATCGGTGAGCCTGATTTTTCCAGACTTACAGTTTATATTTTTTGTGTTGTTAATATTTTTATGGAATGGGGAGTCAGACTTCTGATCGATTCCCTTCTTAAAGATATGCGCAAGAGAGGGCTGAACCAGAAACAGATATTGCTGGTAGGTTACAGCCGTGCGGCAGAAGAGTACATTGACAGAATCGGATAATGAAATGGACGAAAGGGCAGTTGAAGCTGTTAAGGCAGCAATAAATAAAGCGAAAATATGTAAAAAACCTATAGCTGGTTATGATAATGAAAAGAAACAGGCTTATGTAGAGTCTGCATTTGGGGAAAGAAAATATGTAAATATAGAAAACCTTTGATTCCTGTATTAGCGGGTTCAAATGGCTTGTAAAAATACACATATTGTGATAACGTAAGGGCGTATGAATGTCAGCGGTTTTTGAAGACAGGAATTACAAATAATGAATAAGAGGCAGCAAAATGGATTTTGAAAGCAGAAGACAAAGAATTTTAGACAAGATGGAGGACAATTCTATAGCAATATTGTACTCAGGCATCGAGCACCATGTGAGTGCAGATGAGTATGATTTATTTACAGCACAGGCTAACCGCAATTTCTTCTATCTGACCGGACTTAGACGTGACAACATGGTACTTGTCCTGGATAAATGTGTAGAGCCTGCTAAGACAATGCTCTTCATAGAGGAGGCAGACCCTACGATGGAGCGCTGGTACGGCAGAAAGGTGACTATGGAGGAAGCCGAGGAAATATCAGGAATTGACGAAGTAGAATATATTTATGAGCTTGAGAGCACATTGGACAGGATAATGACGCGTGAGGATGTATACACAGCATATTTTGACACGTATCGTCATCAGAAAGTGGATTTGCCGGATTACAATGTGGTAAAAGCCAATGAATTTAAGACAGACTATCCGGGAGTTGCTGTGAAGAATCTTTTCCCATTTGTGGCAGAGGAGCGTATGCAGAAGGATGAGGATGAGATTGAGCTGACCAAAAAGGCAATCGCTATCACAAAGGACGGACTTTGCAATGTGATGGCTAATTTAAAGCCGGGCATGAAAGAATATCAGGCACAGGCAGACTTTGAATATATCATAAGACGCGGTGGGGCAGAGTGGACAGCTTTCCCTACAATTGCCGGAAGCGGAATGAATGGAACAATGCTTCATTATGACACAAATCGTGAGACGATGGAGGATGGAACACTGGTTCTTCTTGACCTTGGAGCCAGAATAGATGGCTACAATTCGGATATTACGAGAACGTATCCGGTAAATGGCAGGTTTACCGAGCGCCAGAAACAGGTATATGATATCGTGCTTGCTGCAAACCGAAAGATTGTCGAGGTTGCAAAGCCGGGAATGACTACAAAGGAATTAAATGAAGTATGTAAGGATGTGCTTGCAGACGGGCTTATGAAGCTTGGACTGATAAAGAATTCGGTAGAGATTTCTAAGTATTACATGCATGGAGTGTCACACCATCTGGGAATTGATGTGCATGACGTGACAGTTGACTCAAACAGCAGGCTTCGTCCGGGTGCAATCATCAGTGACGAGCCGGGACTGTATATAGATGAATGGGAAATCGGTATCAGGATTGAGGATGATGTGCTTATCACCGAGGATGGTGCAGTGTGTCTGTCGGAGGATATCATCAGAACCACGGAGGATATAGAGGCTTACATGGCTGAGCACAAAAAGAATTAATCGTGATAAATGATAAATTTTACGGTTTATAATATTTTTATGTGACATAATCTGATTTATGTATTATAGTAGTGCTAGTACATCGAATAATAAGTTTCTGATGCATTGTTATTTCTTATTTGGTGTACTATAGTATAGCAGTTATTTTTTATTGCTGTATAGGTGCAACGAAAATAATTCGTTCGACAGATGGAAGGAGAACAACTATGGTAAAGAAGATTAATAGCAGTGAATTTGAACAGGTTAAAAATAATAAGGCTATCATTGTTGATTTTTCGGCAGAGTGGTGCGGTCCATGCAAGATGCTTGCGCCTGTAATGGAGCTGCTTTCTGATGAAATCACAGATGTGGAGTTTTACAATATTGATGTGGACGAGAATCCTGATCTGGCAAGAGAGTATCGTATAATGAATATTCCTGCAGTTATTGCAATCAAGGGCGGTCAGGTTGCCGGTCAGCAGATTGGTCTTGTGTCTAAGGACGATATGAAGGGCTTTATAGAGGGAGTTTTCTAAGACAAAGCGTTTTATGAAGCTTTCTAAGAAGCGGGAAGACACCTGCAATGAGCTTTTTGTGAATATGCAAGGTGTGATGCTTAACAGTTATTATGAATAGTGTAAACCGGGCAGGATATCGTGCCCGGTTTTACATTTTTTACATTTAAATTAGTTCTCTCGGAAGATTTTTCCAAAGATAAATCAATAGGAAGTTGGTACTATAGAAAATATGATAATAAAAGATATCGAATTTAAATTAAAAGACGGCAGAACTGCCATTTTGCGAAGTGCAAATGAAAAGGATGCCAAAGCTCTTATAGAGTACATGAAAAAGTCAACCGGTGAAACGGATTTCTTACTGAGGACACCGGAAGAATGTGAGACCCGGACCATCGAGCAGGAGATTGATTTCATAAATAGCTGCAATTTGTCGGATACACATACGCTGCTGGTTTGTGAAGCAGATGGAAAAATTGCCGGAAATTGCATGGTCTGGTGGAATAAACGCTCGAAAACCGGACACAGGGCAAATGTGGCAATCGGTTTGCTGAGCGAATTCTGGAATCAGGGGATCGGAACGAGAATGTTCCGGGAAATGATAAAAATAGCAGAAAGCAATCCGAATATATTGCAGATGGAATTGGATTTTATTGAGGGCAATAGCAGGGCGAGAGCACTTTATGAGAAGATGGGCTTCAGGATAACTGGCATCAAATTTAATTCTATCAGACAAAATGACGGAACCTTGTGCAATGAGTATTCAATGATAAGGGAAATTAGTAGATAAGCAAACCTTTTATAAAAAGCCACAATATGTATTTTAGCGAGTACCAGAGAGTTTATACCTTGTAAACGTTTACTATTATGTTATACTGTAATCATTGCCGGGCATACTAATGTGTGAATGTGAACGGTAAACGGAAAAAGTAATAAGAACAGCAGGAGAAGGATTTTATGCTGTATCATAAATAAAAATGAGGTGAAAATCGTGCTTAAAGCAGAAAATTTAACTTTAAACGTAGATGATGAGGGCGGAAAGAAATGCCTTCTGAACAATATATCATTTCAGGTAGAGGACGGAGAAATGCTTGTCATTACCGGACCAAACGGAGGTGGAAAATCCACTCTGGCAAAGACCTTGATAGGTATTCAGACACCGGACAGCGGAAAGATTATACTTGACGGACAGGATATCACAGAGCTCGACATCAATCACAGGGCAAATGCGGGAATAGGCTTTGCATTCCAGCAGCCACCGAGATTTAAGGGAATGACAGTCATGAAGCTGCTTAAGCTTGCCGCAAAGGATGAGCTTTCAGATAAGGAGTGCTGCGACCTTCTCACCGCGGTAGGACTCTGTGCAAAGGATTACATTTACCGCCAGATTGACGGCACACTCTCAGGTGGAGAGATGAAGAGAATTGAGATTGCATCAGTGCTTGCCAAGGAGCATTCGCTTTGCATATTTGACGAGCCGGAGGCGGGAATCGATCTGTGGAGCTTTTCAATGCTCATACAGAAATTTGAGGAAATCCATACTGAGAAAAAGCAGAGCCTCATAGTGATTTCACATCAGGAGAAAATCATAAATATGGCAGACCGCATCATGATAATTGATGGCGGAGAAATCAAGAAAATCGGTACAAAGGACGAGGTGCTGCCTTATCTCAATGGTGTACAGAAATGTCACAAATGCGTAGAGAGACTGGAGGGAAGAGCATAATATGGTAAAGCTTGACAACGTAACAGAGGGCGTATTGGACGTCATAAATGATAATAAATTCAGTCAGACCGGTGCCTTTAATCTGCGTGAAAACGGCACATCAATCTGCCACGGAGACAGCGAGCATATCAAGATAAAGAAAAAGACGGACAAGCCCGGCATTGATATTTATATTGATGGAAAGACCGACGGAGAGGCTGTCTATATCCCTGTAGTGCTCAGCAAATCAGGCATGACAGACCTTGTATACAACGATTTCTATGTGGAGGATGGCGCAGATGTAAGGATTGTGGCAGGCTGCGGAATCCACAACAGCGGCTGCAACGAGAGCAGACACGACGGCATCCATACCTTCCATGTAGGCAAAAATGCGAATGTCCGATATGAGGAAAAGCACTACGGCGAGGGAAACGGAACAGGTGCGAGAGTGCTCAACCCTGTAACAAATATATTTGTGGGTGAGAATTCTGTTTTCACACTCGATACAGCACAGATAAAGGGTGTTGATTCTACAGTCCGTGAGACCAATGTGGAGCTTGGAAAGGACGCAAAGCTCTATGTCACAGAGCGTCTCATGACAGATGGAGAGCAGAAGGCGGAGTCAAATATCGAGGTGCAGTTAAACGGAGAGGACAGCTCTGCACAGATTGTTTCCAGATCCGTAGGAAAAGGAAACTCAGTCCAGACCTTCCATCCAAATGCCATCGGCAACAGCAAATGCCAGGCTCATATCCAGTGTGATTCTATCATCATGGATCATGCAGAGGTCGGTTCAATCCCTGAAATCAGGGCAAAAAATATCGATGCAGCTATCATCCATGAGGCAGCAATCGGCAGGATAAACGACGAGCAGCTTCTCAAGCTCCGTACACTCGGACTTACAGAGGAAGAGGCGGAGGAAGTTATCATACAGAATTTCTTAAACTAAATCAGGCGTAAATAGAAACCCTGGAGCGTGATATTGATATGCTATCAAAGCGTACAATACGCTCCGGGGTTTATTTTATGTTACTGTTCACGCCTAACAGTGTGACCAGTAACTATTTTACAACGGCAACCGGTTACTACAAAAATGCAAATTAGCATAAATGGTTTATACGATGCGAATTAGCATAAATGGTTTATATGATACGAATTATCATTAACTGTAATCTTGACATAAACAGTAAACAACAGTAAAATGAAATCAGAACAGTAAACAACAGTAAAAGACAGTAAAACAAATTCAAAACAGTAAACAACAGTAAAAATGGGAGGCTGATATGCAAAATCCATTCACGCTTACATTTGGAAGAAGTCCACTAGAGTCGGTAGACCGTCCGGTACAGATTAATGAGATAATTGAGAATTTTACAGCGGATACAATAAATCAGCAGATGTTTATAATTACCGGTGTGCGAGGTTCAGGAAAAACAGTAATGATGACAGAAATTTCGCATAAACTAAGAGAAAATGATGACTGGGTGGTTATAGAACTCAATCCGGCAACAGAGCTGCTGCCTGCAATGCTTTCAAAATTGAATAGTGATAATATATGTGCGGGACTTATAAAATCTGCAAAGCTCGATCTATCATTTTTCGGTTTTGGAGTATCTATAGAGGGGACACAGCCGATTACAGATGCAGAGACAGCTATTATAAAGATTTTGGAAAGGCTTAAAAAGAGTGGTAAGAGACTGCTTATTACGATAGATGAGATGACAAATAGTGAGTACATGAAGGTTTTTGCCGGAGCCTTTCAGATATTTGTAAGACAGGAGCTGCCTGTATTTCTATTAGGAACAGGATTGTATGAAAATATTGAGGAGCTTCAGAATGAGAAGAGTCTTACATTTTTGTACAGAGCACCTAAAATCCAGCTCAAACCATTAAATAACGCAGCAATAATCAATAAGTATAAAACTATTTTTAACATATCTCCAGAGAAAGCAGCACAGATGGCGGGGCTGACCAAAGGATATCCTTTTGCATTTCAGGTTTTAGGATATCTGACGTGGAACAATGGTGGCGACTACAATGGCATTTTGGGCGAGTATGAACAGTATCTGAGCGAATTTGTATATGACAAAATCTGGTCGGAGCTTTCTCAGAAGGATCGCATGGTTGCAAAGGGGATTGCAGATGTACAAAGCGGAAAAATAAAAGAAATCAGGGATGCAATTGGGATGGAGACAAACGAATTCAATCCGTATCGTAAGCGCCTTATAAAAAAGGGAATTGTATCGGGAGAGATACGGGGATATGTGTATTTTACGCTGCCGCTTTTTGAGGAATATGTGATTGAAAATTATTAAAATGAGCACAGGTTCAGCAGATTAAAATAAGGAGTCAAAATGAAAGCGTATTATCATCTACCGGGATTGTTTGAATTTTATGAATTATACAAAGAATTTCTCCCACTGTACCGCAAGCACCGGGAATATTTCTATGACTGGTGCGACATAGGCTCAATATACGGTGCACCGGCAGACTGCATATGGGGAGGAGGCCGCGTCGGTTTTGGTGAGCACGATTCGAAGGAAGTGCTTAAGCTGATGCAGGAATATGGGATATCCGCAAGACTTACCTTTAGCAATTCATTGATTACTAAGGAGCATCTTCCTGACAAAAAATGTAACGAACTGTGCAGGATATTTGATATAGGCAGAGATAATGAGCGAAGCAGGGGCTTTGGAAACGGCATAATCATCTACTCAGATATTCTGCTTGATTACATAAAAGAAAACTATCCTGACTTTTATTTTGTGTCTTCAACCACAAAGGTTCTGACGGATTTCAGTGAATTTAAAAATGAGCTAAACAGAGAGGAGTTCCGCTATGTGGTACCGGATTTCAGGTTGAATAAATCATTTGATAAACTGAAAGCATTATCACAGCATCAAAAGGATAAAGTAGAATTTTTGTGCAATGAGTGCTGCTGGTTTGGCTGCACGGACAGGAAGAAATGCTACGAGACGGTTAGCTGCAAAACTCTGGGCGAGGATTGCCCGGAGCATTACTGCACTGCACCTGATGCAGGGCAGGGATATCTCTTTTCGAAGGCAATGGAAAATCCCGGCTTTATCGGAATAGATGATATAAAAAATACTTATCTGCCGATGGGCTTTAGCAATTTTAAAATAGAGGGCAGAGGGCTTGGAAGTGCTATGATACTTGAATTTCTGCTCTACTATATGACGAAGCCACAGTATCAGATACATGTCAGAGAGCACATTTATCTCGATAATATGCTGGATTTATTTTGAAATATAAAAACTATACATTAACGACAACAGGAAGGATGATTCTCAAAAATGAATATTAGAAGAGCACAGGAAAAAGACATACCAAGACTTATAGAATTGTTAGAGCAGGTGCTTCAGATCCATGCCGATATCAGACCGGATATTTTTATCCCGGGAACGACAAAATATACAAATGAAGAGCTTGCAAAAATGATAAAGGACGATACAAAGCCGATATATGTTGCGGCAGATGATGACGATGTATGCATGGGATATGCATTCTGTCAGATAAGACAGCAGCCGTTTTCCAACAATATGGTGCCGTTTACATCACTTTTCATAGATGATCTGTGTGTAGATGCAAAGACCAGAGGACAGCATATCGGAGAGCAGCTTTTTGAATATGTCAAGAATGAGGCAAAGCATCTCGGCTGCTACGAGGTCACCCTCAATGTATGGAGTGGAAACACATCTGCTGAGAAATTTTATGAGAAGATGGGGCTTAAGACAAAGGAACGCCAGATGGAGTATATTTTGTAATAAAATGTATGTTGACAAACACAAAAAGGAGTGATAAACTCTAAACAAATTTAGCAAGATAAAGTATTAAATCGTTAAAGAAGTGAAAACAGTTTAAACTGTTTCGACAATTTAATAAGTTGTAAACCGTTGAAGCGGAGATAACGGCAATGATGCCCTTACAGAGAGCCTGTGGTGCTGAGAATCAGGTGTGAAACAAGTTGTCAAATGGACCGCTGAGGGCGCAGTCAAATGGATTTATCATTCATCCAGATATCCAGAGTATTCTGCGACGTGAGGGCATACGTCATTTGTCCGGGATATGTTGGTATCCTGCCAAGCGCACGAGCTTTATCGTGAATTCAAGGTGGCACCGCGGATAGTTAAGATTATTCGTCCTTGACAGAACTAAAATTCTGTCAAGGGCGTTTTTTAGTGAACAAAGAGGGACAATGGAGTTTGCAAGTCTGCATGCTCGCATGCAAGCTTGCGAACGAACATTGGACTGTACAACATAAAGCGAGAATTGTAGCAGCGCAAACTGCGGAGAAGCCTTGAAAAGGCGAATTCGAGCTGCATGTTGGGCATTTGTTCACGAACGAACACTGGACAGTACAACATAAAGCGAGAATTGTAGCAGCGCAAGCTGCGGAGAAGCCTTGAAAAGGCGAATTCGAGCTTGTATGTTGGGCATTTGTTCACGGTTGAACATTGGACATTTATTCACTACCACACAAAATTTGGAGGCAAGCATATGAAAATTTCACCTACACTGACCGAAGTTAAAGAAATAGCAAAAACCGGGAAGTATGACATTCTCCCTGTAAACTGTGAGATATTATCAGATTTTATCACACCTATAGAGGCTATGAGGATTCTGCAGAATGTTTCAACACATTGTTATCTGCTTGAATCAGCACAAGCAAATGAAGCCTGGGGAAGATATACATTTTTGGGATATGATCCAAAGCTTGAGATTAACTGCATAGATGGTCACATGAAGCTTGGAAAGCTTTCGGTGGAGACGGAAAATCCTTCAGAGTACATCAGACAGATTCTTTCAGAGTACAAGAGTCCGAAATTTGATTATCTGCCTTCGTTTACAGGTGGCCTTGTAGGTTATTTTTCGTATGATTATCTGGGCTACAAGGAGAAAAGCATCAGAGGAAAAGCAAGGGACACAGAGGATTTCAAGGATGTTGATCTGATGCTTTTTGATAAGGTAATAGCATTTGACAATCTGTGCCAAAAGATAATACTAATCGCAAATATGTCACTTGATGCTCCGGAAACAGGCTACAACAAAGCGATTGTTGAGCTAAAGCAGCTTAGGGAGCTTCTGATGCACGGAGAGAAAAAACAGAATATGGGTGGCAAGCTGCTGGGTGAGGTCACACCGCTTTTTGAAAAGGAGCAGTATTGTGATATGGTAGAGAAGGCAAAGCACCATATCAAAGAGGGGGATATTTTCCAGATAGTTTTATCAAACAGATTGAGCGCACCGTTTGAGGGAAGCCTTTTTGATACCTACCGCGTGCTTCGAACGATAAATCCTTCGCCGTACATGTTTTATTTTTCGGGAACCGATGTGGAGGTTGCGGGAGCATCTCCGGAGACACTTGTGAAGCTTGAAAATGGAGTGCTTCACACATTCCCGCTGGCAGGCACGAGGCCGAGAGGTGCCACAGCAGAGGAGGACAAAAAGCTTGAGGAAGGGCTGCTTAAGGACGAAAAAGAGCTCGCAGAGCACAATATGCTCGTGGACCTTGGAAGAAATGACCTCGGAAAGGTAAGTAAATTCGGAACTGTAAAAGTTGAAAAGCTTCATTCCATAGAGAGATATTCACATGTGATGCATATAGGCTCGACAGTGCGTGGAGAGATAAGAGAAGAGTATGACGCACTCGATGCAATTGAGGCCGTGCTTCCGGCAGGAACACTTTCAGGAGCGCCAAAAATCAGAGCGTGCCAGCTCATCGGAGAGCTTGAGGACAACAAGCGAGGCATTTACGGTGGCGCGATTGGATATATAGATTTTACAGGAAATATGGACACATGTATTGCAATCCGTATTGCCTACAAGAAAAACGGCAAGGTTTTCGTGAGAAGCGGAGCGGGAATCGTTGCGGATTCAGATCCTGAGAAGGAATTTCAGGAGTGCATAAACAAGGCAAAGGCTTCTCTTAAGGCACTGGAAGTCTCACAGGAGGTGGAAGAATGATTTTACTGATTGATAACTACGACAGCTTTTCTTACAATCTGTATCAGCTAATCGGCGAGATAGAGCCTGATATCAGAGTAATCAGAAATGATGAGATGACAGTTGAAGAGATTAGGGCTTTAAAGCCTGACCGCATCATATTATCACCGGGACCGGGAAGGCCTGAGGATGCGGGCGTGATAATAGCTGTGGCAAAGGAGCTTGGAAAGGAAATCCCAATCCTTGGCGTGTGCCTCGGCCATCAGGCGATATGCGCAGCATATGGTGCGACAGTCACATATGCAAAGGAGCTCATGCACGGAAAGCAATCGGATGCATCGTTTGACACAGAAAGCCTTTTATTCAAGGGTTGCCCGAAAAAAGCAAAGGTAGCACGTTACCATTCGCTTGCTGCAGATGCGGACACAATGCCTGATTGCCTAAAGATTACAGCCACTACAGATGATGGTGAGATCATGGCTGTTGAGCACAGGGAATATCCGATATACGGCGTGCAGTTTCACCCGGAGTCAATCATGACGCCGGACGGAAAGCAGATGCTTAGTAATTTTATCAAAGCTTAATTGAAAATTGCAGCGTTTAATGAATTTATATATTAGTTGTTGAATTGAAAACAAATAGCAGAACAAAATCATAAACAAAATTATAAACGAAACATCATCGGAATACAGGAGGACATAATCATGATAAAAGAAGCCATAGTAAAAATCGTAAACAAAGAAGACCTCACATATGACGAGGCATATGCAGTGATGAATGAGATCATGGGCGGTGAGACAACATCAACCCAGAATGCAGCTTTTCTTGCAGCTCTTTCAACAAAGAGCGCAAAGGCTGAGACAACAGACGAAATCGCAGGCTGTGCAGCAGCCATGAGAGAGCATGCGGTACAGGTGAAAACAGGTATGGATGTGTTCGAAATCGTAGGAACAGGCGGAGACAATGCACAAAGCTTCAACATTTCAACAACCTCTGCACTTGTTGCGGCAGCAGGCGGCATGAAGGTGGCAAAGCACGGAAACAGGGCAGCCTCTTCATTATGCGGCACAGCAGACTGCCTTGAGGCACTCGGTGTCAACATAGACCAGAGCCCTGAGAAATGTGTAGAGCTTTTAAATAAAGTCGGCATGTGCTTCTTCTTTGCACAGAAATATCACACATCAATGAAATATGTCGGACCTATCAGAAAAGAGCTTGGTTTTAGAACAGTATTCAATATTTTAGGACCGCTCACAAATCCGGGTTCACCGGACATGCAGCTTCTAGGAGTGTATGATGAGTATCTTGTAGAGCCGCTTGCACAGGTGCTTGTAAGCCTCGGAGTAAAGCGTGGAATGGTAGTATATGGCATGGATAAGCTCGATGAGATTTCTATGAGCGCACCGACCAAGATATGCGAGATAAAGGACGGATGGTTCAGAACCACAGTAATCTCACCGGAGGATTTCGGCTTTGAGCGCTGTACAAAGGAGGATTTAAAAGGCGGTACACCTGAGGAAAATGCAAAAATCGTACGTGATATCTTAGGCGGACAGAAGGGGCATAAGAGAAATGCAGTACTCATGAACGCAGGAGCATCACTTTATATTGGAGGAAAGGCCGACAGCATGAAAGAGGGTATCGAGCTAGCAGCAGAAATCATTGATTCAGGAAAAGCACTTGAAACACTCGATAAGCTCATCGAGGTAAGCAACAGCTAGGCACACAAAACAGGAAAGGATAAGCGATGAATATTTTAGACCAGCTTGCAGAATATTCAAGGCTTCGCGTGGCAGAGGACAAGAAAAAAATAAGCCTTGAGGAAATGAAAAATATCGCGATTCAGACGAAAAACGAAAAGCTTTGTGATTTTGCATTTGAAAAAGCACTCAAAAAGGATGGCTTGAGCTTCATATGCGAGTGCAAGAAGGCTTCGCCGTCAAAGGGGCTTATAGAGCCGGATTTCAGATATCTTGAAATTGCAAGGGAATACGAGGCGGCAGGTGCGGATTGCATCTCGGTACTGACAGAGCCGAAGTGGTTTTTAGGCTCGGATGAGTATCTTAAGGAGATTGCAAAAACGGTTTCGATTCCGTGCATCCGAAAGGATTTTACGGTTGATGAATATCAGATATATCAGGCAAAGACACTCGGTGCCGCTGCGGTGCTTTTAATCTGCTCAATATTGTCAGAGGAACAGCTCAGTAAATACATAAAAATCTGCGACAGCCTTGGTATAAGCGCTCTTGTGGAGATACACAATGAAAAAGAGGCAGGGATGGCGGTAAGAGCCGGTGCCAGAATAATAGGTGTCAACAACCGCAATCTGAAGGATTTTACAGTTGATACAGCTAACAGCAGAAAGCTGCGCGACCTGATTCCCGATGACATCATATTTGTATCGGAAAGCGGTGTAAAGAGCACAGATGATATCAGGGCAATATGTGAAATCGGAGTTGACGCAGTGCTTATCGGAGAGACGCTGATGAGAGCGGACGACAAAAAGGCTAAGCTTGATGAATTGCGATTAAGCTAATAGAGATATATAAGTATCTTCATGGTTTTAAGAATATCTGTAACTATTCAGTACAGAAAACAAAATATTTACAAATATACATCAGAAGGGAAAACATCATGACAAATCCAAACGGAAGATTTGGTATTCACGGAGGACAGTACATTCCTGAAACCCTCATGAATGCCGTTAAAGAATTAGAAGAAGCATACAATTATTACAAAAACGATCCTGAATTTAACAGAGAGCTCACAGAGCTTCTCAACGATTATGCAGGAAGACCATCGAGACTGTACTACGCAGAAAAGATGACAAAGGATCTCGGTGGAGCAAAAATATACCTTAAGAGAGAGGATTTAAACCATACAGGAGCGCACAAGATCAACAACGTATTAGGGCAGGCACTTCTTGCAAAGAAAATGGGCAAAACCCGACTGATAGCTGAGACCGGAGCCGGTCAGCACGGTGTGGCAACAGCAACGGCCGCAGCCCTTATGGGTATGGAATGTGTTGTATTCATGGGCGAGGAGGATACAAAGCGTCAGGCGCTCAATGTATACCGCATGCGTCTGCTCGGAGCAGAGGTTATCCCGGTTACATCAGGTACAGCCACATTAAAGGATGCCGTATCGGAGGCAATGAGAGAGTGGACCAAGAGAATTTCGGACACACATTACTGCCTGGGCTCAGTTATGGGACCACATCCGTTCCCTACCATTGTAAGAGATTTCCAGGCGGTCATCTCAAAGGAAATCAAGGAGCAGATGCTTGAAAAGGAGCACAGACTGCCTGATGCGGTTATCGCATGTGTGGGCGGCGGCTCAAATGCCATCGGAAGCTTTTACAACTTCATAGAGGATGAGGGAGTTGAGCTCATCGGCTGCGAGGCAGCAGGAAGAGGAATAGATACATTTGAGACTGCAGCCACAGTAAATACAGGCCGTCTTGGTATTTTCCACGGCATGAAGTCATATTTCTGTCAGGACAAATACGGACAGATCGCTCCGGTTTATTCTATTTCTGCAGGACTTGACTATCCGGGAGTCGGACCGGAGCACGCATATCTGCACGATATCGGAAGAGCAAAATATGTACCGGTAACAGATGATGAAGCGGTAAATGCTTTTGAATACCTCGCAAAGACAGAGGGAATCATCCCTGCAATCGAGTCCTCACATGCAGTGGCGTATGCCATGAAGCTGGCGCCTACAATGGACAAGGACAAGATAATCGTTGTTACTGTTTCAGGCAGAGGCGACAAGGACTGCGCGGCAATAGCAAGATACAGAGGGGAGAATATTTATGAGTAAGATAAGAAGTGCGTTTGAAAACGGCAAGGCGTTTATACCATTTATCACCTGTGGTGATCCAAATTTAGAGACAACTGCAAAAATCGTAAGAGAAGCTGTTGCAAACGGAGCAGACCTTATAGAGCTTGGTATTCCATTCTCTGATCCTACAGCAGAGGGAACTGTAATCCAGGGCGCCAACATAAAGGCACTTGCAGCCGGAGTTACAACAGACAAGGTTTTTGACCTTGTGAGAGATTTGAGAAAAGATGTCACAATCCCTATGGTTTTCATGACATATGCAAACGTGGTTTACTCATACGGTGCAGAAAAGTTTATCAGTACATGTAAGGAAATAGGAATTGACGGACTCATTCTGCCGGATATCCCATATGAGGAAAAGGAAGAGATTTTACCACTCTGCGAGAAATATGATGTGGACCTTATTTCATTTATCGCACCTACATCAAAGGATCGCATTGCGATGATAGCAAAGGAGGCAACCGGCTTTATCTATGTGATTTCAAGCCTCGGAGTCACCGGTACAAGAAGCGAGATTAAGACAGATCTGGCTTCAATAGTCAAGGTAATCAGAGAAAACACAGATGTGCCATGTGCTATCGGTTTTGGCATTTCAACACCCAAGCAGGCAAAGAAGATGGCAGATATCTCGGATGGTGCCATTGTGGGCTCTGCCATCATCAAGATAATCGATGAGTATGGTGAGGCTTCACCAAAGTATGTCGGTGAGTATGTTAAAGCAATGAAGGATGCGCTGTAGAGGCATTGTATTTTTATGTATGTAAAGGAGATTTTCTAAGGAAACTTAAAATAATATTATAAAATCAGAAAAATGACTTTTATACCCATATTTCAAAAATAAAATTTATGAAATATGGGTATAAAACTTGAAAAACGAATATATTAATTATATAATAAGTGCAAATAAGACAGTTCAGAGGGAGGAATATCAGGATGCTGTGTCAATTTTCTTTTAAAAATTTTAAATCATATAAAGAAACAACAACATTCGATTTTCAGGCAACATCTATTCCGGAGTTTTCAGAATCGTTGTTAAAAAGCGAGAAAGCAGATGCACTTCTTCCCGTAGGGGTTATATATGGTCCGAATGGTGGCGGGAAAACCAATCTGTTACTAGCTCTTTCATGTTTGATTTCTACAGTGGTTAAGCCGATATATGAATTGGAGAAGGCAAGAGAAAAGATTATTATTCAGCAGAAGATAAGTGCGGCACCATTCTATTTTAATGAAATATCTAGGAAAATGCCGACAGAATTTGAAGTGTATTTCCGACAGGGAAAAAATGAATACAGGTACAACTTATCAATATGCGGGGATGACATTGTTGAAGAATCTCTGTATTGGAAATCCATTGGTGGAAAGAGAACGGGTATGGTTTTTGATAGGGAAGGTGCTGAAATTACATTGGGTGCAAGCATCAATAAAGCGAGTATTAACCGCTCGGTAAACCCCAAGATGCCATATTTATCTTTTCTGGCAATCAACTATGATATACCGGTAATTGTGGAAGTTCAGAAGTGGTTTGAATCATGCATTGTCAAAAACTATGCAAATCCAATTGCAGACAGACAAATAATGTTTTCTGATGATGAATCATATCGAAAGAGAATTGTTCGTGCACTAAATGATGTTGATATTGATGTATCAGGTTATCGGTATGATGAAGAAAATCATGAACTGTATACGCAGCGTATGATAGAGGGAAAGATTTATGAATTAAGTTTTAATGATGAGTCAGATGGAACAAAGAAAATGATCGCGGCATTACCTGTGATTTTGTTAGCACTGCAAGAAGGCCGGCTGGTGATTATTGATGAATTGGATGCAAAATTGCATCCTAAGCTGCTTCGTTATGTTATTTCATTGTTTAAGAATAAGAATGTAAATAAAAAGGGAGCGCAGTTACTTTTTACTTCCCATGATATGACAACAATGAAAAATACAGTTTTCAGACGGGATGAAATTTGGTTTGCGGCAGAAAATGAAAGGCACGAAAGTGAAATATATTCCCTATATGAAATCAGAAGAGAAAACAATGAACGAGTAAATAGTACTGCAGCCTATGATAAACAATATCTGGAAGGGCGTTATGGTGCAGATCCATATCTTACAAATATGCTGGCAGGAGGAGATTGGCAATGAGTTTAAAACCTCCGAAGAAAAGTGATTTAGGAAAGAGTTGGATGAAACCGCGGCGAGATAAGAATATATTGATATGTCCAGAGTACCATTTGATAGTAACAGAAGGAACTGAAACAGAACCACAGTATTTCGAAGCAATCAGGACAATCATAAACAGTCAGTATCGAGATAAAATTCAGCTTGACATTCATGGTGCAGGAGACAATACGCTTAGTCTTTTGGATAAGGCAATGAATCTGGTTATGAACAATCCGAATGGATATAAGCATGTCTGGATAGTCTATGATACTGATGATTTTCCGGCAAAACGCATCAATAAAACGAATGAATTATGCATTAATATGTCTACAGAGGAAACACAATATCATGCTATCTGGTCAAATCAGTGTATTGAACTTTGGTTTTTGCTTCATTTCAGTTTTGTTCAGTCAGATATTCATAGAAGTGATTACTGGCCAAAACTATCTGAATGGTTAAAGAATATTGGACAGGGAGAATATTCAAAGGGAAGGACAGATATGTTCCAAATTCTGAGACCTTTCATGGATTTTGCAATAACAAATGCTGAACGCTTGGATGCAATGAATGAAGGAAAAACTCCTGCAAATTCAGCTCCAGGCACAAAAGTACATGAATTGATTAAACACTTGAGACCATATTTAAAAATCGGATAGGATAGGAAGAAGGAACAAGTAAAATGATGCAGCAAAAAGAAAGATTAGAAAAACAGCTTGATTTCATCAGAGAAATAGATAAGGAAAAAGAGATATTCCGCCAGACTTATTTAGCTGATGCAAGCCGCAAGGAAAATGATGCGGAGCATGCCTGGCATATGGCTATCATGACAATGCTCTTGAGTGAGTATGCCAATGAGAAGATAGACGTGCTAAAGACAGTAGGAATGCTTTTGATACACGACATAGTAGAGATTGACGCGGGAGACACATATGCCTATGATGAGGCAGGCAAGGCCACACAGCATGAGCGTGAGCAGAAGGCAGCGGAGCGTATATACGGACTCTTGCCAAAGGAACAGGGCGAGCCGCTTTTAAAGCTGTGGGAGGAATTTGAGGCGCAGCAGACACCGGAAGCCAGATTTGCCCGCACCATGGACAATATCCAGCCAATGCTCCTAAACGATGCATCGGGCGGGCTTTCATGGCGTGAGCACAGTGTAAAGCTGTCGCAGATACTCGGCAGAAATAAGCGCACAGCACTTGGCTCAGAGAAAATCTGGGATTATGCGTTTAACAATATCCTGAAAAAGCATGTTGAGAGCGGAAACATAATAGATGATGAGGGCGTCTTCTCTGCGGAAGCCGGTGCGTGTGCAAAAGCCAGCGAGCGTAATGGACGGTAATAATGATTTACTGAAAATCCTTTGAAAATCACGTATAATTCTATTGTAGACCGTCGTCTTGTATGATATACTTTACTGGATTAAATCGGTGAACTAAATATCAGGTAACTATTCAAGGCTGCTTAAATAGTTACCTGACAAGTATATTGAGCTTCATCGAAATCCACAGAATAAAACACACGGAGGAATCAAAATGAATATTGTATGCTTAGACCTTGAGGGAGTATTGGTACCTGAAATCTGGATTGCATTTGCAAAGGAGACAGGCATTCCTGAGCTTGAAAAGACAACAAGAGATGAGCCTGATTATGATAAGCTTATGAACTATAGAATAAATATTTTAAAGGAGCACGGACTCGGATTAAAAGAAATCCAGGAGACAATCGCAAAGATAGATCCAATGCCTGGCGCAAAGGAGTTTTTGGATGAGCTTCGTTCAATCACACAGGTAATCATCATCAGTGATACATTTTCACAGTTTGCAGGCCCGCTCATGAAGAAGCTCGGCTGGCCGACAATCTTTTGTAACGAGCTTGAGGTTGCTGAAGATGGCGAGATTACAGGCTTTAGAATGAGATGTGAGCAGTCAAAGCTTACAACTGTAAAGGCACTGCAGTCTATCGGATACGATACCATCGCAAGCGGTGATAGCCACAACGATTTAGGCATGATACAGGCCAGCAAGGCAGGTTTCCTTTTCAGAAGCACAGATGCCATCAAGAAGGATTACCCTGAGCTTCCTGCATATGAGACATATGATGAGCTGCTTGCAGCTATTAAAGCAGCATTATGATTAAAGGGTCAAAAGGTATCATCGATGCATGCTTGCATGCAATTCGATGTATACCTTAGTGACCCGCACTACACCGAGAAAGTAGCAATTTGCTGCGGGGACGCAGGAAATTAGCGGATTTCGAGGTGTAGTCAGATTACGGGAATGCGTAGCATGTAGTAATCTGATTAATCATAAATGAGGGGCAAAATACTTTTTGCCCCTTTAATCATAAATATAGTCGATAAACAGCTTCCCACATGATATTTAGAGTGGACACATCCACCTGTACATGTGGGAAGTTTCTATATATTTATGTCATGCAAAATCATATGAAAGAAGGTAGAGTGCAGATGTATACGGTAACACACATATATGAGGCTGATTTTGGCTGTGAGGAGAGAGCAGACGGCGCAAAAGCAAAATGCGTGGTTTATCTCGAGGACGAAAACGGCAGACAGCGTCATGTAGAGGTTGAGGATGAATGGCTTACGGCAAACGGGATAGAAGAGGGAAGCAGCTGGAAAGAAAATATCACAGATGAAGCCTGAATCATAAACTATGAGATTAATTATGTGATTAGAGTATGTGAATAAATTTTGTGTAGATGCACATTGTGTATTGACAACAGTACAAAAGGTGCTATAATAAAATCAACATATGAACAATCATTCATATGTTCAATAAAAACGTACAGTAAAACAAATAATTCATGAAAATAAGGAGAACACCACTATGAAGAAGACTTACAAAATCGATGTAGACTGCGCTAACTGCGCCAACAAGATGGAGGATGCCGCAAAGAATACAGCAGGTGTAAAGGATGCTACAGTCAATTTTATGACACTCAAGATGAGCGTTGAGTTTGAAGAGGGACAGGATGCAAAGGCGGTTATGCAGGAGGTTCTTAAGAACTGTAAAAAGGTAGAGGACGACTGCGAGATTTTCTTATAAATTGCCGGGCGCAGGAATGACAAATGTTATTATTTCAATGCCTGCGCTATAGTAAGGGTGATTATCAAGAGATTATAACGAATGGAGCTATGGCGTATGAATAAAAAGCAGAAAAAAGTACTTGCGCGTATCATAATCGCAGCGGTACTCATGATTATATTACATTTCATACCGGTTAAGGGAATTATCAGGTTCCTGCTTTACATGGTGCCTTATCTGGTTATAGGATACGATATCCTGAAAAAGGCATTTAAGGGAATCAAAAACAAGCAGGTGTTTGATGAAAACTTCCTGATGGCGGTTGCCACCGTAGGTGCGATAGCGGTTGCACTTTATGAGAATGGTGACTATACAGAGGCTATAGCCGTTATGCTCTTCTACCAGATAGGAGAGCTGTTTCAGAGCTATGCAGTCGGAAAGAGCCGTAAGAATATCAGCGAGCTCATGGACATCAGACCCGACTATGCCAATATCGAGGTGGACGGAAAGCTCATCCAGGTTGATCCTGATGAGGTTGCTATCGGCTCGGTAATCGTGGTACAGCCCGGTGAAAAGGTTCC
>OHRI01000620.1_pt1 | contig 21087 bp, 20 predicted proteins | sample 1578421 | NCBI WGS metagenome assembly OHRI01 (sample SAMEA3879598, study PRJEB24766) | human gut metagenome | biome: human-associated habitat; feature: feces | place: USA | collected 1985/1987 | reverse complement strand
CAACATTAAAGAACGCTTGTGAAGATTTAAATAAGACTGTTCAGGAATTCTCAACTCAGATGTATCAGCAGGCACAGCAGGCTCAGCAGCAGGCAGGTGCTCAGGGTGGAGCAAATCCTGGTGCAGATGATGTAATTGATAACTAATTAAAGGATAGTTTTTAATCCTTGCAATATAATAATAGCAAAGGAGCCGGTGGCAGCATTGGCTCCCTTTGCTGTAATATAACAAAAGTGATAAATCCGACAGCTTATCTGTCAGGTCGCATTTTCATAGGATAATGCTTGGTTAATAAAAAGGGAAAGTTGGTGTAATAATGGCATCTAAAAGAGATTATTATGAAGTCCTAGGAGTTAGCCGGGATGCAGACAAGAACACAATAAAAAAGGCATATCGCCTGATGAATATCCGATATGCCTGAACGACTGATCTCTAGTTATTATTTCCGCTTTCGGACAGGTAATACTATCCTGAGTACAATGTATCCTAATAATCCGGAAAGAATAGTCCCCGATAGCACTCCGAACTTAGCCTGATTCAACAGAACAGGGTAGTTTGCACCAAAAGAAAGATTGGCAATGAAAAGCGACACCGTAAAACCGATCCCTCCCAACAGAGCTATACCGGAAAGATTCTTCCAAGTCATGCCCGGCGGCATTGGAGTAAGTTTTATCTTTATAGCCAACCAGGTAAAGAAATAAATTCCCGCAAATTTACCAAACAGCAACCCTGCTGCCACTGCCATCCCTACACTTCCCACCAACTCACCGCCGCCACTAAAGACAACGCCTGCATTGACAAAGGCAAACAACGGAAGAATCAGATAATTGACAGCTCCATGCAAATTATCCTCCAAAGACTGCAGAGGACTGATAACACGGTCGGAAGCAGATTCGACCTCTTTCAGTTTGGCAATCTGCTCATTAGTCAATACGATACTTCCCGATTCCACCACCGGGAAACCTGCAATTGTATGACGAATATGCTCGATATATTTTCCAACATATAGACGGGGTTTCGCCGGAATAACAAACGCCAGAATAACTCCCGAAATGGTACTATGAATACCGGATTGCAAAAATAAATACCATATAACGACACCGATCACTAAAAAGAAAATCTTATTGGTAGTCCCACGCTTCCCTATAAAATAAAGTAAAACGTAAAGCAATGCGGCTATCAGAATATACCCATACGACACATGCGAACTATAAAAAAGAGCAATTACAAGGATACCTCCGATATCATCAACTACCGCAAAAGCCGTCAGAAATATCTTCAGGCTCAACGGCACACGGCTTCCCAACAGACTTAATACCCCTAACGAAAAAGCAATATCCGTTGCCATTGGAATGGCCAATCCCTGACTTCCCGCACTGCCCGGAGGACAGATTGACATGTAAACAATCACCGGAAACAGCATACCGCCACAGGCAGCAATAAAGGGAAGCGCCGCCTTGCGGAAGGAAGAAAGCTCACCAACCAACAACTCCCGTTTGATTTCCAATCCTACCAGCAAGAAAAAGATGGTCATCAACCCGTCATTGATGAACTCGATCATCCGCAGATTCTCTCCGCCATGCGAAAGCAGATTAAAATTACCGATCTGCAAATGAAGTTCATGCAAAAGGAACTCCTGATAAACCGGAGCAACCGGAGAATTGGCTATGATAGCAGCCGCTATTGCCGCTACAAACAAAAGGATACTCGCCGCAATATTCATTGACGAGAAATTTCGCATTGTACGCAAAATTGTCATAATGAAAGGTGTTTATAGTATTTGATCCGCAATATATGGATTTTTTTAATCATTATAGCTCCTTAAAGCCAAGTTTTTCACCCAAAGGACAAATATTCCTGTCAGAATAAGATTCAACACCAATGTAAGTACGGAAATGACCAGTGCCGGACCGCCGAGATTATAACCCAATGCAATAAATATAATTCCGGCACCTACCTCACCGCGGGTAAACATACCAATGGAAAGGGCCAGTCGCTCACTCAACTTCCGGTCACGATAGAAGAACATCGGACAAAGTTTGCCTATATTCGATAAGAAAGAGACTATGACAACATGGAACAAAATCATTCCCCAGGACATCATCTCCTGCGAACCTGTCACCGAATGCGTTCCTGTATGAGTTTCCGCAAAGTTAACTCCGATAAAATGAGGCATACTCATACCTACCAGGAACATAAACAGGAAGGAGATTCCAGTAGAGACTTTTCGTTCTACAGGAGTATCGTGCTCTTTATGCTTCATGATCATACCCAATACAAATGCCGGCAACAGAACTTCGATATGGATACTTCCTTCTTCTCCATACAGCTCTTTACTGCCGAGATAAAGTATCTGCGTAGCCAGAAATATGATAACGGAATAGAAGAGAATAGCTTTCCAATCCTGCCGCCAGTTATACTTATTCAGTTGTTTCCATCCAATGGACAACAGCATAAATACAATAACCACCACAATAATCAGCTGCCAACGCAAACCAATCATCATGATCTGAAGAGGGATCATCAAAAGAATGGTATCCAGATCATCAAAAATAGCCAGGACCTGAATCTTCTTATATATCCAGCTGGACTTTAACCCGATAGCCGCCAGCATCGTAAACAAGATGCCGGCCGACGTAGGTGCGGCAAAACGACTTAGTAACAGATTCTCTTTCCAAGCCTCCCAACTATTCCAGTAATCAGGCGGAAGAAGCACGAATACATAATAGATAGCAATCATGAACCAAGGCAGGGCAGCTGTAGCCATCGCTATAAGATAATCCTCGGCATAACTTTTCCAGCGGACTTTGTCGAGCACAAACTCCCGACCCACATTAATCATTATAAAACTAAGACATACATAAAGTAGTATATTCGACAGGACCTTAACAGTTCCATATCCTTCTCCCGCTATCATCGGGAGGAATTGTGAAATGACGAGCCCCAACATCAGGAAGCCCGAAAAAGACAGAACTTTTCTCATATTTATAGTTGTTTGTTTCAAAAAAGGTGATTGCCAAGGAAAGCTCTGCAGACAGAAGACAATCACCTGGTGTATTAAAAAACTAACCGCAAGCCGATTTGTTCAGAATAACTCTCTGAAAAATCGCTTGCGGTTCATTTTTTAATCCAGCTTCAGTACGGCGAGGAAGGCTTTCTGCGGCACTTCCACATTACCGATTTGTTTCATTCGTTTTTTACCCTTTTTCTGCTTTTCAAGCAGTTTACGTTTACGGCTTACGTCACCACCATAACACTTCGCAGTTACATCCTTGCGAACTGCCTTAATAGTTTCACGAGCTATAATCTTAGCCCCGATAGCTGCCTGAATAGCGATTTCAAACTGCTGGCGAGGGATTAATTCTTTCAGTTTCTCACACATCCGGCGTCCCATATCATACGCGTTATCGAAGTGAATCAGCGTAGAAAGCGCATCGACCGGTTCACCATTCAACATGATGTCCAGTTTCACCAACTTGGAAGGACGGAAACCATTGGGATGATAGTCGAACGACGCATATCCTTTCGAAATACTCTTCAATCGGTCATAGAAGTCGATCACGATTTCACCCAAAGGCATGTTATAATATATTTCCACACGATTACCGGAAATATACTCTTGTTTCAAGAGTTCTCCACGTTTCCCCAGACAGAGGGTCATAATCGGGCCGATATAATCGGTAGTCGTAATAATAGACGCTTTGATATAAGGTTCTTCAATATGGTCGATCAACGTCGGATCAGGCATACCACCGGGGTTATGCACTTCTTTCATATTGCCTTGTTTATCATATATATTATAAGATACGTTAGGCACGGTAGTAATCACATTCATGTCGAATTCACGATCCAGACGTTCCTGTACAATCTCCATGTGAAGCAATCCGAGGAAACCGCAACGGAAACCGAAGCCCAGTGCCAATGAAGATTCCGGCTGGAAAGTCAGCGAAGCGTCATTCAACTGCAATTTTTCCAAAGAAGCACGCAGATCCTCAAAATCTTCCGCCTCAATCGGATAGACTCCGGCAAAAACCATTGGCTTCACTTCTTCAAAACCCGCAATCGCTTTATCACACGGACGGGCAACATGAGTAATGGTATCTCCCACTTTCACCTCTTTCGAGGTCTTGATACCCGATATAATGTAACCTACATCGCCCGTACGAAGTTCGTTACGTGGAACCAGTTCCATTTTCAGTACACCTACTTCATCGGCATCATACTCTTTTCCGGTATTAAAGAACTTCACTTTATCTCCCTTGCGGATTACTCCATTTTCGATCTTAAAGTAAGCGATAATACCACGGAAGGAGTTGAATACAGAGTCAAAAATCAATGCCTGCAACGGAGCTTCCTCATCACCTTCGGGATGCGGAATGCGTTCGATAACGGCTGCGAGGATTTCCTCCACGCCCATTCCGGTCTTACCGGATGCACGGATAATCTCATCACGCTTGCAGCCCAACAGTTCTACGATTTCGTCCTCTACCTCTTCGGGCATGGCACTTGCCATATCACATTTATTGATAATGGGGATAATTTCGAGATCATGTTCGATAGCCATATACAGATTGGAGATGGTCTGTGCCTGCACTCCCTGCGATGCGTCTACGATAAGCAGCGCACCTTCGCAAGCGGCAATGGAACGGGATACCTCATACGAAAAATCCACGTGCCCCGGAGTGTCAATCAGGTTAAGGATATACTTTTCACCTTTGTAGTTGTACTCCATCTGGATAGCGTGGCTCTTGATGGTGATACCTCTCTCCTTCTCCAAATCCATATCATCAAGCATCTGCCCGTTAGTCACCTGAATAGTGTTGGTAAACTCCAGCAAGCGGTCTGCCAGGGTTGATTTACCGTGGTCAATGTGGGCAATGATGCAGAAATTTCGTATATTCTTCATTCTGAATTCTTATTATTTTGTCTTTTTGGTGTGCAAAGATACGTAAATGGCGGAATATAAAAAAATGCGTTGATAACATTATAATCATGTACCAACGCATTTTTTTTATTGCTTAAGTGAGTTACTCGCTTAGATCAATTTGATGAAGAGTTCACCTTCTACTTCTTCAGCAGAAACTTTATCTTCTCTCAATAACCAGCCAAGGCCGAGGAACAAATCTTTGTCAACCAATTTAGTTGCTTTTTTCAGTTGCTTGGCAGTCATTCCTTCTGTTTCATTCAGTGCATTCCAGATATTACCTGCGATTACACCTGCTTTTTCTTTCAACATTTGCTTTTGAAATTATAGTTAGACATGCTTTAAAAATCATCCGGCCCGAAAGCTTTCAGATTTTATTTCGGGGACAAAGATAGTTATTTTTATGTTATATAACACTTTATTGAATCTTTTTTTGCTGATTTTGTAATAAAAAAGCATTTTATCCCCTTATTTAGGGTGTTTTTCGAGGTATTCTACCCAAATTCTTGCCGCCTCTTCCACCATTTTAGCACACGGTCGTTTGCTATAATATTGAGTATTACGTTCTTCGGGAACAGTCGAAATCGGCTCTTTTTTCTTTAATCCCAACAATTCTCCGCAAATCAACGACCCGTTGCGTTTTTTAAATTCGGCAGCCAATTCCTGCACTACCGCATAGTTTGCAGCTTTTCCTTCACGATCTGTCGCTTCGGTAGCTCCGGTTTCCAGTCCGGCTATCAGGAACAGTCCGCAAGCAGCCCCGCATGTCTCACGCATCCGCCCGATTCCTCCGCCAAAAGAGGCTGACATACGCACTGCCTGCTCCTGTGTGAAACCATACATATCGGCAAATGCAGCTACTACAGACTGCGAGCAGTTATATCCGCTCTTAAAAAGTTCTACAGCTTTTTGTATTCTATCTTCCATGCTATTTTCTGTTTTTATTCTATTTCCAAAGCCATTGGACAATGATCTGAATGTACGGCATCGTTCAGTATGCTGGCACTTTTCAGCATCGGACGTACCGGCTCACTGGTCATGCAATAGTCAATCCGCCAGCCTTTATTCTTGGCACGCGAATTAAAACGATAGCTCCACCACGTATACTCCTGTTTCTCCGGATAGAGCAGACGGAAAGAATCAATAAATCCTGCAGAAAGGAAACGAGTCATCCATTCCCGTTCTTCGGGCAGGAAGCCGCTGTTCGTGGCATTCCGGACAGGATCATGAATATCAATCGGCTCATGACAGATATTATAGTCACCGCAAAGGATAAGGTTCGGACGAGTCTTGCGCAGCTCTGTCACATATTTCTGAAAGTCTTCCAGCCACACCATTTTAAATGCCTGCCGTTCGTCTCCGCTCGTTCCCGAAGGATGATAAACACTGACTACGGACAAGTCGCCAAAATCCGCACGGATAAAACGCCCTTCATTGTCATAAGCTTCTATCCCCATACCATATTCCACATGATCGGGTTCCTGCTTAGTAAGGATCGCCACACCGCTGTATCCCTTCTTTTGTGCAGAATAGAGATAAGCCCTGTAACCCAAAGCTTCAAATACTTCTGCCGGATATTGGTCCGGCTGTAGTTTTGTCTCTTGCAGACAAAGAATATCCGGATTCTCCTGCACCAGCCATTCCGGCAAACCTTTAGAAACGGCAGCACGAAGCCCGTTCACATTATAAGTAATAATCTTCATCATTTTATAGTTTATAGATTTATGTTCGTTTTATGAAAACAGCAGCATTATATTCAATACCGAAACAATGACTGCAATAGCATATAATACAAAAGTACTCCAACGGCTATTGACATAATTCCCCATTACCTTTCGGGATGAAGTCAACCCTACTTGCAGGAATACCGTGAAAGGCAACTGAATACTCAATATCATCTGCGAAATCAGTAATCCCTTGAATGGATCACCAATAAAGAAAATCAGCAACAGCGCAATTCCCAACGAAAGGATTACTCCTACCTGCGAGTGACTGTCTTTAATATGATATGACTCTCCAAAGATACCTGCAAAGATAGAACCTGCCGCCATTCCGCTTGTTATGGTGGACGAAATACCTGCCATCAACAGAGCCAATGCGAATACGATTGCCGCATTACTTCCCAACAAAGGTTCAAGCAGTGATTTGGCTTGTTGCAATTCTTCCACCTGAATACCACTTTTAAAGAAAGTAGCAGCAGCCAGCAGAATCATAGCACTGTTAATTGCCCAGCCAACGATCATCGAGAAAAGCGTATCGAACAACTCGTATTTCAATACTTTCTTGATAGACGCATCGTCTTTCTTATTATACTCGTGACTCTGTATTACTTCCGAATGCAGAAACAGATTATGAGGCATCACAACCGCTCCCAGCACACTCATAATAATCAGCATACTACCCTTCGGGAAAGCAGGCGTCACCCAACCCATCGTCGCAGCCGGCCAGTCTATTTCTACCAGAAACAATTCATAAATAAATGAAAGACCGATCACCGAGACAAAAGCAATAATGGAACGTTCTATCTTTTTATAGGAGTTGGTAAAGAGCATGATGGAGACAAAAAGTGTGGTCAGCACCGCCCCCCACATAATAGGCATATCAAACAGCATCTCCAATGCGATGGCTCCTCCCAGAATCTCAGCCAATGAAGTAGAAATAGACGCCAATACCGCCGTACCCAAAATAGGACGGGATACCCATTTAGGAGTATATTTCGTAGCGGCTTCCGAAAGGCAAAGCCCCGTAACAATCCCCAAGTGAGCAACATTATGCTGGAGGACAATCAACATGATAGTGGATAAGGTGACCACCCAAAGAAGTGAATAGCCGAACTCGGAACCTGCGGCAAAATTTGATGCCCAGTTGCCCGGATCAATAAATCCGACAGTTACCAAAAGTCCGGGACCAATATATTTAAAAACATCCAGTCCGCCCAAATAACGTTTATGATCTTTCCGTTTCAAGTCTTGAAAAATATTCTTCATCATTGCATAATAGTTTATTCAGCACAAATATACTTATAAATAACGACCGAAGGTCGATTTTGGTTCAAAATACCGACAAATAGGGAAAGGTACGGCACAATAAAAAACCTCCGGCAAAATGAATTGCCGGAGGCCAGTGTATATTTTATAAAGGGAGACTTCCGTTAATATCCCATTTCATGCAGTGCATGGCACAACTGATCGGGACAGGACGTCGGTCTGCCACTGCAACGTACTCCTTCAAGTTTCTTGATAACCTCTTCTACCTTCATTCCCTTTACCAGACGTGAAAGTCCCTGAAGATTTCCGTTACATCCTCCCCAAAAGGCAACTTCCTTCACAACTCCATCTTCTACATTCAGTTCGATGTTTGTGCTGCAAGTACCCTGGGTTCTATAAACATATTCCATAATCCGCTTACTCCTCGTTTCCGCCTTCTTCCGGCTTCATGTTTGTATAAACAGTCTGCACGTCATCAAATTCTTCAAGACGTTCTATCATCTTGTCCAAAGTCTCGCGTTGTTCCGGAGTCACGTCTTTCAGATCGTTCGGGATGTAAGTGAAGTCACCACCGACATCTTCGAAACCACATTCTTCAAGATGTTTCTGAATAGCTGCATAGCTCTTAGGATCACCGTAGATAGTGATTGTTCCTTCTTCGTCATCCTGTTCGTACTCATCTTCTACGTCATAATCGATCAGATCAAGAATCAGTTCTTCCATATCCATGCCGTCCTTTATCTTGAAAGTGAACATACATTTATGGTCGAAAAGGAAAGCCAATGATCCCATTGTTCCGAGGTTACCACCGAATTTGTTGAATACAGAGCGTACATCAGCTACCGTACGAGTCGTATTATCAGTCAGCGTATCTACAAAGACAGCAATTCCGTGAGGACCGTATCCTTCGTAAGTCATGCTCTTGTAGTCGCTCTGGTCCTTACCCATCGCATTCTTAATCGCACGTTCGATATTGTCCTTCGGCATATTCTCACGCTTACAAGTAGCGATGACCGAACGCAGTGTCGGGTTATTTTCCGGTTCCGGACCACCCGCCTTCACGGCAATAGCGATCTGTTTACCCAGTCTTGTAAATGTTTTAGCCATGTGGCCCCATCTTTTCAGCTTTGCGGCTTTTCTATATTCAAATGCTCTTCCCATTGGTTTGTATTAATTTTGAATTGTGAATTTTAAATTTATCTCAATTTTGCATTCAGCTTATCTTCCAGATTCTTCACCAGTTTAGACATGATCTTATCGATCATCTTATCGTTCAGCGTCTGAGTTTCATCCTGAAGCAGGAAGCTGACCGCATACGATTTCTTGCCTGCTTCGATGTTCTTACCTTCGTATACATCGAAGAGTTCGACTTCTTTCAGCAGTTTCTTTTCTGTATCGTAAGCGATTTTTTCGATTTCGGCAAACTGTACGTTCTTGTCAAGCAACAATGCCAAGTCACGCTTCACAGCAGGGAATTTGGAGATTTCCTTGTAGCTGATCTTCACTGAACGGATAGCCTTCATCAGTTCTTTCCAGTTCAAGTCGGCATAATACACCTCATTATCTATATCGAATGCTTTCAGCAGTTTCTTCGTCACAACACCGAAAGAGGCAAGACGCTTACCACCCTTGGTATGAACAGAAAGTGCGGTAGCGAAAATATCATCAGTCAGATTGCCAACCACCAGGTTGTGCAAATCCAGTCCCAGGCGCTTCATGATATTTTCTACATAAGCCTTCAATTCGTATACCGAACTGTTTTCATCCGGGTGTGCCCATGAGTTGGCAACTTTCTTTCCAGTCACCCATAAACCCAAGTGATAGTCTTCCGAATAGGTAGCCAGTACTTTTTCCGGATTCTTCTTGTCCGCATCGAAGTAATAGCAGTTACCGAATTCAAAGAATTTCAAATCGGCATTCTTGCGGTTTGCATTGTGAGCGATGCTTTCCAGTCCGCCGAACAGCAATGTCTGACGCATACAGTTCAAATCGGCACTCAGTGGATTCAGCAGCATCACCAGATGATTGGCTGGATAGTTCTCCAGACCGTCGTAGTAAGCGGCACGAGTCAGAGAATTATTCAGTATTTCATTGAAACCACAGCCAACCAGCTGTTCAGCAACCAGATTCTGCAATTTGTTTGATTTATCATGTTCTCCCTTAGTGGTCAGACTGGAATTCAGCGTAGTCGGGATTTCTACATTATTATATCCGTAGATACGTAGAATATCTTCGATCACATCGCAATCACGCTGTACATCTACACGATAAGGAGGAACGGCCAATGTCAGTCCGTCAGATGTCTCATTCATGATTTTCATTTCCAGGCTGGTAACAATGCTCTTGATCGTTTCCACGGGAATCACTTTACCAATCAGCGAATTTACTTTCTCATAAGAAAGTTCTACCATGAAGTCTTGTGGAGCTGCAACGCAAACATCCTTAATTTCGGATGAGATAGTGCCACCGGCCAGTTCTTTCACCATCAGAGCAGCCAGTTTCAGACAATAGATTACTCCGTTCGGATCGATGCCACGTTCGAAACGGAAAGAAGCATCCGTATTCAGACCGTGACGACGGGCAGTCTTACGCACCCATGTAGGATGGAAATAAGCGCTTTCGATAAATACATCTGTCGTAGCTTCCGTAGAGCCGGAATCCAGTCCGCCGAATACACCGGCAATACACATCGCTTCTTCTTTGTTGCAGATCATCAGATCGCGTTCGTTCAACTTGCGTTCCACTTCATCCAATGTGACGAATGGAGTGCCTTCCGGCAATGTCTTGACAATTACTTCATTGCCTTTTATCTTTCCGGCATCGAAACAATGCAATGGCTGACCGAAAGCATGAACGATATAATTAGTGATATCCACTACATTATTAATAGGACGTACACCGATCAAGCGCAATTTATTCTGCAACCATTCGGGGCTTTCCTTCACAGTAACGCCTTTCACCGTAACGCCGGCATAGTGAGGACAGGCTTCGCTGTTTTCAACCACTACTTCGATATCCAAATCATGATTTTCCACCTTAAATCCATCTACAGATGGACGTTGCAAAGTAGCCTGCTTGCCATTCTGAATCAGGTAAGCATACAAGTCGCGGGCCACACCATAGTGTGAGCAAGCGTCTGCACGGTTAGGAGTAATATCTACTTCGAGTACGTAGTCACTCTTGATATTATAATAGTCTTTGGCGAGAGTACCCGGAACAGCTTCAGCCGGCAACACGATGATTCCTGCATGATCAGTACCAATACCGATTTCGTCTTCTGCACAAATCATCCCTGTAGATTCTACACCACGGATTTTTGACTTCTTGATAGTAAAGCATTCATCACCGTCATAAAGTTTGGTACCCAAAGTGGCAACCACTACTTTCTGTCCGGCAGCTACATTCGGAGCACCGCATACAATCTGTACAGGTTCGCCGTCTCCCAGATTGACGGTAGTGATATGCAAATGGTCGGAATTCGGATGTTCTTCGCAAGTCAGCACTTCACCGATTACGAGTCCTTCCAAACCACCCTTAATGGTTTGCACTTCTTCTACACCACCTGTTTCCAAGCCGATTGAGGTCAGCGCAGCAGCCGTTTCATCGGGGGTCAAATCAAAGTTGACATACTCTTTCAGCCAGTTATAAGAGATATTCATATAATTAAATTTTTATTGTTTCTCAAAAAGTTTCGCAAAGTTAATAAGATTTTTCGGTTGACATAGAACGATTTGAGAGAAAAATGTCAAGAGAAGCTAAACTAACAAGGACCTGACTGTATTATTCCCCAATAAATTCATGGTTGGTGACAAAGTGGCAAAAAAATAAAGGGGTATTCTTTGTCATTTTTGCCACCTATCCCTATCAGAATACAACCTGGCTATACTCTATAAAAAATAATCGACCGCTCGATTGGAGTAAATCGAGCGGTTATTTTCATCTGACTAAGCGGTCATTCTATTCAACCCAAAAGACGTTTTTTTAGAAAGGTAACGGCCCTTCCGTTGCACCGAACGGATTATTTCCCTGCGGAACAAAGTCTGGTTCCGGCGGAGGCGGAGGCATAGCACCGGCATTCAGTTTAGACCCCAGCATGGCACCTGTAGGTTCACCCGGCATCGGTATAACCATATCATCTTCCGGATTTGAGAATCGTGTAAACTCACCTTTGAATCGGAGCAAGACTTCACCTACCGCACCATTACGATGCTTGGCTATCACAATTTCCGCCATACCGCGAAGGTCGTTACCACGATCATCCTGATAAATCTTATAATATTCTGGACGGTGAATAAAACACACCATATCAGCATCCTGCTCGATGGCTCCGGATTCACGAAGGTCACTCAACTGAGGGCGTTTACCGTCAATACCTTCACGACTCTCCACACCACGATTCAACTGCGACAAGGCTATAATGGGAATGTTCAACTCCTTCGCCAATCCTTTCAACGAACGGGATATCGTACTAACCTCTTCCTGACGGCTACCGAATGCCATACCACTCGCATTCATCAATTGAAGGTAGTCAATAATAATGATTCTCACCCCATGTTCACGCACCAGACGACGTGCTTTGGTCCGGAGTTCAAACACAGACAAAGACGGAGTATCGTCCACATAAAGCGGAGCATCCAGCAGATCTTTCAGTTTGTAGTCCAACTGTTGCCACTCATAGCTTGCCAATTGTCCACTTTTGATCTTCTCACTCGGAATCTCACAAACATTGGTGATAAGACGGTTGACCAACTGGACGTTACTCATTTCAAGAGAGAACAACGCTACCGGATTCCGATAATCAACGGCAATATTCTTAGCCATGGAAAGTACGAAAGCTGTCTTACCCATGGCAGGACGGGCAGCGATTATAATAAGGTCGGAGTTCTGCCAACCGGAGGTCATCTTGTCCAACTTCGTAAATCCACTTTCAAGACCACTCAGACCGTCCGTTCGTGCAGCCGCTTTCTGAATCAGCTTATACGCTTCGTCAATTACCGGATTAATCTGCGTATAGTCTTTCTTCATATTCTGCTGGGAAATCTCAAACAACTTGCCTTCCGCCTCCTGCATCAAGTCGTCCACATCCAGCGTCTCATCAAAAGCCTTGCTTTGAATATTACTGGTAAACGTTATCAATTCGCGCGCCAACGATTTTTGTGCAATAATACGGGCGTGATATTCGATATGTGCGGAAGAAGCAACCTTACTGCTCAACTGAGTAATGTAGAATGGTCCACCGACCTCTTCCAGATCACCTCTTTTGCTCAACTGCTCTTTGACCGTCAGAATGTCCACCGGCTTCTGATTAACGGCAAGATCAGTAATGGCAGCATAAATCAACTGATGACGATGCTCATAAAATGACTCCGGGCGAAGAATCTCACTCACCAGCGAATAAGCATCCTTCTCAATCATTAAAGCACCCAACACCGCCTCTTCCAGCTCCGGCGCCTGAGGTTGGATACGACCATAATCATTGACCGGTTGTACTTTTGTTGATTTTGTGTTACGGGAATTTCTTCTTTGTTCAGCCATCTGCTTATATACAATTTTATGATTTACAATTTATGATCCCCGGCTTTTATACATAGTAAAATCCGAAAGGGATGACAAAGATAGAATATAATAATGAAGAAAAGATAAGGAAAAATGAAGATTTTAGTAACTTTGTCACCAATAGCATAAATTCGCAACTCATAATTTAAAATTCAAAAATAATAATTCAGAACGAATATGATCACTTTCCCAAACGCAAAAATAAACCTGGGACTCTCTATTACCGAGAAGCGTCCGGACGGATATCACAACCTCGAAACCGTATTCTACCCCGTCGCTCTCGAAGATGCGCTGGAAATCCGGACCAGCCCCGAAGCGGACAAAAAGTTCTCCCTGCATCAGTACGGAATGGAGATATTCGGTAATCCGGAAGACAATTTAGTGGTGAAAGCATATCTGCTATTAGATAAAGAGTTTCACCTCTCTCCTATCGAGATCCATCTGTACAAACACATTCCTTCCGGTGCCGGACTGGGAGGAGGCTCATCAGACGCGGCTTTCATGCTGAAATTACTCAACGAACACTTTCAGCTGAATTTATCCGAAGATCAGCTGGAAATATATGCCGCAACTTTGGGAGCAGACTGCGCTTTCTTTATCAGAAACGCCCCGACCTTTGCCGAAGGAATCGGTAACATATTCTCCCCCATTCCACTATCCTTAAAAGGATATCAGATTCTGATCATCAAACCGGATGTATTCGTATCAACACGGGAAGCTTTCGCCAATATTCATCCTCATCATCCCGAATACTCGATCAAAGAAGCGATCAAACGCCCGGTAAATGAATGGAAAGAGATATTAATCAATGATTTTGAAGACAGCGTATTCCCCCAGCATCCGGTGATCGGAGAAATTAAAGCCGAGCTATACAGGCAAGGGGCTGTTTATGCCTCTATGAGCGGTTCCGGTTCTTCCGTATATGGATTGTTCGAGCCGGAAGGGACTTTACCTGAAACCGATTGGGGAACTAACGTATTCTGTTTTAAAGGCAGGCTGTAAAGGAGTAGCAAAAAACGGTACCACGACTCCCGTCGTAGTACCGTCACAACACAAACACAAAATAAAACACGACAAAACTACTATGCAATCATACCTGTCTATGCCGGAGAGGCATAAGTACCATTTACTCATATTCACATACTCACAAACAGATCAAGCTGATTAGCATCTAATAAACAAATCGCATGAACGATTTGTTTAAACTTTTATGTTAATTAAAACAAATATCTTTTTACTGAATGCCTCTTTCACGGAGTTTCAGCTGCCAATTCCATGCAGAGCGTAAAGTATCTTCTAATGTTTCTACCGCTTTCCAACCCAGTTCCTGGTTTGCATAATCGGGATTAGCCCATACCTTTTCAATATCACCTGCGCGACGGCCTACAATCTGATAATTCAGTTTAACGCCAGTAGCTTTTTCAAAGCCATTAATCAGTTCCAATACTGAAACACCGCGTCCTGTACCGATATTGAATACTTCTACTTTTTCTTTCTGTTTTTGCTCCAAAATACGGCGGATTGCAATCACGTGTGCTTTAGCCAAGTCAACAACATTGATAAAGTCACGGATACAAGAACCGTCAGGAGTATCATAATCGTCACCGAATACACTTAGTTTTTCACGGATACCCATCGCTGTCTGAGTCAGATAAGGAATCAGGTTTTGAGGAACACCGTTCGGAAGTTCACCCAGCAATGCTGTAGGATGTGCGCCAATCGGATTGAAATAACGCAGCAAAATAGCATTGATCGGGGCACCGGAAGCTATTGTATCACGGATAATTTCTTCATTAATCTGTTTTGTATTTCCATAAGGAGATTCCGCTTTCTTGATCGGAGCCTTTTCCGTTACAGGCAACTCATCCGGTTGACCATATACTGTACAGGAAGAAGAGAACACAATGCCTTCTACTCCATGCTTAGGCATTAACTCCAGAAGGTTGATCAAAGAAACCAGGTTGTTACGGTAATAAAGCAACGGCTTCTCTACCGACTCTCCTACTGCTTTGCTTGCTGCGAAATGAATAATCGCTTTAATTCCTTTATATTTGGCAAATACGGCATCAAGGCCAGCAAAATCAAGACAATCCAGTTTCTCAAAAGCTGGGCGGATACCGGATACTTTCTCTATATTGTCAACAACGTCAGCACTCGAATTTGATAAATTATCGATAATGATTACTTCGTATCCACTGTTTTGTAGTTCTACAACGGTATGAGACCCAATATAGCCCGTTCCTCCCGTTACTAAAATTCTTTCTTTCATATAATTTTAAAATATGGTTAGTTTTTCGGTTTTCAGTTTGTTTGAGGTACAAATGTATGGAAATAAAATGGAAATGCAATAAACTATCGCAATTTTATTCATAGGAAGATACTTACGGGACGATTTGAAGGCGTTTTGGTATGATAAAAAACATATTCGGTATGAAGCAGGTATAAAGAAAAAGGCCGGAAACAAACTGCCTGTATGTTGCCATACGACAGAGTTTCCAGCCTCTTTATCTAATTATCAACTTAGTCTTTTACACGACGCCAGAGAAGCCCATGAATGCCATTGCCAGCAAACCTGCGGTAATCAAAGCAATCGGAGTCCCCTGCATTCCTTTCGGAATCTTCACCAGGGTCATCTGCTCACGCAATCCGGCAAACAATACCAGTGCCAGACCAAAGCCAAGAGCAGTAGAGAATGCGTATACAACACCTGTCAGCAGATCAAAGTCTTTCTGGATTACCAGGATTGCCACACCGAGAATACAGCAGTTCGTTGTAATCAACGGTAGGAACACACCCAGTGCCTGATACAAAGAAGGAGAAACTTTCTTCAAAATAATTTCTACCATCTGCACCAGTCCGGCAATAACCAGAATAAAAGTGATTGTCTGTAAGTACCCCAATCCGAAAGCATCCAACACAAACTTCTGAATCAGGAATGTGACGATGGTAGCGATAGTCAGCACGAAAGCAACTGCCGCACTCATACCCATCGCTGTTTCCACCTTCTTGGAAACACCCAGGAACGGACAGATTCCCAGGAACTGCGACAACACGATGTTGTTTACAAAGATTGCCGAGATAAATATCAATATATATTCCATATTCTTTTCTTATTTAATAGAGTTAGGCTTTCTTCAGACTATTAATAATGGCAATCAGATAACCTAAAGCGATAAAGGCACCCGGAGCCAGAACAAAGATCAGCATTCCGTATTCTTCCGGCAGAATGGTCAGATTAAATATCTTACCTGTTCCGAGGAATTCACGTACGGCACCCAACAGAGTCAGGGCGATGGTAAAACCAAATCCCATACCGATACCATCAAACATAGAAGCCAGCGGATTGTTCTTCGCTGCGAAAGCTTCCGCACGTCCCAGTACGATACAGTTTACTACGATCAGCGGAATGAAAAGACCGAGAGTAGCATACAGATCGGGCACGTATGCTTGCATTATCATCTGCAACAGTGTCACGAATGACGCGATCACCACGATAAATGAAGGGATGCGTACCATATCCGGAATCAGATTCTTAATAGATGAAATTACCACGTTCGAGCAAATCAGGACGAACATAGTGGCCAGTCCCATACCCATACCGTTGATTGCCGATGATGTCGTACCCAGTGTAGGACACATACCGAGCAGGAGCACAAAAATAGGATTCTCTTTGATAATCCCGTTCATCATTACTTTAAAATTATTCATAACTGTCTCCTCCTTTCTTAGTTATTAGTGTCATTAGCAGCTGCTTCACCTTCCGGTGCAACAGCCGGTTCATTTTTCTGGGAAGCTCCGGAATTCCTATCCACCTCACCGCCTTTATATGCCTGATAAGCAGCATTCACCGCATTCAGGAAAGCACGTGAAGTGATAGTAGAAGCCGTGATAGCATCTACCTGTCCATTCATATCTTTGGTCACAGCCAATGGAGTCTCTCCCGGATTCATGCCCAAAATAGACTTTGCACTTTCTTCGTGAGATACCGGTTTTTCGTTCTTTGCAGGATCATAAGCTCCAAACCATTTGTCCGCTTTCGAACCCAGTCCCGGAGTTTCAGCATGCGCCAATAAAGAGTAGTTATAAATCTTGCCTTCAGCATCAAAACCCACCAGCACTTTCAGTTCACCGCCAAATCCCATTGACTTGGCTTCAACGGCAGAACCTACCCACTTTTCGCCATTCTTGGCCGGATAGATAATGAAATCCACGATTTTCTTTCCGTCTTTCTCGCTGAAAACAGTATCGCTTTCGGCTACCGGATTATTGGTATATTCAGGAAGCACCTTTTTCAAGGCCTCGTTCAGCGTCTTTGCATTCGCTTCGGCAATAGGGCCTTTCGTCAGTTCGTTCACATAAGCCAGCAACGCTACGGAAACGGCTGTAACGCCCGTAAGTACCAGCAACATATTCTTTAAAGATGATTGTAACTTTTTCATTTCTTCTTCGCTACCTCCCCAAAGCGTTTAGGTTTACAATAGGTGTTAATCAGCGGAGTGAACGCATTCATAATCAGGATGGCGAATGACATACCTTCGGGATATGCACCGAACAGACGAATAACCACCGTCAGCAGACCGATACAAACACCGTAAATCAGCATACCTTTCTTGCTCATCGGAGAAGTCACATAGTCGGTTGCCATAAAGACAGCTCCCAGCATCAGACCTCCGGAGAGTAGTTGCAATACCGGAGAAACATACTTTTCGGGATCCACCATGTGCATAATGCCTGCAAATACAAATACAGTCACAATGATAGAAACCGGAATATGCCAGGTGATGATCTTTTTCCAGAGCATGTATACCAGTCCGAGCAACAGTGCCAGCGCACTTACTTCACCGATACATCCGCCGTTCTGTCCGATAAACAGAGTCAGCGCATCAGGTATCTGGCTCAAAGCACTTGCATCGCCGTGAATAGCCTGTTTCATCAATGCCAGCGGAGTAGCACCGGTGGTAGCATCCATATAAGATGTCAGCTGACCTACTACCGGCCATGTTGTCATCTGCACCGGGAAAGAAAGCAACAGGAATACACGTCCCGCCAATGCCGGGTTGAATGGGTTGCAGCCCAGACCACCGAAAGACATCTTGCCTACACCGATTGCGAACAGTGCACCCAGAATGATAATCCAGATAGGCAGATTGGAAGGTAGATTGAATGCCAGCAATACACCTGTAATGACAGCAGAACCGTCACAAATGGTTGTAACAGGTTTCTTCATTAAGAATTTAACGATCGCCCATTCGAAGAATAAACAGGCTGCTACCGAAGTAGCCGTGACAATCAGAGCCCCCAGGCCGAAGAAATAAAGCGACACCAGAAAAGCCGGAATCAGTGCGATCAGCACGCCATACATATTTTTCTGTACGCTGTCTCCGCCATGCACGTGGGGTGATAGTGATACGATTAATTTATTTTCCATACTTCGTTATTTTTTAGCTTGACGTGCACGAATCATAGCTCCTACTTTACCCTTACCCAAGCGGCAGTAATCAAGCAGCGGACGGTTGGCAGGACAAGTGAACTGACAGGAACCGCACTCGATACAATCCATGATTCTTTCTTTTTCCATTGTTTCAAAATCTCCGTTTTCGGACAAAGCTCCGAGCAAGTACGGCTCCAATCCCATCGGACAAGCGCTCACACACTTTGCGCAACGGATACAGGTTTGTGCTTCACCACGTTTGGCTTCCTTCTGATTCATAATCAGGATGCCGGAACTGCCTTTTGCGGTAGGAACTTCGATATTCACCAGAGCCTTACCCATCATCGGACCGCCACCGATCACTTTTCCCGTATCCTCCGGCAGACCGCCACAAGCATCAATCAGCTGTTTCATTGGTGTACCGATACGAGCCAGGAAGTTGGAAGGTTTGGCCACAGACTTACCAGTTACGGTAATCACACGCTCAAACAACGGTTTATTTTTCTGAACAGCTTCATAAACAGCAAATGCCGTACCCACATTCTGCACAACTGCCCCAGTAGAGATAGGCAGCGCACCACTTGCCACCTGGCGTTTGGTAATCGCATCAATCAACTGTTTCTCACCACCCTGAGGATATTTCACTTTCAAAGGAACAACTTCGATGCCTGCATAACTGGAAGCAACTTTCGTCATCAGTTCAATAGCATCCGGCTTGTTATTCTCAATTCCGATAAATGCCTTATTTACCTTCACGGCTTTCATCAGAATGGAGACACCTACCATGACTTCTTCCGCGTGTTCCAGCATCAGCTGATGGTCGGCAGTCAGATACGGTTCACATTCCACCGCATTGATAATCACACATTCTGCCTTGAACGAAGGAGGCGGACAAAGTTTCACCTGTGTAGGAAAACAAGCACCACCCAAACCTACGATACCGGCATCGGCAATCTTCTTCACGATTTCTTCGGACGAAAGCTCACATTCTTTGACCAGTGTCTTGCTACGGTCAATGGTTTCTTCCCATTCGTCGCCTTCTACATCAATAAAAATAGCAGGTTTTGCATAACCGCTCGCATCGACTACTGTATCAATCTTCGCCACTTTTCCACTGACAGAAGAGTGAATTGCTGCCGAAACGAAGCCGGCAGGTTCGGCAATCTTCGTGCCTACCTTCACCATATCACCTTTTGCTACTATCGGTTTGGCAGGTGCGCCAATGTGCTGCCCCAACAGAATAACTGCCTTTGCAGGAACTTCCGCTGTGATGATAGGTTGATGTGCCGACAATTTATTTTCGTGTGGATGAACTCCACCAATTGAAAATGTCTTTAACATACAATTCTGTATTTTATTCTGTTATTATTCTGTTACCTTCGGAGCTTCTGCAGCAACTGTTTTCGGTTCTTCTTCCGCCTTCGGTTTACGTGGAGGGAAGTTCAGCTCGATAATTGTGTTCTGCGGACAAACTTCCACGCACTTACGGCATGATTTACACTTGTTCGGATCGATGTAAGCCAGGTTGTTCTCCAGCGTAATGGCTTCGAACGGACAAGTCTTGACACACTTACCACAGCCGATACAGCTCACTGTACAAGCCTTACGTGCTACGGCTCCCTTGTCTTTGTTCACACAAGAGATGTACACACGGCGTGATTTCTTGCCTTGCGGACGAATCTCGATGATCGCCTTCGGACAAGCCTTCACACAAGCGCCACAAGCTGTACATTTGGCTTCATCCACTTCCGGAAGTCCCGTTTCGGGATTCATGTGGATAGCATCGAACTGGCAGGCAGCCACACAGTCGCCACATCCGAGGCATCCGTAGCTACAACCTGTTTCTCCACCATACAATGAAGCGGCAATAGCGCAACTCTTCGCACCGTCGTATTGATTAATACGCGGACGGTTGGCACAGCTTCCGTTACATCTTACTACTGCTACCATCGGTTCAGCTTCAGTAGCTGCCAGTCCGAGAATATCAGCAATTTGTGCCATGACAGGCTGACCGCCTACAGGGCAGAATTTACCATCCAGCGAACCGGCTTTGACGCAAGCATCGGCAAATCCGCTACAACCAGGATAGCCACATCCACCACAGTTTGCCTGGGGCAACACTTCCCCCACCTGGGCAATCCGCGGGTCTTCATACACGGCAAATTTCTTGGAAGCTACATAAAGAATAG
>OHRI01000611.1_pt1 | contig 21279 bp, 23 predicted proteins | sample 1578421 | NCBI WGS metagenome assembly OHRI01 (sample SAMEA3879598, study PRJEB24766) | human gut metagenome | biome: human-associated habitat; feature: feces | place: USA | collected 1985/1987 | reverse complement strand
TAATAGTATTATACTAGTATAATACTATTATAAAACTATAGCTTGTGCCAACTCTAAATAGTCGGATATTGCAGAACAGGAGCTATCCCAATCCAGTAGTGGTACTTGTTGGCTTTGAGCTTCTCTGATTTTAACGGTTTCTCGAATCTTACTACTGAAAACGTGAGTATTCCGTTGAGCAGCAATCTTTTCCAAAGAGCTAGAAATTGCAATGTTTAAGTTGGCTCTTGAATTGTATTTGACAAGTAGGATTCCAAGCAGATCAAGAGCTGTATTTGAATGCTTGCGCACACTTTGAATTGTGTCAAAAAGCTGATCAAGTCCGATCATAGCTAAGTAACTACATTCTGTTGGAATGATAAGCTTATCGCTTGCTGTTAGGCTCATGATGTTTAGAAGGCCAAGTGCAGGTGGAGTATCAATTAAAATAATATCATAGTCTAAAGGCTCTAACTTTTCCTTCAGTATAAATTCGCGCCCGAGTACATTAAACTCAACATCAGCGTAAGCAAGCAGTAATGAACTTGGAATGATGTCATAATATTTGGTTTTGACAATGCATTCACTTGGTGTAGATTGGTTTTTTAATAGTGTATAAAGATTGTGCTTTTGACAATCCATGATATTAACACCAGATACAGTGGTGAGATTGCATTGAGGGTCGGTATCGCAGCATAGCACTTTTTTTCCATAAATTTTGCCCAAAATCTCTGCGAGAGCTTGTACAGTGGTGGTTTTTCCACATCCACCCTTTGTGATATTTACAGAAATAATCAAAAGAGGCACCTCCTAGATAAAGTATAGTATAATACTATTATAAAACTATTTAATAATAGTATTATACTATTACAAAACTGTTTTATAATAGTTTAATACCATTATAAAACTAGTTTTATAATGGTTTAATACTAGTATTATACTATATAAAAACTAAATTTGCAAGTAAAAAGCTAAACAAAATAATAATTGGTTAAACTTTGGAGTTGAAAAATAACTTGCCAAACGCATCGTATCATGTTATCATAGCGATATGAGCATCTGCATATATATATCAGGTGCACCGGCCGTGTGGTAAGCACGGAGAGCTATTACAAAGGACGTACTATCCAGAGTAATATGCTACTGTAGCTGTTACAGTATAATTGTAGTGGTGTGATATAGCCCATGCATGAGAATATATCCGGCGGTCTGCTGCAAGATCATCCAGCAGATCTAACGTCAGGGGTTGCAAGCTGGCAAGACCTCAATAAGCCTAAGTTGTGTCACTATAATAATTATGAGACATGATATGGTTAAGACAAGCCAGCGGGGGCTAGTCCGTGCCTGTGCTTGGTACAATGCAGGAGGGATTGCATCCGACGGTCTAAAGACCGAACGCGCGGAGAGACGGTATGGTGTCATTATGTATGTGCGCAAGTGTATGCATAATGTTATGCGAGAGCATATGCGTATGGATGTAGGTTGACTAAGTTAGTTGTAGTCAATCAGCTAGATGATCACTTAGGACGGCGTACGGGCGGAGTATACAGCCAAGATATGACGTGTCTAAAGGGGTAGCTATCTTGCAAATTAAATTGCAGGGATAGTCTACCCTTTTCCGACCCCCTAACAAAGTGCCAGCCAAGCAGATTCGAACGCAAGTTCGCTTTTATCCGTTTAATTACGTTCGTAGTGTGTTGAAATGTATGCTTGATTGCTGCCTGATGACCAATGGCGATGGGAGCCGCTATAAGGGCTATGCCCGTTAGCTACTCCCGAGCCGCGGTAGGGAGAGGGAAAACCCACTCGGTGGGTGTCCCTTAAATAAAGGTCAATTGTCAAAGAAAGAGGTCTTTTGAGCTTCGATGTACTTGCCTCGGTAGTAGATTGCTACTGTCTTCTTGTTTGGGAGATTGCCGAAGTCGTCTGGAGCGAAGATTGGTTCGATAGCTTCAGCAACAGATCGGCCAGATGAGCTGTGATCAGAAATTTGCTCAGAAGTACTTAATTTCAAGACTTTCCGCGTACCGAAAAGGCGGCTTGCCCAATCTCTGGTATCTGGATCCATGATCGAAAGGAAACAATGAACTTTAGTGCAGTCCATCAGAAGCTTGCGCCCAGCGATTCCATAGTGTTTCTCTATCATTGCAAGTGATTGGCAAGATAATAAGAGTGAACAGTTATAAGCACGGAGTAGTGCTGCAGACTGGGAGATAACAGGCATTTCTGGCAGTTGACCGAACTCGTCAATAATGAATGCAATTGGAGGGTTCTGACCTTCATGCCGATAAAGCATTGCGCTCATAAAAGTCTGATAGAGCATTGCAATTACTGGTGCCATTAGTTCCATTTGATTCGGATCAACTTGGATGTAGATGTCCGTGCAGCCTTCCAAGTCTGCAGGCGAGATTTGCACTCCTTCATTGCTAAGTAGCGTATGCATAATTGGGCTACTGAAAAGGCGAGTTGCGGAGACGAGCTTGCTGTAGGTTCCGGCTACGTTCTTTTCATTCTCACCGTAAAAATGATTGGTATATGCTTTTGCTGCTTCATCATCAGAATCCTTAATTTCAATTACCCACTTGCTGAAAGTTCCGACAACAATTTGCTGAATAATCTCTGGAAACGAAATCTTGCTATCTTTGTTAAGTAGGTATAACGTGATACCTGTAAAAAAGTCTCTTGCCCCGTCCGTGAAATATTTAGATTCAGAGCCTCCATCGTTTGAAATCAAAGTAATGGCAAGATTTTCAAGGAAGATCTTACGAGCACCGATATCCATTGATCTGGCACTTACGAGCGGATCGAAACGAGCACTGTCTTGCCAATGTGTCGTTGAAAATCGCTTTATATGGCGGAAATCTTTGTTTGCTGCATAAATATCGCCTTTAATGTCAGTCACCATAACTGCTCCCTTTTGAATCCGATTGCCATTATCATCAAGCTGCATACCGAATTGTCTACAGGATGGGATCACGATAGAGGTTGTCTTACCATCACCAGGTGCGCCCCATACCATGGCAACGATGCCGTTCTTGTAAGGTGTGTAATGGATCAGCTTATCATCAACTTTTCCGAATATGAGTCCATTGGCATCTTTCCAATTCAATGATGGGAGTGCAGCTACGTCAAGCTTGGAAGGATCTGCGGATGAAAAGAACTCAAGCAGTTCAACAAAACTACGTTTATAAGTTTTGGCATCATGTGACAGGTTACGTCCAGTTTCAATTCGATAGAATTGCTTCTTAACATCGGTAACGGCAACAAAACACCATACGGCAAGCAAGCCAATCGGAATCATTACTTTAAACAAGCTAGATGCGACATTTGATGCAGCCAAGTAATCAAGTTCTGAAGGTATAGCTGCATCAATGGCATGGCATAATAGATTGACGAGAAGTGGATCTGTAATTAGGAAGCCGATTGCCAATATGATATGTCGTTTAAATTTAATATGTTTGAAATAGTACGTTATCTTGTGTTTTGGGTGATACGTCATGATAATATCTCTCCTTCCTTCTGTTCAATCACAATCAATATGTCCGTTCTTCCTCTATCTCACTTTCCCAAGCGTTTGTACCCCATACAGATTGCGTATGATCACGTTCAACTAACTGCTTTTCTAAAGTTTGAAGCTTCTGCTTTGCAGCCGAAAGTTCATGCTCTTTGTTTTTCAATTCTGCATTCAAACGCTTATTTTCAATTTTGAGCGTTTGAATCTGCTCGTAAGATAACCCAGTTGCCTTGGTCACTTCCTTCATTGCTTTGACTGAGATTCCCTTTCCAGATGTAACTCCAGATGCTACTGTTGCCGAAATTCCAGCATTGTCCAGCCAAGATTGATAAGAAGAATGCCACTGCATTAGAATGTTCCTGCGAGTCAGCTGGTCACTATTAAGCTTGTATTCAAATCCATCATGTTTCGGATCGGGAACAGCTGGAACATACATTACGTGTAGGTGCTTGGCACCTTGAACGACTGTTTTTCCATCTTTGACTATGCGGCCTTCGTCGCAATGCACTTCTGCTAAAAATATGCAGCGTTCTCCCATAGGAAGAGTAGAAGCAATGTACTTTAACGACTCTTGGAAGAAAGCAAGTTCTTGATCTTTTGGACAGTCTTTAGGAAGGGTGCAAATCATTTCATTTGCATGGATTAAATTCTTTCGATTATAATGAAAACATTCATTCTCAATTTTTTTACGATAAGCTTCTATTTCTTTTGCTGTTTTTCCACGGCGAATTAAAGAGTAATTATCTTTAGATTTAGTTGGGTCAACGTTCTCATTTGTTGGACTGATCCCATCCTTTAATTCTCTAATATTGTGCTTGATCGTGTAGAGTATACCAGAATTGTATTTTTGTAATCGTGCCATAAAGTCCTTTCTTTAATTTTTAGTATTAGGGGAGTTGCGGCAGCAACACTGCTGCCGCAACTCCCCTAAACAAGCTAGGGAAACGAGTTTCCCCGACCTATGGTCGCCCCGCTGGGGTAGCTTGCTTTCACGGTGGCAACCTTACGGTTTCCCCCAGCCAAGAGTCAACCCCCTTCCAACTGTTGCGGCGTAATGCTTCGCATTTCTTGCAACATACAGGGGCAAAGCCCCTACGAAAAACTTGCCATTTGGCGCAAGTTTTCCTACCCCCAAAGCGCTGCCGGAAGGTTATTTTTTTCGGTAGTTTTTGAAATAATTTATGCTATTTTCGGAGCAAAAAACGGTAAGAAAATCTTCAAAATCTTTAGGTGTTTTTAAGTCAAAATAATCAGCAATTTTTGCTTCAAAATCGCTGGAATTTCCGAGCTTTTTGTGTATTGTTTTAGTGTCAACTCCGAACTCATCCTTTACTGCTCTTTCAAAGAGTTTTTGAAGCTTTTTTAGATGATCATTTTCAGATTGAAGTTCAACGATTTGTTCGTTGATTGTCTTTGCCATAACGTATTCCTTTCCTTTAAGTCAATGCATTTGGATTGATAAAGCGTTGTGATTGCTTTTGCCAAGCATTCAAATAATCGGCAGTAATTGTAAGCTCCCGATGCCAGGACATATAACTTTCTATATCGGTATCCTTTATGGAACAGGTAAATTGCCCACAAGCATCGAAAAAGTTACTGTACTCATCAAGATAAAGTTTGTAGGAATTTGCAAGTTCGTCAAAGTAAAGTTCTGCAATACTGCTATTTTTGAAATGGTAGATTTTTGAAGGTTTTAAGTAGATACCAAAGGTGCGGTCAATTTCAACTCGATAGTAGATAAGATAATTTCCTTCTTTTCGCAACGCAGTCAGTCCGTCAAATCTGTAAGATAGATTTTCAAGAGCAGAGATATTAAGTTGCCGTCCATTTTTAATCTTGAAGTCATTTATCTTGTACCAAGCCCAAATCGTAGAACCACTTTTTAAGTGATTTCCAATGCTTAAGAAGTTTTTTTGAACACTTGGAAATTCTGGCAAATCAATTAAATCAGTAGAAGTCTCTTCTGCTTTCTTTTTTATGCGAACCAAAGCCAAAACGGATACCTCTCAATCTCTGATAATTTTAATGTTATAAGGCGCTGCATACAAATCGGAATAGTTAGGATCATTTGTGGCAATGATGCCAAAATAGCCAATTTGTGGCGCAGTACGCATTTCTGCATCATTTAAGCAGCGCATTGGGTTGTCGGGATCATAGATAGGATATTTAGCAGTGTTTACAATTTCTTGAAAACGAGGCCACTTTTGCATACAGAGTTGATTGATATAGGTTGTATCGGCATCTGTATAGTGAGATGGATTGTTTCCAGAAAAATAAATGAAATGCGGAACTGGAAATTGCGCATTTCTTACCTCGACAATACATACATTTCGATAATTCTGTGCGGCTGATTCGTTTAATAAAATAAAATTCTCTGGATAAATGAGATATCCGTCTACGAGTCGTATCTTTTTCATTTGAGCTTCATCCAAAATGCTCGAAACTGTAATTTGAGGATTCTGAGTCAGAAACGATAGAATTTCCATGTACTGAGCACTTTTATTATAGAACTTTTGGCATTCAAAGGTTCCGACTTGATCCATTTCCGCGTATAAAGCGCGTATCCGTGATTTGCAAATGGTGATTAGCTCCTCTTTGATATCTGGAGACTTACAAAGGATACGTAATAGGCGATTGATAATGATGCTGTAGGGCATATTACGCGACTCCTTAAATTTGTCCAATGCCTCGAAATTTTCATCGGTCAAATCAACAGAAATTTTCCTACTCAATGTTTATACCTCCTAAAATATTATTTTAAATATTATTAATAATAGTATTTTAATACGAAAAATAATATAATATATTTCACTTAAAGTTTACTACGAAAAAGGTGAAATGTCAATAGATTTGATACGCGAACCATTCCAGCCGCCGCCTCTGGCGGTGGGCACCCACCTCCTTGCCCACTTGCACCTGCAGTTTCTAATGAAACTGCTTAAAACGGTGCAGAAAGTGGAAGGATTGAATCCCCCCCTCAATGAGGGGGCTTATTGGCCCGCGCCATTAGCCCTCCATGCTGGCGTTTGGATCAGATCACAATCGTCCCCTTACAGCTTCTACATTTCTCTCAGGCTCATTGAGGTATATCGCATCCCTTCGCTTCGGCATTTCTGTGCCACTGACCGCATCAAAGTCACCTCTTTCATCCTTGCAGTATCAATCAGTAGGATAGCTTCAAGGTTTTGTGATACTCCTTCATCAGTGGACGGTTGAATTGATATCAACATATTCCTTTTCTAGGCAAGACCGCTTAGTGCCACTGAAAGCATGGGGCGGCTCATCTTCAATGCAAGGGTACGATTTTCTTTGAAAATCTATCGAGCGCATATGCGCCCTTGCATTGCAATCGAGCCTAACCCCGGTTAAGCTTTCAGGCACCAAGCTTAAATCTTACCCAGAAAAGGAGAAAAAACATATGTTAGTATCAATCAATTCAACCGAAATCACCACTGGCGAAATCCGCATCACCGCAACAAACCTTGAAACTATCCTCTTGGCAGATGATCTCTTCCAGAAGATTGATGAGAACAATGAGGAAGAGGTGACTTTTCTCTTTGATGCTGCCAATTTGGGGCACAAGAAATACCTCTACAAGCTCTGCCAGTCACAGCGTTCTGCCAAGGACAAGAAGAGCCTCGGAGAAATGATTGAAGCATTGAAAGGCTGTATTCTTTCAATCTCGGATGGTTTTCGCGAGAAATGATCCAAACGTCAGCCCTCTTAGGAGGGCTTTTTTTGTGCGCGGGCTTTATACGCGCCGTTGGCGCGCAATAATTGTTGTGGAGCGATTATGGATGAGTGTGAAAAAAATGAATGGAAATGATGAACTGATAGAGAAATAAAAGGATAAGGAATAAAGAAGAAAATGATGGTGATCTCCAATCTGGACTTCCAATGCTCATTGAACTCCGCTGACATGTTGGTGCTGTGACCTACACTACAGCATCCACACAGCTCCGGCAAGGGCAAGCGTTGTTCCCGGTTGGGAACCCTTGCAAGAGTTGCGTGGCAATGCTGTGTTGCGTGTAGCACAGCACCAAAAGTATGTCAGGAGGAGGCTCGCTATGAACATCATAAGAAGTCCAAATTGAATAAGAAATGAATAAGAAAAGTGGATTAAGAGCTACGCTTTTAGAAATAAAAGAAAGATTGGAGAATGAAATATGAACAATAATGATATTGTTAAGGAACTGCAGACAAGAGGCTATGATGCAGAGCTGCATGAAGTAATTAAGAATGGTGTGAGCATGAAAGGTATTGTAATAAGAAGCAATGATCCAATGACACCAATTCTGTACACCGATGATCTGATTGAAATGGCTGAGGATTGTGGTCAGGGAGTTGAAGAAGTGGCAGACGTACTGATCAAAAAATATGAACAGCAGAAGGATATTGAGATTGATGTGAACCAGCTGATGAGCCGAGAGACAATACTGTCTCATATTTATATAGGCATACAAAAAGAATCCAATGAAAAGATTGAGAAAAAGCCGTGTGAGTTTGAAGGTCTTGAAACGTATTTGTATGTAGAACATTCAACCAAGGGTAGAAACTATTCTTTAAAGTTGAGTCAGCAGATTATGGAAGCCATTAACCTGAGAAGCGATGAGGCATGGCAACACGCTGAGAGGAATACTTTCGCAGATGGGGAAACACAGATTCAAAATGTGGCTTCAATGCTTTCTGGAATGGGATATATTTCTGATGAAGCAGCAGAAGCAGAGTTAGAATCGGACTTTCCGCAGCTTTATGTAGTCACTAACCGAGCTAAATACAGAGGTGCAAGTGCAATCCTCGATAAGACTGTGCTTAAAGAATTTGGAAAGAAGCACAATATTAAGAAGCTGGTTGTACTTCCTTCTTCCATTCATGAAATGTTAATAATGCCTTATAACGATAGTATCAATATGAATGATCTATCATTTATGGTTGCCGATGTAAATGCTAATCAGGTTGAACCTGAGGAACGCCTCACAGACAGAGCATATCTGATTGAGTTATAAGATAGTAGCTGAGCCATCGGCTATACGGGCAGAAAGGATAGCAGAATGGAAGAATTACAATTTGTGCATGTGGAGTTAAAGCGAGATACTTGGGTGAGTCCAAAGATGAGTATTCGTGATCCGTTTGATGCAGTAGAAGTTGCAAGAGCATTGATTGAAGATCTCGATAGAGAAATGGTAATTAACATCCACTTGGCAACAGACGGACGAGTAATCAACGCTACAATATGTTCTCTTGGAGCGCAGAACTCGGCATCTATTTCGCCTAGCGAAGTCCTACGTACAGCCATTGTATCAGGTGCACATAGCATAATAATGATTCATAATCATCCGTCTGGCAGTTGCCAGCCAAGCAAAGAAGATCTGAACATGGCGAAGAAGCTTGCAACGGTATGCAATTTGGTTGGCTTGGAGCTTAAGGATTTCATCGTAATTGGTGCCTATGGATACAGACATTCAATAAAGGAACAAGAATTTGAGTGGCTTGAACCCAGTTATAAGTGGCTGCAAGAGGTATGATATGAAAAATCAAGAAATAATTGCAAAGGCTGCTATTAAGATTGGGCTGTTGACGGTTGAGGAGGCAGAGAGAAGACTAAGAAACGGAGAAGATATACCACTACATACCATTCAGGGATGGAGATTGAGGGGGAATTATAAAGTTAAGGATGATGCAGAGCCGGTTGAAGTAAAGCTATGGAAAAAGCAGGAAGATGAACGATTTTATCTTGCGAAGGCATACTTGTATTCAGAAGAACAAGTTCAGAGAATTGAATAATCTTATTCCATGATCAGTTGACATGGCGGTCTCCACGGGTGCGGTTAATGGGCATCAGGCAACACATAAGAAGGTCAGGATGCCATGACCGGGCAATGGTTGCCCAGGCTTGCATACCACACCCTGTCCCCATGTCAACCGCTTTCACGGCATAAAGGAATAAAAGAAAGGAATCAGAAATTATGGATGTATACTCTATGGTAACGGAGCGGATCATAAACCAGTTAGAAAAGGGAGAGATCCCTTGGAAGAAGCCATGGGCTAAGTGCCTTGATGGTACTTTTAATCGTATTACTAGAAAGCCATACTCATTGCTTAACAAACTATTGCTATTGCATGGCGGCGAATACGCTACTTTTAAGCAGTGGGAGCAGATTGGAGGCAGAGTTAAGAATGGCGAGAAGTCAGAAATTGTGGTATTTTGGAAATTGCAGGATCTGGTAGAAAAGGATGAAAACGGGAACATTGAAATGAAACAGATACCATTGTTAAGGTACTATAATGTATTCCACATTTCTCAAGTGAATAATGTGATGCCCTTGATCAGGACTGAGGACTTCGGTACGAAACCAATCGAAAGAGCCGAAACGATACTGCATGAGTATCTTAATCGAGAGCATATAACCCTGTCAGCCGAAGAGTCTGACAGGGCTTTTTATAGTCTGCAAACAGATAGTATTACAGTTCCCAAAATCACTCAATTTGAACATGCAGAAGAGTATTACAGTACCGTGTTCCATGAGTGTGGCCACTCGACAATGACAGCAGAAAGATGTAATCGAGAGAAAGAAAGCAAATCAGCGTTTTTGGGGTCTGAAAAATACAGCAAAGAGGAATTGATCGCAGAAATCACGAGTGCGACAATCATGAATAGCATCAGATTGGAAACACCAATGACATTTCAAAACTCGACTGCGTACATCCAAAATTGGCTTAATACGCTGAAAAACGATAAGAAACTTATCGTTTCTGCATCAGGTAAAGCAGAAAAGGCAGCCAGATACATACTTAATATCGATGATGAAAAGGAAATGGAGCGTAATTATTATGAGACAGGAAAGATACGACAGATTAAAAAAAATGTATGACAGCAAGCACTTTGAAGATGTATGTGCTGATGCAATCGAGGCGGTTAACGCTGAAAAGAAGATAAGTGATCTCAGCAAGAAAATTGTTGAAACACAGCAGCGATTGATTGATATAATTGGTGGATTTGAAAGTGATGCCAACTCAGTGTTAGAGAATTTGATGGATCTATATAATCAGCGAGAGTGTAAACTGTTGGAAGCAGTATATATTCTTGGAGCATGTGACGCGGAAACGTATCTGTAGGTATCTATTGACTATAGTACTTGAATATGATATATTACAGTTAACTAAGTTAACCAAAATAACTAAGTTAACTGTAATATCACGGTTAACAGAAAGGCATTAAAATGGCAGAAGAGACAAGATCGGAGCAGTTAGCGCAGAAGGTAACACCTTCGGTGAGGGAGAAACTTGATGAAGTATTAAAAAAGATGGGGCATTATGACACTGGCAAGGATGGTCACATTAAATGGGATCAGGAAGTGCTTGAGGAAATCATTGCTATCCTTGAAGAAAAATATATTATGGATGGTCATGATAATTACGCGGAGGTAGTTAGATCCATCAATCAGTATACAGCGTTAATCAATACGAAGTTGATATCCTTGATTGGGGATCTGGATACCAGCGAGGCGCGAATCAGATCAGAATATGAAAAGCAGATTGCTTCAAAGGATGAGATTATCAAAGATCTACAAAATCAAAGAAGCACACAAGAGGCTTTAAAAAAATCAGCATTGGAAGATGCATCGAAGTCAAAGGATGCTCAAACGATTGCTGAAAAGAGCTTATCGGATGCCGAAGAAAGTTTAAAGAAATCGGAAGAGGCGGCCAGAGATAAGGAAAGTATTATTCAAATGTTGACCGTTAAACTAAAGGAATCAGAGGAAAAACTTACTGGATATGATGAACTTCGCAAATCTGAAGCAAGTCTTCGCGATCAAGTTAGCCAACTATCACATCAAAATGAAATGTTAGAGAGAGATTTAGCGGAACAAAAGAGAGCTGCAGAGCAAGCACAAGAACTTGCTGTTGAAAAAGCTGTTGCTAAAATGAAAGCGGAAATGCAAGAACAGATGTCAAAATTGAGAGATGAAAAGACTAGACTGGAAGTTCAATTGGAACTACTACAAAAGAAAGATAATAAAACTAAAGCGTAAAAGGCAAACTATTTCCGCAAGTAAAATTAGTTGAAAAGGTTGTAGTAATTTGCTAAAATAAATGTACAATTAGAATTATACACACATCAATTGATAGAAAGAAATGGGGTGAATACCGATGGGAATGACTGATACCGTTACGAAGGAATACATGAGAGGAAACAAGGTATTTGCGGATGCTTTCAATTATCTCATCTATGGCGGTGAACAGGTCGTCAAACCAGCACTTTTGCAGGAATTGGATACAACAGAGATTGCGATACCATTTGCGCTGGATGAAGAAGAAAACACGACTGAGGAGGCTGTTCAAAAGTATCGCGATGTGCTGAAATCAACTGTTATCATGCAGGACGCTAAAGCATCATACATTCTTCTAGGAGTCGAGAATCAAACGGATGTCCATTACGCAATGCCTGTGAGGAACATTATCTACGATGCTCTCCAGTATGGAAAACAAGTTTCAGAGGTTGCAAAAAAGCATAAGAATCAAAGTGACGGAAAGAGACACAATAGAGGCGAGTATCTTTCAGGTTTTTATAAGGAAGATCGGATTCGTCCAGTAATCACACTGGTAATACATTTTGGAGCGAATAAGTGGGATGGTCCGCTATCGCTCTACGAGATGATGGATCTGGAAGATGAAAAATTACTAGAATTTGTCCAGGATTATCGAATCTTCCTAATTGACCCATACAAGCTTACAGACAATGACTTGGAGAAATTTTCATCAAGTCTGGGAGATGTGCTTGGGTACATTAAATATTCAAAGGATAAAAATGCACTGTCAAAGTTCTTAAATGACAGTCAAGTAATGATTATGGATAATGATGCCGCGCGAGTGATCCGCGACATCACAAACACACCAATCTATGTTCCAGACGGAAAGGGGGAAATCGACATGTGCAAGGCGGTAAAAGATCTAATGGACGAGAGTAAAACAGAAGGTATCGCAGAAGGTATCGCAGAAGGTATCAAAAAAATGGCTCTTAAAATGTACAAAAATGGTGACAGCATTGAGAAAATCGCTGAAACGGCAGAAGTTTCTATAAATCAGGTGAAAGAATGGATCAATTCGACTGTTTGAGATACAGAGATTTCTAAATTAACACATGAAGATATACTAAGCACTTTAAAATGGACTGTGCGCTAATGCGACAGTCCATTTTAAAGTGTAGACACAAAACGATTAACATCTTCTATTTTAGTAGTCTCATACCGATTAACATTACCTAATACCGACAATCATTCAAACAAGAATTTCTTATTTACCATTTCAACAAAACGATCCGCATCGTCACGCCATTGATTTTGATAATATCCTTGTGGCATTCTCCTCAATTTCCCATCTATTCCGATTACACATTGAGTTTTATAAAAAGTCTTCCCAGAATTTGATGTCCAATGAAGTACTAAACAGTCACTTTCGTCAATTTTTACAAAATAACGACTACGCACTTCTTTTGCAGTACTGTTCAGATCGCTCAGGGATACTCCATGCCAATAAACTTCACTATTATTAGTTCCTTGATCTTTTAAACTTTCTAGTATACTTGCGATTATTTGTTTTATTAAATTACTCATATATCTATCCTCTCCATTACACTGGGTAGTGATTTTATCATCTATAACCTCTCCAGTCAAATAGAACATGCAAATCATGTCAATTATACCTACTATATCAATGTATAATCAGGTATACCGTAAATAGACATTGTATATCCGACTTTATTGTGTTAAAATAAAGTCGGATATTATTTTTTTGGACAAAATGCAAGTGATAATTAAGATCTTAATTATACATTTATAGGAGGTTTTGATGGGATCAGGTAAGAATATCGCTTATATTCGAGTGTCAACCGTGGGGCAGAATGAAGCAAGACAACGAGAAGCTCTTGAAAGGTATGGCATAGATAAGTGGTTTGTTGAGAAGGCATCTGGCAAGAATACGAACCGACCAAAGTTGCAAGAAATGTTGGATTATATTCGAGAAGATGATACCATCTATGTCGAGGAATTTTCGAGACTGGGAAGATCCACGGCTGATCTTCTGGATACAGTGCAGCGCATTGAAAATGCAGGAGCAAAGTTTGTCAGTTTGAAGGAAAATTTTGACACAATAACTCCAACTGGAAAACTTCAAATGACCATGATGGCTGCCATTGCAGAATTTGAAAGATCAATGATCCTCGAAAGGCAGCGCGAGGGGATTGCTATAGCAAAACGTGAAGGTAAGTACAAGGGGCGAAAGGCAGTCAGCGTTCCGAATATCGGGACATATTATGACAAGTATATGCGTAGGAAGGGAACAAAGGTCAGCATTGCTCATGAGCTTGGAATTAGTAGAACAACCCTTGATAAGCTGTTCAGAGAATACGAGAGGTCATCAGATGGAAATTGATATAATGGAGCAGAGAATAAAGGATCTGAGTCCAGCTTTATTAAAGATACTTTTGTCTGACAAGACAACTAAGAAGTTTATTCGATGGGGAACTGATAATTATAAGGAGTATGGGCCGGAGTATTATACTGATCAGGAAATCAAGCCTGACTTGATAACTGGAAATATGACAGTAACCCTCCAGCCAAGAGTTGCAAAGTCAGAAGCAGAGCAGAGTCGACGAACACGAGATAAGGCGGAAGTATTTACACCGTCATGGGTGTGCAATGAACAGAACAACTTAGTTGATGAAGCTTGGTTTGGCCGCAAAGATGTGTTTAATTTTGCTCAAGATAAATCATGGAAAACCATAGCAGACCCAATACAGTTTCCACAAAAGAAGACTTGGAAAAAATATGTAGATGCACGTAGGTTGGAAGTATGTTGTGGAGAAGCACCATATCTGGTAAGTCGTTATGATACGGTAACTGGTCAGATAATACCGATAAAGGATAGGATAGGACTCTTAGACAGAAAACTGCGTATAGTGAACGAAAATGCTGCAAATGATGAAGAGTGGAAACAGTGGGTTATTAGAGCTTTTCAGAGTTGCTATGGTTATGATTTCTCTGGAGACAATGTATTATTAGCACGAGAGAATCTACTATATACATTTATCGAATACACAGAGAAACGTACTGGTCAGAAACCGTCTTTAAAAGAACTAAAGAAGATTGCAATAATCATTGCTTGGAATATATGGCAAATGAATGGATTGACTATGACAGCACCTTACAGTTTGGCTCGTCAAGCTTATCATCAACTGTCACTTTTTGACTTTTGGGATACAAATGAGGAAGAAATACAAAGACAAGGGACTAATGAAATCCCATGTAGGATTTTTGACTGGAGAACAAATGAAAGTATTGAGTTCCGGTCAATGATACAGGAGGGGTAATAATATGGATGCGACTTTTAAAAATGCGTTTGAGTTTAAAGTGATTTATGTGTTTACTATTGATGATCAGACTCATAAAGGAATGGTTAAAATTGGTGATGCAACATTACACACAGATACACCGATTGATCAGTTAATGCCAGGTTGTCGTGAGTTGAATCAGGCAGCTTTAAGAAGGATTAAAGAGTATACTAACACGGCTGGAATAACACCACATTTACTTCATTCTGAAATTGCTGTCAGAACGGTTAAAGATAAGGATGGTTCACTAAAAGTTGAAGCATTCCGAGATCATCACGTTCATGAAGTATTGAAAAACTCTGGCATTAACAATGTACAATTAGGTGAGTCTACTGGAAAGGAATGGTTTCCAGTAGATGCTCAGACTGCTAAGAAAGCGATTGATGCTGTTAAGCATAACTATTCAAACTTGAGTAATACTGAGGTTGTTAAGCATTCACCAATCATATTTCGGCCAGAGCAGGAAGCTTGTATAACCAAGGTTGTCAAGCATTTTAAAAAGTCGGATCGTTTCTTAATCAATGCCAAGATGCGTTATGGAAAGACATTTGTTAGCTTGGAGATCGTGAAACGGTGCAAATTTAGGAAAACCATTATTCTTACTCACAGACCAGTTGTTGATGCTGGATGGTATGAAGATTTCACAAAGATTTTTAATGGAGTCAATGATGCCATATATGGCTCAAAAGCAACCGGATATACAGTAGATCAGCTTTTAGCAACAGGCAAGAGCTTTATATACTTTGCATCACTTCAAGATCTACGTGGATCTTCTGAGGTTGGTGGAAAGTTCGATAAAAATAACAGCATATTTAAGACAGTATGGGATTGTGTAATTGTTGATGAAGCACATGAAGGAACGACAACAGCTCTCGGTGAGGATACAGTAGCAGCAGTTGTGAAAGAAGGATCGGGTTCAAAACTTTTGGCACTTTCAGGTACACCTTTTAATATTCTGTCCGAATACGATGAAGATTCCATATATACATGGGATTACATTATGGAACAAGAGTGCAAATCAGAGTGGGATAAACTGCATTTTGGCGACAGTAATCCGTATGATGAACTGCCAGAGCTACGTATATATACATATTCTCTTGGCGATATACTACATAACAGTAACTATATAACGTTTGAAGATAAAGCATTTAACTTTCATGAATTTTTCCGTGTGTTCACAGGCGATTTTAGCAAAGATTATGTGAATATGCCTGTTGGTGCAGAAGTTGGTGATTTTGTGCATGAATCGGATGTTTTATCATTTTTAAACTTGATGACACGAAGCGATAACAAGAGTCAGTATCCATATTCCAATACAGAGTATCGTTCACTTTTTAAGCACTCTCTTTGGATGGTTCCAGGGGTCAGAGAGGCACGAGCTTTAAAGAAATTGATGCTCAAGCATAAGGTATTTGGCAATGGCATGTTTGATATTGTGAACGTGGCTGGATCTGGCGATGAGGAAGAAAAATCAGAAGAAGCACTCAAAAAAGTACGAGCTGCCATCAAGAACGCAAAAGCAAATGATACCTATACCATTACGCTGTCTTGCGGAAAGCTTACAACAGGAGTAACAGTGAAAGAATGGACAGCTGTATTCATGCTTGCTGGATCGTACTCCACATCAGCTGCAAACTACCTGCAGACAATCTTCCGTGTACAATCACCTTGTAATGAGGATGGCAAGATCAAAGAAACTGCGTATGTTTTTGATTTCGCACCAGATCGTACATTGAAAATGGTATCAAGCGCAGTTCAAGTATCTGCCAAGGCTGGAAAGACTAAGATTGGTGATAAGCAACTGATGGGTAAGTTTTTAAATTATTGTCCAGTAATTGCTGTTTCGGGATCAGAAATGAAGGAATATAGTGCCAATAAGCTGCTGCAACAGTTGAAACGTGCATATGCTGATAAAGTTGTTAGAAATGGTTTCGATGACACGAATCTCTATAATGATGAGCTGTTCAAATTGGATGCCTTAGATATTAAGAGGTTTGATGAGCTAAAGGGAATTATTGGAACGTCAAAAGCCAGCCCCAAAGCAAATGATATAACCGTTAATGATCAGGGTCTGACCAATGAAGAATATGAAGAACAGGAAAAGTTAAGTAAAAAGAAAACCAAAGACTTAACTCCAGAAGAAAAAGCACGTCTGGATGAGCTGAAAAAGAAAAAGAAAGTCAGAAATGATGCGATCAGTATTCTGCGAGGCATCTCTATACGTATGCCGTTATTGATATATGGAGCTGATATTCCATATGATGAGGAAATTACGCTGGATCGCTTTGTTGATGTCGTAGATGATAGTTCTTGGAATGAGTTCATGCCAAATGGTGTTACGAAGGATAAGTTTAAGGAATTTAAGAAGTATTATGATGAAGAAGTATTCATTGCAGCGGGTCGTAGGATCCGTAATATTGCCAAGGAAGCAGATACACTCGATCCAACCGAAAGAGTGAAAAAGATAGCAGGACTCTTCTCGTATTTCAAAAATCCTGACAAGGAGACTGTTTTGACACCGTGGCGTGTAGTTAACATGCATATGAGTGACTGCTTGGGTGGATATTGTTTTTATGATAAGTCTTTTACAGAAGAAGGAAAGCTAGACGAGCCAAGACTTGTAGATAGAGGGCAGGTAACTGAAGATGTATTTGGAAAACTGGATACACAGATATTGGAAATAAATTCTAAAACAGGACTTTATCCTTTATATGTGACTTATAGTACATATAGGAGAAAACTATGTGAACTTACGGTTAAAGAGGCTACCGTTAAAGATAAGCAAGATCTTTGGTTACAAACAGTTGATAAAAATGTGTTTGTTATATGCAAGACACCTATGGCCAAGGCGATAACAAAGCGGACTTTAACAGGATATTCAGGTAAAAGTATAAATGCCCACTATTTTGATGATTTGGTTAATATTATGCAAAATAAACCACAACAATTTACAGGCAAGGTTCTTAAAGAAAGCTATTGGAAGAAAGGAAATGAAAGTATGAAATTTGATGCTATTATAGGTAATGTGCCATACCAGCAAGAAACGGATGGTGCTGGACGGCAAGCTAAACCCATATATAATCATTTTGTTATGCAAGCAAAAGCTTTAGAGCCTAAATACATTTCCATGATTATTCCGTCCAGATGGTTCGCAGGAGGAATGGGACTTGATGCATTTCGAGAAAACATGAAAATAGATCGTTCTATTAGAAAAATTGTTGATTTTACTAATGCAAAAGACTGCTTTCCGACTGCATCTATCAGTGGTGGCGTGATGTATTTTCTTTGGAATAGAGATAGACAAGGATTATGCAATTTCAAAAATATTACTAATGGATATAGTGATGAAAAAGAACGATTATTAGATGAGTACCCTGTCGTAGTTCGATACAATAAGGCGGAAACAATAATTAACAAAGTAAGATCTTTTAATGAAAAATGTATTACGGATATAATAAGCTCACTAATGCCTTTTGGATTATCTACTAATGTAAGGGGAGAAACAAACCAAATAGATGGTTATTATAAGTTATATGCCAGCAACGGAGTTACATACATTGATCCAAAACAAATTACCAAGGGTGAAGAATATGTAGGCTCCTATAAAGTTCTTGTGAGCAAAACAAGTGCAGAGCATGCTGGAGAACCAAGTAAAGATGGAAAATTTCGAGTGATTCCAACATCTATGAAAGTAATAGGACCAGAAGAAGTATGTACACATTCCTATTTCCTGATTGGTAACTATGACAATAAGGAAACTGCTCAAAATTTACTAGAGTATTTGAAGACACCATTTGTAAGATTTCTTGTCCTTATGTCTTTAAGTGGATTTGGACTATCAAAATTAGCATTCGGATTTGTTCCTATGCAAGACTTCTCAATAGAATGGAATAGTAATATGCTATATGATAAATATAGTCTTACAAAAGAAGAGGTTAAATTTATCGAATCCATGATAAAGCCATTCGAGTAAAATATACGGTATTGAAGAATATCAAAATTATTAAGATACGTCACACAAAAAAAAGAGGAGACAAAGCATTGATGAATCTTAAGAAATCCGAATATTTCAAGATCTGTGGCAGTGCATGGAATTTCTTCAAGGAAAGCTTGCCGACGAGAAAAGATCAGACCTATTGGGATGATGTTATAAGACGAGGTGAGGCAATCACGCGTGTATATAAAAATACTCAATATTATGAGTTTGCGACTGCCCAAGTAATGAGTTACATCAATGAACTTGAAGCAATTACGCATCGTATGAGCACGGAAAAGGTAGAAAATTAGTTTTATAATATTATTATACTATTATAAAACTAATTTGCAAACTAGCTATGGCAATAAAAAGTGATTGCAAAATATTTACAAATGAGGTAATATAAAAGTAAGAAATTTAGAAATTGATTGCGCTGCTTCAAAAAAAGTGTATGTGAAAAGCAAATCCCAGTTGGCGTGAATGGAGTTTCTAAATTCTAATCTATTGGTGAGGTGTTTCGCGACTGGATGCGTGAAGCACCTCACTTTTTGTGGCAGAATAAGTAAAATATATAGTTTTATAATAGTATAATACTAGTATTATACTATTATAAAACTATGCATATAAGAGCGTGCCTGATTGAGTTCATAGACTAATGAATTTATCGGTAAAGCATTGATCTTGTGCATTTTTTTACATGTGATATAATGAACATAACATATTTACGGAGATAAAAACGAGAGGAGATTAATAATGGAGAATCAAAAAATGACCAACTTATTGTGCAACTTAAATGTTTGAAAAGAAAAATTAAAAGTTATGACGAGGCAAAATTTTTAACAAGAATGCGAAAAATGTCCGTAAAATCTGCTCGCAATTATAATATTGATGCAGGTTTTTGGAATACGAAAGTGGATATGTTTATTCATAGTGAAATTGGTTTGCCACCTAGAAACAAATTAAATCCATTCTATAAGAAGAATCTTGCTCAATATCAACAGAAGTTTAACGAATTAGAAAAAAATAAGTATCCATATAAAAAAGAGGTATCTCAAGATGAGATAGATCGTATGGTTGAGGAGGCCAAAATAAGACTGAAAGCTCAAAAATTGAAACAACAAATTGCTTTAGAGAATCTGCAAAATGATGAGACACTGCCCACTATGTCGTTGAAAAAGGAAGAAATAGTAAATACGTTGATTCAATATCTGAAAGAGAAGAGAGTTTATAATCTTACAGATGCGATAAACCTTTATTACAAGGAAAAAAAAGAAGATGAAACGAATGAATTTATAAAAAAAGAGGCTCAAAAAAGAGTTCAAATTGCTCAACGTATTGCTCAAGATAATCAACATATGATGGATCAAATGGAGAGGATTTCTAACCAAATAAGTGATTTGGAATCTAGAATTTGGAATCTAGAATATACTTCAGGTAAAACGAGATCTGGTGTTAGTTCTGAGATTTCTTCATTGAAGTCTGAATTAAATGATCTATCATTTGATATTCGTTCCATAGATAAATAATATTATTTATCTATCTTTATAAAAAAAAACGAAACGCTCCATAGTGGTATAATTCCCTACCATGGAGCGTTTAATTATTATATTATGGCTTATCAATTGATAATAAAGAATAAAGGAATGTCGTATAACTTCATAACGTTGTAAAAAAAATTAAAACTTAGCACCACTATCATTTAAAACAAAGTTGGATTCAAATGTGCAGTTAAGTGCCTTAGCGATTTCACGAAGTTCACTTTCACGGAAATCATCTCTTCTTAATTTGTTCGACAAATTGGCAGGAGAGGTATTGATTGCTTGGGCTAAGGCGGTTGTTGTCATATTTCTCCTAATCATTACAAACTTAATCTTTTCAGCCATCATAGGATTCATTCTCCTTTCAAATCAAACCTTCTACAAGTTTTATAATAGTATTAAACTATTATAAAACTTGTAGAATAGCATGTATATTTTCTATTTTCACTTTTTCTTGCACTGGCGATTTTGGTACATATCCATTACGCCATCAGGTACTGAAATATCTTCAAGGGATATATTATTCTCTCGGCAAAAAGATTTCAAGCATTCATCCATCAAAAATCGAGAAAAGTTGCCTGATGTGTACTTTTCAGACAGGATGCGAACCTTCTCATAGAGTTCAGGAGGGGTTGTTAAACATACTTGAATATTCTTTAAACCTTCTTTTCGTGGTCTTCCACCGGGATGCTTTTTAACCGTATTTTTATCGTTTGATATATCTGAATTTGATGGAGCAGCTATAGATGCAACGCCATCGGAAGATTTCGAAACTGATGAGGAAAAGAAGCCAGCTGCGAAATCCATGTCTTTTGAAATCTTTTTTCCAGCCATAATATAATAAATCCTTTCGTTAAATAGATTATAGCAGTTTTATAATAGT
>OHRI01000590.1_pt1 | contig 22037 bp, 18 predicted proteins | sample 1578421 | NCBI WGS metagenome assembly OHRI01 (sample SAMEA3879598, study PRJEB24766) | human gut metagenome | biome: human-associated habitat; feature: feces | place: USA | collected 1985/1987 | reverse complement strand
ATTGGGGCTGGCCACCAGGTACAGGGCGCCGCCCAGGGTGGTCCATGCGGTTTCGCCGCAGGTGATGCCGCTGTCCGGGCCGAGTGTCCAGTTGCTACCGTCATAGATGGCGGTTTGCAGGGTAGATCCGCCCAAAGACAGGTACAGCTTGCCGCCGCTGCTGATCACATCGTAAAAGTTGCCCTTTACCGTATCGTCAGAGAATTTTTCAAAAGCGGTGCCGTTCCATTTGAGCGCGGTGATCACGCTGTTACCGGAGCGATACAGCAGGCAGGGACCGCCGTAGTCCACCAGCTTGGGCTGGCCGATAAAAGTGCCGGTTACATAGGTGCCAAGGTCAGTGGCGGTGGTGCCGTCCACCTGCATCAGCAGCAGGTCGTTGTAGTACATATAGCCCACCTGCCGGTTGGTGATGCAGGCCATATACAGCTTGCCGCCGATCACCCGCAGGCTGACCCCGGTGCCGGCGTTATTCACCGTGCGTACCGCTTGCCAGCTGCCCCCGGCGGTTAGGTCGTAGCGCATCAGTCGGGCGGCACCGTTGGTGTCGTTAAAGGCCATATACAGGTTGCTGCCCTGCCGTGCCAGTTGGAATTCGCTGGCAAAGCTCTCGCTGATCTCCGGCGCAAAGTCCGTCCAGGCACCGTTTCCATACTTGCGGGAGCGGATCTTTTTGTTCTCTGCCGCTACGGTGTACAGGGCACCGTCTACCTCTGTCATGGTTACGCCGTAGGTCATGTTTCCGGTGGCGGCATAGTTTAGATCCTGCCACAGGTCATAGTCGCTTTTTTGCGGAATTTCCACTTCCATGGTGGCCTGCTGTTTGTCTGCGGATACGGCAATGTTCTTCAGCACAATGCCGGAGTTGCTGCCGTCGCTGAAGGTCAGGGCCCCGTCTGCCAGGGTGGCGTTCATATCCGCAGAGCCGATGGTGCTGCGGGTTTTGCCGGTGCTGTCGTCCTTGTAGGGCAGGTAGGCGTGGCTCACATCCAGTATCTCGTTGCCGGTGTAGCCCGGTTGGCCGGACTGGGGCCGGAACACATAAATGCCCGTGTAGCCCCGCAGGTTGGTCAGCCCGTCCACATTCAGGTTCACCCGGTAAACGATCACCCCGGTGCCGCCGATGCGGCCGTCCAGGGAGTCCTTCTCCGTGTAGTTAATGGGGGGCTTTTTGCGGTATTCTACCACAAAGATTTCGTGGTCGTTTAAGGGTGATTTCAGGATAAAGGCCTGGTTTCCGTCAGCGTTGGCCTGGTCATCCAGGGTTAGGGTGCTGTCTTGGGTTACCGTATCTATGTCGATCCAGTGGGTAAAATACATCCGCTCGTAGGCCAAGGGGTACTGGGGCGAGCCGGGGATGACTCCACCCATTACGGACCAGCTGTACACCGGCCGGTCGTTGCCGGAATTGCGGTACAGGTCCGGGTAGCCAAAGGTGTGCAGGTACTCGTGGGCCAGCAGACTGCTGCCCTCGGAGCGCAGTCGGTCGGTGCCAAATACATTGTAGCCGACCACCGGCTTGTTATTGATCTTGGCAGAGCCGGAGTAGTCGCTTTTGTGGGCTACCAGTGTGGCAGAGGAGGAGGCCTTGCTGGACTGGCTGGCCTTTAGAATCACCATCACATTGTCCACATAGCCGTCCCCGTCCAGATCCACGGTTTTGTCTGCAATAGAGGGCATTTGACGGATCAGGCTCTCTATGATTTGGGTGTCCAAATTTTGAACCAGGGCGTCGCTTTCCTTCACCGGTACTTGCAGGGCGTGCACCGTGGTGCCGTCGTACTGGGGAATGGTGTTTTTCATTTGCAGCTGACCGTAGGAAATGCTGCTCAGATAGTTCTTCAGCGAGCGGCCAAAGCTGCCGTCGATATAGCCTACCAGCTCCCCGGCGTATTGGTCAAAATAGGCGTCTGCCGCCGTCTGCGTGTCGTCTGCAAAGTAGCCGAACAGCACAATGTTGGCCTTGTTGACCGTTTTGTTGCCTGCGGTCTTGGCCTGGGCACTGATGGGTAGTGCCGTGCATAGCAGAATCATGGTCAGCAGCAGCGCCAAACCCCGCTTGATCTTGTTCATTTTTTTGCACCCCTTCGCACCAAAAAATGGCGTAATTTCTACCCGAATCATACCATATTTTCTATTGTCAAGTCAATGCGCTTTTCGCGTTGACAAACAAAAAACAGACACCGGAATTTCCGGTGCCTGTTTATGTGCAGTATGAATGTGGGCTTGAGTCCTGTAAATGAAAAAAGACGGCGTAAACAAACGCCGTCTTGGTGGCTGCGGAGGTAGGACCGAGATTGCGCACTCGCTACGAAACAGTCCACCGGACTGTTTCTCTCAAATTTGCTGCTCGTTACACTCGCCAAATTTGGAGCCTCCTCGTCGTCACAAGTTCCATATCGCTCCAAACCACTTTTGTTTATGCGTAAGGCAAAAGTGATTTGTCGCTTATTCCACTGCTCCTCCTCTCCCCAAAAAGGCTTTCGCCTTTCCGGGGACCCCGATGTAGGTTCGAGTCTAAATAAAAAATAAAAAAACAGACACCGTTTGGTGTCTGTTTTGGTGGTTGCGGAGGTAGGACTCGAACCTACGACCTCCGGGTTATGAGCCCGACGAGCTTCCAACTGCTCTACTCCGCGATATGGTCGGTGCACTTTCTTAGTGCTATATCATTATAGCAGATATTTTCATTTTGTCAACACCTAAATTTTGGCAAAGGAAAAATTTAGGGCGACCTGGGCAATGAAAAAGCAGCGGGCCACTGAAAACCCACTGCTCTCCCATCATCTGCCGATGATAACCTTAACCTGTGCTTAAGCACAAAAATATAATACTATATTCCGGCCAAAAAGGCAAGCGAATTGCAGATATTTAACGAATTTATTTATGGTGTATCATTACAGTGGGTATAAATTCAGCTGTGCAGCGGTAGCAAAAGGCACAAAATGCCCCGATAAAATCCAAAAATAGGCAAAAAACAACCCTGCCGCATGGCAGGGTTGCAAGCGATTTTAACTTATTTTACGCGGCTGATCTCGCCATGCTTTGCCAGATACTCGTCGCTGGCCGGGAAGTGGTTCTTGTAAGTGATGCTTACCACGGCGCTCTTGTCGCGCAGAACGGTTACATTCGCGTGGGACACATCTACGGTAACTTCCATATCATAGTCGGCCTCTACGATCATGCCGGTCTTGGTGTCGATTTTCACAACGCCGGTGCCACCCTTATAATATACCTTGCAGTTATCGGCAGTGGTGCCCTCAGACCAGGACAGCGGCTTAATGCTGTCTACAACAGAGTCGATGCCGCCCAGTGTATTGAAGAACCGACCCTGAGAGTCCTGACCCTTGTGGCTCATTTCAGCCATCTTAGGCTGGATCTTCATAGTGATGGTGCCGTCGCCGTTGTCCTCAACTACAACAGCCAGCACATCATCGGCAGTCAGAGAAGAGGTGACTAAGCTGTTGCCCTTCTCGTCCACATCGTCCTTCTGCACTTTGCCGGCGGTGGGAGGCAGGGCAGAGGTGCCTGAGTGAAAAATGCCGCCTACGATACCGGGTACCATGCTATTGATGGTTTTGTTCTCGTTACCGTCGATGATGACGCTGTTAATCTTTAAGTCCTCATCGCCGATAAAGGCGCTCCAAGTCTGTTTGCCGTCCGGGGTATTGAACTCGGCGGTCTCAGCCTTGGTCTTGTTGTAGGCCTCTACATAGTACTTGACTGCGTCCTCGGCGGTGTCCATCTTAATACCGCCGTAAGTGCCGGCCTGAAACTCGCCGATTACGGACTTGTCCTCATTAGCGGCAGCGTCGGCAGCTACGGGTGCGGTCTTGGCGGCAGAAAATACCACCTTAACGGCAAAGACAACCAAAACTGCGACCAGCGCAATCAGAAGGATGCGGATGACAACATCCAGTTTGGATTTGCGTTTCACATTCATAATAAAAAATCCCCTTTCTACAGTATAATAACCGATAGGAACATAATTTTCAACTGCTTTTTTCAAATCCGTCCAAAAAAAGTAGAAAATTCCGTTTTCGGTTGACTTTCCCGACCAAATTCAGTACACTTAAAATCAGCAAGTAGTACCTAAAAATACAAAATTCAGAGATACTATCTTGCAGAAGGGGGATTTTAATTATGGCGGAGACGCTGCAAGAAACCAAGAAGAAAGCCGGGCGGAAAAAACACCGTGCCGGTCGCATTGTGCTGGCGGTACTGGGGGTACTGATCCTGGCCATTGTGATTACGGATGTGGTGGTGTGTCACCATCGGTCGGACCCGGGCCAAATTCAAACGTACGACACCCAAAACCCGTATGTTTTGGAACAGACAGACATTTCCGGCCACCGCAGCGGCGGCGGGATCGAACCGGAGGAGACTCTGCGTGCCTTTAAGAATTGCGCCGAGAACCCGGACTTCTCCATTGATGTGTTTGAGTTCGATCTGCATGTCACCAAGGACGATGTGCTGGTGCTGCTTCATGACGACACAGTGGACCGCACCTCGGACAGCCAGCAGGTGTTTGGCGAGAAGGATGTGCGCCCGGAGAATAAGACTTATAACGAACTGCGCCAGTTGAATATGGGTGCGCAGTTTGAGACGGAAAGCGGCGAAAAGCCCTATGCGAACCTGCACGGGGATCAGGTGCCGGACGATCTGCGCATTTTGCGGGTGGAGGACGCGCTGGACTACCTGATCGCACAGGGCAAGGGCGAATATAAGTATATTATCGAGATTAAAAACAGCGGCGATTTGGGCACCCACGGTGTGGACCTGCTCTATAATATTATGAAAGAGCGCGGAATTATCGACCGGGTGATCTTCGGCACCTTCCACAAGGAAGTGAGCGCCTATGTGGACGCCACTTATAAGGATATGACCCGCAGCACTTCCATTGCCGAGGTGGCGGAGTTCTGGGCTGCAGCCCTGCGCAATGACGAGAATTACACGCCGCCCTGCAAGGTGCTGCAAATTCCCTATTGCGCGCCGTACAAGAACCTGGGCTTCAACCTGGGCACAGCCACGGTAATCAATTATGCCCACGCCCATGATATGGCCGTGCAGTATTGGACAGTGAACGACCCGGAGGACATGGCCTACCTGGTGGATTTGGGCGCCGATTGCATTATGTCCGATTACCCGGATAAGCTTTATGATACCATGCAGGATAAGGCGTAAATATCCGGCGATGGTGAAAACAGAATAGAATCAGTGTGTACCGGTCGGCATTTGTCGGCCGATATTTTGCGCGGTAATTGACCTGCAAAGTACAGCGGGAGTAAGACACCTTTCTATGAGGATTTGTGACCGATGTAATATATGATTTGTAGGGCACGATGCCCACATCGTGCCGCAATCCCTCAGTCACTTCGTGACAGCGCCTAACTGGCGCCCGTCCCCTTTGTCGCTGCGCGACATCTCCCCGCACTGCGGGGAGTCACCCTTTGCAAGGGAGCCTAAGAGGATGAAACCGATTTGCCTCCCTTGTAAAGGGAGGTGGCTGCGAGCTTGCGAGCAGACGGAGGGATTATGCCGTTTGTATTTTCCGCGGATAGCTTGCTCCTGCCGTGATTGCATAAGGGCAAAAAGAAAAGGAACGGCATTGCCGTTCCTTTTTTGCTATACACGATAGATTTACAGTACCTTATCCAGGAAGGTGGTCAGGCGCTCGGCCTTGGGGTGGTCGAATATATTCGTGGGGGTGCCTTCTTCCAGCACCTTGCCGTCGTCCATAAACAGCACCCGGCTGGCAACCTCCTTGGCAAAGCCCATCTCGTGGGTGACCACCACCATGGTCATGCCCTCGTCGGCCAGCTCCTTCATGACCTCCAGCACCTCGCCCACCATCTCGGGGTCCAGGGCGGAGGTGGGCTCATCAAAGAGCATCACCTTAGGGTTCATGGCCAGAGAGCGCACGATGGCGATTCGCTGCTTTTGGCCGCCGGAAAGCATGGAGGGATAAGCGTCTGCCTTATCCCGCAGGCCGATCCGATCCAGCAGGCGCAGAGCGTTCTCGTTGGCCTCCTCCTTGTTCATCAGTTTCAACTGAATGGGGGCCAGGGTAATGTTGCCCAGCACGGTCTTGTTGTTAAACAGGTTAAAGTGCTGAAACACCATGCCCATACTGCGGCGCACCCGGTTGATGTCCGTCTTTTTATCCGTAATGCACTGGCCGTCAAACCAGATTTGACCGGAGGTGGGGGTTTCCAGCAAATTCAGGCACCGCAAAAAGGTGCTCTTGCCAGAGCCGGAGGGGCCGATCACAACGATCTTTTCGCCCTTTTCGATGTTTTCGTCTATGCCTTTCAGCACTTCCAGCTTGCCAAAGCTCTTGTGCAGGTCAGATACCTTTATCACTTTTTCTCAGGCTCCTTTCCATCAACTTAATGCCCAGGGTGATTACCAGTACGATCACAATGTAGATCAGAGCCATCACCAGGTAGGGGATCATAAATTCGTAGCTGTTGGAGCCAATGCGGTTAAACGCAACATACAGGTCCATAGCGCCTACGAAGCTGACCACCGAGGTCTCTTTGATCAGCGAGATAAACTCGTTGCCCAGCGTGGGCAGAATATTCTTGACCGCTTGGGGAATCACGATCTTCATCATGGTGGTGGCGTAGCTCAGACCAATGGCCCGGCCGCCCTCCATCTGCCCACTGTCTACGGACAGAATACCGGCGCGCATGATTTCGGAGATATAGGCGGCGGAGTTCATACCGAAGACCACCACGGCTACGGCCACGGAGTTCATGTGCAGGTTCATCAGTGGCATCAGCACATAGTAGAATACCAGCAGCTGTACCACAATGGGGGTGCCTCGGAACAGGCCCACATACAGCCCGGACAGACCGTTAAAGAACTTTGCCACCGGATTGGTGCGTGGAATAACCCGGGTGGTGGCGATCACGGTGCCGAAAACGATACCGATCAGCAAGCCCAGCATGGCGATCTCCGCCGTATTGCGCAGGCCAAGCAGTACCGTCTTGTAGCCGTCGTGATGAATAAAGTAGTCAAGGAAAACCTGAACTTTGTTGCTAAAATTATCCATAAGTTGCGTCCCTGCCGCCAAGGCGGCTTCTTGTCAAAAAATGCCCCACCCCCGTGCGGGGGTGAGGTGCGGATTCGTCTTTGTTTATTTGACCTGATTATGCCACATTGTTGATGGCGGTGGTGATGGCAGCTGCCGGTGCGGCATCTACGATCACATAATTCAGGTTGCCGTTGATCAGGTCCTGCATAGCCAGAGAGGCGTTGTCATAGCCAACGAACTGTGCCTTCAAACCGGCAAAGCCCATATCCTCGCTGCCCTGTACATAGGACTGACCGGTGGTGCCGTTCTGGCCGCCGATCTTTACGCTGCTGTCCAGGCCGTTCAGGATCTTCTCCACATCTTCCTTGGTCTTGCAAGCGTCAAAGGTGGTGTCGTCGCCCTTTACAACCACTTTCTGAGAAGCGGAATAATAAGAGTCGGTAAAGTCTACCTGCTTTGCGCGGGACTCGTTGACGGTCAAGCCGGCCATGGCGATGTCGCATTTCTGCTGCTGCACGGAGGTAACCACGGCCTCAAACTTCATGTCCTTGATTACCAGCTCTTTGCCCAGGCTGTCTGCCAGTGCTTTGGCAATCTCCATGTCAATGCCGTAGAAGGTGTCGCCCTTCTTGTACTCAAAAGGCTCAAACTCGGCGTTGGTGGCAACCACCAGCTGATCCTTGGCGCTGTCCTCGGTGGCGCTGGTCACGCCTGCCGGCTCACCGCTGCCAAAGTAGTGATTGCAGATTTCGTCCAGCTTGCCGTTTTCTTTGAGCTCTTTGATGAAAGCGTTGGCCTTCTCTTTCAGCTCCGGCTGCTTTTTGTCCACGCCAAAGGCGTATTCCTCGTCAGACAGTGCAATGTCGATCACCTTGACCTTCTGGGTCTTGGCGGCCTCTGTGGTGCCCTTGTCATCCTTGCCGCTGTTAGAGGAGCAAGCGGCGAAAGACGCAGCCACAAACAGGACAGCCAGCACCAGGGCAATGACTTTGTTAAACTTCTTCATTGTTTTGTACCTATCCTTTCAAAAAATTGCCGTACAGATACTTATAAATATACGGTTTATCGTGGTTCACTTTAGCACATTCCCACGAAAAATGCAAGAGATTTTCATAGATTATGCGCATAAATATGCAGTCTTTGCATAGCGAATGTATAGGCGCACAAAAAGGGGCGAAAAACAATACGCTTTTTTGTGCAATGTAGCATAAATCCGCTGCCGTTGACGAACGCCTGCCGGGGCGCTATAATAAGTAATAAATCACGCCCGCCCATCAAGGGGGGCTAGATAAGAGAGGTACAGTGTGATGATGACAAATATTCCTGAGCTGAAGCTGGGACTGGTGAGCGTGTCCCGAGACTGCTTCCCCATGGCGCTGTCCGTTGGACGGCGAGACGCATTGGCGGCAGCCTATGCCAAGTACGGCATGCTGCACAACTGCCCGGTGTGTATAGAGAGCGAGACGGATGTGGCGCCGGCTTTAGCAGACTTAAAGGCTGCCGGGGTCAACGCCTTGGTGATCTTCCTGGGCAACTTCGGTCCGGAGACGGCAGAGACCACTCTGGCCAAGCAGTTTGACGGCCCGGTGATGTTTTGCGCAGCGGCGGAGGAGAGCGGCGACAGCCTGCTGGACGGCCGCGGCGATGCCTACTGCGGTATGCTCAATGCGTCCTATAACTTGAACTTGCGTGGCGTGCAGGCGTATATTCCCCAGTACCCGGTGGGTACGGCAGCGGACTGTGCCGCCATGATCCGGGACTTTGTGCCGGTGGCAACGGCGCTGCTGGCACTGTCTGATTTGAAGATCATTTCCTTCGGCCCCCGTCCCCAGGACTTTTTGGCCTGCAACGCGCCTATCGCGCCCCTGCACCGGCTGGGCATTGAGATTGAGGAGAACAGCGAGCTGGATCTGTACGCTGCGTTCCACGCCCACGCCGGGGACGCCCGCATTCCCGATGTGGTAGCGGAGATGGAGGAAGAGCTGGGCGAGGGCAATAAGAAGCCGGAGATCCTGGCCAAGCTGGCGCAGTACGAGCTGACTCTGCTGGACTGGGTGGAGACCCACAAGGGCGCCCGCAAGTATGTGGCCATTGCCGGCAAGTGCTGGCCTGCATTCCAGACGGAGTTCCAGTTTGTGCCCTGTTATGTAAACAGCCGCCTGACCGCCAAGGGCATTCCCGTGTCCTGCGAGGTGGATATTTACGGCGTGCTGTCCGAGTTTATCGGCACTTGCGTCAGTCGGGACGCGGTGACCCTGCTGGATATTAACAACAGCGTGCCGGCCGATCTGTATGCGGAGAAGATCAAGAATGCGTATCCGTACAGCCTAACCGATACTTTTATGGGCTTCCACTGCGGCAACACCCCGGTTTGCAAGCTGTCCACCTGCGAGATGAAGTACCAGAAAATCATGGCGCGCACCCTGCCGGTGGAGTACACCAACGGCACCCTGGAGGGGGATATTGCCCCCGGTCCCATCACCTTCTTCCGGCTCCAGTCCACGGCGGATTGCCGGCTGCGGGGCTATGTGGCAGAGGGCGAGGTGCTGCCGGTACCTACCCGCTCCTTTGGCGGCATCGGCGTGTTTGCCATTCCCCAAATGGGTCGGTTCTATCGCCATGTGCTCATTGAAAAGAACTTCCCCCACCATGGGGCAGTGGCTTTTGGCCATTACGGCAAGGCCATCTTTGATGTGCTGCGGTGCCTGGGCGTTACCGATGTGGGCTTTAATCAGCCCCAGGGTATGCTCTATCCTACGGAAAATCCTTTTGCGTAAATCCGGATCACCATTGCCCGGCTCTGCAGAGCCGGGCTTTTTTGCGCCTTTTTGGGGTCAAAATGTGGATTTTTGCCCCCGGGGTTGACAAATGGAAAAATTGGATTATAATAACAATTAGCACTCGAAGTCAAAGAGTGCTAATTCTGAAATAACAAAGGTGATTTGAATGAGAAAAAAGCAATTCAAGGCAGAGTCTAAAAAGCTGCTGGATATGATGATCAACTCCATTTATACCCATAAGGAGATCTTTTTGCGGGAGCTGATCTCCAACGCCTCCGACGCGCTGGACAAGCTGTACTTCCGCTCTTTGACGGACGACACGGTGGGTATGAACCGCAGCGATTTTCACATTCGCCTGGCGGTGGACAAGGACGCCCGCACCCTGACCGTGACAGACAACGGCATCGGCATGACCGGCGAAGAACTGGAGCAGAACCTGGGCACCATTGCCAAGTCCGGTTCCTTGAACTTTAAGCAGGAGAACGACACCAAGGCTGCCGACGATGTAGAAGTGATCGGCCAGTTCGGCGTTGGGTTCTACTCCGCCTTTATGGTGGCGGACAAGGTGACCGTGGAGTCTAAGGCCTTTGGGGCAGATACAGCCAACTGCTGGACCTCTACCGGCGCAGACGGCTACACCTTAGAGCCTTGCGACAAGGCAGATTGCGGTACGGTGATCACCCTGCACTTGAAAGAGAACACCGAGGAAGAAAATTACGACGAGTTCCTGGAGCCGTACCGGATTCAAGGCCTGGTGAAGAAATACAGCGATTATATCCGCTATCCTATTATCATGCAGATGAGCCACCAGGTGCCGAACCCGGACAAAGAGGGCGAGACCGTGACAGAGGTGGCGGACGAGACCTTAAATTCTATGGTGCCTCTGTGGCGTAAGGCCAAAAGCGAGCTGAAGCCGGAGGACTACAATGCATTTTACAAGCAGCGCTTTGGCGACTATGAGGACCCGGTGGATGTGATGCACTTTAAGACCGAGGGTCAAGCCACCTTTGACGCCCTGCTGTATATCCCTAAGAACCCGCCTTTTGACTACTACACCAAAGAGTTTGAAAAAGGGCTGGCGCTATACTCCAACGGTGTGCTGATCATGGAGAAGTGCCCGGATCTGCTGCCGGATCACTTTAGCTTTGTGCGCGGGCTCATTGACAGTGCAGACCTGAGCCTGAACATCTCCCGTGAGATGCTCCAGCACGATCATCAGCTGAAGATCATTGCCAAGGCCATTAACCGCAAGATCAAGAATGAGCTGACCCGCATGCTGAAGAATGAGCGGGAGAAGTACGAGGCATTCTTTAAGACCTTTGGCGTGCAGCTGAAATTCGGCGTGTATGCCAACTACGGCGCCGAGAAGGACGACCTGAAAGACCTGCTGCTGTTCAGATCCTCTGCCGGGGAGGGTATGGTGACCCTGAAAGAGTATGTGGATGGTATGGCCGAGGGGCAGGATACCATTTACTATGCCTGCGGCGACACGGCGGAGAAGATCGCTTTGCTGCCCCAGACGGATGCGGTGCTGAGCAAGGGTTACCAAGTGCTGTACCTGACGGACGATGTAGATGAGTTTGCCCTGCAAATGCTCATGGAGTACGATGGCAAAAAGTTCGCTAACATTACGAAGGACGACCTGAATTTGGAAAGCGAAGATGAAAAGAAAGCCATGGAGCAAAAGAATGCCGACGCCAAGGGTTTGCTGGACACGATGAAAGAGGCGTTGGGCGAGGAAGTCAGCGCCGTGAAATTCTCCGGCAACTTAGGCAGCCACGCAGTGTGCCTGTCGGCAGAGGGTTACCTGTCCATGGAGATGGAAAAAGTGCTCAGCAGTATGCCCGGCGGCGGCCAAGGCGCCAAGGCCCAGCTGGTGCTGGAGATCAACGATAAGCACCCGCTGGCAGAGAAGTTGTTCGCCCTCTTAAAGGACGATCCGGAAACGCTGAAGAAATACACCAAGATCCTGTACGATCAGGCGCGGCTCATCAGCGGACTGGATGTGCAGAACCCCACAGCGCTGGCAGACAGCATTGTGGATATGATGTTATAATCCATATAAAAACAAAAAACGGTACCGCTTGCAGTTGCAGGCAGTGCCGTTCTTTTTTGTTCAGTCTGTTGTGCGTACCCACACGGCCATTTGGTCCTCCTTACCGTTTAGTCTGCGGCAGAAGGGGATGAAACGAAGGGTGCAGGGCACGGCCTTTGGCGGTGATGTGGTGTACAGATGATCGCCGCCTTGCAGACAGGTGCCCGCGGCCAGTAGGCAGCCGTCCCGATAGACGATCGGTGATTTGGAGTCCAAAGTAAGGGCGTGGATAGAGGGAGCACCCTGGGCCTCCAGCGCATAGATCAGACCGCCCCGACTGAGTGCCACCCGTCCGGCATTGGCGCCTACCCGGGCGTTGCTGTACAGCAACTGTACCGTGGGGGCAAAGCAAAAGCGCAGGGTGGTGGGGGCTGTGATCTGCTGCACATAGTAGCCGTCTTTTGCCGTAACAGGCTGGCCGTCCAGGGTAGGACATTTGCACCAGTCCGGCAGACGCAGGCGCAGGGTAAAGGGTCGCTTTAGCCGGGTGATCTTTACGGTGAAGTCACCGCTTTCCGGTAGGGCAGAGATGGTTTGCAGATGCCCAAAAGGCGTGTCCACCTGCGCACCCAAGGGCAGTTCAACGGCCAGGCTGTTGTCATCTGCATAAAATCCGTATTGTCCGATCCCGGCAGTGACCCGCGCCACATTGGGTGGACAGCAGGCGCAGTCAAACCAGTTTTGACGGCGCAACGCCTGGTGTTTGCGCTCCGGTACGGTATCGTTCAGCACACCCTCCGCCTCCAGTGGATTGGCGTAGTAGAAGTGGCAGCCGTCGGCGCTCATGGCTCCGGCAACTGTGTTCCACAGGGCAAGCTCCGCTACGGCGCCGTACGCAGCGTGCGGGTGGCAACGGTACAGCCGCTGCGCAAAGAATATCAGCCCGGCAGAGGCGCAGCTTTCCCCATATGCCAGGTCGTTCGGCAGATAATAGGCCGGGCCAAAAGCCTCGCCCACAGCCGTCTGGCCCAGCGCACCGGTCACATACAGTTTGGTGCCACACAGATCTTGCCACAGCGTTTCGCAGGCGGCTTGCAGCGCCCGGTTCCCGGTATGCTCTGCCACGGCGGCTGCCCCGGCATATAGGTACACGCCTCGCACCGCATGACCCACGGCAGTTGTCTGTGCGGTCAGCGGGCAGTGGGCCTGGTTATAAATATAGTCGCTGCCGTCGGTGTCAACGCCTCGTTCCCTGTCAAAAAACAGCGGTCGGGTGCCCCGCGTGCGGATAAAAAAGTCGGCTGTTTGCAAATAGTCCGCCTTGCCGGTGACCTCATACAGTTGTACCAGTGCCAGCTCTGCCAGCGGGTGGCCGGGATAGCCGGGGCGCTTTCCTCTGCCAAAGGTGCGGCAAATGCAGTCCGCTGCTCGGCAAGCAATATCCAATAGGTCCCGCTCTCCCTGCATGGTCCACCGGGCACAGGCAGCTTGGGCCAAATGGCCGAAGCAGTACAGCTCATGGTAGTCCTTTAAGTTGGTAAATCGGTTTTGCAGGCCGTTGATGGAATACAGGGTGTCCAAATAGCCGTCCGTCTCTTGGGCGGCGGCAATGATCTTCACCGCTTCCCGGCTCTTTTCAGTTAGGTACGCTCGGTTGCCGTAGGGTATGGCATAGGCGGCGGCCTCCAACCATTTGTACAGGTCGCTGTCCTGAAACACCCATCCCATAAAGGCGTTCTCTTGACTGTTCTTGTCATCATAATACCATTTGTCCGTGGGGTAGGTGGGTCGGGGGCCACCGGCTTTTGCTGCGGCAATGGCATGAGCGGCCTTTTGGAAGTTGGCGATGCAGCTGCTCTTTGGCGCACCGGGCACCTGATCGTGCAGCACCTGCCATTGGTAGGGCAGTACGATGTCAGCTACCGTGCGGATCCGGGGCGCCCAAAAGGGGTCGGTTACGGTGATGTGTTTGGGGCTGATAGGTTCCATAAGCCTGCTCCTTGGGTAAAAAAATAGGCCTGCTTTTGTACAGGCCTATTATAGCATATTTTGTTTTAAGCGGCAATGTGGCCGGCGTTTGCAGTGGTGGTGGAAACCAGGCGGCGGGCGGTGGCGTCTTGCCGTGCCAGCCGGGCGCGGCGGCGCTGTCTGCGGGCATAGGCGGCTTTTTTGGCAGCCAATTTCTTTTCCCTGCGGGTGATCACCAGCCCCAGCACGGTGATATACAGTACAAATTCGGCGGCGAACACCAGCTTCATTTGGGTGGGGTCCAGCCAGTCCATCAGCCGGAAGGGCAGGCTCAGCAGGGCGTAGCCCACCACCAGGGCGGTCAGGCTCAGCAGGGCGGATGTGATCAAGTGTTTTACAGTGTATTTTTTCATGGCGTTGTACCTCCTTCAAATTGCAACTTCATTGTAGCAATTCCCAAGGGTGGGCACAATAGGACTGGCAGCCAGAGTACCAAACTTGTCCCTGTTAGTAAATATCTTTACTTCTCTTTGCTTTCGCCGCTTCTTCCGCTTTGTACAGGGCGGCAGCCACGGCGTGGGCGGCTTCTTCCAGTCGATCGGCAGGCACGGCAGAGGGGGAGACCACCACTATATTTTTGCCGCTTTTCTCTTTTACAATATACAAGGCAAGCCCCGCCTGCTCAAAAGGGGCGCTGTCCGGCAGCATCGGCGTTTCAATCTGCACCTGCAGGCCGTTTTCGCCCACGCGCACCGGATGGTCCGGCAGTGCCTTTGCCAGCAGGGCACACAGAGTCTTGGCTTTTCCGGTGTACAGACGGCGGATTTTTTTGGTGCGGGACTTCATATTCCCGTCCCGCAGGTAGGCGCACAGGGCAATCTGCTCCGTCTTGGACGCAGTTTGGGCAAAGGTGTCTTTCATTTGATGATAGGCGGCGGCCAGCGTCGGGCTGAGCACCATAAAGCTGATGCGAATGCCCGGCAGGAGCAGGGCGGAGAAGGCGCCCATATACACCACATTGCCGCTGCCCAGGGCGTACAGCGAGGGGGCTGCTGTACAGAAAGTCGTTTTCAAAGTCGTCCTCGATCACCACCGCGCCGGTATCTGCCGAGTGGGCGCACAGCTCCAGCCGCCGCTGAATGGGCATCACATCTCCCTGCCGGTTCATGTGGGAGGGAGATACATAGATAATGTCTGCGTCCTTGTACCGGGTGCGCACGGTGTAGCCGTGGGCGGCAAACACGGTGCTGCCCTGCACAAAGCTGCCGTCCGGGAAGGACACGGTGCGTCGCCCTTTCAGCAGCACGCAGAGGATCTCCAGCAGCATTTGCACCCCGGCGCCTACCACAATATGTTCCGGCGCAGTGACCACATTGCGCCGCTCCCGCACATAGTCTGCCAAGGCGCACCGCAAGTCGTACTCTCCCTGCGGCTCGCTGTAAGTGAGCAGCCGCTGCCGCTGGCGCAAGGCGCTCTTAATGTAGCGCTGCCATAGGGAGAAGTCAAAGCTGGACAGATCGGCGCTGTTGCCGGTGAGATCCAGCCGAGGCGGTGTCTGCACCTGCGGGCGGGGCATGGGAGCCGCCGGTGCCTTTGGCCCCCCGGCAACAAAGTAGCCGCTTTGGGGCTTGGCGTAAATATAGCCTTCCGCCGCCAATTGAAAGTAAGCGTTCTGCACGGTGGTGCGGCTGATCCGGTAAAGCTCCGCCGCCCGGCGAATAGAGGGCATCCGTTCCCCCCGGCGCAGTCGTCCGTCGGCGATCATTTCCTTAAACATGGTGTAGGCTTGGGTGTATTTTAGCATAACTGTACCTTAAAAAATCAGGGTTTTTGTGTCTTTTATTCCTGTCAAAATTAGTATATACTATAGATAACAGAAAAGCAAGGGGGCGAGAATTTGAAAAACTGCGTGGTCTTTAACGACCTTTCCGGCTACGGCAACTGCTCGCTGATGGCGGCCATTCCGGTACTGACGGCTATGGGCGTGCGAGTGCACCCGGTGCCTACGGCGGTGCTTACCCGCCAAACCGGCTATGACCGTTACTCTATGGAGGATTTGACCGGCTTTATGCCCCAATTTACTGCGGACTGGCAAGAGGTACAGCCGGATGGCATCATCACCGGCTTTCTCAGCAATCCGGCCCAGGGGGACTGCATTGCGGACTTTCTGGCTGTCCACCGCACGGCGGATACGCTCCTGGTGGTGGACCCGATAATGGCGGACGACGGCAGCCTGTACGATGGGTTTGATGAAGCACGGTGTAATGCGGTGCGCCGTCTGGCAGCACAGGCAGATGTGCTCACGCCCAATGTAAACGAACTGGCGCTGCTGTGCGGGGCGGAGTATACCGAGGATCCGGCGGCGGTGCGGCAAATGGGTGCCCGCTTGGCAGAGGATCACCGGGTGGTGGCGGTCACCGGCTATCGGCAGGGAACGGAGATCCACACCCTGGTGTTTGCAGGCGGGGACTGTACAGACTTGGCAGCGCCCTTGCGCCCCGGTTCCTTTAGCGGCACCGGCGATCTGTTTGTTTCTGTATTCACCGGCGGCTTGCTTCGTGGCCGGGCGCCGGCACAGGCAGCCAAACAGGCGGTGGATTTTCTCAGCCACGCCATCGCCGTTACCCACGGTACAGACCCTCGGGACGGCGTAGATTTTGAAAAGATTATGGAGGATCTGTTATGAACAAGACGGTAAAAAAGATTTCATTCACGGCGCTGTTCGCCGCTATGGTGTTCGGCCTGACCATGCTGCACGTTCCCATCGGTGCCGGCGGCTATATTCATGTGGGCGACGCCATGATTTATCTCAGTGGGCTGCTGCTGGGGCCTTGGGCGTTCCTGGCTGCTTCCATCGGCGCTGCGTTTTCTGATCTTGCCAGTGGGGTTGCCACCTATGCCATTCCCTCTGCCATCATCAAATTCCTTATTGCAATTCCCTTTGTTGCATTATATAATAAGAGCAATAAATTGCTGACGGTGTGGACGGCGCTGTGCACCATTTTGTCCGGTGCCATTACTGTTGGCGGCTACTATGTGGCGGATCTGGTGCTGTACCGGGAGGGCGCCATCGCAGATATACCGGCCAATGCCATTCAGGCGGTAGGCAGCGCAGTGGTGTTTATTGTACTGGCGCTGGCGCTGGACAAGGCCGGAATTTACAAAAGATTGAAGGGTTATCTCAATGGCTGATATTATTTATCGCTATTACGACGGTGTGTATCTGAATATTACAAATCAGTGCCCCTGTAACTGCGCGTTTTGCATTCGCTCTAAGGGCGACGCTGTGGGCGATGCGAAGGAAATGTGGTTTGACACGGAGCCTACTTGGGAGGAAATCAAGGCGGCGATTGACGCTTACGATTTTGCCCACACGGACGAGGCGGTGTTTTGTGGCTACGGCGAGCCCACCAATGCGCTGGACCACCTGCTGCAAGCGGCGGATTATCTGCGCACGGTGAACCCAAAGATTCACCTGCGGCTGAATACCAACGGCCTGTCGGACTTAATCAACGGCAAGCCCACCGCAGAACTGCTGTGCCGTCATTTTGACAGCATTTCCGTGTCTCTCAACGAGCCTACGGCAGAGAAGTATGATAAGATTACCCGCAACTGTTACGGCGGCAAGGCGTTTGACGCCATGCTGCAGTTCACTCGGGAATGTGTGGCGCACTGCCCGGATGTGCGTATGACGGTGGTGGATGTGATTTCGCCGGAGGATATTGAGAAGTCGCGCCAAGTGTGCGAAAGCACCGGCGCCAAATTCCGTGTGCGCAGCTTTGCTGCCGGAAGATAAAAAGGAATAACCATTCGGTTTAGCTAAAGTGCTGTAACGACGATTTTAACGGAAGCGGAAGTCATCGTTACAGCATTTTTAATTTTTGGCAAATTTTGGTGTCACAATACAGGCAAAAAACGACTCTAAACAGGTGAACGCCCGAAAGCGGGGCGGTTGTAAAGCAAGAAAAAACAAAAACCTGATAAGGAGAGCGTGCGTATGAAAAAGACCATCGGAACAATTTTAGCGGTACTTTGTCTGGCAGCAGCATTGCTGCTGGGCAGCGGCACGGCGTTTGCGCAGACGGCCGGGCAATGGACGCCCAGAGAACATCCCCAGGACACCATCGGCTGTGTAAACGGTGCTCCAAGCGATGAGATTATTGCCCAAGCAGATCGGGACCTGGGCGGCTGCAAATTCACCTACCGCGGCAAGGGGAAACTGACCGGATGGGAAGTGCCGTTGCTGGAGGAGGGCAAGGATTATAAAATTCTGTCGCAAAGCGGCCGCAGCATTACCATTGCGGCGTTAGACGAAGAGGGCTGTCTGCCCTATATCAATGCCAAGGTGCAGCAGCCGTCTGCTGTTGCCTCTACGGCTGCGGTAACCACTTCCGGCGTGGCTGCCGTACCGCCTGCAACGAAAAGAGAAACGGAAGCGCAGGCACAGATGCTTACGGAGAAACAGACGGAAAAAGCACCGCAAATGGAAGCAGGCAGCACAAAAGCAGCCACGGAAGCGGTGGACGGCGAGAAAGAAAGCACCGCCAAGGGAAGCCGGCCGGTATTGCCTTTGGCTGCGCTGGGCGCTTGTGCTTTGGCTGCGGTTGCCCTTGTTCTTTGGCAAAGAAAGCGGCGCCGATAAGAGAATAAGAAAAGAGAAAAGGGGGATCAGTCTATGACACAAGCAGAACGGGTGCGGCAGGCACAGGCCGGAGATGTAGACGCCTTTTGCGCCTTATATACCGCGTATCAGCAAAAGCTGTTTCATTATGCCTATTACAAGCTGGGCAATGTGCAGGACGCTGAGGATGTGGTGCAGGATTGTATGCTTACGGCCTTTGAACAGCTGGGTATGCTGAAAAAGCCGGAGGCGTTCGGGTCGTGGCTATTTTCCATTTTATATCACGGTTGCGCCGGTGCGATTAAAGAGCAGATCACACGCCGCAACCAATCGGATATTGCACAGTATGCCAACAGCCTTGCCTGTGACCAAACCGCAGCGTTTGCGCAAGTCGAACTGCAACAGGCGTTGGCGCTGCTTAGCGATACAGACCAAAATATTATTTTGCTGTCTGTGGTTGTTGGGCTGAAAAGTAAGGAAGTGGCAAGGATTACCGGATTAACTGCTGTAAATGTTCGACAAAGACGAAGCAGAAGCCTGGCAAAAATGAAGCGCTATTTGTCGTAAAGGGAGTGCGTGCTATGAAACAAAAGGATTTTGACTTTATTCAGCATAAATTTGAGCAAGCGCAGCCGCCGCTGCCGGACGGCTTGCGTGCAGAATGCCTAAAGCAGCGCATTTTGAAAAAAGAGTCCCATAAGGTGATTGCAATGCCTAAGCGAACTTCACGGTACAAAGCATGGGCGGTAACGGCGGCTTGTTTGGTCATGGTGTGTGCGGCTGCTGTGGGCGCAGGTGCAAGCTGGTATGGCGTGCCGGTGGACGGATTTCAAAGCGCGGCCCAGTTAACGGCTGTGACCGCTACGATGACCCCTGTGGATACAGGAGAGGCCGGTTGCGCAGAGGCCACAACGGTTCTGACTAAACAGCAACCGGGGGTACAGCAAATGGCAAGGGTTCAAACGGAAAACGGATATATGTATTACGCATACAGCGCAAGCATGGCAGAAAAAGGGCGCAATTGCGTTTATGTGTTTGAAGCGGCGTCTAACCGACAGCAACCGCTGACGGTGATTGAAAATGTTGCCCCGGCGCAGGCAACGCTGCAAGGCGTGATAACCCACGGGGAGCGCTTAGCGGTTTTGGCCCGGGACGAGAATTGCACCTATTTGCGTATTTATTCGATTGCAGAGCCAACAAAGCCGGTGCTGCTGTCTGCCATAGAGCAAAGCGGCGCTTGTGTGCAGGCCGGATTGGTGGGCGAAAACGTGTATGTGCTTTCTCATTTTGTTTTTGACCCAAAAGCGGAACAGTCGGTGCCTGCCTTGACGGTTAACGGCGAGATACACCGGGCGCTGCCGAAGCATATCGTGCGCCTTGCCGGTGTAAATCAGGCACAGTACACGGTTTTAGGCACGGTGGACGTACAAACCGGTAAAGCGGCGGAGGATGTGGCGGCTGTGTTGGGCGGCGGCACAAAGGTGCAGCTGACAAAAAAAGCGGCTTGTGTGGGCGCTTCTGCGGACGCAGACCGTACGGCGTACGGTGTAAAATGGAATTTGAAAAGCCAAAAATGTGCAAAAATCACGCGGCGAGAAGCCAAAACACTTTTTCAATTGCCCCATGAATTTGCGGCGGATTCTACCGAGCGTACCCTGTATGAGATGGGAGATGGTTGGCTAAGTATAGAGGAAAACTTGGAAACCGCTGCCCAAAGCCTTGCTCTGTATGATCGGGATTTTCAACTGCTGGATCGGTTGCAGCTTAAAGATGTGACCGTGTCGCACCGAGCCGCCATAGAGCGGGGGCAAAGGGTGTTTGCCCTGCCGTCTTATACGGCGGATGCGCAGCAACGGTACTATGGTGCTACGGTGTTTGAAATTCGGCAAAACAAAATTGTGCTGCTGAAAACGGTGCAAAATCCGCACCCGGAGGCAATGTATCCGGGGGATTGTGTGCTGACGGATTCATACGTGTATTGCTTCGATTTTTGTGAAAGCGGGGACGGTGTGTGCGCCCAGCGGTTTGCACACGCATACCGATAAGTAAAAAAGAGACTGCGGAAAAATTCGCAGTCTCTCTTTTTATCTGTGTGCCCTTGCACATTGGCGGCAAAGGGGAATAGAATGGTCGGTCCGTGTGCTTGAACAGCAGGCACATAAAGTTGAATGCAAAAGGAAAGACTTTGATGACCCCTGTTTTACAGACTGCCATAGGGCTGGCCATTCCGTTTGGTCGTTGCTGCTGCCCGCTTTGGAGCTGTCCGGCATATATGGTGTGACAATGGGTTGGTACGCCGCCGGTTTCGTTGTCCGGTATATACGACCTGCCGGTGTGTGGATATGCACGCTTGGTTCGCTGCGCACATAGTATAGTCTGACGGCTCCCGGCGACAGCTTCCTATTTTCGCCTTCGAAAAAAAGGGATTGCGTCCGGGACAAAAATTTGATAAACTGTAAGAGGTTAGTTGTAACTAACTTAGAACACAGGAAAAAGGAGAACACGCAATGACCCCTGTTTTACAGACTGCCGTAGGGCTGGCCATTCCGTTTGTAGGCACGGCGCTGGGCGCAGCCGCAGTGTTTCTTTTCAAATCCAATATTCCGCCCCGGGTGCAAAAGATTTTGTTGGGCTTTGCTTCCGGCGTGATGCTGGCAGCCTCCGTTTGGTCGTTGCTGCTGCCTGCTTTGGAGCTGTCCGGCAGCTGGCTGCCGGTTGTGATCGGCTTTCTCGCGGGGATCGGGTTTCTTTTGGGACTGGATCAGCTTACGGCGCGGCTGCATTTAGAGCCAAAGCCGGGCACGGCAGGCGCCAATTCTTTTTTGTTAGTGTTGGCGGTGACTTTGCACAATGTGCCGGAGGGTATGGCGGTGGGCGTGGCGTTTGCCGGTATGCTGGCAGGTGACGGGGCCATTACGCCGGCGGACGCCTTTGCCCTTGCTGTCGGAATCGCATTGCAAAATATTCCGGAGGGCACCATTGTGGCGGCGCCGCTGCGCAGCGACGGTTGCTCTCGCAGCCGTTCCTTTGTGTATGGGGTGCTGTCCGGTGCCGTAGAGCCGGTGGGCGCGGTGCTGACCATATTGCTCACCGCCCTGCTGCGTCCGGTGCTGCCCTTTTTGTTGGCTTTTGCCGCCGGGGCGATGGTGTATGTGGTGCTGGAGGAGTTGAACCCTCAGGCCCAAACCGGCCCCCACGGTCATACCGGTACCATGGGCGCTGCTGCCGGCTTTGCCTTGATGATGGCCATGGATGTGGCGCTGGGCTGAGTCGTCCTGGGGATAAAAAAGGCCGTCCGCTGCTTTGTGCAGCGGGCGGTTTTGCTTTTCTTTACGGTTTAGAACTGGTTTTGCCCCAGCTTTTCGGCAATTTTTTGCCCGGTGGGGGTGGTGGCCAGTCCGGCCTGTGAGGTCTCGCGCAGGCAGGCGGGCAGCTGGCAGCCGATCTCGTACATGGCGTCAATTATCTCGTCCGGGGGGATCACGCTTCGGATCCCCGCCAGCGCCATTTGGGCGGCCACCACCGCATTGGCGGCGCCGGCGGCGTTGCGCTTAATGCAGGGGGTCTCTACCAGCCCGGCTACCGGGTCGCACA
>OHRI01000582.1_pt1 | contig 22580 bp, 19 predicted proteins | sample 1578421 | NCBI WGS metagenome assembly OHRI01 (sample SAMEA3879598, study PRJEB24766) | human gut metagenome | biome: human-associated habitat; feature: feces | place: USA | collected 1985/1987 | reverse complement strand
AATACAAAAATATAGTACAATTATTAATTATAAAAATGTATCATAAACTTGGAGGTTTACATTGGAAACTGTTAATAAAGAAAACAAGAAAAAAAGTTTTAATTTCAGCCTGATTGATAATACATCTCAGTCAATTCCCGCCGGCAATATTACATTTATTCTGTCTTTTTGCATACCGGCACTTATTTTTCTTGCATTATATTATCTGCGTGACATCTTTCCTTTCGGGAATGACTGCTATCTACGCTCAGATATGTATCACCAGTATGCACCATTTTATTCTGAATTATGGCACAAACTGCGTACAGGTGATACACTCCTGTATTCATGGGATATCGGCATGGGGGTCAATTTCACATCACTTTTTGCATATTACCTTGCAAGTCCCATAAACTGGCTTATAGCACTGCTGCCACAGAAATATATGATTGAAATTATGAATATGCTTATCGTTATGAAGCTTTGTGCCTCATCTGTAACATTTTCATATTATATTTCAAAACATTTTCATACAAAAAAATGTACAATTGCACTTTTTGGCATGTTTTATGCGTTATCAGCTTACAGTGCTGCATACAGCTGGAACATTATGTGGCTTGACTGCATAGTGCTTATTCCGCTTATAATGCTGGGTCTTGAAAAACTTGTAGATGAAAATAAATGCTATTTGTACTGCATAAGCCTCGGTTTATGTATTTTTACAAATTATTATATTTCAATTATGGTCTGCATAAGTGTATGCCTGTATTTCATTGTGCTTATGATTGCATATGACGGTGACAAATCATTTGGAATATATATTAAAAAGATATTACGCTGGATTTTTTATTCACTGATAGCCGGAGGACTTGCCGCATGCCTGCTTCTCCCGGAAATGTATACTTTTTCACTGTCAGCTTCCTCATCTACTTCATTTCCGACAAAACTTACATCTTATTTTTCGGTAATGGAAATGCTTGTAAGACAACTGATTAATGTTCCGGTTCATCTCGGTCTTGAACATTATCCTAATATATACTGTGGTGTTGCTGTTTTTTTACTCATACCACTTTATATAATGAATAAAAAAATTAAACCGGCTGAAAAAATTGGTAAATGCATTATACTTCTCGTATTTTTACTTGCATTTAATCTTAATATACCTAACTTTATATGGCATGGTTTCCACTATCCAAACAGCCTTCCATGCCGCCAGTCATTTATTTATATATTCTTTCTTTTAAGCATGAGCTATGAGGCCTTTTACCGGATAAGGCAGTCAACTGTAAAACAGATTAGTGCCTCAGTATGGTTTTCAATTATATTTCTTGTGCTTGCAGAACAGATATTTAAAGACAGCGACACCTACGATTTTAAAATATTTTATATAAGCGGTGCTTTTATTTTGATTTATGCATTGCTCATATATCTAAAAAAGACAAAGAATTTCAAAATTCCGGTCATATTTTTTGCCGTTTTATGTGTAAGTGTTGTTGAATGTACTATTAATATGGAATCTACAGGGCTTGGAACAACAAGCCGCACAGCATATCTGCTTGATTATAATGCCGTAAAAACAGTCACCTCTGATGTTTCTGACAACGACGACTCTTTCTACCGCATGGATAAAATAACAGGTGCAAGGAGCAAAAATGATGGTGCATGGCACAATTACCATACTATATCGACATTTTCATCAACATGCAGTGCCGGAATGTCACAGCTTTACAAATATCTTGGAATGGTAAGTTCGACTAATGCTTACGGATATGACGGTTCAACAATCGTGACCAACTCACTTTTTTCCGTTAAATATCTTATAAGCAATAAACTTCTTTCAACAGATTCACTAAGAACTTATTACAATGGGTATGACGGAGAATTTATATATAAAAATGAATATACTCTTCCGGCCGGATATGTTTCAGACGGAAATCTTTCTGAGAAATGGAAACCCGACACTATTTATAACGGAATTGAAAACCAGAATTCGCTTATTGAAGCATTAACAGGAGTTAAGGATACATTTACTGAATGCTTTGTATATCCGTCACAGATTGATGTGACATTTTCGCCGTCATCAAGCGGACATATGTATCTTGTAATCCAAAAGGAAGGTGTTGATAACATCGGCGTTACAATCAATGGAAATACAACCGGATATTCAGGATTAAAAAGCGGTAACAGGACAGTTGATATCGGATATGTCAATGCCGGCGACTCGATCAATGTAAATGCCGAAACATCAATGAATCTTCATGTATACATTTTAAACGAAAATAAATTTAAACAGGCATATAATATTTTAAACAACAATTCATTTCAGGTAGAAAAATGGAATTCAACAGGCTTTACAGGTTCGGTAACATGTGACAGCGACGGAACTTTTCTTTTTTCAATACCTTACGACAAAGGCTGGTCTGTATATATTGATGGCAAAAAATGCAGCACATACAGCATAGCAGATGCACTGCTTGCAGTTGATATTACTAAAGGCACCCACAGCGTAAAATTGAAATTTATGCCAGTAAATCTTATTAAGGGTTGCATTATTACATTTATATGCATTATTATATTAATTGGCACTGCTGTTGCAAAACGGCGTGGCATAGATAAAAAACTCAAACAGAAGCTCATTGTTATTTTCAACAATCATGCAAATAATGATTCTCTTACAGAATCGGATACTAACACTACGGAGGAACAATAATATGAAACTTTGGGGCGGACGCTTCACAAAAGAAACTGATAAACTTGTAAATAATTTCAATGCGTCTATTTCTTTTGACCAGAAATTTTACAAACAGGACATTCAGGGAAGCATTGCACACGCAAAAATGCTTGGTGCAGCAGGAATTATCTCTGAGGAAGAAAGCACTAAGATTCAAGATGGTCTTACTTCTATACTTGCTGATATAGAGAGCGGAAAGCTTGAAATCACGGATGAATACGAAGATATCCACACATTTATGGAAGCAACATTAATTGAAAGAATTGGTGATGCCGGCAAAAAACTTCACACAGGACGAAGCAGAAATGACCAGGTTGCCCTTGATATGAGATTATATACAAGAGATGAAGTTAAAAACATTGACGATGAAGTAAAAGCTCTCATGGAAGTTATTTTAAGAATCATCAAAGAAAATGTACACACTTACATGCCTGGATTCACCCATCTTCAGAAAGCACAGCCTGTTACTGTTGCACACCATTTTGGTGCTTACTTTGAAATGTTCAAGCGTGACAGAAGCAGACTTGCCGACATTTACAAGAGAATGAACTACTGCCCTCTCGGAGCAGGTGCACTTGCCGGAACAACTTATCCTCTTGACCGCGAGATGACTGCCAAACTTCTTGACTTTTATGGTCCTACATTAAACAGTATGGATTCTGTTTCAGACAGGGATTACCTTATTGAGTTTTTAAATGCACTTTCAACTATAATGATGCACCTCAGCCGCTTTTCAGAGGAAATCTGTATCTGGAATTCAAATGAATATAAATTCATCGAGTTAGACGATGCTTACAGCACAGGTTCAAGCATTATGCCTCAAAAGAAAAATCCGGATATTGCAGAACTTGTAAGAGGAAAGACAGGCCGTGTTTACGGTGCTTTGATAAGTCTTCTTACTACAATGAAAGGAATTCCTCTTGCATACAATAAAGACATGCAGGAAGATAAAGAGCTCTCATTTGATGCCATTGATACTGTCAAAGGCTGTGTAAGCCTCTTCAAAGGCATGATTGACACAATGAAATTCAACCCGGCCCGTATGGAAGACAGTGCAAAGAAGGGCTTCACTAATGCTACAGATGCCGCTGACTATCTCGTAAAGAAAGGGGTCCCTTTCCGTGATGCACATGGTATTGTTGGCCAGCTCGTTCTTTTATGCATCGACAAAGGAATTGCTCTTGACGACCTTTCTCTTGACGAGTATAAAAAAATCAGCCCTGTATTTGAAAATGACATTTATGATGCAATCAGCTTAAAGACATGTGTAGAAAAACGTCTTACTCTCGGTGCTCCAGGTGCTGACGTAATGAATAAAGTCATTGCCATCTATGATGACTACATGAAAAGCAGCAATTTTCCTGCCTGACCCGGACAAAGTCCGCAGATAAAATCATTGTATTAAAAAATCAGATATTTTTTTGCATATTGGCAAGTAAAGTCCGCAGATGATTAAATTTTTTTGTTAAAATATAAAAACGGTTTTTGCATATTGGATTGATAAATCCCGAAGCAAAAACCGTTTTTTATATTTTGAATTATCTAGTATATTTAATTATCTACGGACTTTCGTCCCCTTAGTATCCCTGTGTGCCATTTTCATTTTTCCAAAATCAAGCATTTTTCCTTTATAATCCATTGATAATTCATCACCATTTGTAAGTATATATACATCTTCGATATAATCATCACTGCCAAGTTTTATGCCACGCACACCGACTGCATTTTTCTTCTTCTGAGGAACATCTGTAAGCGGGAATTTCAAAAATACACCATTTGCAGTCTGTAATATAATATTCTGGTCACTTGAAACGACCTCTTCTTCGCCAACTGTCCCGTCGTAATTAAACTTGGACAGAACCTCTGTCCTCGCATCAGTTTCATAAATTCCTATAAGTTCATCACCATCTGTAAGTTTTGTTGATGCAACCGTTTTTTTCATAACATCAAATTCAGATGTATCAACAAGCTTCATCATTCCAAGTTTTGTAACAAACAGAAGCCTTTTCTGTCTTATTCTTTCTGAAGCACAAAGATAAATTATACGTTCACCACTGCTGTCATAATTGCCGAGATTATCAATTGGTGTACCTTTATCCCTAAATTTTGTAGAAAATGGTATATCCTTAACTTTAATCTGATGCAGCATGCCATTATCAGTAAAAATACAGATTTTATCTGTATTCATACATGAGAAAATATACTTATATTCATTGTGGACAGCTTCTTTATTTCTCTCATATGCAGCCATATCAATTGTTTTTGCATATCCAAAACGGTCCATAATAAACATTACTTCCTGTTCAGGTACCTTTTTTTCTATAAATACTGCTTCTTTTCCGTCTTCTATAACTGTGCGTCTGTCAACTGCATATTCTTTCTTGATTTTCATTAAATCTTCTTTAATGACTTTTGCCATTTCTTTTCTGCTGCCAAGAATTTTCTCATATCTGGCAATCTTTTTACAAGCTTCATCATATTCTTTTTGCAATGCAAGTATTTCAAGACCTATAAGTTTATAAAGACGCATCTCAAGTATTGCAGATGCCTGTCTCTCAGTAAAATCGAGCTGTGAAGCCTGTTTTTTTGACGCTTCCGACTTGAATTTTATGCCCTCAGCATTACCTGTCATCAGACACTCTTTTGCCATTTTCAGATTAGTGCTGCCTCTTAAAATCTCAATTATAAGGTCAATTATATCACATGCACGTATAAGACCTTCTTTAATTTCTTTATTTGCAAGCTCTTTATTAAGAAGTGTTGTATATTTTCTTGTTGCTATTTCATACTGAAAATTGATATGATGCTCTATTATTTTTTTAATTCCAAGTGTTTCCGGACGTCCGTCAACAATTGCAAGCATATTTACGCCAAATGTATCTTCAAGTTTTGTCTTTTTATACAAAAGATTTTTTAGATTTTCTACATCAGCATTTTTCTTTAATTCAAGTACAATACGAATTCCCTCTTTTGAAGATTCATTTGAAATATCAACAATATCCGTTGCTTTTTTGCTCTCGATAAGCTCAACAACATCCGATATAAATTTGCCGATATTGGCACCAATCATAGTATATGGAATCTCAGTTATCACAAGTTTGTCTTTTTCACCACGCTTTTGTGCAGGCTCAAATACCACCTTGCCTCTTAACTTTATCTTGCCTGTTCCTGTCTCATATATTGCCGGAAGTTCACTCTTATTTACAACAAGACCCCCTGTCGGAAAATCAGGTCCCGGGCAGTATTGCATAAGTTCCTGCGTGGTAATATTTACATTATCCATGTATGCACATACCGCATCTATAACCTCTCCAAGATTATGTGTAGGAATATTAGTTGTCATTCCTACTGCGATGCCATCAGCACCATTTACAAGAAGGTTTGGAACTCTTACAGGAAGAACCGCCGGCTCTTTTTCAGTTTCATCAAAGTTTGGAATAAAATCAACTACATCTTTGTCCAGGTCGGCAAGATATACATCCTGTGTAAATTTCTTTAATTTAGCTTCTGTATATCGCATAGCGGCGGCACCATCACCCTCTATAGAGCCAAAATTACCATGCCCGTCAACAAGTGCCATGCCCTTCTTAAAATCCTGGGACATTACAACAAGTGTCTCATAAATTGAGCTGTCACCATGTGGATGATATTTACCCATTGCATCACCGACAATACGTGCCGATTTTCTATGCGGTTTGTCATAATTAAGTCCAAGCTGGTCCATAGCATAAAGAACACGTCTCTGTACCGGTTTCAAACCATCTCTTACATCAGGAAGTGCCCTTGCTGTAATTACGCTCATGGAATAATCTATATAAGACTTCTGCATAAGTTCCGAATATTCGGTCTTAACGATATTTTCTGCCATTGTCTTTTTTCCTCAATCTTTCCGTTATAAGATAATATTTTTATACTTAAAATTATATATTAAAATCAGGCATCTATTTCTGCCTCTTCAGCATGTGTATAAATAAACTGCCTTCTCGGCGAAACATCACTGCCCATAAGCATTGAAGTTACTTCTGCTGCAAGTCTTGCATCCTCTATTTCTACCTGCTTTAAAATCCGCGTTTCAGGATTAAGCGTTGTCTCCCAGAGCTGGTCAGGATCCATCTCACCAAGACCCTTGTATCTTTGAAGCGTAAATGAACCGGCAGCATGCTCTTTTCTGTATTTTTCAAGTGCCTTATCATCATAAAGATATTGGAATTCTCCCTTTGACTTTGATTTTGTTCCCTTTTTAATCTCAGCCCTGTAGAGCGGAGGTGTTGCAATATATACATGTCCCTGATTAATAAGTTCCGGCATAAATCTGTAGAAAAATGTGAGCAGGAGCGTATCAATATGTGCACCATCAACATCGGCATCCGTCATAATGATAATTTTGTCATAGCGGAGCTTATTTATATCAAAATCATTTCCATATCCTTCAAGGAAACCACAGCCGAATGAATTAATCATTGTTTTTATCTCAGCGTTAGCCAGAACCTTGTCTATTGAAGCTTTCTCTACATTTAATATTTTACCTCGTATAGGCAGGATAGCCTGTGTACGCCTGTTTCTCGCTGTTTTTGCAGAGCCTCCGGCAGAATCACCCTCAACGATAAAAACTTCACATTCTGATGCATCCTTGCTCTCACAGTTTGCAAGTTTTCCGTTGCTGTCTATTGAAAACTTAGGTTTTGTGAGAAGATTAGTCTTTGCTTTTTCTTCCGCTTTTCTTATTTTTGCCGATTTTTCTGCACATGCAATAACAGCCTTTAAGGACTCTATATTTCTGTCAAAATAAAGCTGTACTTCATCATTAGTGACAGCACTTACTACTGTTCCTGCATCAGGATTATCAAGCTTTGTCTTAGTCTGTCCTTCAAATCTTGGTGCCGGATGTTTTACGGCAACAATCGCTGTCATTCCGTTTCTTACATCAAGACCTGTAAAATTGGCATCCTTATCCTTTAATATTCCAAGCTCTCTGGCATATTGGTTGATTACCATAGTAAACTTGGTCTTAAATCCCGTAATATGTGTACCGCCTTCCTGCGTATAAATATTATTACAGAATCCCAGTATATTTTCCTCAAATTCATTGACATACTGAAATGCAGCTTCAACTTCTATGCCATCCTGGCTCTTTTTAAAATAAACAATATCAGTTACTGTTTCTTTTCCCTCATTTAAGTCTTTTACATATGCCTTAATTCCGTCCGGCTCATTATACTCAATTGTCTCTTCACTGCCCTGTCTTTTATCTTCAAAATAAATTGTAAGTCCCGGATTAAGATATGCTGTCTCATGCAGCCTGCTCTTTATTGCCTCTGACTTAAATCTCGTTTTTTCAAATATTTCATCATCCGGAAGAAATGTTACAGTTGTTCCTGTATCATTTTTACGGCATGTTCCGGTTTTTTCAAGTGGTGCAACAGCCTTTCCGCGTTCATATCTCTGGAAATAAACTTCTCCACCAACTCTTATTTCAACTTCAAGCCACTTTGAAAGTGCATTGACAACAGATGCACCAACACCATGAAGACCACCGGAAATCTTATATCCGCCGTCTCCAAACTTTCCTCCTGCGTGGAGCACTGTAAATACAACTTCAACTGCCGGTATTCCTGCTTTCGGGTGAATTCCTACAGGAATTCCACGACCGTTATCCTTTATTGTTGCTGTACCATCATTATTCAAAGTTACCCTTATCTCACTGCAATATCCAGCAAGATGCTCATCAACGGCATTATCCGCAATTTCATATATAAGATGATTAAGACCTTTTGTTCCCACACTTCCAATATACATTCCAGGACGTTTTCTTACTGCCTCAAGTCCTTCAAGAATTGAAATACTGGACGCATCGTACTTCTGATTAGCCATGTAAAGATTTCTCCCTTCTACTGTTTCAAGTGACTGTTAAATACCTCTTCAAATTTTACATTAATATTTCCAATTGATGTAAGCTTTATTTCATTCCATGCTTTATTATTAAATTCAACATACTGCTTTGCCTCAAATGACTCAAATTCGCTGTTAAATGCTTCAAGTTTTCTCTTTTCAAGAATTGCTGTTTTGTTAGCCTCTGTTTTTGATTTATCATTATCGCTGTTACATTTTATAATATAATATCTGCCATCCGATTCAACAATATCACTTACTTCGCCGCTTTTCAGATTATAAGCCGCATTTTCAAAATTCTGGTCAAGTTCTCCTCTGCGGCATTCTCTCTCATATTCTTCACCATTATAATCTTTTGCAACAACATAGAAAATTTCTTTATTATCAAGTCTTTCCTGTGCTTTTTTTATATCTTCAAGCGTATCTGCACAGATATACTGTACTGTTATAACTCTCGCTTCATCATAGCTTACTTCTATATCAAGATTATCTGTCAAATCATTATATAGTGTATCTGCTATTGCAAAGCTGGTAAACATATTAACAAGTTTTTCTTTTGTAATATTAAATTCATTCCTTTTTTCATCACTTAATGAATTATAATATTCCTCTGCCGCATCAGATACAGCTGTCTTCTGGTTTCTTGAGAGTACAACACCTTTTTTATCAGCTAAAACATTCATGCAGTAAACACGTTCAAGCTTGGCTTTTACCTGTTCTTTTACATACTCATCAAATTTCACATCACCGACACTCTGATTCCAGATATCTGTTCCAAATAAATCTTCATATTCACTTTTTGCATCAGAAAGAAGAATATCTGCTTCCATAACTGATGCCTTTTTATTTCCAGTCTTTAAAAGTCCGTCTTTTCCAAATCCTGTCGAAATGTAAATAAATGTTCCGTTAAAAAATTTGATATATCCAAATATCAGCAATGACACAAATGCAACAATTACAGCCGCAATAAGTTTCTTTTTTCTCTGTTTTTTCACAATCTGCCTCCATATATAAATTCTTTATTACAAATAAATGATTATGTTCTGTCCTGATTTACAAAAGTATAGCGTCAGCTTTTGCTGACGCCGTCTTCAAGATGTGAAGTACAATTAGGACATCTTACTGCATCTATTGCAATCTTAGTTTTGCAATATGGGCATGTCTTTGTTGTAGGCTTCTCTTTTTCTTTACGTGAAAACTTCTCTGAAGCAGAATTAATTGCCTTAATCATAATAAAGATTATCAAGGCCATAATAAGAAAATTAATAACTGCTGTAATAAACTTTCCGTAATATAAAGTTACTTCTCCAAGAAGATTAACACTCAACTTGTCAAAATTCATTCCGCCAAACAATCCAAGAACCGGATTGATAATATCATTGACAAGTGATGTAACTATGCTTGTAAATGCACCACCGATGATAATACCAACTGCCATATCCATGACATTGCCTCTGCTTATAAATGTTTTAAACTCATTCAGAAATTTTCTCATATGAAGTCCCTTTCCTTTGTATAAAAATTTTAATTATTACATTCTGCTTTTTATTACAATTCCAAGCACAACAACAAGAATCGCAAGAATTGTATTTATCAAAATAACGCCAAGCATTACCATAAAGCCTTTTCTGTTCATATAAAAGCAGCTCCTTCATTCACATTTGCTTTATTATAAAACAAATGTCAAAAATATGCACTTGATTTTTATCCAAAAAAATTTTTAATATTTTATAATTCCAAACTGTGCGAGTGTATAGAACACAAGAATTATAAGAAGAAGTACAGGTGCTATATATTTAACCATAACACGATAAATCTTCTCTCTTCCAAACTTCTCACCATTCTTTGCTGCCTCATCTATAATATAATCAGCACCTACAAACCAGCCAATCATAATACATGTAAAGAAAGCCACAACCGGTAAAAGAAGGCTGTTACTTATAAAATCAAAAAATGTAAGGAAATCCATCCCCATTATTGTAATATGTGACCATATTCCATTTCCAAGCGAACAAGGTATTCCGAGTACAACCGCAACTACAATTATAATTGCACAGCTTAATACACGGCTTATATGAAATCTGTCTATAAGCATAGATGTAATTGCTTCCATGATTGATACAGAGCTTGTCAGTGCCGCAAGAAATACAAGTGCAAAAAACATAAATCCGATAAATCGTCCGCCAGGCATCTGTGAAAACACTTTAGGAAGTGTCATAAACATAAGTCCGGCACCACTTTGTGAAGTTCCTGCTTCACCACTGAAAATATATACAGCCGGAACAACCATCATACCTGCCAGCAATGCAATTCCAGTATCAAAAATTTCGATACCATTTACTGATTTCACAAGGCTCACGTCATCTCTTGTATATGAACCATATGTTATCATAATTCCCATCGCAAGGCTCATTGAGTAAAACATCTGTCCCATTGCCGCACAGACTGTCTTAAACGAAAACTTTGAAAAATCAGGAAGAAGATAATACTTGATACCGGCTCCGGCTCCCGGAATAAACATAATATATATGCATATAACTATAGCGAGCAGAATAAGCACAGGCATAAGATACTTACTGACTTTTTCAATACCTTTTTCAACACCCAAAACTACTATAAGTGCTGTGAGTCCTAAAAAGATAAAGAAAAATACAAGCGGTGCATATTCCTGTCCGATAAAGTTTGCAAAAAACAAACCGTCTGCTGCCGCCATGTCCTGACCTGTTGCAAATACGGTAACATACTTTATAACCCATCCGCCGATTACACAATAATACGGAAGAATAATTACCGGAATTATAAATGATATCGGTCCTATAAAAGCAAATCTCTTATCAATGTTTCCATATGCTCTTGTCGGACTAAGCTTTGTCTTTCTTCCTATTGCAATCTCTGTTGTCATAAGTGTAAAACCAAATGTAAGTGCCAAAATAATATATACAAGAATAAATATTCCGCCGCCATACTGGGCTGCCAAATATGGGAATCTCCATAAATTCCCCAAACCTACCGCACTTCCGGCTGCTGCAAGTACAAATCCTATGCCTCCGGAAAAACTGCCTCTTTTTTTATTTTCCATAAAATAAACCGCTCCTGTTTTATTTTTTTATTATTTATGGTATGGTTCACCTTTCATAATCCTATACCCACGATAAATCTGTTCCAGCAACACAACTCTCATAAGCTGGTGTGGAAATGTCATATGTGAAAAACTAAGTTTATAATCTGCCCTTTTAAGTACACGCTCATCAAGCCCTAATGAACCTCCTATAACAAACATTATATGACTTACTGAATCAATTCCAAGTTTTTCTATCTTTTGTGAAAATTCAACTGAATCAAGCATCTTTCCTTCTATTGCAAGTGCAATGACATATGCATCATCTTTTAATGATGAAAGAATCCTGTCGCCTTCTTTTGCTTTAATTGCCAGATTAATCTGTTCGCCTGCATTTTCAGGCGTTTTTTCATCAGGAAGTTCTATTATATCGAGCTTGCAGTATCTTGATAGTCTTTTCACATACTCACAGACTGCCTGTACGTAAAACTTTTCTTTTATTTTACCTACACATACAATACTTATACGCATCAGCCTTCCACCACAAAGAATCTGCCATCCGGAAGAGCGAACACTTCAAGTTCTTCTGCAAGTTCTTCGTCCGTAATTTCATCAACGTCCATTCCCTCTTCACTCAGATATTCCCTTACTTCTTTAATATTGTCAAATACCTGTGCAAAACAATCTTCAAGAAATTCCTTTGCTTCTTCTATATCCTGTGCGACCGGTTCATCATACAGCTTTGTCTGTTCCTTTAAAAAAACTTCAGCACATAATGTTAAATCATCTTTCATTATAACAGCTCTCCTCTTAATATTTTTTCTACCGAATCAGTTACATATAATGCATTTTTCTTTATATCATCAGCAGCCGATGCCATTGCATAAGAAAACTCTGCCTGCTTTAACATTTCACAGTCATTATAATTATCTCCGAAAGCCATACATTCACTTCTGTCTATGCCATAAATTTTCTGGACTTTCTTTAAAGCGTCACCCTTGCTGACACACAAATCCATAAAATCCATATATTGGTCACCGGAAACTGCCGCTGCTGCTTTATCAGACCACTTATCCGCAAAATACTTTTCAGAATTGGCAATTCCTGACAAATCACAGACAGACACTTTTAAAATATCTTCCTGAATCTCATCGAGACTTTTAATTATTGTCGTCTTATATTGCACAACCTTTGTCATCCTGATAAGATATTCTTCTGTCTTTGGCATTATATATGCTGTCTTTTCTCCTGATAACAGTACCTCGCAATTCGGAACTGAAATTATATCCTTCGCAATCTCTATTGCAAGATTATAATTCATTGGTGTCTTTACAATTGTCTCACCTTTATATCTTACTAATGCACCATTATCAGAAATATACATTAACGGACTTTTTACCTTTGAAAAAAGTCTTACAAGACTTTCACACTGTCTGCCGCTTGCGGGTGCAAATATTATTCCTTTTCTGCCAAGCATGTCTATAGTTTCACACATTGAATCGTCAACATGCTGTGCTCCATTCAGAAGAATCGTTCCATCCAAATCACTTGCAACAAGTTTTATCATCCGATATACCCGGCCTTTCTTAATTCCTGATATACTCTGCCAACAGGCAGTCCGACTACTGAGTTATAATCGCCCTCAATTTTTGATACAAAAGCCGCAAATCTGCCCTGTATGCCATAAGCCCCCGCCTTGTCCATCGGCTCTTTTGTCTTTATATAATCAAGAATTTCTTCATCTGTCATATCATATACATAAACTTCTGTCTGTTCATAAAATGACGTTTTTTCTTTTCCACAAATAAATGTAACTCCCGTATATACACTGTGGCTGCCGCCCGAAAGACTTTTTATCATATCAAATGCATGTCTCTCATCTCTTGGCTTGCCAAGAACCTGACCATCCGCATAGACAATCGTATCAGCTCCTATTATAACATAACTATCGCTATCACCGAAAGAGGCTGCGGCACTATTTTGTACCGCAGCTGTATTTTTTTTAACAGGAAGTTTTGCAACCGCTTCTGCTTTAAGGCTTGATAGCTGCATAACTATTTTTTCGGGAGATTTTTCTGTTGTTATCTCATCGGCGTCACTTGTAATCACAGTAAAATCAATTCCAATCTGATTAAGAAGTTCTCTTCTTCTAGGCGACCCCGAAGCAAGTATAATCTCTTTTTTCATTTTTATTCAGCCTTTTCCAAACTTCTGTTCATAGCTGACTCAAGAGCATCTATAGATGCACGGATAATATCATGGTCAACACCTGCACCATAATATTCCTTTCCATCATCACTTACAATACCTACATATGCAATAGCACTTGATTCTGAACCCTTATTATTAAGAGTATGCTCTTCATAGCAGCAGATATCGCAGTTATGGTTGAAATATTCTGAAAGTGCATTACTTACAGCATCAAGACGTCCGTTACCCTTTGATTCAACATTAATCTTTTCGCCGTCTTTTTCTATTGTAACTGTTGTCTGGATTCCATCAATCTGTCTGAAATGAACTTCTGTAATCTTAAATACAGGTGTATATTTCTTATATCTTTTTTCAAATATTTCGAGAACTTCTCCAGGTGTAAGCTCTTTATGATTAACATCTGATACATCCTTAACAGCATAGCCGAGATCTTCTCTCATCTTCTTAGGTATTATCATTCCATAATTATGTTCAAGGACATATGCAACGCCACCCTTTCCTGACTGGCTGTTAATTCTGATAACATCTGAATCATATGTACGTCCTACATCTTCAGGATTAATTGGAAGATATGGAACTGTCCAATGCTCTGTATCATTTTCAATACGGTAATGCATCCCCTTTGAAATAGCATCCTGATGTGAACCTGAGAAAGCTGCAAATACAAGTTTACCACAATACGGATGTCTGTCATCTATCTTCATCTGTGTAAGTCTTTCAAATGTCTCTGAAAGTTCAGGCATATTAGATAAATCAAGTTCAGGATTAACACCCTGTGCATACATATTCATTGCAAGTGTAATTACATCAACATTACCTGTTCTTTCACCATTACCGAATAATGTTCCCTCAATTCTGTCCGCACCTGCAAGAAGACCAAGTTCTGCATCAGCAACGCCTGTTCCTCTGTCATTATGAGGATGAAGCGAAATAATAACATTTTCCCTGTTATGAAGATTCTTATCCATGTATTCCACCTGGCTTGCAAATACATGAGGAAGTGACATCTCCACTGTAGCAGGAAGGTTGATTATACATTTATTGTCAGCTGTAGGTTCCCAGATATCAATTACTGCATTACATACTTCAAGTGCATATTCAGGTTCTGTTCCTGTAAAGCTTTCAGGACTGTATTCAAATGCAAAGTTTCCTTCTTCTTTTGCAGCAAGTTCTTTAAGAAGCTTTGCACCCTCAACAGCAATCTTTTTGATATCTTCTTTTGACTTTCTGAATACCTGTTCACGCTGTGCTAAAGATGTTGAATTGTATACATGAACAATAGCTCTCGGTGCACCCTTTACAGCCTCAAATGTTTTCTTGATGATATGTTCTCTTGCCTGAGTAAGAACCTGAATTGTAACATCATCAGGAATCATGTTCTTTTCAATAAGTGTTCTTAAAAAGACATATTCTGTCTCTGATGCAGCCGGGAAACCAACTTCGATTTCCTTAAATCCAACTTTTACAAGGAGCTTGAAAAATTCAAGTTTCTGTTCAAGGCTCATCGGTTCTACAAGTGCCTGGTTTCCATCTCTTAAATCAACTGAACACCAGATTGGTGCCTTATCAATATACTCCTTTTTCACCCAGTCGTTGCACTCTACAGGTGGCATGAAATAACCTCTCTTGTACTGTCTGTAATCAAACATCTTAATACCTCCAAAAAATTAATACTATTCTTAAATTCAATAAAAAGCATTTGCAATTTTCTCGTTTTTTGAACGCATGTATTTTTATAACAAAACATTTTTTAGTATATCTGCTCAAAATATCCTGTCATATAAAAAAGTCTTCCGTCCATGACAAAACATCTGTCAAGAGACGAAAGACTATAGTCTCACGCGTTACCACTCTTATTCACGAATCAATCGTGCACTCACTGAATACGGACATCTCTGCCTTATATTCTGTCCAATATAACGGTTGGCTTCCGGCTACGCCTACTCATATATAATAATACTTTCAGATAGCAGCTCCGAGGTGAGTTCAATATCTTCCTTCCATTGCCTCGCACCACACGGCAACTCTCTGACTCCGGTTAATACCTATTATTCCTCTTCATTGCTTTTGCTAATTATTATCTAAATAATACATTATATTTTTAACCATGTCAATAGTATTTTATTATATATTATCAAAGATTGTTAAAAATATCTTTTTCTTCTTTTGTAATCTGCTCTCTGGAATATCTTGCCTTTTCATATACCGCTGTTATTTTTTCTGAAAGTTCACTGTCAGCCGTAATATTTTCAGTTGTAAGAACACTTGGCAGAACTGTCTCATCAGGTGCTTTTCCACCCGTTCCTTTCAGTATATGCTTTTTATAAAGCTTCCTTACTGAACGTACCTCACGTGGTTCTTTTGTTTTTACCTTTGATACATCTTTATCAGCCCTTACATTTTCATCATCAGGTGAAATATACTCAATATAGTCACTGCCGAGTTTTTTCGTCTTGTTAAATGTCTTTACATATGTTCTTATCATATAAATAATTGCAATTATCATGGCAATTATTATTGCAAAGACCATCCCCTCAAACAATGCCTGCATAATCGGTGAGTCAGGATATTCAAGTTCTCTTTGCATAGCATCTTCAATATCTTCCTGCGTCTCATCATCCATCTGCGGTGTATTGCTGCTCTCCGGTCCTGACTTACCCAGAAGCCATAAAAATCCTTTTACAAGGATTCTCACAACTCCTGTCACTGAACTTCCTATAACACCAAAAAGTCCACCATATCTTCCATTATAAAATATAAGCATTCCAAACAAAATAAGAATTGCAGAAGCAGCCGTAATAAACGTATTTACCTGTTTCATCTGTTTTGCCGGAAAATCATTCTTTTTGCTGTTAAGGCTGAGAACATTATTAAGGTGGCTCATATTGTTATAAATAATTTTTAACACTACAAACAATATGCACAATGTAAGTTCAATATACATAAGCGGCAGTACATTTCTCCAATATCCCACAAGGTATCCAAATGCAGGTGCTGCTATAAAAACTACATGAATATCTTCACCGGCATACATCTTTGCAAGTGCTTTTTTCGCATCATCAATTGTCTTTCCATCCTGAACAATAAGATTTTCTGTTGAATATCTCTGAACTGTATTATTTTTCTGCCATATTGAGTATGCACATATAAGAATCGCACACAACATGTTTGCAAACAATTCACTGTCGTTTCCGGACATCACAACCGATACCGCAAATATTGCAATATTGCACAACATAAACAGATTGAATTTTTTTATCTTTCTTCTTGTATAATATGCAAATATTACAGCCGGAATAACCCAGAGGCACATATATACCCTGCTGTCATTTATCAGAAATACCCCCATATATTCCATAAGAATAAATGATTCAAATAATACACATTGCAATATCAGTTCCATAATTGAAAGAACTGAATCACTTTTTTTGATTGTTGTTTTATTTTTATTAAAACTATCAGATTTAATCGTCACTGTAATGCACCTCCCAGTCAATCACAGATGCACAAGTATCTTCAAGTCTTTCACCCGGCTCACCGTAATATGGTGCAATCCAGACACACTGCCTGTTATTTCCAGTAAGCATGTCAAATGATTTCTGCAAATCTTTTCTTCTATTCTGTGATATCATAATATAAAGAGTATCAGACATTTCTGACATTCCATATTCATGTTTATTGTGAGTTCTGTCTGTCAGTTCTTCAAGAATATCTGTAAATCTGTTTGCATTTTTTGACAGATCAATCCCTGCAAGAACTGTATTAATCTCATTGAGGTGTGATAATCCACCCCCCTCTTCAACTTCAAGAAAATCTGTTTTTTCACCATCAGTTTCTACACCATTTGAAATAAGTGAAACATTGATTTTTTGTGATATAAGATACTGTGCGAGTCCTGACGCCATCGAGATTGTTATCTCTGACAAAAGTTCCTGTTTTAACATTCCTTCCGGTTCAACATTGGCAAGAATACATACTGACTGGCACATTGTCTCCTTATACTGGTTGACCATAAGCTGTCCTGTTCTCGCAGATGCTTTCCAGTTAATCATATTCATAGTATCATGTGTATCATATTCCCTAATTCCACGAAACTCAAAAATATCAGGATTTAGATAAGTATTCTTTTCAACCGCACCCATTATTTTTGAAAATGTTATATCAGTCAGTTCAGGATTAATCTGTTTTGGAAAAACTACAATATTAGCATTCTGGTTTGTTCCAACGAGATTGATATCGTTCATAAACAGCCCCGATGAAACCATATCTGCACGCCCAATTGAATAAATACCTCTTTTAGTACACTTAATCGGTATCTTTCTTGTCACTTTCTGATACATCATCAGTGAAAAAATATCATTTCTGTAAGTATTATCAGAAACCACAGAATTTTCTTCGCCATCTTCAAATCTGAACGCACGATTTACCTGAAATTTAAGATTAATATACGGAAGCGGAAGTCTCTTTTTATTTGTAACTGTCTCTATAAGTTCTATGGTTTCGCCACAGACTGCATTTTTCTTTAAAAAATCAATTCTGACTGTAAGATTTTTATACCATAATGCAGCATATATTTTTCTGAGTACCATATACACGGCACCGGCACCCAGCAACATTACTATTATAAGCATTCTGTCTCCAATCCTTCTTTATTTGCTCCAGTCTTCTATAGGCACCTTGCACTGTCCGATAACTTCCCTCATAACATCTTCTCTGTGTGCTGAGTCTGATATTCCTCGAGAAAGTAAAATCCTGTGAGCAAATACAGGAATTGCAAGATTATATACATCTTCAGGAACTACATAATTTCTTCCGTTGATATATGCATATGCTTTTACAGCTTTCACCATATTAATAACGCCCCTTGTGCTTACACCAATCGCAATATTTATATTATTTCTTGTCTTATCAGCAATATCAACAATATAATTCATAATCGCCTCATCAACATGCACGCCTTCTGCTTCTTTAACCATGCCTTTTACGTCATCTGCATTACATACTGCTGACAGGCTCTCAAGCGGACTATCTGTCATAAATCTTTTTATAATTTCAAGTTCTTCATTCTGCTTAGGATAACCCATTGAAATCTGTAACAAAAATCTGTCAAGCTGTGCTTCCGGAAGCTGATATGTTCCTGCTGTTTCTATCGGATTCTGTGTTGCAATTACGATAAATGGAAATCCAAGTTTTCTTGTTTCACCATCTACCGTCACCTGATGTTCTTCCATACATTCAAGCAAGGCTGACTGTGTACGTGGAGTAGCCCTGTTAATCTCATCAGCAAGAAGAATATTAGAAAATACCGGCCCTTTTCTGAAAACAAATTCACCCTGCTTCTGATTATAATAATTAATACCTGTAATATCTGACGGAAGCAAATCAGGTGTAAACTGAATTCTTGCAAATTCAGCATCTATTGATTTTGCAAATGACTTTGCAATCATAGTCTTACCTGTTCCCGGAACATCCTCAAGGAGAACATGTCCTCCTGCAATCAATGCTGTAAGAATTAAATCTGTAACATTTCCCTTTCCAACAATAACTTTACTTACGTTTTCTTTCATCTGTACTGCTTTACTCTGAAATTCCATCTATATCCTCCTTGTTTTTCCGAAGGAAAAATCCGAATCCCTTGATGAGGAGAGGATTTGTCCTCCTTGTTTTTCCAAAACCTTTTCATTTAACTTTATATATAATAACAAAAACAGCACTGACAAACAACGTATCAGTGCTATTTTATACTTTTTTAATATTAAAATGTCATTTAAATACATAATTAATCATTAACAGGAAGTTCTACATTGACATCTATTCCTCTTGGTTCAACCGGTGTTGAAAACACAATCTGTGTACTCGTTCTTCCAAACTTCTGGAGTTGTCCTATAAATGTATCAAGCTCCATTGTACTAGGAAATACAACTTTAAGTAACATTGAATAATTTCCTGTAACGCAGTTACATTCTACAACATTATGACACGACTTGATGAATGGATAGAAATCCGGTTTCTGAACAGGTGCAACTTCAAGATTTATAAAAGCTGTAATATGATATCCAAGTTTTAACTGGTTGACTTTGACCTCATATCCCTCTATAATCTGCTCTTTTTCAAGCCTTTCAATTCTTGCAGATACTGCCGGAGATGACAAAAAAACATTCTCTGCCAGTGCCTTCAAAGGCATTCTTGCATCCTGCTGTAACAATGTAATCAGTTTCTTATCAATCTTATCCATAACACATTCCCAACTTTCATATATTTTCACTCTAAAGAGAAAAAAGACAATTCTGGAAAAACATTCCAAAATTGTCTCCTTTGACTCTCTTAATCTTGTAATTAATATACACCTTTTTCATCACATATGCAAGTTTTTTTGAAATTTCATTAAGTTTTGTTAACTCATATTGCAATAATACAATTATTCTGCTAAAGTTTTATTAAGAAAAACTATTTATATGGAGGTTAGTAATGGCTGATAACAATGCAAATGAATATTCTACTGTTACATTATCTTTAGATGATGGCACAGAATGTGAATGTGCCATAGTAAGAATATTTCCTGCCGGAGATAATAACTATATAGCACTTCTTCCTCTTGAAGGTGAAGCTGCCAGCAACGATGAAGTATATCTTTACAGATATACAGAAAAAGACAATGGTGAACCGGTTCTTGAAAACATCGAATCAGATGAAGAATACGAAACTGTTGCTGACGCATTTGACGAAGAACTTGATGCTATGGAATACGAAGAACTATATGCCGAAGAAGATGCCGAAAACGAAGAATAATCCCACAAAAATCAATTTAAAGATGCAGTTCTCTTATAAAACGTGAGGACTGCATTTTCCTGTTATACTGCTTTTGCACCGAACATATAATAAGTTTCTTTTTTGCTCTTGTCAGTGCAACATAAAAAAGCCTGCGTTCCTCTTCAAGCTGCTCTAAAGACACAGCCTTGCAATATGGTATATTTTTCTCATTGGCACTCACTATTATAACGGTATCAAATTCGAGTCCTTTTGCCCTGTGCATCGTAGATACACTGCATAAATGTGTCTTTGATTCATCAGCTTTTCCAAGACCATCTGCATCATTGACATTATCTTCCGATACATTATCAACATATTCTATGAACTGCTTTAAATTATCAAAACTCTTTGAAATGTTTTGCAATTTCTCAATAATATCAAGAAATATCTTTACATCTGTACCACGTTCGCTTGCATATTCATGTAAATATCTATCATAACCGACTACCTTTCTCACATAATTAACTGCTGCAAACGGTATCATTGTATTCATGTTCTTAACATGGCATTGAAGCTTTATAATCTCTTCAAGATTTTCTTTGCTGCCTCTGCATCTGATATTATCTTCAAGCGTGTTAAAACCGGTATTTTCATCAGTAAAATACATCCTGCTTATATATCTTTGCGGTTTGTTAATTATTCTTATAAAGTTCTGTCTCCTGTAATCTCCCACCGATATCCGTAAATATGCAATAACATCCTTCACAACCCACTTATCAAAAAAATCCGATTGATTCCCACAGTACAATATATTAAGGCCATGTTTTTGAAGCTTATGCGTAAATTCAGAGGCTTCAGCATTCGTCCTTGTCAGTATGGCAATACTTTCATCTGAATCACTGCTGGTATCATTATAAATTTTATTATATACATATCCTGTAACAAAATCATCCTGTTTTGAAATATCATTAAAATTATAATATTCCACAGAATTACCACCTTTATTAAACGCCTTCAGATTCTTATAAAACCTGTTCTTATTATGATTAATAAGACTTAATGATGCATTAACTATAGTCTCACAACATCTGTAATTCATATTCAGCCTGAAAATCTCTGCCTCTTTATAAATCTGTGTAAACATACGGCACACATCAGGCTTTGCACCCCTGAAACCATATATACTCTGGTCATCGTCGCCTACCACAAATATGTTGCGGTTCTTTTGTGCAAGCATATTAATCAGCCGTAACTGAACCGGTGAAACATCCTGAAATTCATCCACCATAATATACTTATATTTTTCCTGCCATATGTTAAGACTCTCTTTGTCACTCTCTAACATATGTAATGTACGAATCATCATATCCTCAAAATCAATATATTTGTACTGATTCATAAATAATTCGTACTCATTATATATTTTTTCAAAAAAATCGTTCTCGCATGATGTCGGATTAAATATAGCAGACTCGCTGCATCCCTTTGCTTTGGCAATATCATTTAATATGTCATCTTCCATCTCACCATCTGACGGCAACGGAATATTATAGTATAAAAGCTGTTCTCTTATAAATGCCCTCTGAGCTTTCGGTGTTATAACATTATATCCTGCATATTCTCCTGCATTCTTTAGCATCATAAAAAATACAGAATGAAACGTTCCAAATGTCACATCGTCATATAATTCTGCATTATCATGCACATCTGATTCTGATGCCAGTTTTAAAAAACGCTCTTTCATCTGGAGTGCTGCCATCCTTGTAAATGTTATTACAAGGATATTCTCCGGATTAACTTTGCAATTGTCAATCATATTGAGTATTCTGTTTGTGACAACTGTAGTCTTACCACTTCCCGGACCGGCAAGAATCATCGCAGGTCCCTCGAAGTGCTCCACCGCCCTTTGCTGTTCACTGTCAAGCAGTACATATCACCTCTTCAATAATATTATTAAAAATA
>OHRI01000476.1_pt1 | contig 28486 bp, 20 predicted proteins | sample 1578421 | NCBI WGS metagenome assembly OHRI01 (sample SAMEA3879598, study PRJEB24766) | human gut metagenome | biome: human-associated habitat; feature: feces | place: USA | collected 1985/1987 | reverse complement strand
TTGCATATTTCAACAAGATATATTATAATAAATGAATTAGTAATGCAAAATGTGGGTGATATATTTGGATTTACTTCAAACACTAAAAAGTTTTCAAGGTGTAAAGGACTTTGAGGAAACAACAAGTTTCTATTACACTTTTCATAATTGCCCTGAAAAGGGAGAGCATACGAAGGTAATGCTTGACTATACACTTTCTGTGGAAACAGGGGATGAAATATTGAAAATAGGGGTTTGTCCCCACTGTGGAAAAGGTTTTTGCCACAGAGATTTCCAAACTAAGAATTTTTAGGAGGACAAAATAATGGAAGATAATAACAAAGAAAATGGCTTAGGTGGTACAGGCAATTTTATTCACAGCCTTATTCAGGAAGATTTAGGCGATGATTGCTCAAAAATAATTACACGATTCCCACCAGAGCCTAATGGCTATCTTCACATAGGTCATGCAAAGGCTCTTTGCATTGACTTTGGTACTGCCGAGCATTTCGGCGGAATCTGCAATCTTCGTATGGATGATACCAACCCTACAAAGGAAGATGTAGAATATATTGACGCTATCAAAGAGGATATCAAGTGGCTCGGTTATGATTGGGACGACAGATTTTTCTATGCATCACAGTATTTTGATCAGATGTATGAATTTGCCGTTGAGCTTATCAAAAAGGGACTTGCATATGTTTGCGAGCTTACTCCCGACAAGGTGAGAGAATACAGAGGCGACACACAGACTTCTGCAAAGAGTCCGTATCGTGACCGTCCTATAGAAGAAAGCCTTGATTTGTTTGAGAGAATGAAAAACGGCGAATTTGAGGACGGCAAAATGACTCTCCGTGCAAAGATTGACCTTGCGTCGGGTAACTTTAATATGCGTGATCCTGTTATCTACAGAATTAACAGACTCAAGCATCACAGAACAGGCGACAAGTGGTGCATTTATCCTATGTATGACTTTGCTCATCCGATTGAGGATGCTCTTGAGGGTATTACGCACAGCCTTTGTTCACTTGAATTTGAGGCTCACCGTCCGCTTTATGATTGGGTAATTAACAATATTTCCGTTCCGTGCAAGCCAAGACAGATTGAATTTGCAAGACTCGGAATTAACAACACGGTAATGTCAAAGAGAAAGCTCCGTGAACTCGTTGAAAAGAACTATGTAAGCGGTTGGGACGATCCGAGAATGCCTACACTCTGCGGACTTCGCAGAAGGGGTTACACACCAAAGTCAATTCGTTCGTTCATTGAGCAGATTGGTGTTTCAAAGGTTAATTCAATTGTTGAATACGGCTTTCTTGAGCATTGTCTGCGTGATGACCTTAACGAAACAGCAGAGCGTACAATGTGCGTTTTAAAGCCTGTTAAGCTTGTTATTACAAACTATCCTGAGGGACAGAGCGAAGAATTTGAGGTTGAGAACAACCCGAACCGTCCTGAGGACGGCACAAGAAAGGTTACTTTCAGCCGTGAGCTTTACATTGAAGAAACCGACTTTATGGAAGAACCCGTAAAGAAGTATCAGCGCCTTTATCCCGGCAACGAGGTAAGAATCAAGTCTGCATACATTGTAAAATGCACAGGCTGCAAAAAGGATGAAAACGGCAATGTTGTTGAGGTTTATGCAGAGTATGATCCCGAAACAAAGGGTGGAAATACTCCCGACGGCAGAAAGGTAAGAGGCACAATCCATTGGGTTGACGCTAACAACTGTCTTGATGCGGAAGTAAGACTTTACGATAACCTCTTTACTGTTCCGGACCCCGATACAGGCGACAGAAACTTCCTCGATTATCTTAACGAAAATTCACTTGAAGTTCTCACAGGCTGTAAGGCTGAAAAGAATATTGCAGGCGCAACGGCTCCGAAGAGCTATCAGTTTATGCGCCACGGCTATTTCTGCATTGACAACAAGGACAGCTCACCCGAACACCTCGTATTCAACCGCAGCGTAAGCCTTAAAGACAGTTTTAAGAAGTAAAATAAACAAAGGGCGGTCTTTTCTTTGACCGCCCACTTTAATAAGAATTTGTGTTCATTAAATATGTTTTGATGTAATCAATAATATGTTTAAATTTGAACACAATGTGTTCAATCGTGTGCAATACACACGAACGGGCGGATGATAACCGCCCCTACCGGGTATTAATATGATGAAAAAAATACTTGTAACAGGTGCATCGGGCGGAATCGGTTCGCAGACTGCTGTCGCTTTTGCAAAATGCGGTTGCGATGTTGCGTTGCATTACTCGAAAAATTCCGAAAAAGCCGAAAGCCTTGCCGAAAAGCTTACAAATGAATACGGCATAAATGCCTTTGCAGTTCAGGCAGATGTTTCCGATTATGAAAGCGTTTGCAAAATGTTTGACAAAATCGACAGCCGTTTCGGAAATCTTGATGTGCTTGTCAACAATGCGGGAATTGCACAGCAAAAGCTGTTTACCGACATAACTCCCGATGAATGGAAGAAAATGACGGGGGTTAATCTTGACGGTGTATTCTACTGCTCGCAACAGGCACTCAAAAGATATATGATTAAGAACCACAGCGGTGTTATTCTCAATATCAGCTCAATGTGGGGACAGGTCGGTGCGTCTTGTGAGGTACATTACAGTGCGTCAAAGGCGGGTGTAATCGGACTTACCAAAGGTCTTGCCAAGGAGGTCGGTCTGTCGGGAGTGCGTGTCAACTGTATTTGTCCCGGTGTGATTATGACCGATATGATGAAAGGCTTTGATGAGCAGACCGTACAGGAGCTTAAAGAGGAAACTCCGCTTAATATGCTCGGTATGCCCGATGATATTGCCGAAACAGCGGTGTTTCTCTGCAGCGACAGGGCAAGATTCATCACGGGACAGATTGTCGGTGTAAACGGCGGAATGATTATTTAACTTAATAAGAGTATGAAAAAACGGTCGGAATTTGATTTCCGACCGTGATTTTTTACTGCGTTTATATGTTAATGGGTTTAGCTTTTGCCGTTGAGAATATCGGCAATGATTTCTCTCTCGTCCATATGGTACTTAACACCTTTGATTTCCTGATAATCCTCGTGACCTTTGCCTGCAAGTACGATAATATCTCCGTCCTCGGCATTGTCCATGCAATATTTAATTGCATCTCTGCGGTTCGGCACAACAACATACTTGCCGTCGGTTTTTGCAAGACCTGTCTTGATGTCCTCAATGATGTCCATAACATCTTCAAATCTTGAGTTGTCTTCCGTTATAACCGAAAGGTCTGAAAGTCTGCCCGAGGTTTCGCCCATTTCATAACGGCGAACCTTAGGACGATTGCCGCCTGCACCGAACATTGTAATAAGTCTGTGCGGATTGTACTGGCGAAGTGTTTCAAGTACATTTTCCATTGAAAGTGCGTTGTGTGCGTAGTCGATGATGAGTGTGTAGTTGTAGGGAACAGGCACACGCTCAACTCTGCCCTTGACCTTGGCAACCTTGAGAGCGTCAATAATCATCTGATCTTCAATTTCGTCAAAGAATGAAACTGCCGAAATTGCCGCAAGTGCGTTGTATGCATTGAATTTGCCGGGAATGTCAACATCAACAGAAAGGTTTTTGATTCCCTCTGTTTCAAAGTGAACACCGACAAATCCGTTTTCGGAGAGAAGATGAGCATTTTTGCCCTTCAAGTCCGCATTGTCGGCAAAACCGTAGGTGAGAACAGAACCCTTGAAGTCCTTTGTGATATCCTTCCATGCGGGATCGTCAATATTTGCAGCGGCAAATTTGCATTGTCTGAAAAGCAGACTCTTGCAGTAGAGATATTCCGCAAGGTCTTTGTGTTCAACACCGCCGATGTGGTCATCCGAAAAGTTTGTAAAGATGCCGACATCAAAAGTCATGCCTGCAAGACGGCTGTGTTTAAGTCCGATTGACGATGCCTCAATTACCATAGCCTTGCAGCCGGCGTTAATCATATCACGCATCGATTTCTGAATAATGTATGATTCGGGAGTTGTATTGTCGGTTTTGTGGGTTTCTCCGCCGTAAACAACACCGAGTGTTCCGATTGTGCCGGTCTTGATTCCTGCGTGTTCAAAAATTTCCGCAACCATTGCTGTTGTTGTGGTTTTGCCCTTTGTGCCTGTGATTGCAACCGTGTAGAGCTCATCCTCGGGATGTCCGAAAAATTCAATGCTCATAAGCGAAAGAGCGTATCTTGTGTCATCAACCTTTACAACGGCAACATCACTCGGCACTTCAAAGTCGAGGCTGTCGCTGATAACGAGTGCCGACGCACCTTTTTCAACGGCTGACTTTGCGTACCTGTGTCCGTCTGAGGTATAGCCCTTAAGGCACACAAAGGCCGTGCCTTTTTCAACCTTTCGTGAATCATAGATAATATCCGAAATTTCAGTATCAAGATTGCCCTGAACCGTGTATTCAAAATTTATAAGAAGGTCTTTCAGTTTCATCATATATATCTCCGTTTCCCCGACATAAAGTCGTCTTGCTTATTTTCGCTGTCTTTATAATTATAACAATTGTCAGCACTTATTACAACTGTATGTTAAAAAATTAATGTGTGATGTTTGAAATAAATGACTTTGTTTTGTGATTGGTCATTTTTTACTAAAATCAGGAAAATTTGCCGAAATTCAAGCTTATTTTATGAATAAAGAATATAATTTGGGTGTTATGTCACATAACCGTCGGGTGTGATTGTTCAACTTGTACAGATGGCATTCCAGCAAAATAAACAATTCAAGTCAATGCAATTTGTGCAATAGGTAAAATTTCAATAAAAAAGATATCATATTGCACAAAAATAATTTTGATTTTTAACAACATAGATAAAAAGTACAAAGGGAGTTGAAATTCAGGCGATTTTTTGATATGATTATATAGCGGATATGATGTACTTTGTGCGTTATATCCTCAAAGAAAGTATGTAATCCGAAAGGACACTACGAAAATATTCAGAAAGAGGGATTTTTCCAATGAAAAAGATTCTCGCCATTTTATTGGCAGGTATGATGACTGCTACTGCACTTGTTGGCTGCGGCGGCGGAGACGCATCATCGAAGACAGACAACGGTTCAAAAACAGACAACGGTTCTTCGGACGGTGCTGCTAAGATTGAAGGCTCAATCGTTGACGACAGCTACTTCGGCGATGAAGGTACAGACAGCAAGCCTGTAACTCTTAAGGTATGGGCTCCTGATGCTGCTGTAAGCCTTGTTAAAGAGCAGGTTGAGGCTTTCAAAAAGGCTTATCCTAACAGAAAATTTAAGGAAATCTCAGTTGTAGCACAGGGCGAAAAGGATGCTGCTACAAATATGCTTAACGATGCTACAACAGCTGCAGATGTATTCAGCATCCCGAGTGACCAGCTCAACAAGCTCGTTGACGCAGGCGTTATTTCTCAGGTTGCATTTAAGGATGCCGTAACAGAGGCTAATTCTGAGGAAACTGTAAAAGCAGCTACACTTAATGATACTCTCTATGCTTATCCTGAAACAAACGATAACGGTTACTATCTCGTTTATGATAAGTCAGTAGTTTCCGACGAGCAGGCTAAGACACTTGAGGGTATTCTTGAGGCTTGTAAGAAGGCAGGCAAGAAGTTCATTATGAATGCCGGTGACGGTTACTATGCTTGTACTTTCGCTTTCACTGCAGGTGTTAAAATTGACGGTCTTGAAGAAGACGGTATTACACAGAAGTTTGTTAAATATGACGAAGATGAAGCTGTTAAAACACTTCAGGCTTTTGCAAAGCTCATCAAGGATTACAGAGGTACATTCCAGTCGCTTGACGTTGCTAACATCGCTTCAGGTTTTGCAAGCGGTAAGTGTGGCGCAGGTATCGACGGTTCATGGGATACAGCTTCTAACCAGAAGGCTCTCGGTGACAACTTCGGTGCTGCAAAGCTTCCTACAATCAATGTCAACGGCACAGACAAGCAGCTTATCTCAATGTTCGGTTATAAGTACATCGGTGTAAACGGTTCTTCTAAGTTCCCGGCAACAGCTCAGATTCTTGCTCACTATCTTGCAGGTGAAGAGTGCCAGCTCCAGAGAACTGAGAAGCTCGGTTGGGGACCTGCAAACAAGAAGGTTCAGGAAAGCAAAGCTGTAACAGGTTCTCCTGTTCTTAAGGCTATCGGTGAGCAGTCTCTGAATGCTTGTGTACAGGTTAATATTGCTTCAACATTCTGGGATCCTATGGCTAACCTTGGCAACAAGATCATCGCTGACACATGCGATCCTTCAGATGCAGCTGCTATGAAGAAGCTTCTTAACGAAACAATTTCTAACGTTAGGGATGAGGGCTAATCGTTAAGTAAGTTAAATTAAGTAAGTTAAATTGATTTAATTTAATCGATTAATTAGCTGCGGGACACTCCGAAAACGGAGTGTCCCGTAAAAAAAGAAAAAATGCGGACTGTCCGCTTGCGTTATCAATTTGTGTATTCGCCTGACTAATAATGTTTTATTACGAACGGCAACTGTTATAAGATAGCGTAAAAAGTATTATTAGTTTGGTGTATTAGAGAGATTTGCAAATTATTAAGGAGAGCGCCTAATGACATATGTTGAATACAAACAGCTCAATCCTTTCCAGAGATTTGCCTACAACACAAAGAAGTTTTTCTGTAACATTCCTCATGCCGTTGCCCATTTTTTTACAGCACTCGGCAAGGCAATAGTTAAGTTCTTCGTAGGCATCGGCAAGGGCTTTGCCAACTACGGCAAGACCTTCGTAAAAGGCGACTGGGCAACAAAACTTTCCTACCTTATTTTCGGTGTAGGTGATCTTAGCAAAGGTAAATATTACAAGGGTATTCTTTTCTTCGCTGTTGAAGTTCTCTATATCCTTTATATGGCTTTTTTCGGTTGGGGATATCTCAAAATGTTCCCGACACTCGGTATTCAGGCTCAGAGAACTGAATATATCAACGGTATCATTCCAAAGCAGGTACCCGGCGATAACTCAATGCTTATTCTGCTTTACTCGGTATTGACACTCGTAATCACAGTAGTGGTTTTCGCTATTTACATAACAAACATCAAAGATGCGTACAGACATCAGATTATGAAGGCTAACGGTCAGAAACCGACTTCATTCAAATATGATATGAAGCAGTTCCTTGACGGTAAGTATCATATCACACTTATGTCATTCCCTGTACTTATGATCGGTATCTTCAATGTTCTGCCGCTCATATTTATGATTTTGATTGCATTTACCAACTATGATAAACAGCATATGCCTCCGGGAACACTGTTCTCATGGGTTGGTTTTGACAACTTCGGCTCACTCTTCAACCTCGTTGAAGGTGCTAAGAAGGGTTATACATTTGTTAAGCTCACAGAATGGACTCTTATCTGGGCTGTTGCAGCTACATTCTCAAACTATATCCTCGGTATGATCTTTGCTCTTATGATCAACAAGAAGGGTATCAAGTTTAAATCACTCTGGAGAACACTTTTCGTTATCACAATTGCTGTTCCTCAGTTCGTATCACTTCTTCTCATGAACCAGATGCTCCAGTCAAACGGTGCTGTAAATATCCTGCTTTCAAACATTACAAACAGTCATGTTGAAATTCAGTGGCTGAATCAGGATGCGACGCTGGCTCGTTGGGTAGTTATCATCATTAACTGTTGGGTAGGTATTCCGTATACCATCCTCTCTATGTCGGGTATTCTTATGAATATTCCTGAGGATCTCTATGAATCTGCAAGAATTGACGGTGCAGGTCCTGTAAAGACATTTACGGCTATCACACTTCCGTATATGCTTTTTGTTACAACTCCTCAGCTCATTACCCAGTTTGTCGGCAACATCAATAACTTTAATGTTATTTACCTGTTGTCAAACGGTAATCCGACGACCGAAAAATATTATCAGGCCGGTGAAACCGATATCCTTGTTACATGGCTCTTTAAGCTGACCATGAACTCTCAGGACTACGGACTTGCCGCCGCGATAGGTATTTTGGTATTTGTTATTTGCGCAACGCTCTCACTCATTGTGTATAATAACTCAAAATCAATGAAGGATGAGGAGGCGTTCTCATGATAAAAAGTTACAAGTTAAGAAGACACATTGCGAACGCTTTTGTTTACCTGTTCCTTATTGTAATGGGTTTCATTTGGATTTCTCCGTTCATCTATCTTTTAATGCATTCATTCCGTGGCGGTGCTGAAATTTACGGAAGTACAATTATCCCGCAGGAATGGACACTCCAGAACTACATTGATTTGTTCACAGGCTCAGGCGGTACTGCAAGCCTTAACTTCCCGAGATGGTTCCTTAACACATTCGTAGTTGCTTGTTTCAGCTGCGTAATTTCTACAATTTCGGTTCTTATGGTTAGTTACGCATTCAGCCGACTCAGATTTAAGGCTCGTAAAAAGTTTATGAATGTTGGTATGATTCTCGGTATGTTCCCCGGCTTCATGACAATGATTGCTATTTACTATCTTCTCAAGGCAATGGGTCTTACTCAGACTCTTGTTGCTCTTGTAATCTGCTACAGCTGCGGTGCCGGTCTTGGCTTCCAGATTTCAAAAGGCTTCTTCGATACAATTCCAAGAGCACTTGACGAGGCGGCAACCATTGACGGTGCTACCAAAAACCAGATTTTCTGGAAGATTATTCTTCCTATGTCAAAGCCGATTGTTGTTTACACGGTTCTTACTTCATTTATCGGACCGTGGACAGACTTCATTCTTGCTAAGATTATCATGGGTGATGCTCGTGACAACTATACTGTTGCTATCGGTCTTCAGCTAATGATTGATCAGGACTTTAAGAACACATACTACAAGCAGTTCCTTGCAGGTTCTGTTGTTGTTGCTGTTCCGATTACACTTCTCTTCCTCAAGATGCAGAAGTATTATGTTGAAGGTGTAACAGCCGGTGGCGTAAAGGGTTAATCCCAATATATACAAGCTCTCACGGGCGGCAGTCACAGGCTGCCGTCCGTTTTAATTTTACGGAGGATACTATGAAAAAAATTCTTTCCATTCTTCTTGCCGGTGCAATGCTTGCGGGCTGTGTGCTTACAGGCTGCTCTGATTCTTCATCATCAAAATCAGATTCATCCGACGGAAATACTGCAAAAGTTGCCGACCCGATTGAAGGCGTTAAGGCAACTGCATCAACCGATAAATACAGAAACTACTACGAAATTTTCGTAAACTCTTTCTGCGATTCAAACGGTGACGAAACAGGCGACCTTCAGGGAATCATCTCACAGCTTGACTACCTTAATGACGGCGATCCGAATTCAGGTGACGACCTCGGTGTTGACGCAATCTGGCTTACTCCGATTATGCCGTCAAAGTCATATCATAAGTATGATGTTGAAGATTATTACAATATTGATCCCGACTTCGGTACGCTCGACGATTTCGACAAGCTTATTGAAGAATGTCACAAGCGTGGCATAAATGTAATTCTTGACCTTGTTTTGAATCACGCATCTTCAAAAAATCCGCTTTTTACAAAGGCTGTTGAAGAAGTTGCCGATAATAAGCTTGATGGCAATGCCGAATATTTTGAAATTCACAAGGCCTCATATTTTGACAGCGATACACAGACTATCAGTCTTGGAAACGGTTATGCCTGTGAGGCGAACTTTTCTCAGGAGATGCCCGAATGGAATCTCAATTCTAAAAAGACGAGAGAAGAATTTACAAAAATTGCGAAATTCTGGCTTGACCGAGGAGTTGACGGTTTCAGACTTGACGCTTGCAAATACTTTACAAATAAGGAAACCGACGGAACAGAATTTCTCAAGTGGTTCTACGACACCTGCAAGGGCATTAAGAAAGATGTCTATATGGTTGGTGAGAACTGGACCGATGATTCAGATATTCAGGAGCTTTACAAATCCGGCATCGACAGCCAGTTTGCATTTAAGTTTTCAACCTCAACAGGCACAATTATCAGCAACATCATTTCGCAGGGCGGTATGGCTACTGCCAAAAAAATTATGAACTACGATAACAAAATGGCAGAGTCAAACCCCAATGCTATCAATGCAATGTTCCTTTCAAACCACGATCAGGTACGCAGCGGAAACGCACTTGAATCTCAGGGACTTTCTTCTCAGAAACTTGCAGCCGCAGTTTATATGCTTGCGCCGGGTAATCCGTTCATCTATTACGGAGAGGAAATCGGCGTCAAGGCTCCGAATACCACAAACGATGCGGCATACAGAACACAGATGGTTTTTGACAGTGAGAACCTTCCCGATATTTATGTAAACGGTATCGGAGATGAGCCGGATGTGCCTACCGGCGGCGGTGTAAAACAGCAGCTTGCCGACAAGGATTCTCTCCTCAACTACTATCGTAGAATTATCACAATCAAAAATCAGAACCCCGAAATTGCAAGGGGCAGAATTGTAGGCACACAGGGCTTTGATGATAAGGCAGTCGGCGCTTACTATGTTGAGTATGAGGATTCAAAGCTCCTCATTATTCATAACTTCAGCAAGAATGACGCCAAGGAGCTTACAATTACAGACGATATGATTAAGAATGCAACTCTCCGTGCAGACCTTATCCCAGAAAGCAGCTCAAAGCATACCGAGCTTAAAGACGGTAAAATCTCTGTACCGCCACAGTCAACGGTAATCATTAAGTCTGCTGAATGATTTTTTGTTCGTGCAGACAGTTATTTTGTATTAAAGACTATATCGCCCGAGCACAACAATGTGCCGAAGTTGACTTTTTTCGTTTGTGAAGACAGTTATTTTGTAGCGGTATCACAGAAGCTTTGCAACATTTGTATAAGGATATATATAAACCACAAAAGGCACATAACCGAAAACAATGACGGTTATGTGCCTTCTTGTTTTTGTAAGACTGTTATTTCACAGCCCTGCAAGTAATATCACAAAATGTTTGACAGATGTAATTTTATAAATGTAGCAAAATGACTGCTGTTTTGTAGGAGAGAACCTCGTTCTTCCGTGAGTAACGGCAGAAATTATATTTAAAAACAAATTTTATAAATTCTCAAATGAATTGTTTGTTACTACAAATGATAAAAATTGAAAATTCCGAAAACATTCTTGTTTTCGTCACACAGTTGTCAATATTGGTGTGGTATAATAAAGTCACAACATAAGGGAACGGCGAACATCGTCCCGATAAAACAGTGTATAAGTTTTTATTTGATATATTTTCCTCTCTCCTAAATAAAAATGAAAACGGAGGCTGTGAAGAACGAAGTCTTAAACTTCATTTCTTTACAGCCTCTTTTTCATTACGGCGGCACGCCACCCTACATTTGCTTTAAAATCAAACATTGTTGCAACAAAAATAATATATTATTAAGATAAATCTTGAAAATATTGGCTATATATGATATAATCTAAATATATTTTGATGTTGATTTTAGGAAGGAGAATGTATATGCCCACAAAGCAAAAAGAAGATAGCAACAGATGTGTGCTTACTTTACCTCTCCTTACTGAACCTTGGCAAGAACATATTATTGAAAAAAGATTTAAGATTATCGAACATCTGAAAAATCAGCTTATATCCATTGAATTGAGAAAGCTTAAGAAACTTCAACGAACCAAAGCGTACAAAAATTTGATAAAACAAATTGAATCTGTTCCAAAATCGGAGAGAACAGTATTATATAAGGAAAGAAATAAAATGTTGAAAGACGCAGGCTTTTCTCAATATACTTTTATGGATGATATGGCTGGAAAAAAGAGTTTGATGCAAAAACATTTTGAAAGTCATATAAATGTACAGATTGCACATAAAGCAGCCATTGATGTTTGGAGTTCATTTGAAAAGTTTTTATTTGGTTCAGGTCAAATGATTCATTATCAAAAACGAGGAACATTATCTAGTGTTGCATCAAAATCACCGAAAACAGGTATGTTTTATTATCCTGATGAGAATATATTTAAATGGTCGGGCGGAGGAACAAAACCAAAGGGTGGTATTATTCTCTGCTTGCGGGTTGCTTCGGTAAAAACTAACTACGAAAAAGAAATGGTAGCAAATAATGAAATTAAGTATTACAGAGTAGTCAGAAAATGGATGAAAACTAAATATAAGTACTATCTTCAAATTACCTTTGCAGGAAAACCAGCCGACAAACATCGTGAAATTTCAACAGGCAGAGTCGGTATAGATATAGGAACGCAGACAATAGCAATAGCATCGGATAAAAGTGTTAAACTTCTTGAACTTGCAGATAAAGTAAATAAAAATCACATAAAGAAGTGTGAGTTACAGAGAAAACTTGATAGAAGCAGGCGATATACTAATCCTGATAATTTTAATCCCGACGGTACTGTGAAACGGGGTACAAAAGGGCATAAATTAAAATGGAATAAATCGAAACATTATATTGAAATAGCCGGAAAAATCCGTGAACTCGAGAGGAAAAATGCCGATATACGAAAATATCAGCACACTTGTCTTGCAAACGATATTCTTGCTATGGGAAATCAGATATACATTGAGCCTATGAATTACAAAGGCTTGCAAAAAAGGGCTAAAGAAACGCAAGTTGACGAAAAAGGCAGATATAAAAAGAAAAAGCGTTTTGGAAAATCCCTTGCCAATAAAGCGCCGGCAATGTTTGTTACAATTCTGAAAACTAAGGCTGAACAACATGGCGGAGAGGTATATGAGGTTGATATAATGTCATATCGAGCGAGCCAATGTGACCACACAACAGGTGAATATACAAAACACGGTTTGAATGACAGATGGCGGATACTTGGAAACGGTGACAAGGTTCAGCGAGATTTGTATTCGGCATTTTTAATAAAAAACAGTAATAAAACACACGATGAAATTGATTTAGATAAATGTTCAAAAACATATGACAACTTTAAAAAATTACACGATAAAGAAATAGAAAATATAAGAAATGAGGTGATATTGAGAAAAAGGAGAAATATTTCCAGCTATGGAATCGCATAATAGGTGCGAATGATAAGTGAACATGAAAAGTGCGATATGTTCGCACCAAAAATAAAGAAGGTCAGGGCATGTCCTAAACTATCAATGTTGCAAATTCAAGGTGAATTTGTACGATAGTAAAATGTTATGGGAATCAGATCCAGTGCTTTTGCGCCGTGTAAGTACTTTTTGCACTTGCCGCCGTAACTGAGAAGGTCTTTAGTACTATAACACTCACAAATTACGAATATTTTGCAGTTGCAATCCTCGTAGACAAGTGGGTTGCCAGGTGTTGGATTAAGCACACAAACTCCTGAATGTGGTTGCAATCCTCGCCGACAAAAAAGTAAATAAGTTTAATCGGGAAATGCTACAGATTGTGCATTTCCCATTTTTATGTTGTCAACCAAATAGCAGTTAATATTTGTTATAGCTGCCCCGCTTAAATTTTACAAAAAAATGCTTGACAAAAAGTGAGCGGATAGTTTATAATGTTTAATCGTGGGACATTCTGTAATTGCGCCCGTTTTTGGGGATATTATTGATGTTTCACATGGCTTTGCAAAAGCAAAGCAGTTTTATCAATTCTTATATTTTTTGAAAGGAGGACAAATAATGCCTACATTTAACCAGTTGGTACGCAAGGGCAGACAGGTTTCCGAGAAGAAGGCAAAGGCACCTGCTCTCTTAAAGGGTTGGAACTCAAAAAAGCGTGTTGCTATTGATCAGAGCTCCCCACAGAAGAGAGGTGTTTGTACTGCAGTAAAGACCGCTACACCTAAAAAGCCTAACTCAGCGCTCAGAAAGATTGCCAGAGTAAGACTTTCTAACGGTATTGAAGTCAGTTCCTATATTCCCGGCGTAGGTCACAACCTTCAGGAACATAGCGTTGTTCTTATCCGTGGTGGCCGTGTTAAGGACTTGCCTGGTGTTCGTTACCACATCGTTCGTGGTACACTCGATGCTCAGGGTGTTTCGGGCCGTATGCAGAGCCGTTCAAAGTACGGTGCTAAGCGTCCGAAGAAGGGTAAATAAGGAATTGACAAAACTCTCTTGACTTAAATTATTTAAGTTCTGCTATGCGGCAGGAATTTTACTATATATATTATGGTAGAATGTCTTGTTGGCATACGGGAGTTTGTCGCTTTCGAGTACCTATGATATCTCAATTATTGTGAAGGAGGGAAGCAAAGTGCCAAGAAGAGGTTCTATTGCGAAGCGTGACGTATTACCGGATCCGCTTTATAATTCAAAACTCGTAACTCGTCTTATCAACAACATTATGTACGACGGTAAAAAGGGCGTTGCTCAGAAAATTGTTTACGGTGCATTCGACATTATTGCTGAAAAGGCTATGGAAAATGTAATGCCCGTTCTCGAAGTTAAGGCTCGTCGTGTCGGCGGTGCTACTTATCAGGTACCTATGGAGGTTCGTCCTGAAAGACGCCAGACACTCGGTCTCCGCTGGATTTCTACTTATTCAAGAGCTCGCAGCGAAAAGACAATGAAGGAAAGACTTGCAGGAGAAATCCTTGATGCCACAAACAGTGCCGGCGGTGCTTTCAAGAAGCGTGAAGACACTCATAAGATGGCTGAAGCTAACAAGGCTTTCGCTCATTACAGATGGTAATTTTATCATCAGCGTTTATTAGGAGGATTTTATGCCAAGACAGGTTTCACTTGAAAAAACAAGAAACATCGGTATCATGGCTCACATTGATGCCGGTAAAACCACAACAACTGAGCGTATCCTGTATTATACCGGCGTAAACCATAAAATCGGTGAGACACACGACGGTGCTTCCACAATGGACTGGATGGTTCAGGAAAAAGAGCGTGGTATCACAATCACCTCTGCTGCTACAACTGCATTCTGGTTCGGCAGCAAGCATCAGTATGACAAGCACAGAATCAACATCATCGACACCCCGGGTCACGTTGACTTCACTGTTGAAGTTGAGCGTTCACTTCGTGTTCTTGACGGTTCTGTAACAGTCCTCTGCGCAAAAGGCGGCGTTGAGCCTCAGTCTGAAACAGTATGGCGTCAGGCTGATAACTACGGCGTTCCGAGAATGGTTTATGTAAACAAGATGGACATCATGGGCGCTAACTTCTACCATGTTGTTCAGATGATGAAGGACAGACTTAAATGTAATGCTGTTCCGATTCAGCTTCCGATCGGTGCTGAGAGTGATTTCAGAGGCATCGTTGACCTCGTTACTATGAAAGCCGAAATCTATCACAACGAAGACGGCACAGACTACAGTGAAGAGGAAATTCCGGAAGAGATGCAGGATCTCGCTAACGAGTATCATGAGAAACTTATCGAATCAGTTGCTGAACTCGATGAGGATCTTATGGAGAAATACTTCGGCGGCGAAGAGCTTACAATCGACGAAATCAAGAGCACAATCAGAAAGGCTACTATTGACAACACAATGGTACCTGTAACCTGTGGTTCTTCTTACCGTAACAAGGGTGTTCAGATGCTCCTTGATGCTATCGTTGATTATATGCCTGCTCCGACAGATGTACCTGCTATCAAGGGTGTTGACCCTGAAACAGGCGATGAGGTTGAAAGACCGTCATCAGATAAAGAGCCATTCGCAGCTCTCGCATTCAAGATTGCTACTGACCCGTTTGTTGGTAAGCTCTGCTTCTTCAGAGTTTATTCCGGTACAGTTTCTGCCGGCACAACTGTTTACAATTCAGTTAAGGACAACAACGAGCGTCTCGGTCGTATCTTGCAGATGCACGCTAACGACAGAAAAGATATCGACTGCGTATATGCAGGTGACATCGCTGCTGCCGTTGGTCTTAAAAATACAACAACAGGTGATACTCTCTGTGATGAGAAGGCTCCTGTTATCCTTGAGTCTATGGAATTCCCTGATCCTGTAATTCGTGTTGCTATTGAGCCGAAGACAAAAGCAGGTCAGGAAAAGATGGGTATCGCTCTTGCAAAGCTTGCAGAAGAAGATCCTACTTTCAAGGCTTATACAGACGAAGAAACAGGTCAGACAATCATCGCAGGTATGGGTGAACTCCACCTCGAAATCATTGTTGACCGTCTTCTCCGTGAATTTAAGGTAGAAGCAAACATCGGTGCTCCACAGGTTGCATACAAGGAAACTATCCGCAAGGAAGCTTCTGTTGACGAAAAGTATGCTCGTCAGTCAGGTGGTAAGGGTCAGTACGGTCACGTTAAGATCAATATCTATCCTAACAAGGACAAGGGCTATGAGTTCGTTAACAACATTGTCGGCGGTGCTATTCCAAAGGAATACATTCCGGCTGTTGACCAGGGTATTCAGGGCGCAATGCTCAGCGGTGTTGTTGCAGGCTACAATGTAGTTGATGTTAAGGTTGAGCTTTATGATGGTTCTTATCATGAAGTCGACTCATCAGAAATGGCATTTAAGATTGCCGGTTCAATGGCATTCAAGAACGCTATGAAGAAGGCAGATCCTGTACTTCTCGAACCGATCATGAAGGTTACTGTTATCACTCCTGAGGAATACCTCGGTGATGTAATCGGCGACCTTAACTCTCGTCGTGGTATGATCCAGAGCATGGAAGCTGACAACGGCGTTCAGAGAGTTATCGCTCATGTTCCGCTTTCAGAGATGTTTGGTTACGCAACAGACATGCGTTCCAAGACTCAGGGTCGTGGTCAGTATGTTATGGAGCCTGACACATATGCAGAGGTTCCGAAGAACATTGCTGAAAAGATTATGAGTGAAAGAGCTAAAAAGGACTAATCATACCTTTTAAAGCACTTTTTTCAAAAATGTATTGATTTTTTTAGAAAAAATTGATACAATATGATTAAATCTATTGTAAATTCTTTTTACAACAATAAGGAGGAAATTTCCAATGGCAAGAGAAAAATTTGAAAGAAATAAGCCCCATGTTAACATTGGTACAATCGGCCACGTTGACCATGGTAAAACAACTCTTACTGCTGCTATCACAAAGGTTCTTGCTGCTAGAGTTCCTGGTAACGAGGCTGAGAACTTTGAGGATATTGATAAGGCTCCTGAAGAGAGAGAGCGTGGTATCACAATTAACACAGCTCACGTTGAGTATGAAACAGACAAGCGTCACTATGCACACGTTGACTGCCCAGGCCATGCTGACTATGTAAAGAACATGATCACTGGTGCTGCTCAGATGGACGGCGCTATCCTCGTTGTATCAGCTGCTGACGGTCCTATGCCACAGACAAGAGAGCACATCCTTCTTTCTCGTCAGGTAGGTGTACCTTACATCGTAGTATTCATGAACAAGACTGACCAGGTTGACGATCCTGAGCTTCTCGAGCTCGTAGAGATGGAGATCCGTGACCTCCTCAACGAGTATGAGTTCCCGGGCGATGATACACCAATCATCAAGGGTTCAGCTTATCTTGCTCTTACAAGCACATCTAAGGATCCTAACGCTCCTGAGTACAAGTGCATCCACGAGCTTATGGACGCTGTTGACGAGTATATTCCAACTCCTGACCGTAAGGCTGACCAGCCATTCCTTATGCCTGTTGAGGACGTATTCACAATCACAGGTCGTGGTACTGTTGCAACTGGTAGAGTTGAAAGAGGTCAGATTAAGACCGGTGAAGAAGTTGAAATCGTTGGTCTTACAGACGAAAAGAGAAAAGTTGTTGTTACAGGTCTTGAAATGTTCAGAAAGACTCTTGACTTCGCTGAAGCAGGCGACAACGTAGGTGTTCTTCTCCGTGGTGTTCAGAGAACTGAAATCCAGAGAGGTCAGGTACTTGCTAAGCCGGGTACAATTCACCCACACACAAAGTTCCGTGGCCAGGTTTACGTTCTTACTAAGGACGAAGGTGGCCGTCATACTCCATTCTTCAACAACTATCGTCCGCAGTTCTATTTCAGAACAACTGACGTAACAGGTACAATCTCACTCCCAGAGGGCGTAGAGATGTGTATGCCTGGTGATAACGTAGAAATGGACGTTGAACTTATCACTCCTATCGCTATCGAAGTTGGTCTTCGTTTCGCTATTCGTGAAGGCGGCAGAACAGTAGGTTCAGGCGCAGTTATCGCTATTAACGAATAATTTTAACCGATTATCGTTTATTTTCTAACATTCAGAGCCGATAAATTTGTATCGGCTCTTTTTGTGTTTGCATCGTGTTTGCACACGATACGATTGGTAGCCTTGCGACCGCCGCCGGTGGCGGATAAAGGGAGCAAAGCGCTGTCTGAAATAATGAGCAAAAGGCAGCACATTTATGTGCAACGCATTGCGACTATTTTTCAGACGGGAGAACTCGGTTCGCTGCTACAGATAAAACTTGACTTTGCGATATTTATATGCTTTGTAATTATCATAATGTATGTGCTGTTACCTGTGGGAGAATGAGGTTCTCCCCTACAGATTATACACAACATCCATTACATAAAAACATTTTTATCAAACATAAGATTTCATCAAGTGTGCGTCAGATGAGCGTCCCTACGGTTTGTTTTGTACAAGAAAAGATAACAATATAACAGAAAAAGAGGTGTCAGCGTTTGCGACACCTCTTTTTGCAGTTGTAATTATTGAAAAGTCAGAATAAGGTAATCCCGAACATATGCAGTAACCATAAAACAGCACCGAAAACAACAGATGCGGTAACACCGTAAACTATGACAGGTCCTGCGATGATGAACAGCTTTGCGCCGAGTCCTGCAACATATCCCTCGGATTTGAATTCAATTGCAGGCGATGAAACAGCATTTGCAAAACCTGTAATCGGCACAAGCGTACCTGCACCGCCATGCTTGGCGATTTTATCGTAAACACCGATTGCTGTCAGCAAAATTCCTATGAAAATCAGCGTTACCGATGTCAGCGTTTTTGCATCATCCTTGCTGAGATCAAGCATTGAATAACAGTCCGTCAGAACCTGACCGATAAGGCAGATGAAACCGCCAATGAAAAATGCCTTAGTCCCGTTCACAAAACATTTACTTTTCGGTGAATTATTTTTCACAATCGTGCTATATTCTTTTTTTGAAATCATAAAATGCCACCTTTGCACCGTTAATTAATTTACATATATTTTTGCCGTATAAATTTCAATTATGTTTGAATTATCACTTTATTTTTTTTGACTGTTGTAGTATACTTATTAGTATGTACAGCTATGTAAAACGAAATGAGGGTAAAGTAATGGAGCATTATCTCGATAACAGCGCAACTACGAAGGTGTCGCAAAAGGCGGCAGAAAAAGCGTTTGAGATAATGACCGAAAATTACGGCAATCCTTCGTCACTCCATTTGCGTGGAATGTATGCAGAGCAGGAGCTTGTAAAGGCTCGAAAAGAGGTTGCAAGAAAGCTTGGTGCAACTGCCGACGAAATCTATTTCACAAGCGGCGGCACAGAGGCGAATAACCTTGCAATTTTCGGTGTTGCCGAGGCTAAAAAACGCAGAGGAAAGCGGATTGTTGTGTCTGCCGTTGAACACAGCAGTATTATGGAATCCGCAAAAAAACTTGAGGATAACGGCTTTGATGTTGTCTATATAATGCCTCGTGAGGACGGCACAATTCACAAGGAAGATGTGCTTGAAAAGGTTGACGAAAACACAATTCTTGTGTCTGTAATGTGCGTCAATAATGAAACGGGCGCAATTATGAATGTTACGGATATTTTTTCTGCCGTAAAGGCGAAGAACAGCGATGTAATCTGCCACACGGATGCCGTTCAGGCGTTCGGCAAAATCTCGCTTTCTGCGTCAAGGCTTCATGCGGATTTAATCAGCGTGAGCGGTCACAAAATCCATGCCCCAAAGGGTGTGGGTGCAATCTTTGTGAAAAAGGGTGTACGGCTTGTTCCGCTTCACTACGGCGGTGAACAGGAGAAAAAACTCCGCCCCGGCACAGAGGCGATTCCGCTGATTGCCGCAATGGGTGTTGCCTGCGGTGAATTTAACATAGATAAAAATTACGATTATGTTTCAAAGCTTAACAGCTACGCAAAGGATAAGCTATTAAAAATTGACGGTGTGAGCCTCAACTCCCCCGAAAACGCACTTCCGTATGTATTGAATATTTCGGCAGGAAAGGTCAGGAGCGAAACCATGCTCCATTTTCTTGAAAATCTTGAGGTCTATGTGTCCTCGGGAAGTGCCTGCGCAAAGGGCAAACCGAGTTATGTGCTTGAGTCAATGAATATCGGTCGTGACAGAGCCGACAGTGCACTGAGAATCAGCTTTTCAAAATTTAATACAGAGGCAGATATCGACGCACTTTGTTATGGTATTGAAAAGGGACTGAAAACCCTTGCTCACAAATAAAATCGTATGAATACATATTAAAACAAAGGAATACATTTTATGAAGGAAATTTTACTTTTGAAAGACGGCGAAATTGTTCTCAAGGGACTTAACCGCCGTTCATTTGAAGATGTCCTCAAAAAGAACCTCAAACACGCATTAAAGAGTGCAGGCCATTTTGAGATTACATCCGCACAGTCCACAATTTATGTAAAACCGCTTGATGATGACGCAGATCTTGAAAAGGCTTGCGAAATCGTTTCAAGGGTGTTCGGAATTATCGCTTTTTCAAGAGCCGCCGTTTGTGAAAAGACAATCGAATCCGTTCTTGAAACCGCTCCGAAATATCTTGAAAATCAGCTTAAAAATATAAAAACCTTCAAGGTTGAGGCTAAGAGAAGCGACAAGAAGTTTCCGCTTAAATCTCCCGAAATTTGCAGAGAGGTCGGCGGTGAAATCCTTTCAAAGTTTCCGCACCTCAAGGTTGATGTTCACAACCCTGGCCTTGTTGTAAATGTTGAAATCCGTGACTTCGGCGCTTATGTTCACGGTGAGCCGGTAAGAGGAGCAGGCGGTATTCCGGTCGGCACAGGCGGCAGAGCCGCAATTCTCATCAGCGGAGGTCTTGACTCTCCCGTTGCCGCTTATATGATGGCAAAAAGAGGTATCAGACTTACTGCAATTCACTTTGCAAGTCCGCCCTACACAAGCCCCAGAGCCGAAGACAAGGTTGTCAGACTTCTCCGCAGAGTCAGCAGGTATGCAGGCGATATGGTTATGTACACCGTGCCGTTTACAAAGCTGCAGGAGAAAATCAAGGACGAATGTCCCGAAGAACTTTTCACAATCATTATGCGCCGCCTGATGATGCAGATTTCAGAAAAGATTGCCGAAAAGTACGAATGTCAGGCACTCATCACAGGTGAAAGCCTCGGTCAGGTTGCAAGCCAGACAATCGGTGCGCTTTCGTGCACAGATGAGGCGACCGATATGCTCGTGTTCAGACCGCTCATAGGTATGGATAAGCAGGAAATTATTGACATTGCCTACAAGATTGATACCTACGATATATCAATTGAGCCGTATGAGGACTGCTGTACCGTGTTCACACCAAAGCATCCCCGTGTTCTCAAATATGTAAAAGAGGCTCAGGAAAAGCCGAACTTCGGACCTCTTGTTGAGGAGGCTCTTCAGAACCTAAAAGTTACAAGAATTTCGGCTGATGATGAATAATCAAACGATTGAAAGGGGAATTGACATGGATGTTGAGATTTTTTCCTTAACGGGCAAAAATTCCGCTGACCTTTCTCAAACAAGCGGTGAAATTGCAAAAAAGCTTGAACAAAACGGCTTTTCCGTAACCAAAGTAAAAAGCGTTTCACCTTCATATTCTAAAATTATTTCTGCACTTAACGAGCTTGCGAAAAGCGAAAAAGCGCCTGATCAGGTTGTGATTGCAGAGGCTCTTACAACAAAGGACAGCACATCGTTCCGCAAAAGGTTTGCCGAGGTTGTTGCGGCATCCGAGAAGTATGAGAATACTCCCGTGCCGAAGGACTATTGGCGAAAGAGAAATCTTGATTTTCTCGATGCCAAAAAGCGTAAGGCAGACAAGGAAGAGATGGAACAGCTCGAGGACAAGTACAGAATGTTCCGTAAAAAGTCAAGAATTTTCAGTCTTAAAGATATGGGCAACGGCTATCGTGGCTACTGCTTTATGTATCGTGGTATTCAGGTTGCCGTTCTTCCAAAGTCGGCTCTTGCAGGTGAAAATCCCGAAGATATGGTTTGTCTTGCCTGCATAAGAGCAAAGTCAAACTTTGAAAATTCTGCAATTGACTATCCTAACGGTTTCAGCGACAGGGAATTTGTTCCGGCAAAGACAGGCTTTGTCAACAACTTCATTCCTATGCGTGGTGACGGTTCAAAGGAAGTTACAAGAAAATGCGTTGTAATTGTTTCGTTTCTCGTGTTTCTTACAGCACTTTCGCTGTTGTTCTACAATATGATTTACCTCAGCCTGAGAAATGCCGAGCTTAACGGAGAAATTCAGCGAATTGCTCACAGCGTTGATGACGGTGAAACAACACCCGAAAAGAAAAAGGATGACACAATCAATTGGGATAAACTTCTGAAAATCAACGATGAAATTGTCGGCTGGATTCAGATGAAGGATACCCACATTGACTACCCCGTTCTTTGGCATAAGGCAGACAGCACACCGCAACAGTATTACCTTAACCACAACTACAAGAATGAGTGGGACGGCTTCGGAAGCGTATTTGTTGACTACCGTTCAACAAAGGGTACAGACGGCAAGAACCTTGTTCTTCACTCTCACCACATTCAGGACGGTTCAATGTTCGGTGACCTTATGAAGTTTGGCGGAACAACGGGGGATCTTGATTTCTACAAAGAAGTTCCGACCTTCCGTTTTGACACTCCAAAGGGCAAAGGTACTTATAAGATTATCTCCGTGTTCAAGACAAACACTCTTACCGCACACGGCGATTTCTTCAACTACATGATAAGCGACTTTGAAAATGACAAGGATTTTATGAACTATGTTTACAATGTCCGTGTTCGTTCACTCTTTAATTGTCCTGTTGATGTAAACGAGGACGATGAGCTTGTAACACTTTCAACCTGTTCGTATGAGTTCACAAACTTCAGAACAGTTATTGTTGCAAGAAAGGTAAGAGCGGGCGAGTCAACAAAGGTTGATGTTTCAAAGGCATCGCTTAATAAGAATGCAGTATGGCCGCAGGTTTATTACTCATCCTACGGCGGTACAAGACCTACCGTCACAGACTTTGACACAGCTTACAAGAAAGGTCAGATTACCTGGTATGACGGCGATTACAGCTTTAAGAACCAAAAGGTAACCAAGAAAACCGAGGCTACAACCGCAACAGATACAAAAGGTCAGGTTGTAACACAAAAGCCACAGCCTACAACAAAGGCAAAGGTTTATTGCAATGTAACCTTCCTTAACTACGACGGTTCAGCTTTGTCAACGCAAAAGGTTGAGTACGGCAAGTCGGCGGTTGTGCCTAAGACCGTACCGAAAAAACCGAGTGATGAGTATTATACCTACACCTTTGAGGGTTGGGACACCACCTATGACTATACAAAGGTAACGGCTAATTTGAGCATTGCACCAAAATTCAAGGCAACGCTGAAACCCGAATACGCAAACGCACAGTAGGAGGACGGAAAATGAATTGCAGGCTTGTATTTTTCGCTGCTCGCAAAACCTCGTTTTGCGAAAGAGCTTTGCAAAAATCCTTTTCCGAGCTTGACCTTGAACTCGTCAAAACCTGCTTTGCAACCGATTCCGAACAACTCGGAAATGAACTTACAGACGCTTTCAAAAAACTGAATGCGGTTTTCGTTGTCGGCGGACTCGGATTTGACGATGAAAAGGGAATAAAAAGCATAATTTCCCGTGCTTTGTGTGAAACCCCTGTTAATGACTGCAAAAAGCTGAAAAATGAAAACGGCGATGACGGATATGTTGTCAGAGCCGCAAATCAGATTCTTATTCTTCTGCCCGATGAACCCGAGCAGATTGAATCCATTATGCAGGGACCGCTCAGAAAATATATTATGGCAAACTCGGTAATGCAATGAGCATTGCGAATTGAAAGTTGAAAATGTAAAATTACAGTCGGCGGTGTGCCACCGCTGTCAATTTGAGAAGATAGTTAGATAAAAAGATTGCATCAGATACCCGAATAAGGTTCTGATGCAATTTTTGTTTTATATGGAATCAGTAGGGGTAGCCTTGCGACTATATTTCAGACAGCGCTATGCTCCCGTTATCCGCAACAGGCGGCGGTTGCAAACCGTGTTCGCCATTTATAAAATTAATCTTGACAATGCAAAAAATGGTGCTATAATTAAAACATACTAAATACATAGGAATAGTAGAAATAAAACACATACATAATCAAGCACATAAAAATCATGCTAAGAAAGGAAGTACAGTTATGGCAAAAAGAAATTTTGGCGATGAGTTCGGATTTCAGACGAGGGCTGTTCACACGGGCAATGATGTTGACAGCGAAACAGGAGCAATCAAAAGACCTATCACAATGGCAAACAGCTATGAACTCCCGTATGATCCGAGCGACCTCAACTGGAGCAGTGCAGGCAAAAACCTCTACACACGCAACGGCGGTTCAAATCAGCAGTATCTTCAGGAAAAGCTTGCATCCCTTGAGGGCGGAGAGGATTGCGTTGTTCTTGCAAGCGGTGTTGCGGCTCTGTCTGGACTTTTCTTTGCATTGCTCAAAAGCGGTGACCATGTTGTATTTTCAAGTGTAACATATATTGCGGTTTACAGACTTCTGAACGAACTTCTCAAAGACAAATTCGGTGTTGAAACAACAATTGTTGACACAACCGACATTGAAAAAGTTAAGGCGGCAATCCGTCCGAACACAAAGCTCATTCACATTGAAACACCGGGCAATCCTACTCTTTCAATTTCCGACATTGAAAAGATTGCAGAGCTTGCCCATGCAAACGGCGCACTTTTGTCGGTTGACAACACATTTGCTTCTCCGTTCAACCAAAGACCGATTGAACTCGGTGCAGACTTTACCGTTGAAAGCCTTACAAAGTACATCAACGGTCACGGTGATGCAATGGGAGGTGCAATCATCGGCAAAAAAGAATACCTCGACATTATCCGTGCACAGTCGCAGATTAACCTCGGCGCAACAATCAGCCCGTTCAATGCATGGCTGATTATGAGAGGTTCGGTAACACTTCCGTTGCGTATGAAACAGCACAACGAAAATGCCCTCAAGGTTGCCCGTTATCTGAAAACGGTCAAAGGTGTAAGCTTTGTTGCATATCCGGGACTTGAGGATCACCCGAATCACGATGTTGCAGTTAAGCAGATGAAAAACGGATTTGGCGGAGTGCTTTCGTTTGGACTTAAAGCCGACCACGATACCTACAACCGTTTTGTTACACATCTTAAAGTAATCACATCGGCTGTATCACTCGGTCACGATGAAAGTCTTATCGTATTTCTCGGTGAAAACGATGAAAGACAGTATCTTTATCCCGAAGAATTCCACAACGGATTTTTCCGTTTCAGCGTTGGTATTGAGGATGCCGAAGATATCATCGAAGATTTAAGACAGGCTTTTGAAAAAGAAAACCTGCTTTAAGGAGAGCTTATTATGAATTTTTCATATTCACAGGTGCTTGAATTCAAGAGGATTCTTGACGAAAAATTCGGAGTGTATCTACATTTTCACGATGCCTGCGGAGGACAGTATTTTTCGTTTGATGAAGCAGAAAAGGACGAAGTATATCAATTTTTAACCTCTTATTTTGCAAATATCGGCGGTAAAATCAATATTGCCGACAATAAATTGACATTTACAGTAGATAAAGCGTAATCAGAAAATTTTTTTAAAAGATTTTCAAAACATTCTCTTGTTTGTCATTATTCTGTCACGATTGCCGTGATATAATATAGTCACAACATAAGAACGGCTTGATTTATAACAAGTCTTGCCCGAGCGTGACAGAATAAGTGGTGATAACCCATGTTAAACAGCTTACAAGATTTTCATTTGATATATTTTTCCTCTCTCTTTAATTAAAAAATATGGAAGAAACAGCGAGTTACACCGCTGTTTTTTTCATTTTACGGCAAAGCTGCAATGAATAACTGTATGCCGTTTTTCATATACATTATCGGTGATTGATATGAAAAAACTGCTCTGCGTGTTTTTTTGCGTAATGCTTGCGGCATTGTCTGCTGTCGTGTTTACGGGTGGAAAGGATACGCAAAAAAATTACATAAAATATGTTGAGTTTAATGTTACGAAAGACGCTTTGCAAAATGCCGTTGACCTCGACATACAAACTCACGATGACGACAGGCATACCGACTGCATAACAATGCTTGCGTATCTCGGTGCGAAATACGGCGGTGATTTTACAAAGTACAAATATGGCGATATGACAGATTTTGCCGACAAAATCAAAAACGGCGAAACCGTTGAAAACCTGACAAAGGATATGAAATATTTCAACTATTATTCTCAGGCATACGGTGCGGCACTTTCGGGAATTGTCGGTGATTACGAAAAAGAAACTTCAAAAGGCACTGAAAAAGACTACGGCTTGTGCTGGTTTTCACCGATTGCCAAATCTTTTCCGTATTCCTGCTATGATGATTTTGGTGCGGTCAGAACCTACGGCTACACAAGGCCGCACCTGGGGCATGATCTTATGGCGGCTGTCGGCACACCTGTTGTGGCGGTTGAGTCTGGAACGGTTGAAATTATGGGCTGGAACAGGTACGGCGGTTGGCGAATCGGAATCCGTTCTGCCGACAAAAAACGCTATTGGTACTATGCCCACCTAAGGCAGAACCGTCCGTTTGCAGAAAACTTAAAAGAGGGCGACAAGGTTTGTGCAGGCGATGTAATCGGTTATGTGGGAAGAACGGGTTACAGCGATACCGAAAATACAAACGGAATAACCGAAAGTCATTTGCATCTCGGACTTGAGCTTGTGTTTGATGAGAGCCAAAAAGAAAGCAATAACGAGATATGGATTGATGTGGGTGCTATAACAAGCGTTGTTGAGCAAAATCAGAGCGAAGTCGTGCGTAATAACGAAACAAAGGAATTTACAAGGAAATACAAGTTTACCGTTGGCAATGATTGACAAAAAACAAGAGCAAGATAAAATTAAACTAGCACAAAAATTGAATATTGTATAAACTATTGACAATATAATGCTATTATAGTACAATTTAGTCACTATGTTTTTAAGGAGAGTAAAACAATGAAAAAAATTGCACTTATACTTGCTGTAGCACTTATCACAGTAACATCAATCTTCTGCTTTGCAGGTTGCGGTGATTCACCTGAGCAGAAACTCGCTAACTATGTTGCATCAGACGAATGCCAGAAAGAACTCGACTCAATGAAATCGACATATGAATCAATGATGGATGTTGATGTTAGGGCTGAAGGCAAGAGCTTAGTTTATGACCTTACTTACAAGACTGAACTCCCTGAGGACTCACTTGATACTGTAAAGTCAAGCCTTGAATCAGCTTTTGAATCATTGTCATCAACATATGAAGGCATTGCAAACAGTATTAAGGAATCAGTCGGCATTGACGATCCGTCAGTTGTTGTAAAAATCAATACTAAAGACGGTACAAACATTTTTTCAAAGACATACAACGCAACCAAATAATTTGATTATTTGCAATCTACGGGCTGTCATCTGACAGTCCGTTTTTTGTGTATAATGTCAAATAATGATTTTACATATCTGAATGTTTTACCGCACAAATGTGATTTATTATCCTATAAAATCATAAACATTACTTTTATTCTTTACGGGCAAAAAATCATATAATTTGTATGTTGACTGAAAAAGAGCAATAAGTTAAAATATGTAGGACGGTATTTGAAAAAATTTATGAATTTAAATTTGCAGGAGGATAAAACGAGTGGTATTTTCGAGCCTTGTATTTATGTTTGCGTATCTGCCGATTACCTTGCTTGCCTATTATCTTGTGCCAAGGCAGGGACGCAATATTTTTCTCTTTATCGTAAACCTTATATTCTACGGCTGGGGCGAACCTAAGCTTGTTCTGCTTATGGTGTTCAACATCTTCTTCAACTACATAGGCGGTTGGCTTGTTGATAAATACAGAGCCGACGCCAAAAAGAAAAAGCTGTTTCTGATTCTTACCTGTGTGCTTGATATAGGTATTCTTGCGGTGTTTAAATATACGGGAATGATAACCGAAACGCTCAATATGCTGCCGTTTCTCAATATTCCGGAGCTTCAAATCAGCCTGCCGATCGGCATCAGCTTCTACACATTCCAGACAATGAGCTATGTTATTGATGTTTACCGTGACGATGCGCCCGTGTCGAAGAACTTCATAAACTTCGGTACTTATGTTGCACTTTTTCCGCAGCTTATTGCAGGTCCGATTGTCCGTTACCGTGATGTTGCCGAACAGCTTGTAAACCGCCGTGAAACGCTTGAAATGTTCACAAAGGGTGTAAAGCTCTTTATGGTCGGTCTTGCAAAAAAGGTAATTATCGCTAACACTATGGGAACGCTCACAACAAACATTTTTGCAACAACCGATGAAAACGGTGTTGTCGGAACATGGGTGGGTATGATAGCCTATACATTTCAGATTTACTTTGATTTCTCGGCGTATTCGGATATGGCGATCGGTCTGGGACGTGTCTTTGGGTTTCATTTTGAGGAAAA
>OHRI01000455.1_pt1 | contig 29248 bp, 21 predicted proteins | sample 1578421 | NCBI WGS metagenome assembly OHRI01 (sample SAMEA3879598, study PRJEB24766) | human gut metagenome | biome: human-associated habitat; feature: feces | place: USA | collected 1985/1987 | reverse complement strand
TTTGTGCCGGAATTGATAATTTTGTCGGTATCGGGATTTTCATATGAACCGACGCTCGGGGCAACTGCGATTGACTGCTGGTCAACCTCATCACTTCTGCCCACAATATATCTGTCATAGCCTGTTGCGATGAGGATATCGGCTGTCGGCGCATCAAGAACAACTATGTTCTTTGGCTGACTTTCTATCGTGATGTTTGCCACCTCAACAGGATATTCTCCGTCAGAACAACCACTGAAAAGCGCAACTGCCGAAAGCATTGTCACAACTGCAAGAGCAATTGAAATTATTTTTGTTTTCATAACTGACCTCCGATTAATCAGCAAAACAGCGATTCAACATACTGTCTTGCACATCTTGGCGAACGACCGCCTCTTGAAAGTGCAAACTGCTCAGCGCCGAGTGCAAGCTCTTCGTGAGTCATCTTGACGCCTCTCTGCTCTGCAAGAGAATATACAATTTCAAGAAAATCATTCTTTGAAGGAATTGTGTAGCAGACTGCAAGACCGAAACGGTCCGAAAGCGAAAGACTTTCCTGCATATTGTCACGAACATTGATATCATCAACAGTATGCGTTCTGTCGGAAATGCTTTCCTTAACAAGGTGTCTGCGATTTGATGTTGCATAAATCAACGCATTATCGGGACGAGCCGCAAGTCCGCCCTCAAGCACGGCTTTAAGGGTTGTATAGCTCTGATCCTGATGCTGGAACGAAAGATCATCAATAAATATAATGAATTTAAGCGGAAGAGCGGCAATCTTGTCAACAAGAAGCGGAAAGTCAATGAGCCTGTCCTTAGGCATTTCAACAATGCGGAGTCCGTCCTTGCGGAACTCGTTTGCAATCGCCTTGACTGTTGAGCTTTTACCTGTACCCTTATCACCGTAAAGCAGGCAGTTGTTACAGCTCTTGCCCTGAATAAATGAAAGTGTGTTGTTTACAACCTGACTTCTCTGACGCTCATATCCCGTAAATGTATCCATATCAATTTTGTCCGGATGCTCAACAGGCTGAATGTCACCGTCACGCCAGATGAATGCCTTGTAACGGGCAAACATTCCGCAACCGTTTTCCTTATAATAAGCAGAAAGCTTGTCAAGTGAACCGTCAAATCCGTCAAAGCACGGAGCGCACTTGCCTGTCTGCCATTTTGGAAGAATCGGAATAAGCTCCTTGATTTCATCGGCATAGGTATATGCCTCAAGCACTTCATCGGAAGTAAGCTTTGCGGCTGTTAAAATAGCGTCGCAGTCTGTCTTAACGGCAGAAACAACATTTTCGGGTAACTCACCCTGTCTGCCGGCTGTTGCGGCACGGGCAAAACAGTTATCGTCAAAAAGAGCCGTTTCGCTGATTGCAAATGCGAACTTATCCGCACAACCTCTTTCGCAAAGCATTGAGCAAAGCTTGCCGTATGCACCGAGAAATTCCTCAGGCTTTTTGTCGAGCGAAAGCAAAAGTTCATAAAAGGCTTTCGGAACGCTTCTGTTCATTATACCTCTGAATACAGAGAGTGATGACAAAAGCATTTTACACTTATTTACATTATTCATTCTAAACATCCCAATCTGTTCTAATCTATTTAATTGTACACATTTTTATCCGTTTAGTCAATAATTTACGGCAAACAACGGCATCCTATTTTTTACGCTTTAACAAGGCAAAATATGTATAATTTTTCACCGCATCAAGTATATATTGGGTTCAATGACGGTTAAAACGGCGATAAATCGGGATAAATACGGGCTTTTCAAGGTTTTAAAAGAATTTTTAATTTTTTTTAAAAAAAGTGTTGACATTTGGTGTAGCCCGTAGTATAATCAATATTGTTCTCAGGAGAGAAACAAAAGTTAATAAGTTGGTGTTGATGACGCTGAGGGTCCACCTGTTCCCATACCGAACACAGAAGTTAAGCTCAGTGGTGCCGAAGATACTTGGCTGGTGACGGCCCGGAAAAATAGGGAGATGCCAACATATAAAGTGTCCACCCAGTAGGGTGGGCGTTTTTTTATACTTTTTTACGGGGCGAAGGTTTCTGATATGAATTGCTATCATCGTATCGGATAATATGTGCAATAGTGAAATTCGCCGTTGGCGAGTGAAATTTGACTTTGTCAAGTAAAATCGTCCTGCGGTCGATGGTGGTCGTGAAGATAGTTTTACTATACAAACAATTGCAATGCTACGCTCTGGCATAATATGTTTTTTGACATTACAAACTATCTACACGAATTGGGTACGGCGGCTCGCCGTGCGGGCGGATACTATCCGCCACTACAAAATTGCGAAAACAATTACAATGCCATATACACTAATTGGAGTATCTATATGTTTAATATAACCGAACTTTTAAAAGATGAAATATCCGTATGGGAACGACTGAAAAATTGTGGAAAGCCTGTTGTGCTTTACGGAATGGGTGACGGTGCGGACAAGGTTCTTGCCGCATTTGACCGATACGGAATCAAAGCGTCTGCCGTTATTGCAAGTGATGATTTTGTGCGTGGGCAGAAATTCCACGATTTTACGGTAAAGAAGCTTTCCGATGTTGAAACCGAATTCGGCGACATTATAATCGCCCTCTGCTTTGCAAGCCAGCTCCCCGATGTTATGGAACACATAACGAAAATTTCCGAAAAGCACGAAACGCTTGTCCCCTCCGTTCCTGTTTTTGGAAACAAACTTTTTGACAATGATTTTATTACCGAAAATAAAGAGCAAATTGAAAGTGCATACAGTCTGCTTGCCGATGACCTTTCAAAAAAGGTTTACGAAAACATTCTGAAATTCTACTACACAGGCAGAATTGACCTCCTCCCCCCTGTCACAACCGACAAGGACGAGGCTTTCGGCAATATTCTGAATCTCGGTGAAAACGAAAGCTATGTTGACCTCGGCGCATACAACGGCGACACGATTGACGAATTTCTGCACTACACAAACGGCAGTTACAAGCGTATAATCGCATTTGAACCTAACGCAAAGAATTTTGAAAAGCTGAAACTTCATTGCAAGGGCATGGCGAATGTGTCGCTTTGGCAACTCGGCTCATACAGTAAAAACACGGAGCTTATATTTAACAACAAGGCCGGTCGCAACAGCGCAATTGCCGACAAGGGCGTTGCAACAAAGGTTGCGACAGTCGATACGATTCTCTGCGGAATGGCGGCAGGCTACATTAAAGCCGATGTTGAGGGGGCGGATATGGAAACCCTTATCGGTATGCAGAAAACAATGGAAAACTGCAAACCAAAGCTGAATTTTTCGGCATACCACAGGTTTGAGGATATTTTCCGCCTTGCACTATACATTCACAGCGTGAATCCCGACTACAAAATTTTTCTCCGCCACCACCCATATATTCCGGCATGGGATACGAATTTATATTGTATATAATATAATTTGCCGACGGCAAGTCGCCGTACGGGTTTTATACAAAACAAAAATGCATCAGACCTTTTCGGGATCTGATGCATTTTTTAATAATTTCAGTTATGTCTTATTATTCGCTTACGAACAAGTGACAAACACCGCCAAATTATAATCAATGATTATTTTTTAGTTACTGTAAGTGCGCCTGTTGTCTTGTTGAAGCTGAATGTATATGTACCGCCTGTTGCGATAAGTGTTGCATTAGCTGTATAAGAGCTCTTGAGGTTCTTTGTACCGTTGTCAACAAACTTTGCAGCGGTTGTGTATGCTGTACCGTAGTTATAAATCTTGAATGAGTATGTACCTTCACCAAGCTTTACTGTACCCTTTGCAACATTGCTTTCGCCGCCCTTGTCATTAAGAACGAGGTTGATGTCGCCCGATACATGAACATCATCAGCTTTTTCATCCTTTGCAGGAACATAACCTACAACGAGTTTCTTTGTTTTTGTGTTGAGTGTGAATGTGTATGTACCGCCTGTTGCGTTGAGTGTGAGGTAGCTTGAATACTTGCTGTTGAGTGTAAGTGAAGCTCCGTTTGTTGTGTCGTTGATTACCTTGTTGTAACCATAAGCCACATTACCTGCAGAAAGCTTGAACTTGTATGAGCCTGCTGCAAGATATGTTGAACCAACTGCGACAGTCTTGCCTTTTACAGGTGAAAGAATTGTGTTGAGGTCACCGATGAGGTACTCATTCGGGAAGTTCTTGTCATACTTAACAACGAGTGTGTTTGTCTTTGTGTTAACCTGGAATGTGTATGTACCGCCTGTTGCAACGAGTGTTGCGCTGCGCTTGAACTTCTTGTTGAATGTAAGACCATTTGTTGTGTCTGTAAATGCCTTACCGTAACCGAGAAGTGTGCCGTTGTTATCAAGCTTGAATGTGTATGAACCCTTCTGAAGAGCGATTGTTCCGCCTACTTTATCTGTACCGATTGTTGTAAGCTTGAGCTTGATGTTGTCGCCGTATACATAGTAGCCGTCTGTAGGAACATCCGAAGGAGCAACTGTTGTCGGCTGTGTTGCCGGCTGTGTTGCTGTTGTGGGCTGTGTTACAGTTGTAGGCTGTGTTGCTGTTGTAGGCTGAGGAGCTGTTGTTGGCTCTTCGCCCTGAACGAGAACTGCCTTTGCAGTAAATGCAGCACCTGCTACTTTGTTAGCACTATTGTAAATATAATCGATGTCCTTCTTATCGCTTTCGAAGAGCTCATTATATGTATCAGCCTCTGTACCTGTAAGATAATCAACATTGAGATTTACTGTTGTGTCACCGCTGCCTACAACATCAAATGTAAATGTGCAATAAACATTCTCTGACTTGAAGTTGAAAAGATTAAGGCTTGAGCAGTTGAAGAGAACCTGATTTGTAAGGCTTGGATTCCAAACGATGCTGCTCTGGAATACAGGGAAAACCTTTTTCTTTGTATTTGTTGTTGTTGTTGATGCAAGCTTGAGAACCTTGCTGTCGTATGTAAGACTGCTCTGTGTATCAACGATCATGTGATCTGCCTTGAGAAGGTAAGTAACAACAACCTGCTCTGTCTTTGCATTGTAATCATACGAAACAGGATCTGCCACATTTGATGTAACATTGATCTTGTTACCTGCACTTGTTTCTTCGCTTGTTTCGGCAGCACTTGCTGAGAAAGGCAGAGCTGTGAACATGCACAGCACCATCATTACCGCAAGAACCACAGAAAGCTTTTTCTGAATTTTTTTCATACTTGCTGCTCCTTTAATAAAATAAAATTACCGTTCGCCACAGTTTTGTGGCAATACTTCTAAGCTTCGGAAACTTTAACAGTACAAAATTTCCGAGGACATTTAAATTATAACACATTTAAGTTGTTCGGGCAATGAATCTGTTATTCTTTCAACGAAAATGTTTTAGCTAAAAATCTGTGCAAAATAACGGTGAAATTGTTGCTTTGTACAAATTTTCGTGCTTATTATTGTGTATATTGCCTTTTTATCGACCGTTTTTACATATATTGACAACTACAATATAAGAATTTTCAGTATTTTACGCCTGTTCATTTCATATAAAAAACAAAAGCCCGAATTCGAGAAATATCGGATTCGGACTTGCTTATTATCAGAATTTATCAGAATGATTTAAAAAGCTCAATTGCTTTTGCGGGATCTGCGGCTCTGAAAACGGCTGTTCCCGCAACGCACACATCAACGCCTGCCTCTGACGCCTGCTCAATGGTATCTCTGCCGATTCCGCCGTCAGCCTCAATAAGGATATTGTTCAGACCTCTGCGTTGGCATTCCCTCTTGATTTCCTTAACCTTCGGCATCATCTCGGGCATAAAGCTCTGTCCGCCAAAGCCCGGTTCAACCGTCATAACAAGTACAAGGTCAAGCTTTTCAAGATACGGAAATACTGTCCAAGCAGGAGTATTTGGCTTTAGAACAAGTCCGGGTTTGATTCCTCTTGACTTGATTTTCGCAATTGTATCATCAATGTCAGAGTCACATTCAACATGGAAGGTGATGATATCCGCACCTGCATCGGCAAAATCGTCAATATATTTAAGCGGATCGCTTATCATAAGGTGAACATCAAACGGGCGGTTTGAGAACTTTCTTACCGCCTTGATTACGGGAGCACCAAAGGTTATGTTCGGAACAAAGTGACCGTCCATAACATCAAGATGCATCCAATCGGCGCCCGCCAGATCCATTCTTTCAATTTCTTCACCCATTTTTGAAAAGTCACAAGACAAAAGTGACGGAGCTATTTTCATATTTTACATCCTTTCCTACGGTTTTTGGACAGCCGGAGCAAAAACAGCGGCGGCGCCCCAGAACAACGCATAAATCAATACTTCAAGTGAACCCATAACCTGTACGCCGGCATAAAGCGAAAGTGTTGATGCAACAAGCAATCCGAAAATTACGGCAATCAGCTGAATTATGATTGAAAGCGAAATATTGTGCTTGATTTTTACGCAACCCGTTACTGCACGGGCAAGCGATGCGGCTTTGCCGTTTGTAATGAGATATGAACGGGAGGTTTCCTCAACCGTATCCTCAGCCTCCCTGAGAACATTTCCGAGTCCTGTCGGAAGCACCTTGATACTGCGGTAGAACAAATCGTAGAGTTTTGCAACAAGGTCATTTGTAACATTATAATCGGTTGTTCTGATGAGGAAGCTTATGCCGTTGGTTTCGGCTCTCTGCATTTCAGCCTTGAGCTGAGCGTCGGGAGTGTATCTTGTAACAAACATTGCAACAAGTCTGCCTGCTCTTGACAGGTATGTGACCTGTCTGCCCTGAGAAGTATATTTCTCCTCATATTCCATATTCGGAACTTCCACGCTGTACTTTTCCATAAGCGTGCGTGAGCCCACAAGGATTCTTTCACTCTTAATCCATCCCACAAGTCCGATTTCATCCTCATAAAGAACGCTTTCAACCTCGGGAAGTGTTTCCTCGGTTTCTGCAACTACCGAATCAAAAGCATTTGCAATCGGATTCTGAGCCTCTTTAAGAATTGCAATTCCGCAGAGAAGAGATTCGTCAATGCCGTAATCCTCAAAGGTTTTGATGCCCTCAAGCGAGATTGACTCGGCAGGGAACAATTCATTTGCATCTATCATTATAGCCGTACTGTCGCAGAACTGCTTTACCGACGGATAACCCGAAAGCATTGAGCCGTAGGAAAGCAGAGTTTTGCAGAGCTTTCTCACGGGGGCATTAACAGAAAGAAGTGTTGCCACAGGCACAGACACAGCAGTGATAAGTGCAAATGCATTCAAAGCGTCTGCAAATGACAGCTTAACAACACCGTACATTACCGCAATGATTATTGATGCAATTGTTGTTATCGGGGCAAGCTTTGACGCCAAATCCTCGCTCGGATCGGGTGCATAAGATATTTTGAGAAAGTTTGACGGAAATTCGGTCTTATGCTGATAGGCAATTATCGGACGGTCGGCGGCAGTACCGCTCATCATCTGCATTGCAACAGACTCGTTGTTGTAAATCTTTGACGCATATTTCTGTCCCTTTGACGAAACAAACTTAAAATTGTCCTTTACACGAAGAACCATATAAAGCTTTCCCACATTATTTGCAAAGAACGCAAGCATAGGAATTACCGTGTAGTAGTTCACATGAAATCCGTTCAAATCGCCAAGGCAGAAGAATGACACAATTATCTGAACCATTCCTGCCGCACCTGCAACGGCAACGGCTGTATCGGAATTACCTTTGATATGCACAAGCGGCGAAAGTCCGCTGAGCATTGCCACACGGTTCAGCACAAGCGACGCCGCCATAAGAATAAACAGCAAAATTGCGTATGCCGCCGGTGCAAAAGGAATTGCCGAACATATTGCATTCGGAAAAATTCTTGTAACGATTGTGAGAACAACCACAACTGCGGCAATTATTCCCGACAACAGACTTCTCATAAAGAGCTTTCTTATATTATGATTCAGCTCATAGAGAATACTTTTTTCGTCCTCCTCGCCTGTATAATCCTCAACAGGCTTTGAATTTTCCTCTTTTACGGTATCGTTATCGTCGGATTCATCCTTTGAAAAGATTCCGACAAGGGCAGAAATAACCTTTTCGCTTATAGGGCGGTTATCCTTATGTTTTTCCTCGGTCGGGGCGATCTCCTCATCAACGATTGTCGGCTCGGGACGAAGCACATGAGCGATTACCGAAGGATTCTTTGAACGCACATACTCCTCATACTCATTCGCTACAGCCTCGGAAAATCTGCCTGCCTTGACATTGAGAATATTCCTCGGTTCATCGGGACGATACACGGGAACTTTTGCAACCACCTTGCGAGGCGGTTTTTCTGTATTCGGAAACTGATGAACGGGAGTCTGCGAAGCCTCTTTCTTTTCTTTGGTTTCGGTCTTCTCCTTTGGCTTATCCTCGGGAATGTCGATATCTATGGTATGGTAGCTTTTAATTTCAGCCTCGTCACGAAACTGGTCAACCTCTCCGAGCACTTCGCCCGAAAATTCTGTGTTTTCATCATACTCAGGTGTGAGGGTAACTATCTTATTTTCTTCCTCGGCGGCTTTTTTCTTTGCCTCCTCATACTCACGCTTGGCTTTTTCGGCTTTTTCCGCAGCCTTTTTTTCAGCCTCTGCTTTAAGCTGTTCGGGAGTTACAAGGTCATCGTCATTTCCGTCCATTATAAGCTCTGCCTGCATTGTGGCGGCAGTCTTATCCCCGACTATTGAGTTTGAAGTATCAGGTTCGGATTCATCAAGCGGATTTGTATTTTTTAACCTCGGCTTTTTATCGGCATTGCTGAAAATCTCTTCAATCTTCGGCTTTGCACGGTACTTCTGTGCCGTCTGCTCCATTCGTTCCTGATCGGCAAGATAGTGGGTTTCTTCGAGTATGCTCTCGATTTCAAGCTCTTTAAGCCTGTCCTTGTCCATATCAGCCAAAGCATTCACTCCTTTTTATTTACTCTCGGACAGATAGTTAGATTTATCGGAAACTATGCCGCCCGAGCGGTACTATCTGTTTTTACAATCTTTGACATTTAAACACACAACTTTGATAACATCAAATGATTTTATTTAAACATAATATTTCATCAATGCGGGCGTCCAATGAACGCCCCTACATACTTTCATAAATTTTCCATTTTACATTTTCAATTTTCAACTTTCAATTTGACATCATCTGTTTTTCATCGCTTTGTACATCAAAATTCCTGCGGCAACCGACGCATTAAGGGAATTTATCTGACCTTTCATGGGCAATGACGCTATTACATCGCACTTTTCACGGACAAGTCTGGAAATGCCCTTACCTTCGTTGCCGATAACAATTGCACACGCACCCGAAAAATCACACTCGTCATAATCCGTGCCGTCCATATCTGCGCCGTAAACCCACACGCCTTTTTCTTTGAGTTCATCAAGTGTAACTGCAATATTAGTCACCCTTGCAACACGCATATATTCAATTGCGCCTGCAGACGCTTTGGCAACCGTGTAGCTTAAACCGGCACTTCTGCGTTTCGGAATAATAATTCCGTGAACTCCGGCACATTCTGCGGTTCTGATTATTGCACCGAGATTATGCGGATCTTCAACCTCATCAAGCACAACAACAAACGGAGCTTCGCCCCTGCTTTCGGCATATTTGAGGATATCGTCAACCGTTGAATAATCCTTTGCCGCCGCAAATGCGACAATACCCTGATGAGTTGCACCGCCGCTCACATAATCAAGCTTTGTGCGGTCAACTTCCTTAACGGGAATTTTCTTGTCACGGGCTTTTGCGAGGATTCCCACAATCGCACCGCTCTTTTCACCCTTTGCAACAAGAATTTTGTCAATTGGGCGATTACTGCGAACAGCCTCACTTACAGGATTTCGCCCTGCAATCACATCAGGCTTTTGTTCTGTATTTTCAAATCTTTCGTTTTTCATCATAATCAGCCTTATTCGGTTTCCTTTTTATTTTTTGTGTCTGCATGGGACACACCACTTCATTTTGCTATCTATTATAACATAACAATTCAAATTATTAAATACTTTTAAGCCATTTGTTTTTAAAAACTCAAACTCTGTACAATGTATCAAGAGCAATCGCTCCGGAGTCGATGTATTCGGGAATTATGCCGTACATTCCCGTTTGTATGTCCTCAAAAAGTATCATGTGCGGAGGGAACACTGTAAAACTGCAATACACGGCAATCAAAAGCAACATCATAAACACGCAGGGCAAAAAAAGCTGTTCAATTTTTCTTTCACCGTATTCAAGCCTTGCGCTGAGTGCAAACGCAGAAAAGCACACGGCAATTGCACAAATGAACCTTGGCAGACCTGCACTTTCAACACCGAGTGCATAGATTAGCAGATATGTCGCAAGACAGAATATTCCGACAAACCACAGCGAAATTATTCTTGACACGGCAAAGCGATGGAATCCCGAGCGTTTTCCGATTGCCTCAACAAGACTCCATACAAGGTAGGAAAGCATAACAACCTTGGTCTGCTCCCACATACTGCCGTTTACAGCACCGAAAAATATGCCGAGCAACGCACCGTTTGTCAGCGAATAAAGATTTTTGAACACAATTATCATCAGCGGAACAATGACAAGCCCCCAAAGCCTCATTTTCACGGTTTCCTTTTTCATAAAACACACCTCGCCGATGTATTTTATGAGTATAGATTGTCATATATTACCTTGCCACAATTTGAATCGCAGAAAAAAATGTTTTTTTGAATCACAAATTTGCGATTTATTTTTCTAAATTTGCACTTATACATTCTGTATAACTCAACATTTTAAACATCAATGTGGAAAACTATGTTGAAAGTGTTGAAAGTGATGTTAAAAAATCCCGATACTACACGAAATTTACAAAGTTGTAACTTTTAACATTAAAAAAATAGGTTTTCCACATTTTTGGATACAGGATTGTAACGGGGAAATTAGATTACATTCTGTATAATCCACATGTCAAGTGGTATTTTTTGCTTTTTTTCAACATTTTTAATTTACAGAAAATGTTTTATAAAATCAAAAAAACAGGCACACCGCCGTGTACCTGTAAATTTCGTGTTAAATTGTCGGCTTTTAGTTTCTGAGAAGATGAATCGCCGTTTCAGCTTTCTCAATAATCCTCAAATCATTATCATAGGAGCACATTTTTCGTGCCTGTTGCAAATCAACCCAAATATAACTGTCAATTTCCTCCTCCTGAATTTTGACATTATCCGTAAATGCCTGTGCAAGGAAAAAGACAACCCGTTTGCGAATTTTACCGAAAGGACAGTATTCGCTGATTTCACGAAAGCCCTTTTCAATCACGACATCAAGACCTGTTTCCTCTTTAATTTCACGGATTGCTGTCTGATGTTCGTTTTCACCGTCTTCAATATGTCCCTTCGGAAAGCTCCAATATCTGCCGTTGCTGTTCTTTACAAGCAGGATTTTCGTGTTCTGTCTGCTTTTGTAGAAGATAACCGCACCGCACGACTTTTCGTAAAGGCACACAATGCTTTTCAGCTTAATATTTTTCAGTTTTGAAAGCACCTGTCGCAGTTCGGGCTCATAAAACACCTCACCGTATTGTGAGATTATCGGACGCTCGCCGTCAAGACCGTCAAATTCGGCAACGGCAACCACAATGCCCTCAAAATATTCTGTTACGGGTTTGTGCGAAATCACATACGCACTTTTACAGCGTCCTGAAACGGAGGTAATTTGTGCCGAATACAGCTTATCGCCTATTTTTCCGAACACGCTCACCTTCACGCTGTCTGCTATCATCGGCATACACCTCCTTACAAGAATTTACCCGATATGATATCAGTTAAAAAGTCCGCTCATACTGTCAAGCTGAACCTGAGTGTTGGCACTCATTACACCGTTCATAAAAAGCACCTCGTCAATTCCGTTGGTTTTGCAGTAATCAACAAGATTCTGTTTGAAATATCTGAAATCTATAACATGAACTTCTTCGTAGTTATTGGTGAGATACGGAACAAAAGCGTTGCCGTAGCTTTCCTTTACAACGGCAATCTTCTTGCCTGCCGCCGCATTTTTCGAAGCTGATTTCAGAACCGTGAGGGCATTATCACCCATAATAAACACACCGTAGGTGTTTGAACCGCCCTCTGCGGCTTCATAGTAGGGACTGTCATAGCTTGCGGAAGAACCGTCTGCCTGTGTGATATCCATTGTTACATTATAAGGGAACTTCCAATAACTTACCGTATCGCTGTCAAGACCGTCTGCCGAGTTGGTAAACGAGCCTGTAAAGCCGTCAATCTTCTGTTCCTCGCAATCATCAAGCGAAAGAACGGGCAAATCGTTTGTATCGGCAAATGCTGTGTAAGCATAGTAAGCGCCGAGGCCTGTCCAATGGTGGTCGCTCTTAAAGTAGATGTAATCTGTATTATGTTCCGCAAGACGGTTGTAGCAGTTAATCGGAGTTACCTTGTCGGAAAGAGCCGCATAAGCCGCCTTGATGTTGTCAGCCTGTGAGGTTGACGGGGCGTCGCTGTCTTTGAGTCTTTGCGGAAGTCCCATTTCGGTATGGTTAGGAACAATCATATCATAAACCTTTACAGAACTGCCGAACTTGTCTGCAAAGCCGTTGATTGTCTGAGCATAGTTCTGCGCTCTTGCATCATCACTGCTGAACAATTCGTAGCCTGTTTTGTTCCACACATAAATACTGTACGAAAGAGTTCCGTTTTTATTGTCGTCCTTTATGCTCGGTGTCATAAAGTATGTAGGAGAAAGCTCGTCTGCTTTGTTAGCAGTCGAAGATTTTGCGGTTTCGTCGGGAGACGCCGTTGTACCCACTGTTCCCGTGGGAACGCTTGCAAGGGCATCTTCCTTTGAACAACCCTTAAAAATTGAAGTTATAAATGCGCTCGCAACGATAATAATTCTGTTTCTGGTTCTTCTTTTGTTTCTTCTTTTTACAGGTCTTCTGACGGGACGCTGTGATGACGGTCTTGCGGCATAGCTTGCAGGACGGCGCTGTTGCTGTCTGCGACGATATTCACGGGAATCAATGCTGTCATCGAAATTATCAAGATCAAAATAATCGTAATCGTTTCTTCTGCTCATAGTGTTATTCTCCCAAACCGAAGATTTTTAAATTCAATTTGAATTCAATGAATTATATAAGTGTATTAATTACTCGCAGTGTACTCCTGTTTGAATCAAAGCAAGCCTTGCTCTGACCGTAAGGACATTATCACTTAGATTATACAACAGAAACTCATCAAAAACAATACAAAAAGCACAAAAAATACAATTTCCGTGAATTAACATTCACAAACGCAAAATAGTAAATTACACATTTTTTGAATAAAATCGCAGTAAAAACAGTCAAATTTCTTGAACATATATGCAATTCGTGATAGAATTACAGGGTATGGAATTTTAAAAAATCCTTATCATCTTAAAAGGAGATATTTTTATGGAATACAGGTTTTCCGACAGGGTTTCAAGTCTGAAGCCGAGTGCTATCAGAGAAATTTTCAAATATGCCGCCGATCCGAGCGTTGTATCGCTTTCGGCAGGAAACCCGTCGCCCGATGCATTTCCCTCAAAGGAGATTGCGGAAATCTCGGCAAAGGTTTTTGCAGAAGATCCGATTTCGGTTTTACAGTACAGCGTTTCGGAGGGTTACACTCCGCTGAGAAAGCACCTTACGGAATATATGAAAAAGGAGCATAACACAGGCTCTGACAATGACGACATTCTCATCACAACAGGTGCACAGCAGATTATGGATTTATGCTCAAAGGCTCTTGTAAACGAGGGCGATGTTGTAATCTGCGAGGCACCGTCATTCATCGGCTCGCTCAACACATTCAGAAGCTACAACGCAAAGCTTGCAGGTGTTCCCGTTGAGCCTGACGGTATGAACACAGAAAAGCTTGAAGAGGCTTTAAAAGCCAATCCGAACGCAAAGCTCATTTACACAATTCCGAATTTTCAAAATCCTTCGGGTGTTACAATGAGTCTTGAAAAGCGTAAGAAAGTTTATGAGCTTGCCAAAAAATACGGTGTTCTCATCATTGAGGACAACCCGTACGGCGACCTGCGTTACAGCGGTGAATATGTTCCGAACATAAAAAGTTTTGATACGGACGGAATTGTAATCTATGCCGGTTCATTCTCAAAGGTAATTTCACCGGGTATGCGTGTTGCTTACACAATTGCACCAAAGCCGATTTTTCAAAAGCTTGTTGTGTGCAAACAGGGCAACGATGTACATACAAACATCTGGGCACAATATGTATGCGATGAATTCATCACAAAGTATGACTTTAACGCTCATCTTGCAAAGCTTCGTGAAATCTACACAAAGAAAGCGAACTTCTGCATGGAGCTTCTTGACAAATACTGCGCACCAAAAATCACATATCATAAAATTGACGGCGGTCTTTTCATTTGGTGTGACTTGCCCGAGGATATTGATATGCCGAATTTCTGCAAAGAACTCGTTCTCAAAAAGGTTTGCGTAGTTCCGGGCAACGCATTTTTAACTGACGAAAACGAAACCTGTCACAGTTTCAGAATAAACTTTTCAACACCGACTGACGAACAGCTTGAAAGAGGAATAAAAATCCTCGGAGAGTATGCAAACAGTCTTTAATCACGGAGGGGAATAATGGAAAATCAGACAAAAAAAGAGGTTGTATTCAGCGCAATACAGCCCAGCGGAACAATTACACTCGGAAACTATCTCGGTGCGGTTCGCAACTGGGTTACAATGCAGAACGAATACGACTGCATTTACGCTCTTGCAGATTTGCACACAATCACGGTAAGACAGACTCCTGCCGTTATGCGTAAGAATATAATTGATGCTTATGCTTCAATTATGGCTTGCGGTATTGATGTTGAAAAAAGTCTTTTCTTCATTCAGAGTCATGTTCACACTCACGCAGAGCTTGCATGGGCGCTCAGCTGTTACACACAGTTCGGCGAGCTTTCAAGAATGACGCAGTTTAAGGACAAGTCTGCAAAGCACGCCGACAACATCAACGCCGGTCTTTTCACATATCCCGTACTTATGGCTGCCGACATTCTTCTCTATCAGGCTGACAAAGTGCCTGTCGGTGCAGACCAGAAACAGCACATTGAGATTACAAGAAACATTGCAGAGCGTTTTAACGGTATTTACGGCAATGTGTTTAAGATTCCGGACGGTTTCATCCCAAAGAACGGTGCAAGGGTTATGAGTCTTCAGGACCCGACAAGAAAGATGAGCAAGTCCGATGAAAATGTCAACGGCTGTGTACATCTTCTTGATGCACCCGAGGTTATAATGAAGAAGTTCAAGAGAGCCGTTACGGACAGCGAGGCAAAGGTTCGCTATGCGGAGGGCAAAGACGGCGTAAATAACCTTATGGCAATTTACAGCGCAGTTACAGGTCTTTCATACGAGCAGATTGAAAAGGATTTTGACGGCAAGGGTTACGGCGACTTCAAGACAGCTGTAGGCGAGGCAGTTGTTGAAGAACTTCGTCCGATTCGTGAACGCTACGAAAAGCTTGTTGCAGACAAGGCATATCTTGAAAGCTGTTACAGAAAAGCCGATGAAATTGCCCTTAAAATCAGCAGCCGCACAATGGGCAAGGTTATGAAGAAAATCGGGTTTATCTAATTAAAAAGGAACTCTACCATGACAAAAATCGAAAGTAAAGCGATTGACTTTATAAAGAAAAACATTCTTCTGTTTTTACTCGGGGCAGTGAGTATAATTGCGATTGTCATAAGAGCCTGCGGAATGGATTTTCAAAGCGATGATTTCAACAGCTTTTTAAATTCGTGGTGGAGCATAATCAAGCTGAATGATTTTACGGGGCTTGCAACTCAGGTGGGTAACTACAACATTCCGTATCAAGTCATAATCTATCTTATGACTCTTTTGCCGCTAAATGCTCTGTATGCGTACAAAATCGTATCAATAATCTTTGACTTTGTACTTGCAATTTCAACCGCAATGCTTGTTTATTCGTTTGCAAAGAATAACCGACGGCTCAAAGCGATACTCACCTACTCAGCCGTACTTCTTTCGGCAACCGTTATTTTTAACTCATCGTTTTGGGCGCAATGCGATTCAATTTACACCTCGTTTATAATCCTTGCAATCCTGTTTTTGCACAAAGACAAGCCGATTGCATCGTTTGTGTTCATCGGCATTGCGTTTGCATTCAAGCTGCAAACCGTATTCATCATTCCTGTTCTGCTTTATTACTGGATTTCGACAAAGAAAATTTCGATTCTGCATTTCTTTATAATCCCTGCGGTTGATGTGATAATGTGCCTGCCTGCAATTATTATGGGTAGACCGTTTATCGATATCATCACAATATATGCGGAACAGACCGACTACGGAAAGCTTATTCAGATGAACTGTCCGAACTTTTATGCACTAATATGTGACGGAAACGATATTACATATTATTATCTGTTCAAGCAGTTTTCGGTCTTTCTGACAATTGCCGTACTCGGAATTATGATGTGCATTATCATCTATAAAAAGGTTGATTTGAAAAACCTTGAAACTTTTCTTCTGACAACAGCGTGGACTGTGTTCACCTGTATCATGTTCCTTTCGTCAATGCACGAACGCTACGGTTATCTGCTTGACATTATTTTAATTGTCTATGCGGCGGTAAGTGCAAAGCATTTGTGGATTCCGATTGTGTCAACGCTTATAAGCCTGAGAGGCTATTGCTACTATCTGTTCTCCTACGAGCTTATAAACCTTAAATTTACGGCAATCATCTACACCGCACTTTATGTTTATATAACATTACTGCTCGTAAAAACAATTTTCAGAGCAAAATCATCTGATAATGTTTTTGCAAAAACAATTTAAAATTAAACATATTTTAAATAACAAACAACCGCCAAAATCCGTTATATCTGGTTTTGGCGGTTGTTATTTTTATTTATTCAATGATTTTTAATTTTTGCAAATACAACAGCAACAAGAAATGTGACAAATTCTGTAATTGGGAACGCAAGCCATATGCCTGTCATTTGAACAGCGCTGTTTAAAAGCCAAATTACGGGGACTAACAGCACGCCCTGTCGCAACAGTTGAACTACAACGCCGGGCATAATACTGTCTGTTGCCTGTTCATAGGTTGCAATCATTGCAGAAAAGCCGCTGAACACAAATCCGAGTGACATAATTCTCATTGCCGGCACTCCAAAAGCACACATTTCTTCCGATGCCGAAAACAAAAACAATATCTCTTTCGGGAAAATCAGCACCAAGAGCATACCGACAATCATCATAACAGTCGCGATAATTGTTCCGCTCTTATTTGCTTGTTTAAGGCGACCGTACTCTTTTGCTCTGTAATTAAACCGCATTATAGGCAAACAGCCTTGAATTAGTCCGTTCACCGTCATAAAAATCAACTGCTGAACCTTGAAATATGCTCCGAAAAATGCAACCGCCGTGTCCGAATATCGCACCAAAAACATATTTGCAAAATTCACGGTGAATGCTCCCAACGCATTCATAACAAACGAGGGCAATCCGTAGGAAAATATCAGCTTTATCATCTGCGGTTCAAGGCAGTTTTTAAACACCGGCTTAACCTTTTGTTTTGTAAGAAACAGCTGTATCAACGCAATGATTGTTGAAACAACATAGCCTAAAACCGTGGCAACTGCAGCTCCGACCACACCCATTTTCGGAAACGGACCTATGCCGAAAATGAGCAAAGGGTCAAACAAAAAATTGAATACAACACCTGCAATTTGAAACCACATCGGAGCAATCATATTGCCTGTTGCCTGAAGTATTTTTTGAATTACAATATGCACCATATTTGGTATCTGCATAAAAACGCAGACGCTCATATACGCAATTCCGTATTCAAAAATCTCTTTGTTTTGCGTAAAAGCCGAATAATAGGGATTTATTATGAAAAGCGAAAGGAAATTTATCAGCACTCCGACAACTACCGAAATTACCACTCCGAGAACCGCTGCAGAATTTGCCTTTTGCTGATTTTTCTGTCCCAAATAACCTGCAATCAAAACATTAACACCCACACCTATCCACACGGACAACGCATTCATAAGCGTTGTAATCGGGAATGCAAGCGATACTGCCGCAAGTGCCTGTTCATTTATCCCCGCAACAAACATACTGTCAACAAGGTTGTATGAATACTGAAAGAACATTGAAATCAGCGGCGGTGCCGACATTTGAATTATAAGTTTGTTGACAGGTTCATAAGCCATTTTGTTTTCCGTTTTAACGCCCATATTAACACCCCTTGCGTAAAATAAAAATCGCCATACACCCATAATGAGTGTATGGCGAAAATAAGAATCACATCTTAGAAAAATCCATACCAATTTAGATTTATCATATCAATGAGTTAAGTATATCATACCTGTAAAAAATATTCAAGATTATCACCAAAAATTTACTTTTTGCTTTCAAGCCACATATCAAGGGCTTTTTCATATACATCAATGCTTGTGATTCCGAGATTCATAATGAATGTGTGATACTCCTTTGCGTCAAAGCTTGAGCCAAGCTCGCTTTCGGCTGTTTCACGCATATCAATCATCTTGAGGTAGCCTACGGTATAGGGGAGAAAATAACCCGGATTTGAACGGGCAAGGTCATACGCCTCTTTTGTTGCGGCTGTAACGCTCTCATTGTCAGCCGAACCGAGTGCCGTTGACATATACTCCTTGACTTTTTCATAATCCCAGCCGTTGTAGTTCACACCGACATCGACCATGGAATAGAGAATATAGCCGAGAATATCATTTGCGTAGATAAGCTTCTTAATGCCTTCGCTTGTATCAAGGTAATCAAGCGTACATTTCGAGGCATACTGTGCCCAACCCTCGGTTGCGCCGATAAAGCTTAAAATTTTGCGTACATTCGGGATATCCTTGTTTGCATTTGATGCGGTAAACTGATAAAGATGACCGGGATAGCCTTCATGGGCAAGAGTTGTGTACATCTGGGTCATACCCTTATTTGCAAAATCAGGATTTATCTTAATAATATTAACGCTTGTATCGTCAATTCGTCCCTGAACATAGTACGCTCCCACATTGTCGCTCTTTGCGGAATCGCTCATATAATCTGCCGTGTAAGAGGTTGTAACGGGAGTCGGAAAGTCCTCCTCGATATTCTCAATCAAAAATTCAAGCACCTCATCGGCGTCCTTAAAGTCGGGTTTGTAGTCCTGAAATTTGCTCAAGTCATCCTGTGAAACATTGCTCATGCTCATTCCAACCTTTGTAAAGCTGTTTGTAAGGTATGACTTAAGCTCCTCGGGGGTCATACTGCTGCTTGTTTTGTCTTTGACAATTGCCGAATAATACTTTTTGCCGATTTTGCCGTAACCGCAAAGACCTTCTTCGTTTTTGCCTGATTTTTTGAGACTTTCAAGTGCTGAATTTGCTGATTTCAAAGCAGGAATGTAGTATTCTTCAAAATACTTTTTGTTGGTTTCGACAACAGTCTTTTTCTCGGAATCGCTAAGACCGAGTGACTTTATTCTCGACTCAAACTCGTCAACAAGCACGGACTTGTCATTCTTAATATGCTTTTCGCACTCGTCAATTGACTGCTGTGCGATATCTTCAGCCATAAAGTAACCGTCCTCAGCCTGTTTCCTTGTGAACTCAATGCACTCGTCCATATAGCGTTTTGTGTCCTTCAAAACAGCAAGGTAAAGGTCGGTATCATCCTTTTCATAGAAAGTGAATTCGGACAGTGTGGTAAAGAGGTTTGCAATAATTCCCGACTGCGGTGCAAATATACTCTGCAATTCTGTTGTACCCTCATATGAAAGCTGAATTTCAAAGTAGCTTTCAAGGGTGTCATATGTCTGCTTTTGAGAAGAAGTAAGTCCCGAACGGTCAAACTCCTCCAAATCCGTTTTTGCCTCTTTCAGTTCATCAAAGGATTCTTTTGTATCTTCATCGGACACATGACCGAGGGTATAGTCCTCCTCGTCATATTTCAGACCGTAGTCCGACGGATTTGAAATGTCAAAATGTGCGGTAAGAGCGTCATCCTCAAGTTCTTCCGAAAACAAATCGTCACAATATTTGTCAAACTGAATTTGTGCATCCGTTTTGGTTGGTTCTGTGTCAGAGTTAAAGTCACAGGCACAGACAGAAAACGCCATAACGGCACACAACATAACAGCAAGCGTACCCTTGAGTGACTTTTTATTTATAATTTTCTTCATTTTGTCCTCCGTAAAGATTGTTGTTTACCAAAGTATAACATATTATCGTGCTGTTATTCAATAATTATTTTTCATTTTACCCTTTTCCGCAGTAACCGTAGCAACGCTCAACAGGCATTGCCGTTCTTTTTCAACAATTGTTGAAAACCATGTGGAAAATGTGTATAATAATCAGCCCTGCTCAATTGTATTTTTGTAAATTGTAACCATTTGTAATTATTTGTAATTTTCTCGGATAATTGAGCCAACAATATGCCGGAACCGTAAACTCGTAGGGGTAGCCTTGCGACTGCCGCCTGTGGCGGATAATATCCGCCTCTATAGATTTGTACAAACGGTTGCAATGTTACGCCCGGGCATAATATGTTTTTTACATTACAAACTGTCTGCCCGACATTAATTTTCAATTTTCCATTTTCAATTTGAAATTCGTTCTATCGCTTCGCTTAAATCCGTACACAAAAAATCTATCATCGGTTTAATTTCGTCTGTCGGCTCTGACAAATCGGGAACCATAACCGTGGTCATACCTGCGGCATGTGCAGATTTTATGCCGTTAATGCTGTCCTCAAACGCAACGCAGTCCACCGGCTCAAGCCCGAGCTTCTTTGCGGCAATCAAAAAAACTTCGGGATTGGGCTTGCCGTTTTTTACATCATCACCGCACACGAATGCGTCAAATTTATCATAGAGATTGATTTTCTTCATAATCTTCAAAGCCGTTTGTGACGAGGTTGAAGTTGCAAGCGAAATTTTACAACCGACTGATTTTAAATAATCAAAAATTTCGTACAAGCCCTTTTTTACAGGCACACCGTTCTTTTCGATACGCTTAAAATAGCGGATTCTCGACTCCGCCTTGTAAGCAGGATAGTCAAAATCATCGCCGTAAACCGACTTGTAATATTCGTAGGAATCCTCACTGCGAAGTCCGATTGTCTTTTTGAAAATGTCAAGATTAAACTCTTTGCCGTCCTCATCAAGCATTTCCTGCCAGATTGAATAAACAAGCCTTTCGCTGTCAATCATAAGCCCGTCCATATCAAAAACTGCGCCCTTAAACATAAAACCGCCCCTTTTTTCGCTTTTAAGTCTGTATATAATAGCATATTTTACAAAAAAAGACAAATCGGTTGTAATTGCGACAAAGTTATGATACAATCGTTTAAATGGTCTGTGAAAAATATAAATTTGAGGGTAAGGAAATTTTATGGCAACATCAATTTATGCAAAACCTATCAAAGCAAAAACGATTCTGAAGTTCACTTTGCCAACCGTTCTTATGATGGTTTTTATGTCACTTTACACGGTTGTTGACGGAATCGTTGTTGCGAACTGTGTCGGAAGTGACGCATTGTCCGCAATCAATATTGTATATCCGTTCACGCTCGTATTTATGGCTGTGGGCTTAATGTTTTCAACAGGCTCAAATGCTATAATCGCAAAGAAAATGGGAGAAGGCAAACAGGAGGAAGCAAACCGACTTATGTCCGGTGTTGCAATCACGGCAACGGTCATTTCTGTTATCATTGCTGTGCTGTTCACAATTTTTGCCGAACCTATGTACATGATGTTCGGCTCAAACGAAAAAATTCTCCCCTACTGCATTGACTACGGCAGCGTTATGATTCCGTATGGCTTTGTAATGTGCTGGCAGATGCTCAACCAATCGTACCTTGTAACAGCAGACAAGCCACATATCATGCTTGTTTTCTCGATACTGTCGGGTTGCACAAACATTGTGCTTGACATTCTTTTTATGGCTGTGTGGGATTTTGGAATAATCGGTGCAGGACTCGGCACAATCATCGGAATGGCTGTGGGTGCAATTCCGCTTTTGCTCTTTTTCAACAAAAAGCAGACTCTGCACTTTGGCAAGCCTGAATTCAAGGTAAGTGAAATCCTCTTTGCTATGGCAAACGGCTCGTCAGAGGCTGTGACAAATCTTTCAACAGCCGTGACAACAGCGCTGTTCAACATTCAGATGATGCACTTTGCAGGCGCAAAAGGCGTTGCGGCTATAAGTGCTATTTTGTACATTCACTTTATTTTCACTGCGGTTTCGTTTGGATTCACTTCGGGAGTTTCACCCGTCATCAGCTTTAACTACGGCGCACAAAATCACGAAAAACTGCAAAAGCTGTTCAAATTATGCATAAAAATCACGCTGATAATTTCGGTTGCAATGATTACGGCATCTGAATTTTTTGCAGAACCGCTTGTCGGAATTTTCTCGGCAGGCAACGAAAAAATTCAGCAGATTGCACTCAGCGGATTCAGAATTTTTGCAATAAATTATCTGTTGTGCGGAATGAATATTTTCGCATCGGGACTTTTCACCGCACTCAACAACGGCAAGATTTCAGCCGTAATTTCAGTTGCAAGAACGCTTGTTTTCGAGTGTGCCGCAATGCTGATTTTGCCGATGTTTATAGGCATAAACGGTGTATGGTCGGCATTGCCCGTTGCAGAATTGTGTGCCGTTGCAATTTCCGTAACATTTATAATTGCCAATGCAAAAAAATACCATCTGGTCGGTGTACCACTGCACCCCGTTCGTGCAGACAGTTTGTAATATTAAAAGCATATCATGCCCGAGTGTAGCATTGTAACCATTTGTACAAATAAACGCAAAAAATCCGAGCATCAAAACAATGCTCGGATAATTTTTTACAACAATTAAAGTTCAATTAAAATTGAAATCAGATTGCACGAACTCTGATTACACCGTCAACTGCTGCGATTTTTGCAAGGTCATCTGCACCGGCGCCTGCAACATCAATAATTGTGTAAGCATAGTCGCCACGGCTCTTTGAAAGCATATTTTCAACATTGCCGCTGATCTGTGTGAGAACCTTCTTGAGAAGCTCAGGAACATTCTTGTGAGCAACGCAGAAACGGGTATCGTCAGCATTTGTTCTTGCAAGTGAAATTGCAGGATAGTTTACGGAGTTGATGATGTTACCGTTCTCGAGGTACTCCTTAACCTGATCACAAGCCATAACAGCACAATTTTCTTCACTTTCGGGAGTTGATGCACCGAGGTGTGGGAGGCAGATAATATTCTCTTCACCGAGGATATCGTCTGTTCCGAAGTCTGTAACATACTTAGCAACCTTGCCGCTCTTAACAGCCTCAAGAACTGCTGTTGAATTAACAAGACCGTCACGGCTGAAATTGAGGATACGAACACCGTCTTTCATCTTGGCAATCATATCGGCATCAACCATATCTCTTGTGTCGTCGGTAAGCGGAACATGGATTGTGAGGTAGTCGCAATTTACCATAACATCTTCTGCGCTCTTCATGAGCTTAACTGTAGGAGCAAGCTTGAGAGCGTTGCCAACAGACATAAACGGGTCAAAGCCGATTACATTCATACCGAGAGCAACAGCGGCATTTGCAACAAGAATACCGATTGCTCCAAGACCGATAACACCGAGAGTCTTACCCTTGATTTCGGGACCGACAAACTGACTCTTGCCCTTTTCAACCATCTTACCGACAGCTGCACCGTTGCCCTTGAGAGTCTTTGCCCATTCATAACCCTCAATAACCTTACGATTTGAAATAAGAAGTCCTGCGATAACAAGCTCCTTAACAGCGTTTGCGTTAGCACCCGGTGTATTGAACACAACAATGCCCTGCTCGCTGCACTTATCCTTCGGAATGTTGTTTGTGCCTGCGCCTGCTCTTGCAATTGCAAGAAGGTTATCGGCAAATTCCATATCATGCATTGCGGCACTTCTTACAAGAACTGCGTCAGGGTTCTGAACATCGTCACCGTATTTATAGTTATCACCGAGACGGCTTGTGCCGATAGCGGCGATTTTGTTTAATGTAAGAATGTTATACATCAAAATCAATCCTTTTTAATTTTTTATTTTAAGAATTTACAATAACAGGCGAACAGCGTTCGCCCGTTATATCATAATATTCAATAATTACTTGTTTTCAGCCTCGAACTTCTTCATAAACTCAACGAGTTTTTCAACGCCCTCATAAGGCATAGCGTTGTAAATTGAAGCTCTCATACCGCCGACTGTGCGATGACCCTTGATATTAACAAGACCGTTTTCAGTAGCCTCTTTAACGAATTTAGCGTCAAGGTCAGCGTCACCTGTAACGAACGGAACATTCATAAGCGAACGATCCTCGGGAACAACAGTACCCTTGAAAAGCTCTGAAGAATCGAGGAAACCGTAGAGAAGGTCAGCCTTCTTCTTGTTGATTTCATACATCTTATCAAGACCGCCAACCTCGTTCTTAATCCATTCAAGAACAAGCTTTGCAATGTAGATTGTGTAGCAAGGCGGTGTGTTGAACATTGAACCGTTGTCAGCGTGAGTTTTCCAGTTAAGCATTGTAGGAGTGATATCCATAGCGTTGCCGATAAGATCCTCACGAACGATAACAACCGTAAGACCTGCCGGAGCCATGTTCTTCTGTGCGCCTGCATAGAGAACGCCGAATTTTGAAACATCAATCGGTCTTGAAAGAATACAGGAAGAAATATCTGCAACGAGCGGAACATCACCTGTGTCGGGAAGCTCGTGATAAACAGTACCGTAAATTGTGTTGTTCATGCAAATGTAGAAGTAGTCAGCATCCTTTGTGAATGTTGAAGGATCAAGCTTTGGAATGTATGTGAAGGTCTTGTCAGCCGATGAAGCAACAACATTAGCCTGACCGTAACGGGCAGCCTCTGCATGAGCCTTTTTAGCCCACTGACCTGTAATAACATAATCAGCCTTACCGCTCTTTGTCATAAGGTTCATAGGGATAGCCGCAAACTGTGTTGACGCACCGCCCTGAAGGAAAAGAACCTTGTAGTTGTCAGGAATGTTCATAACCTCTCTCAAAAGAGCCTCGGCACCCTCGATGATTGTACCGTAAATTTTTGAGCGGTGTGACATTTCCATAACGCTCTGACCACTGCCTTCGTAGTCAAGCATTTCTGCCGCTGCTTTTTTAAGCACAGACTCAGGCAGCATTGAAGGACCTGCCGAAAAATTATATACTCTTGCCATTTCTGATATCTCCCTTTTTAAAGAAAATTTAAAAATATAGTTGTAAAAATAAATACATTTTAATTATACGCTTTTGGCACGCTAAAGTCAATAAATTCATAGCACTAAAACATAAAAAACGAAAAATTTCGTGATTCTGTTGTGCAAATGAATCAGCCAAGCTTAATTTTGCCGATACAACCAACGATTTCATCTCTCATACGCTCAGCCTCTTTACGAGCGGCAACGGCAAAGTCATCTTCTGTAAGCCCCTGCTTTTTCCATGCACACATAATGCCGCGGCTTGAGTTGATGATTGCACCAAGACCGTTTTCGTCAAATGCGTTTTTAACATCATCGGCACCGCCGCCCTGAGCACCGTAACCGGGAACAAGGAAAAATGTGTGCGGAAGTTTTGCTCTCATTTCACCGAGCTGTTCGGGATATGTTGCACCCACAACTGCACCTACTGCCGAATAGCCGTGCTTACCCATAAGGTCTTCGCCCCAGCCTTCGCACATCTTGCCCATATGCTCATAAACGCTCTCATTTGTTTCAAGCTTCATATCCTGAAGTTCGCCCGAGCTTGGGTTTGAAGTTTTTACAAGAACAAAAATGCCCTTGTCGTCCGAATCGCAAATTTTTGCAAGCGGCTTGATACCGTCTGTTCCGAGGTAGCCGTTTACCGTGAGTGCGTCTGCGCCGAATGCGTCAATACTTTCGCCTGCAACATCTGTATGACCGAGGTGTGCCGTAGCATATGCCTCCATAGTTGTGCCGATATCGTTACGCTTGCCGTCTGTGATAACATACATACCTCTGCTTCTTGCATATTCCTGCGTCTTGTACAGCGTTTTCATTCCTGCCGTACCGTACATTTCATAATAAGCCGCCTGAGGCTTTATTGCAGGAACTACCTCGTGGAGAGCGTCTATAAGGCACTTGTTGAATTCAAGTATCGCCTTTGCCGCACCCTTGAGCGTTTCGCCGTACTTTTCAAAGCATTTTGTTTTGATTGATTCGGGAACATAGTCAAGTTTAGGGTCAAGACCTGCAACCGTAGGATTCTGCATTTTTACAATATTTTCGATAAGTCTGTCAAATGCCATAGTGATTCTCCTCATTTTTTGTTATTCTGTAGGGGTTATTTCTTAGCTGTTGATAATATCATAAAGTTCATTTGAGAACTTGTAATAATCCTGTCTGTCCTCTTTTACGAACTGAATTGCAGGACGGGGGTGTGTGTTGTACTGACCTGTGAGAAGGTACGGAATATCGTAACCCCACTTAACGCCCTCAGCCTTAAACTTGTGGGTGTACTCCTCAATGATTTTGAGAATAGGAGCAACCTGATACTTCGGGTTCTTGAGGAAACCGAGAAGAAGTTCAAGCGCACAGTTGCCTGCGCCTCTGCCCATGCCGTCAACGGTTGCGTCAAGGTAGCTGACGCCCTGAGTCATAGCCTCAATTGTGTTGGCAAAAGCAAGCTGCTGGTTGTTGTGAGCGTGAATACCGACCGACTTGCCGTACTTGTCGGCAATTGAGCAGTAAAGGTCTGCAAGTCGTCTTGACTCCTCGGGATAGAGTGCGCCGTAGCTGTCAACAATGTAGAAAGCGTTTACGGGAGTTTTGCCGAGAGTTTCAAGAGCCGCTGTAATATCCTCGGTTCTTGCCTTTGAAACAGCCATAATATTGATTGTTGTTTCGTAGCCCTTCTTTGCAGCGTCCTCAATCATTTCAACAGCCGCAGGAATTGCGTTGATGTATGTTGCAATTCTGATGAGGTCAATCGGGCTGTCTTTTCTTGCAATAATGTCTTTCTTAAAATCTGTTCTGCCGACATCAGCCATAACAGCGATTTTAAGAGGAGTCTTGTTGTCGCCTACAATTTTTCTGATATCTGCATCGTTACAGAATTTCCACTTACCGAAATCTTCTTCGTTAAAGATTTCCTTTGATGCCTTGTAGCCGAATTCCATATAATCAACACCGGCTTTAACATTTGCATTGTAAAGAGCCTTGATAAATTTGTCGTCAAATCTGAAATCGTTACAAAGACCGCCGTCACGGATTGTTGCGTCTACTACTCTGATATCCTGTCTTACCGACAGGAGGTCGCCTTTCTGTGCCATAATTTTACTCCTTTATGTTAAAGTTTATATTAAATTAAATTTATTTGGTGGGCGAACACGGCGAGCCGCCGTCCCCAATTCGTGCAGACAGTTTGACAAATAAAAAACATTTATGCCCGAGCGTAGTACAGCTACCGTTTGCACAATTTTAATCGTATCAACATCTACAATTAAAACAAACTCAATCTTCAAAAACTACCTTACCGCCGAGGATTGTCTTTTTGACTTTACCTGTGAGGGTTCTGCCTTTAAACGGGGTGTTTTTGCTTTTGCCGTGAAGTTTACCGGCATCAACTGTCCATTCTTCATCGGGATTTATAAGAACAACATCGGCATTTGCACCGACTGAAAGTGTGCCTGCGTTGATTTTCAAAATCCTTGCAGGATTAACACTCATCTTCTCAACAAGCTGTGAAAGCGTCATTCTGCCTGTCTTAACCAGGTATGTGTTGCAGACCGCAAACGAGGTTTCCATGCCGATTGAACCGTTGGGGGCTTTTACAAAATCAGCCTTTTCCTCGGGTGTGTGCGGTGCGTGGTCGGTTGCTATGGCATCAAGTGTGCCGTCACAAAGCCCGTTGATAATCTCGTCAACATCAGTCTGAGTTCTGAGAGGCGGATTCATTCTGTAATCAGCGTCACCTCTTAAAAGCTCCCTGTCCGTGAGCGAAACATAATGCGGAGCGGTTTCGGCGGTCACCTTAACACCTCTCCTTTTGGCATCACGGATAAGTGCAACGCTTGTTTTGGTGCTGACATGGCAGATATGAATAGGCTCGTTAAGAGCGGCGGCAAGTGCAATTTCTCTTGCAGTTCCGCAGTCCTCGGCACCGACAGGGATTCCCTTGACACCGAGCTTTTCCGAAACCTCGCCCTCGTTAATTTTACCTCCGTCGGCAAGAAACAAGTCCTCGCAGTGTGCGACAATTGTCATGCCGAGCTTTGGAGCTTTTTTCATTGCGTCACTCAAATACTTTGTGTTTTCAACAGGTCTGCCGTCATCGGTAAGTGCAATTGCACCTGCACTTTTCACAGCATCAATGTCTGTGGGTTCTTCGCTTTTAAGCCCCTTGGTAACGCTTGCCGCAACATAAACACGGCTGTCGGCGTCTTTAGCTTTGTCAAGAATATACTTTACAATTTCGGGGCTGTCGGTTGTGGGATTGGTGTTAGGCATTGCAAGCAGGCTTGTAACACCGCCTGCGGCAGCCGCCTTGCATCCCGTGATAATATCCTCTTTGTGAGTCTGACCGGGATCACGAAGATGCACATGCATATCAACAAATCCCGGAACGGCACAAAGACCGTCTGCATCAATAATCTCTCCGTCTGATGTAATGCCGCTGCCGATTTCGGCAATCACACCGTCCTTTATGAGAATATCTGTTTTTTCGTTAAGCTTGTCGGCAGGGGAAACAACCACTGCGTTTTTAATTAGCATTTCCATGTTTTTCCTCCGTTAAGAAAAGAAATTATCTTCTCTTGTTTCTGTTTGCAGGGCGGCGATTCTGCTGGGGGCGGCGGTCGGTTCTGCTGTGAACCTGAACAAGTCCGTCACTCTCGCCTCTTTCGGCACGCATTCTTGCACGCTCTGCCTTTTGTCTTTCTCTCTCTCTTCTCTCTTCCTCTGCCTTTTTGCGTTTGGCAATCGCACGCTTACGCTTTATCATTATTGAAACATTCTTGCAGAAATATCCGCAGTGAATGCCAAAATTCTTAACTCCGCCTGCAAAGCCCCTGAGAGCGTTACCGATGTTTTTGCCTACATTGGCAAGAACCTCTTCCGCTGACCGTTTATCGGTCGGTTCACCCTCGGTTTCTTTATTATTCTCTTTTTCAAGAGCGTTCTGCTTTACGGTTTCTGCTTTTCTTTCAACCTCGCCGATAACATCAACGTCCTCGGCATCTCTGAGGTCTGAGCTTTTGATAACCCCCATTGAC
>OHRI01000448.1_pt1 | contig 29596 bp, 29 predicted proteins | sample 1578421 | NCBI WGS metagenome assembly OHRI01 (sample SAMEA3879598, study PRJEB24766) | human gut metagenome | biome: human-associated habitat; feature: feces | place: USA | collected 1985/1987 | reverse complement strand
CCGCCCGCCATCGAGCAGAGTTTTACACCTAATTGGGGATAAAACAGCTGATGGCAGGTGGCGGTGTTGCCCTTATCGGAACAACACTTGTACCGCTTCTTTCCGGTCTTTTCGGTTAATCAGACGAAGGAGGTAATCGCCTTTGGACAGCATATTCCAACAGATCACAGAATGGTTGAAAGAAGTCATTATATCAGCCATCATGGGCAATCTGTCGGGGATGTTCGAGTCCGTCAATACACAGGTTGGCGAGATAGCAACTTCTGTTGGCATGACCCCGGCGAATTTCTCGCCGGAGGTCTTTGCTATGGTTCGCAACGTCTCCGAGTCAGTTATTATTCCGATAGCTGGATTGATACTGACCTTTATTGCCTGCTATGAGCTGATACAGATGATTATTGACCATAATAATCTTGCGAACTTTGAAACATGGATTTTTTTCAAATGGGTTTTCAAGACTTTTATGGCAGTCATGCTGATAACAAACACATTCAATATCACAATGGCGGTGTTCGATGTGGCACAGCACGTTGTTAATTCCAGTGCCGGAATTATAGCCGGTGACACGGCGATAGATGCTACCGCATTAGAACAGCTGGAAGAAACATTGAATGGCATGGAATTAGGACCGCTGATCGGTTTACTCATGCAGTCCTTTGTTATCCAATTTACAATGTCAGCTTTAGCAATCGTTATTTTTGTCATTGTATATGGCAGAATGATTGAAATTTATTTAATGGTAAGCCTTGCACCGATACCGTTTTCCACATTTGGAAACCGGGAGCAGAGCCAAATCGGGCAGAACTATCTTCGCTCGTTGTTTGCGATTGGATTTCAGGGCTTTCTCATTATTATTTGCGTGGGTGTCTACGCTGTACTGGTACAATCCGTTGCATTCTCGGATGATATTATTGCTTCTATCTGGGGTGTTATGGGGTATACCGTTCTTTTATGCTTCACGTTATTCAAGACAGGTGGACTCGCAAAGAGCGTGTTCAGCGCACACTAACGGAAAGGAGGGATTCATTTGGCTGCGTATATTCCTGTTCCCCGTGACCTTACGAGAGTAAAATCAAAGGTTTTTTTAAATCTGACGAAAAGACAGCTGATTTGTTTTTCACTGGCGGCACTGATTGGAGTGCCGTTTTTCTTTTTAGTCAAACGCTCCGGTAATGTCAGCTTGGCGGCGATGTGTATGATTATCGTCATGCTTCCGCTGTTCTTCCTCGCTATGTATGAGAAGGACGGTCAGCCGTTAGAGGTCATTGCCAGACATTTCATTCAGACAAAATTTGTCCGACCGAAGGTGCGACCTTATCGGACAAACAATTATTACGACGTTCTTATGCGTCAGAATCAACTTGAGAAGGAGGTAAAGCAAATTGTTCTTCAAAAAGAAAAAACAGGCACGAGAAGTAAAAATGCCTGCGAATCTGACCAGAAAGCAGCAGAAAGAAATTAAAACTGTGATTGAAAAGGCAAAGCGGGACAACGGAGTTCCGCAGACTGCACAGGATTCCATTCCATTCCAGAGGATGTTCCCGGACGGTATCTGCCGTGTGACAGACAACTATTATACAAAAACCATTCAGTACCAGGACATCAATTATCAGCTGGCACAGCAGGAAGATAAAACAGCCATTTTTGATGAATGGTGTGGGTTCCTGAACTTTTTCGACAGCTCCATCCGTTTTGAACTGTCTTTTATGAATATGAGTACCGATGCGGAGAGTTTTGAAAAGAGTATCCGCATTCCGTTTCGAAAAGACAGTTTTAATCCTGTTCGTGCCGAGTACAGTCAGATGCTGAAAAAGCAGCTGGCACAGGGCAATAATGGACTGACAAAAACGAAATATATCACTTTCGGCATTGAAGCAGATACCATGCGGCAGGCGAAACCACGGTTGGCACATATCGAAAACGATTTGCTGAATAACTTCCGCCGCCTGGGAGTGATTGCGGAGCCGATGAACGGAAAAGATCGACTGCGACTGATGCACGATATGTTCCACATGGGCGATGATGATAAATTCTTCTTCGACTGGAAATGGCTTGTAGAGTCAGGCTTATCCGTGAAAGACTTTATTGCACCGACTGCATTTGCGTTCAAGACCAACCGCACGTTCCAGATGGGCGGCATCTACGGTTCTATGTCATATCTGTCGATTACGGCATCTGACCTGAGTGATCGGATGCTGGCAGATTTCTTGGATATGGAATCCAGTCAGATTGTGACGATGCACATTCAGTCCGTTGACCAGACGGCGGCAATCAAGACGATTAAACGCACGATCACAGAGCTTGATCGTTCTAAGATCGAGGAACAGAAAAAGGCAGTTCGTTCCGGTTATGATATGGATATAATTCCATCTGACCTTGCAACCTACGGCAAAGACGCAAAAGCATTGCTGAAAGAATTGCAGAGCCAGAATGAGCGTATGTTCCAGGTGACGCTTTTGGTGATGAACACTGGACGTACAGAGCAGGAACTGGAAACCAATGTATTCCAGGCACAGAGTATCGCCCAGAAGCATAATTGCAATCTGAGACGACTGGATTTTCAACAGGAATCCGGGCTTATGAGCAGCCTGCCGCTTGCCAATAACACCATAGAGATTCGTCGTGGACTCACAACCAGTTCTACGGCTATTTTTGTACCGTTTACCACGCAGGAGCTTTTCCAGAATGGCGAGGAAACTCTGTATTATGGACTGAACGCTCTTTCCAACAACCTCATCATGGTAGACCGAAAGAAGCTCAAAAATCCAAACGGTCTGATTTTGGGTACGCCGGGTTCTGGTAAATCATTCAGCGCCAAACGTGAAATTACCAATGCGTTTCTGGTAACAGATGATGATGTGATTATCTGCGATCCCGAAGCCGAGTACACAGCATTGGTGCAGAAATTTGAAGGACAGGTGGTACATATCAGTTCTTCCAGCACCAATTATATCAATCCGATGGACATCAATCTGAATTATTCAGAAGACGATAACCCGATTGCACTGAAAGCAGACTTTATCCTCTCCCTCTGCGAATTGATCGTTGGCAGTAAGGAAGGTTTACAGCCGATTGAGAAAACGGTCATTGACCGCTGTGTTCATCAGATTTATCAGAAGTATCTGGATGACCCGAAACCGGAAAATATGCCGATACTGGAGGATTTGTATAACGCACTGCTGAAACAGGATGAAAAGGAAGCCCATCATGTGGCGACTGCATTGGAGATTTACGTCAAAGGTTCTTTGAAGCTGTTCAATCACAGGACAAATGTGGATATTCACAACCGCCTGGTGTGCTTTGACATCAAGCAGCTGGGAAATCAGCTGAAAAAGATTGGAATGCTCATTGTGCAGGATCAGGTGTGGGGACGAGTAACCGCCAACCGTAATGCCGGAAAATCTACCAGATACTATATTGACGAGTTCCATCTGCTTCTGAAGGAAGAACAGACAGCCAGCTATTCCATTGAAATATGGAAACGCTTTAGGAAGTGGGGTGGTATCCCAACAGGTTTGACCCAGAACGTAAAAGACCTTTTGAGAAGCCCGGAAATTGCGAATATACTGGAAAATTCGGACTTCATTTATATGCTTAACCAGGCGAGTGAGGATAGAAATATTCTGGCACAGCGATTAAATATCTCTCCGCATCAGCTTTCCTATGTGACCAATTCTGGTGAAGGCGAAGGACTTTTATTCTATGGCAATGTCATTCTGCCGTTTGTAGATCGTTTCCCGAAAGATTTGGAACTGTACCGCATTATGACCACGAAGTTAAACGAGGTTGCAAAAGAAAAGGAGGCGTAATGTATGGTAAAACGACCTACTCGTCTCCGCTTTACAGAGGATGATCTGACTGATTCCAGAGTAAAGAAAGCTGTGGGAAAAGCGGAAAAAGCCGCTGACAAAGCAGATAAGGCAGTGGACAGGCTGCCTAAAAAGAAGCCGCATCGAAAGCTCCGCATGGAAACAGAAGGAAATACCAGCCGAAAGGCAAAGCTCCGGTTCGACAAAGCTCCAGTGGAAGAAATTGCAGAAAAGCCGTCCAGAGCAAAACATCTTGTGAGCAGAACTGCAACAGGGACATTCACCGGGAAAGTTCATAAAGCTGTATCTGAGCATGAGGATGAAAATGTTGGTGTTCAGGCAGTCCATGAATCAGAAAGGAGCATGGAAACCGCTGCTCACACCGTTCATCACGCAGTTTACAGTCATAAGCTGAAAGCCTATGACAAGGCGGATAAGCTGGTGCGAAAATCAGACAAGGAAAATATCAATGTTCTGTTTGAAAAGTTCAAAAAAGATAACCCAGAAGTGAAATCCAATCTGTTGTCACGCTGGAAACAGAAACAGGCAATTAAGAAACAATATTATGCCAGCCGTGCAGGGGCAAATAGTGCAAAAGCGACTGTTACGAAAGGTGCAGAGAAAGCCGCACAGGGTACAAAGGTTCTGTCCGAAAAAATCACTCAGATGATTGTAGCGAATAAGAAAACGCTTTTGCTCATTCTGATAGCCGGACTGCTTTTTATGGTTATATCTGGCACATTTTCATCCTGCTCTGCCATGTTTCAGGGAACGACACAGATGCTTTTGGGAACATCATTTACGGCAGAGAAAGAGGACATGATCGGTGCGAATGAAGATTACAAGGCGTTGGAAGCAGCTTTGAGAAGCCAGATTGATAACATTGAACGGACACATCCGGGATATGACGAATATCGTTATTCTCTCGATGAAATCAATCACAATCCATACGAGCTGATTGCCTACCTTACGGTCATGTTTGAGGATTTTGCCCGTGACGAAGTACAAGAGACATTGCGATGGTTGTTTAATCAGCAATATCAGCTCATTTTAGAGGAAGAAGTAGAAATCCGCACAGGAACAACCACCTCTACTGACCCGGAAACAGGTGAAGAAACCGAGGAGGAATACGAATACGAGTATTACATTCTAAATGTGAAGCTGGTTAATAAAGGGCTTGGAATGGTCATCAACAATGCAGGACTGTCTGAGGATGATATGGAGCGATACAGGGTGCTGTTACAGACAAAAGGAAATTATCCTGACTTGTTCGCAGATGACATCTATGCTTCCGGTGGTGGCGAATATACCGATTATGACATTCCGGGCGAAGCTCTGACTGATACCCGTTTTGCAAATATGATTCGGGAAGCTGAGAAATATCTGGGGTATCCGTATGTATGGGGTGGCAGTTCTCCAAGCACCAGTTTTGATTGTTCCGGTTTTGTAAGTTGGGTCATTAACAACTGCGGCAATGGATGGAGTGTTGGACGGCAGACTGCCAATGGCTTGATGAGCGTATGCAGTATCATTCCGAAAAATGAAGCAAAGCCGGGAGATTTGATTTTCTTCCAGGGAACTTATGATACCGCTGGTGCTTCCCATGTGGGTATCTATGTAGGAAATGGGATGATGATTCACTGTGGAAACCCTATTTCTTATGCTTCTATCGAAACAAGCTATTGGCAGCAACATTTTTACTGCTTCGGCAGAATCCGAAATTAAGAAGGGAGCTTTATATGGGAACAAAATTAGAAAAAATCGGTGCAGACCTTGCGAAAGCCCGCACGAAGCGGGCTGAATGGGATGCCAAAGTGAAAGATCTGGAACGCAGATACCGTGAGGAAGAAAATTCTGAGATTCACGATATGGTTCATGCGGCAAATCTGACACCGGATCAACTGGCTGAATTGCTTCAGCTTTTTGCAGAGAATCCGGCTCCGAAGCCGGAAATCATCAATTCTATGAATGAGGAGGAAAAACAGAATGAAAATTAAACGCCTTGCAGCTTGCCTGATGGCAGCAATGATGAGTGTAGGAATGTTCTCTACCACTGCTTTTGCATTTGTGGATCAGACCGCAACTACGGAACCGGCAGCCGAAGAAACCACAGAAGTTCCTGTGGAGGAAACAAAGGAACCAGAAGAACCAATGGAGCCGCTGACACCGGATGGCAATCTTACTCTTGTAGATGATGCCGGGACGGAAGTAAAAGCCGGAAAACAGTTTGTAACACTGGTAACGAAAGCTGGTAATTATTTTTATCTTATTATCGACAGGGATGACAAAGGAGAACAGACCGTACATTTTCTGAACCAGGTGGATGAATCTGACCTTCTTTCGCTGATGGATGATGAGGAGGCTCAGAAATATGCTCTGATTGCGGAAGAAACAGAAAAAGAGGAACCAGACCCGGAAACAACTGTTGAACCGGAACAACCTGAGATTGAACAGAAGCCGGAGAAAAAAGTAAATTTCATTCCGGCACTTGGTCTTACACTGGTACTTTTTGCAGGCGGTGGATTCTTTGCTTTCACGAAGCTGAAAGCAAAGAAAAAGGCTGAACAGACGAAACCGGACCCGGATGCCGACTATGTGGATGATGATGAAGATTATGGTTATGAAGAAGAATCTGACGATGAGGACGACACAGAGTTAGATGTAGCCGAGGATGATAATGAACCAGTATAAATAGCTTTTACAGAGCAGTCATGCGTTACGGCGTGTGACTGCTTATTTCTTCGAAAGGAGCAAATGCAAATGAAATTAGTATTGGCTGAAAAGCCTTCCGTTGCTCAGAGTATTGCGAAAGTGCTTGGTGCTTCCAAACGTGAGGACGGTTATCTGGAAGGTGACGGCTATATTGTCAGCTGGTGCGTGGGACATTTGGTGGAGTTGGCACAACCAGAAAGCTATGACAGTAAATATAGCAAGTGGTCATACAATGACTTGCCAATTTTCCCGGACAGCTGGCAGTATCAGGTGTCAGCAGCAACAAAGAAACAGTTCGGGATTCTGAAAAAGCTGATGGCACGAAAAGATGTGGAAAGTCTTATATGTGCAACGGATGCCGGACGGGAAGGTGAATTGATTTTCCGTCTTGTATATCATCAGTGCCATTGTAAGAAGCCCATAGAGCGTCTTTGGATTTCTTCTATGGAGGATTCGGCTATTCAGGAAGGCTTTGCACACCTGCGACCAGGTTCTGATTACGATGCACTTTATGAAGCGGCTCTCTGTCGGGAACGTGCTGACTGGTTGGTGGGAATCAATGCCACCCGACTTTTTTCGACATTGTATGGACAAACCTTGAATGTTGGACGTGTAATGACACCGACTTTAGCTATGGCGGTTATGCGTGAAACAGCGATTGCAGCATTCCGGTCGGAACCGTTTTATTCGGTTCAGCTGGATGCAGGAAACATGAAGCTGACCAGTGAGCGTTTTAAGGACAAGGCAGAAGCTGAATCGGTTGTAAGTCGATGTACTGAAAATAAAGCAATCGTTACAAAGGCAGAGAAAAAAGAAAAATCAGAGAAGCCACCACTGCTTTACGATCTGACCAGTTTACAGAGAGAAGCAAACCGTGTGCTGGGATATACAGCACAGCAGACATTAGATTATGCCCAGGCACTTTATGAGAAAAAGCTGATTACATATCCAAGAACGGACAGCAGATTCTTAACAGAAGATATGGAATCAATGCTCCCTGATATGATAGAAAAGCTGTTTTTCATGTTTCCGGTGGAGGGCATTAAGAACATATCCATTCATGCAAAGCAGATTATCAATGGGAAAAAGGTTACCGACCATCATGCCATTCTGCCTACAAAAGAGGTTGGAAATCATCATTTATCGGAACTTCCCAAAGGAGAACAGGAAGTTTTGAATCTGGTTGTGACTCGCCTTTTCAGTGCTGTTGGTGATCCCTATTGCTATGCGGAGACAGTAATTGAAGCAACTTGCGGAGATACTGTTTTTTCAGCGAAAGGTAAGACAAAATTGCAAGATGGATGGAAGGTGTTTGAAAATCGGCAGGAATCGACAAAAACAGAAAAAGAACTCCCAGTTGTGTTGATAAATGATGAACTGGAAATTGATTCTGTGGAAATCAAAGAAGGAAAGACCTCTCCCCCGAAGCATTATACCGAAGATACGCTGTTGCAGAGCATGGAAAATGCCGGTGCTGATGAAATGCCAGAGGATGCCGAGCGAAAAGGACTTGGTACACCAGCGACCAGAGCTGGCATTATCGAAAAGCTGGTAAGAATCGGCTTTTTGGAGCGTAAAGGAGAGAAAAAGACAAAGCACCTGATTCCTACCCATAAAGGCATTGCATTGGTGACGGTTATGCCCGAACAGATTCAGTCTCCATCCATGACTGCGGACTGGGAAGAAAAACTGCTTCTGATCGAGCGAAAAGAATATAGTAGCGAGGAATTTATGCAGGAAATCAGAGATGTGATTTTTCATCTGGTTCGGCACTATGAGGTGATTCAGGATGCAGAAGTTTTAATGGCAAAAGAGCCGGATTCTGTCGGCAAATGCCCTATCTGCGGTAACCCTGTTATTAACCGCCCCAAAGGATATTTCTGTGCGGATAAAGAATGCCGTTTTGCCCTGTGGAAGAACAACCGTTACTTCGAGAGTATTGGGAAAAAGCTGACAGATTCTGTTGTAGAAAGCCTTTTGAGCAGCGGGAAAATCAAACTGAAAGGCTGTAAATCGGCTAAGACAGGACGCACTTTTGACGCAATGCTTCTCATGGAAGTAGATGAAAACGGGAAAATTAACTTTTCGATGGAATTTGAGAATGGAGGGAAGAAACGATGAATGAATATAATCCGCAGGGAAAGGACATTCGTTTTATTGACAGCCATTATAAAGATTTATTCCGTCTGCCGGATGGTGGTTCTATCCGGATTACCTTTTCGGATGGAGAATCTGCTGTCAGAAAATGTAGCTATATTGATGAGTACCATACGCTGATCGGAAATAATGTTTTTCATATTTGCCAGTTTGCAGAGCTGATGGAACGTAACGGTTCTACTTATAAACCTGAGCCGGAACAGGAGCAGATGGTTGATACCAATATAGGCAAAATGTCTATTGAAGATTACAGAGAAATCGTTGCAATGCAGCATGGCTTTGACAGCTATGCTGATATGAGAAAACAGGGCTTTTGTATCGGGAACGGGATGGATTTGGACATCAGTCCGAAGAAAGAGTCTGTTGTCGGGCAACTTTCGCAGAAACCAGAAAGCATTGTTGGCAAGAAAAGTAACAGGCAGAAAGAAGCTACACGATAAGGGAGGATACGCTTATGTCACAGGAAAAAATAGAACGATGGGATGCTGTGAAGGGAAATGATGCACCACAGGATAAGCTGTCAGTATTTTTGGACAGTACAACCGATGTGTATGCAATTCTTCAGCTTCGACGCACGGATGAAACTGCGATGGAACGCTTTGAATCCCTTAAAGCATTGCACCATCAGGGAAAAGAACCGGAATTTGACCATTATGAAGTAGTTTATGTTGCCCCACTCATGCCATACAAAGACCGAAATATGCTTCTGGAAGGTTTATATGAGAAGTTTAATGTAGATCACCCGGCAGATTTCAGAGGTCATAGCCTTTCTGTCAGCGACATCGTAGCGTTGAAAGCAAACGGCATGGTATCGTTTCATTATGTAGATTCTATCGGCTTCCAGGAGCTTCCAGCATTTATGAAACCGGAAAACTATCTGAAAAATGCTGAGATGGCTATGGAGGATGATTATGGGATGATTGATGGCATCATCAATAACGGAAAAGCTCCCCAGGCAGAGGAATCTGAGAAAAAATCTGTGTTGGAGAAGCTGAAAAACGCCAATGACTATGATATTCCGAAGAAAACAGCCAGAACTCCAACGGAAAGGAATCTGGAATGATAGAATTTTCTCCTGATGAAAAAATGATGATTCTGTTATATAGCCCTGGCACACGGTCGGGGCTTATTTCAGAATTAAAAACAATGCAAAGTCAGCTGATGATTTCAGAGAAACGGCTTTTAAGATTATCTGAGGATGTTCTGCAGAAGCTGAATGAAATGAGCGATGCAGAATTTGAGGACATAGATTTCTTTGAATAGTCAGCATTATATGAAGATTGGAGGATGTTGATGACACCTAAGACAGCGTATTATGCAGCTATGGCGGAAGATGCCGCCCGTCAGGTCACTGGTAGCTGGGAGCGATGGACTTCTTTTCTGACAACTGCCGGTCGTCTTTACAAATATCCATACCATGAACAGTTGATGATTCATGCACAGCGACCTGATGCTACGGCTTGTGCGGAATATGACCTTTGGAATGACAAGATGAATCGCTATGTAAAACGTGGTTCTAAAGGCATCGCACTGTTAGATTACAGCAGAGACAAGCCAAGACTCAAGTATGTTTTTGATGTTTCGGACACCGGAACCAGAAGAAACTCCCGTCCGGTTTATCTGTGGAAAATGCAGGATGAATATGTACCATCTGTGCAGGAAGCTCTGGAAAAAGCATTCGGTATTCCGGCACTTGGAAACACACTGGATTCGCAGATTGATGGGATTGCCCACCAGCTCGCCAATGATTACTGGGAGGAACACGGTAAGCAGTTCCTCGACATCATTGCGGAAAGTTATTTGGAAGGATATGATGAATTTAACACAGGAGCATCGTTTAGAAATGCAGCAACAGTGAGTATCGCATATATGATTTATTCCCGCTGTGTGGCGAATCCTGATGAATACTTTGAACATGAGGATTTCCTGGACATCTTCGATTTCAACACCAGACAAACCGCAAATGCTCTGGGAACGGCGGTTAGTCAGATGTCAGCTCAGGTATTCCGTGAAATTGAAGTAACCATCCGCAATTATGAGCGAACCAAGCAGGCAGAAAGGAGCCAGAATTATGATGAACGAAATGACATACAGACAGATCGGAGATTATCAGATTCCGAACATCGAACTGATGAATCCAGAGACGAAACCGCTGGGCAAGTACGGCAGGATGCGCCGAACATTCCTTCAGGAGAACAATCCGATGCTTTACAACGACCTGATTCTCAGCGAGAAGCTGTTCTCTCACCTTCAAGAGATCGACGAGACAGCGAAACGCAGAGTGAGCCAGTTGATGAGCCTGTATCTTCAGAGCGATCCGGCACCGGACAAAGAGAAGAATCAGATGGCGTGGGTGCAGCACATGAACACACTGAAAGCACAGGCAGAGGAAATGGTGATGACGGAGCTTATCAACAGCTGAGCTTAAACTTATTCCTTTCCGAAGAAGAACAAATTCATAAAATTGATGAAGCAGAGAGCAAAAAAACGCTCCCTGCTTTTTCTTTGCCGCAAAACGAGGTTGACCATGTATTGTTGCTTGGAAGCAATACTGATCATGCCCGTAAAATTGTGGCACTGGAATACATGAAAGGCAAATCTACTGAGGAATTGGTGGAAAAACTGAAAACTGTTTATCATGGTGGTTTTGGGCTGAAAGAAGAAAATCATAATATTTCAGCATGGTACGCAGAGGATGGGATTCATCTTGCAATTGGTAACAGTTCGCAATATGCACCATCTGCACAGGAAATATCATGGAAAGATACAGCCAGCCGAATCGGAGAGCTTCTGGAAACTGGTCAGTATGCCACCAATGTGGAGCTTGCGGAAGCACTTGGTTTTGAACGTAAACAGGTTGCACAATCATTATGGTATCTGTACCACGATTTGTCAGAGGAAGCCAGGGACACAGGCTTCTTTTCCTTGCTTCAGGATATAAGAGGAACTGGTTTCCCGAATGAAACAGCTGCACTCGCTGAGCAGCTTGCAGACCCGGAATTTCTTGAAAAACTGAAAGCCGAGTATCACGGTTTTGCACTTGCCTATTCTCTGGATGATTCACTTCTTCGCTTCCATTACCACAAAGTCAATGCACTGGAGAAAAGGCTGAATGAGTTGGATACACCACTTCGGGAATATCAAAGTGAACTGACGTCTATGCCTATTATTCGACAGTTCATCACAGACGATGAACTGAACCGTGCAATAGCAGGTGGTAGTGGATTCTCAGGTGGAAAGCTACGGATTTATGATTTTTTTGAGAATAACCGTGATAAAAAAGCTCGGGCAGATTTCTTGAAAAATGAGTATGGACAAGGAGGACATTCCCATGCACTTTCCGGTACAACTGGAAGTTCAGAAGATCATAGTGCAAAGGGACTTGAGTATAAGAAAGCAGGTTGTGATAGTGTTTTGTTTAACTGGACACAGGTTGCGGACAGAATTGCTTCTCTTATCCGGCAGGAACGGTATCTGACACCGATGGAACAGGCAAGAAAGCTCATTGACGATTTTTGCATGAGTGAATATGAATCTCATGCGGACTTTGAAGATCTGCGAAAAGTAGGTGTTGCTTATACCACAATTACCGATGACGAAATTCCAATTCAGGCAAATGTGAACCTGGTTGATTTCACCGTCGAGAGGTATCTGGATGATTGGCTTCTGGAACGCCGCCAATATGATTCGCTGGAGAATTTGATTGAAAAAGAATTGGAAAGTCTGGATTTCAGTGAGCTGACGGATTATGAAGAAAATGATTTAGAGACTTATCAGCACTATCAGCAATACAGAGATGTACCAGATTCAGAACTGCCGCCGAACATCGAGCAGAAAGAAACAGAAGAAACTCTGATTGACGAACCGGAGTATCGAGTGGGCGATACGCTCTATCTGGATGGGAAAGCATTTATCATTGAGAATGTTGGTCTGTTCGATGTGCAACTGCGTGACCCGGATGCAGATTACCCTATCTTCCGTTCTGAAAGTAAGGAAAATCTGAAACGGATGATGGAACATGGAGATAATATCCATCTGCACAATCTGGTTCTGGAAATGAATCCGACAGAGGAAAATGAGCCAGAACAGATTCCAGCACTGAATTATCACATTACAGATGACGCACTTGGCGAAGGTGGAGCGAAACAGAAATTTGCCCGGAACATTGCGGCAATTCAGATGTTACAGACGTTGGAAGCTGAAAATCGTAATGCAACTCTGGAAGAACAGGGAATTTTGTCGAACTATGTCGGCTGGGGTGGTCTGGCAGACGCTTTTGACCCGAACAAAGACCAGTGGGCGCAGGAATACGCTACACTGAAAGGCTTGCTTACAGATAGTGAGTATGCTGCGGCAAGGGCTTCCACATTGAACGCACACTATACAAGTCCTACGGTTATCCGGGCAATGTATGATGCGGTACAGCAGATAGGATTTGAAACCGGGAACATCCTGGAGCCTGCTATGGGTGTCGGAAATTTCTTTGGTATGTTGCCACCGGAAATGCAAAACAGCCGTCTTTATGGCGTGGAGCTGGATTCTATTACCGGACGAATTGCTCAGAAGCTGTATCCAAATGCTGACATCAAGGTGGCTGGATTTGAAACTACTGACCGCAGAGATTTCTTTGACCTGGCGGTTGGAAATGTCCCATTCGGAAATTATAAAGTATCTGATAAGCCATACGATAAGCTGGGATTTTCTATTCATAATTACTTTTTTGCGAAAACACTCGATCAGGTGCGCCCCGGCGGTGTTGTAGCATTTGTGACCAGCCGTTTTACAATGGATTCCAAGAACCCGGATGCCAGGCGGTACATTGCACAGCGGGCAGAACTTTTAGGGGCTATCCGTCTGCCGAATGATGCTTTCCGTAAAAATGCTGGAACGGATGTGGTATCGGATATTATCTTCTTGCAAAAACGTGACCATCCGATTGATATTGAGCCGGATTGGGTACACCTGAGCATGACCTCGGATGGACTTCCAATGAACAGCTATTTTGTTGAACATCCAGAAATGGTGCTGGGTGAGATTACCGCAGAAAGTACGCAGTATGGCAAGGATGATTTGACAGTTGTACCTCGTGAAGGTGCTGTGCTGGCAGAACAGCTTTCAGAAGCTGTTAAGCAAATTCAGGGAACCTATCAGGCGGTGGAATTACCGGAAATTGACCGCCTTGGGATTCAGCAGGAAACAATCCCGGCTACTCCCGATGTAAAGAATTTCTCATTTGCGGTGATAGATGGCGAAGTTTATTTTCGTGAAAACTCTATTATGCGTCATCTGGAACTGAATGAAAAGGCAAAAGAACGTGTAACAGGCATGGTGGAGCTGCGGCAGATTGTTAATGACTTGATTGCATATCAGTTGGACGATTACCCGGATGAAATGATTACAGCAAAGCAGGCAGAACTGAATGCAGCGTATGACTCATTTACAGAGAAAAATGGACTTATCAATAACCGTGCCAACGGTCAGGCTTTTTCGGATGATTCCGCTTATTATCTTCTCTGCTCTCTGGAAAATCTGGATGAGGACGGAAATCTGAAAAGCAAAGCAGATATGTTCACCAAAAGAACAATCAAGCCGGAACGCCATGTGACAAGCGTAGATACACCATCAGAAGCGTTGGCAATTTCCATTGGTGAACGAGGAAATGTAGATCTGTCATTTATGGCGAATTTGCTGGGAAGTCCAGGCAGTTATGAAAATATCATTACAGAACTGAAAGGTGTGATTTTCAAAGACCCGATGGCGTCAGAGGAAGAAACTGTTGGATGGCTGACTGCGGACGATTATCTTTCCGGTGATGTTCGTACAAAACTTCGTGTAGCACAGATTGCAGCTGACCGTGATCCGGCATTTGCTGTGAATGTACAGGCACTGTTGCAGGCACAGCCGAAAGACCTGGATGCTTCGGAAATTGATGTGCGTTTGGGTGCAACATGGGTAGACCCAGATTATATTCAGCAGTTTATGCAGGAAACTTTTGAAACACCTTATTACCTGCGTCGTAATATTGAAGTGAAGTTTTCAGAACTGACTGCGGAATGGCGTATTACTGGAAAAAGTTCTCCAAACCAGAATGATGTAGCAGCTTATGTAACATACGGTACATCCCGTGCCAATGCGTATCGGATACTGGAAGAAACATTGAATCTGAAAGACATTCGTATTTATGATACGATTGAAGATGCTGATGGAAAGCAAAAACGTGTGTTAAATAAAAAAGAAACAACTCTGGCACAGCAGAAACAACAGGCAATCAAAGACGCTTTTGCTGATTGGGTATGGAAAGACCCTCAACGCCGAGAGCATCTGGTGCAAAAATATAACGAGCTTTTCAATAGTACCCGTCCTCGTGAGTATGATGGTTCCCATATTCGTTTTAGTGGTATGAATCCAGATATTTCTTTGCGAGAACATCAGAGAAACGCAATCGCCCATGTGTTGTATGGTGGGAATACTCTGCTGGCACACGAAGTCGGTGCGGGAAAGACCTTTGAAATGGCGGCTTCTGCAATGGAGAGCAAACGCCTTGGACTGAGCCAGAAAGCATTATTTGTTGTTCCAAACCATTTGACCTTACAGTGGGCGAACGAGTTTTTACATCTCTATCCAAGTGCAAAATTGCTGGTGGCAAGTAAAAAGGATTTTGAAACTGTCAACCGTAAAAAGTTCTGCGCCCGTATCGCAACAGGCGATTATGATGCTGTGATTATCGGACATTCACAGTTCGAGAAAATTCCGATTTCGCCAGAGCGTCAGGAACGAATGTTGCAGGAACAGATTGATGAAATTGAGGATGCACTGGCAGACTTGAAAGCACAGAATGGCGAGAATTTTACTATTAAGCAGATGGAGAAAACCCGTAAATCATTGCAAACCAGAATGGATAAACTTCTGGCAATAGACAGAAAGGATGATGTGATTACTTTTGAACAGCTTGGTGTGGATCGGCTTTTTGTAGACGAGAGCCATGCGTTCAAAAATCTTTTTTTATACACAAAAATGCGGAATGTAGCAGGACTGTCCACTTCGGAAGCACAGAAATCTTCAGATATGTTTATGAAGTGTCAGTACATGGATGAATTGACCGGAGGGCGTGGCGTTATCTTTGCGACTGGTACACCAGTAAGCAATTCCATGACCGAGCTTTATACGGTTATGCGTTACCTTCAATATGGTACGCTACAAAAGAAAGGATTAACTCATTTCGACTGCTGGGCTTCCACTTTTGGAGAAACAACTACGGCAATCGAGCTTGCACCGGAAGGGACTGGTTATCGTGCCAGAACCAGATTTGCAAAGTTCTTTAATTTGCCGGAGTTGATGAATATGTTCAAGGAAATTGCTGACATTAAAACATCCGATCAGCTGAATCTTCCAGTACCGGAAGCAAAATTTGAAACAGTTGTGGTACAGCCTTCGGAATATCAGCAGGAAATGGTGTCAGAGCTGTCAGAACGTGCCGCTGCGGTTCATTCCGGTGTGGTTGACCCGACTGAGGACAATATGCTCAAGATTACGTCGGATGGACGAAAACTTGGACTGGATCAGCGATTGATGAATCCGCTTCTGCCGGATGATCCGGATAGCAAATTGAATGCCTGCGTTGGAAATGTATTCCGTATCTGGGATGAAGGACAGGCAGACAAACTGACACAGCTTGTATTTTGCGACCTTTCTACTCCGAAAAATGACGGTAGTTTCAATGTATATGACGATATTAAAACAAAGCTCATTGAGCGTGGTGTACCGTCAGAGCAGATCGCTTTCATTCACGATGCTGACAGCGAAGCAAAAAAGAAAGAACTCTTTGCAAAAGTTCGTACTGGGCAGGTGCGAGTATTGCTGGGTTCGACACAAAAGATGGGTGCCGGAACCAATGTCCAGGATTTACTTGTGGCAGTGCATCATTTGGACGTAGGTTGGCGACCTTCGGATATGACACAGCGAAATGGTCGTATCATCCGACAAGGCAACCGTAACAAAGAAGTTCAGGTTTACCAGTATGTTACAGAAGGAACTTTCGATGCGTACCTCTACCAGACATTGGAGAATAAGCAGAAATTCATTTCGCAGATTATGACCAGTAAATCGCCGGTACGTTCCTGCGATGATGTGGATGAACAGGCACTGTCTTATGCTGAAATCAAAGCATTGTGTGCTGGGAATCCGTTAATCAAAGAAAAGATGGATTTAGATATTGAAGTAGCAAGGTTGAAAGTGCTGAAAGCTGATCATCAGAGTCAGCAGTACCGCATGGAGGATAAGCTGCTGAAATATTTCCCAGCAGAGATTGAACGGCAGACTGGATTGATTCATAGCTGTGAAGCGGATATGCAGACAGTGATAACACATCCTCAGATCGAGGAAGGCTTCTGCGGTATGGAGATTTTAGGCAGACAGTATGAAGAAAAACTGGATGCCGGAGAAATGATTCTTGCCGCTTGCAAAGAGACGAAAAATAGCGAGCCGGTGACACTTGGCAGTTACCGTGGATTCCAGATGGAGCTTTCTTATAATGCTTTTGGTTCGCAGTTTGAAATTACACTCAGAGGTGCAGGAAGCCATCGTGTCGAGCTTGGAACAGATGCCAGAGGAAATATCATTCGACTGGATAACGCACTCGCTAACATTCCTGAGAAGCTGGAACGGGCAAAGGCACAACTTGAAAATTTGAACACGCAGCAGGAAGCAACCAGACATGAGATTGGCAAGCCATTTCCACAGGAAAAAGAGCTGACGGAAAAAAGTCTACGACTGGCGGAACTGGATGCAGCTTTGAACATGGAGGACAGCACAGAATCCCATGAAGAAAGAATGTCAGACCGTTCTTCGGTATTGGCAGATTTGAAATCAAAGTCAGAGCATATCACACCATTCAGAAGCTATGACCGACGGGAGGAGGTGCTGTAATGCAGACAAGGACAAAGCGGATTCACTTTTTGGTATCTCCGGCAGAAGAAGCACAGATTCATCAGAAAATGAATGAACTTGGAATCCGAAACCGAAATGCCTATTTGCGAAAAATGGCTTTGGATGGTTATTGTATTAAGCTGGATTTACAGGATGTCAAAGAACTGGTATCGCTCCTGCGAAGATGCAGTAACAATCTGAATCAGTACGCAAAACGTGCAAATGAAACAGGGAACATTTATGCTGCGGATGTGAATGATTTGCAGGAACGCTTGGATGAAATCTGGACAGAAATGAAGGAGGTGTTGGTGCATCTGTCCAGCATCCAGTAACTTATTATCAATGGCTGCGACAGAGTGTTCTGCCGTGGCCTATCTTTTTTTACATCATTGTATTTCTATGTTTTTTTCAGTAGAATGTAGGCAAGAAGAAAGGAGTGCCGACTATGATGTGGATATTGAAGATTGTTTCATTTCCGTTATTATTGACTATTATGTTTTTACATCTGCTGGTTAAGCTGGCAACCAATCTTTCCTCATTTGTGATTGGATTTTTTATGTTATTTTTCATTGGCTGCGGTATCTATAATGTAGTGCAGGCACAGTGGCTGAATGTGGCTTTGCTTGCAGGAATGATACTTGTAACATTCATACTTACTTTTCTGATTGTCTGGGTGGAAATGATGGTTGGTCATGCAGTTGATTTTATCAGAGGATTCTATTTTTAGTCGTGTATATGTTATTGAATAAGCAATTATCGAATGTTACAATAGTAGTGATAAGTTGGAATTTATAGAGAACTGAGTTAATAAGGAAAAGGGGTTGATTTATGGGAATCATCAAATTTTTAAGAAAGAAATATTGGAGAGATGCAATCATCAGTGGCGGGCAACCTTTGTCATTCAGCTGTGATGGTTTGATGGCAATTCCAGACAAAGCGTATGCACTATTTACAGAAAAAGAATTAGAGGAAATTTACGAGGAAAAGCGTAAAATTCGTGAACGGATAAAACAGAAAATTGCAGAGTTAGATTAAACTTGTGAATCTGAAAAAGACAATAGAATAAAGTAAATGAGAGCTGTTGCCGGTTATGGTAGCAGCTTTTTTCATTCAAGGAAGGATTGCTTATGGCGGCGACAAGATTGATTGCACTTCATGTGAATAAAGGCAAGTCGGTGGCACAATGTCTTGCTGACCGCACAGACTATTCACAGAATGCAGAGAAAACCAATAATGGAGAATTTATCAGTTCCTATGAATGTGACCCAAAGACAGCGGATGAAGAATTTCTTCTTTCCAAGCGGCAGTATCAGCATATCACTGGCAGACAGCAGAAAAATAATGTGATTGCCTATCAGATACGGCAGTCTTTTAAGCCAGGTGAAATTACACCGGAGGAAGCAAATCAGGTTGGCTATGAAACAGCGATGCGTTGGACGAAGGGAAAACACGCTTTTATCGTTGCAACGCATATTGATCGGGCGCACATTCATAATCATATTATTTATAACTCGACGACTTTGGACTGCACACGCAAATTCAAAGATTTTTTCTTATCGGGTCTGGCGGTTCAGAAGCTCAGTGACAGAATATGTGCGGAGTATGGGCTGTCTATCATTATACCGAAGCCATATCGGGAACGAAAGAAAAGAACTGTATTTCCGAAAAAGCAAAGTGAACGAGATATGCTCTGTGCGGCGATTGACCAGATACTTTCTACAAAACCTAAGAGCTTTGACGAGTTTCTTCAGCAACTGATCCAGATGGAATATGAAGTGAAGAATGGAAAGAATCTGGCTTTCCGCAAAAAAGGGAAAGCACGCTTTATCAGGCTTCGCTCTCTGGGTGATGAATACAGTGAAGATGCGATTTGTGCTGTTATCTCCGGTAAGACTTTACACAAAACCAAGAACACCAGTAAGCAGATTCATACGCAGAGAGATTTCCATCTTCTCATTGATATTCAGACAAAAATGGCAGAAGGAAAATCTGTTGGTTATGAGCGTTGGGCAAAAAAATATAATCGTAAAGAAGCTGCCCGGACGGTCTGCCTGTTGAAAGAAAAAGGTGTAGACAGCTATGAAGAATTGACAGCTCTTACAGAAAAACTGTCTGCCCGCTTTAATGAGTTATCTGGCAATATCAAGTCAGCAGAAAAACGTATGATTGAGATCGGCGCACTGAAAAAGCATATCAACAATTATGCGAAAACCAGAGCAGTTTATGAAGATTATCGCCGTGCCGGATACAGTAAAAAATTCTTTGAAGTACATCGGGAGGAAATTCTTTTGCACAAAGCAGCAAAAGTAGCTTTCGACCAGCTGGGCGGAAAAAAGATTCCATCACGCAAATCGCTGGATGAAGAATTTCATCAACTTCTCATGGAAAAGAAACAGGCTTATACAGAGTATCGCCAGGTTAAAAAAGAAATGCAGGAATATCTGATTGCAAAACAGACTGTTGAACATATTCTTGGTATTGACCGGAAAAAGGAAGAAGAAAAACGACAGAGGGAACAGGAACAGCAAGAACAAAAATACAATCGTTGACCCATAAAAAAGCCACGGTCTGCACTCTGAAAATGAGTGTGGATCGTGGTTCTTTTTTAATTTCCATCAGTGCTTATGGATTAAATTTGAAGCGGACTTTCTTTCCGTGCTGTAATCGGAATGAATTGAAATCCTGCTTTGCTTTTTCAATTTCTTGGGTCTTATCAGAAGTCTTTTCTTTATCATATAGATCAAACAGGACTTCAACTACAAAGAGTCCATCTTCATCACTGATCCAGAAATCATTTGCATAATGTATCATGACTTCTAAATAATTCTTAGCATCGCAATAGAGACCAGCTATGAAAAAACGGTCTCCACTGATGGTGATTTTACCAGTAAGTTTTTCATCATCCACATCAAGGATAATGTGCAATCCCTGGGTCATTGCTTCTTCCTCTAACCATGGATAAATCAAATCTATCCAGATACGCCACAGTTCCTCATTGCGGATTCTGGTGTATTGAGATTCTACAATTTCCTGATGTTTGATACGCAAGTGCAATTCTTCCAAGTCAGCAGAATCGTCTGTCTCAAACATTTCACTTTTATCATTTTTGAACGCTTCAAGTTCTTTTAATTCCTGTCGGTATTCTTCAATATGGTCTCTCTCTTTCCTCATAACTGTTCCCCTTTCGGTGTTACTTCTCGACAAAAAGTTACACTATATAAATTTTATCACATGGTCAAAAATGTATCTACTACAAAAATAAGGAAACGACCAAACTGGTCGAGCAGCCATCATCGCAGATGATGATCAAAGGGGATTGGGGACGCTTCCCCAACAAGCAATTTGCGAAGATTCGACCAGAGGGAAAATCGAGAAAATGAGTCTACGGGACCCCGTAGACACTGCTTGCCAGTTTGTGAGAACTAAAAAAGGGCTTTTGGGGGTTGCTTTTTTGGGTAATTGTACATACTACTGCAAATTATCTTTATGATTCTAAAGATTTTCATCGTATTTATGGAAATAATATTGCTGAATGCTTTTGGTTTTGCTAAAATAAAGCAGGGTATTATCTCAGAAATAAAAGATAGCAGAGGTGAGTGTATGGCAATGTCTTATAAAAAGCTGTGGAAATTGTTGATCGATAAGAATTTAAATAAGTCTGATTTACGGGAACGCACTGGACTTAGTACTACAACGATTGCAAAACTTGGCAGAGATGAGTATGTCAGTATGGAGGTTGTTTCTAAAATCTGTGCGACGCTTCACTGCGATGTTGGAGATATGATGGAGTACGTTCCAGATAAAAGTCATAATAAATTTGCAGTGGATGCCCAATGATAAAGTTTGAATTTGTTTTTAGTATAATGGGCAAGACTTAATCATGGAGGTGGTCACATGACAATAGAAGAAATCCTTGCCGGGGAGTCCAAGAATGTAGAGTTTAAGGTGCAACGCCCGGATAAGAGTATTAAATATATGAAAACAGTTGTTGCTTTTGCCAATGGAAAAGGCGGGCAGATTATATTTGGCATTGATGATAAAACCAGAGAAGTAGTTGGTATTCCGGAAGATAAAGTTTTTCAGGAAATTGATGCGATTACCAATGCTATTTCTGATAGCTGTGAACCGACGATTATTCCAGATGTTTATTTGCAAAACATAAATGGTAAGCCTGTAATTGTTGCAGAAATCCGAGCTGGGCGTCAGAAACCATATTATATTAAAGCAGATGGTCTGGAAAATGGCGTATATATCCGGGTTTCTGGAACAACACGTCCGGCTGACCGTGATATGTCAAGAGAGCTGTATTATGAATGCGATGCTCGTTCTTTTGATTCGGTAATCCGCAGAGATATTGAAGTGACTGATGAAGATATTAAGAATCTTTGTGAAGAAATGAAAGAAGTTGCTATCGCCAATAGTAAGTCAAATCTTCAGCGGTCAGCCGTAAAAGATGTAACGAAGAATGTTTTGCTCAGTTGGGGAATTTTGAAAAGAGACGAAAATGAAAAAATCTATCCAACGAATGCGTATGTTTATTTAACTGGACAAGGTGGACTACGTTCCATGATTCAATGTGCTGTGTTTAAGGGGACGACCCGTTCTGTATTTCTTGATCGACGCAATTATGAAGGACCGCTATGGGAACAGGTAGATGAAGCAGTGCAGTTCGTCCTTAGAAATATTCGGATGGGATGTCGGCTGGAAGGCGTATATCGTCAGGATATTTATGAACTGCCTCCGGATAGTATCCGAGAGCTGATTGTCAATGCGGTTATGAATTGCAGTTACATTCAGGTTTCTAATATTCAGGTGGCACTTTATGATGATCGTCTGGAGATTACTTCTCCAGGCGGATTGCTCCCTGGAGTAACGATTGATTTGATGAAAGAAGGATTTTCAAAAATCCGAAATCGTGCACTCGCCAATGCTTTTGCCTATATGAATCTTGTGGAAGCCTGGGGAAGCGGTATTCCAAAACTTATGCAAGCTATGCAGGAATATGGATTGCGTGAACCGGAATTTATTGATATGGAAGTGGCTTTCAGAATCAATCTTTATCGAGGTCAGAATGAGGTCATTGAGGTCAAAAATCGGGATTGTGACCTCGATGACCTCAATAAAGACCATAATGACCTCAAAGATGACCTTGAAACTCGATTGTCGGAATTGATTCGTAAAAATCCGGAACTGACTCATAAAGCATTAGGAGAAGCACTTGCGGTTTCTGCGGCAACGATTAAGCGTATTCTTACAAAAATGCAGCATGAAGGTAAAGTTGTCCGGGAGGGTTCTAATCGAAAAGGCAAATGGATACTGACAGATAAAATGAAATAGGATTGATGGGATGAATGACACGACAAGAAGTATTTAACTGGTGCAGGCAGCAATACGGTACAGAACCGGAATATCCGTGGAATGACTGGAATGCTGTTCTGCGTCACACAGACAATCAAAAGTGGTATGGCTTGATAATGGAAGTCAGCAGAGATAAATTAGGGCTTTCCGGTGACGGTGAAGTTGATATTCTGAATGTGAAAAGTGATCCGATGTTGATAGGTTCTTATCGTACTCAGGAGGGATTCTTTGCTGCATATCACATGAATAAAGAAAACTGGATTAGTATTCTTCTGGATAAGCCGGAGCTGGACGATGCCATTAAAAAATTGTTGGCTTTGAGCTTTGAACTGACCACACCAAAGAAAAAGAGGACACAATAACATAAAGAAAAGAGAAGCCTGCATAGCCGGTAGAATGTATCGGATATGTGGGCTTTTTTGTGCTTATGAACTAATTACTGACCATAAAGGCAAAATTTCTTCAATGGAATTTTATTGCATAGGCGATAGAGACCATGTAGCAAATCGACAATAATACTCAGAGCCAATAAAATAAAAAAATACGGAAAATGGGTAGGAGGTGATCGAAGCGATGGGCGCAAATGAAGTGGACTATGTAAAGATTGGGCAACGGATCAAAGAAATCCGAAATAAAAAGGGCTTGCAACAGGCTGAGCTTGCATATCGTGCAGGACTGACGACATCACATACAAGTCATATTGAGACTGCCCAGACAAAGTTATCTTTGCCAGCTATCGTTAAGATTGCAAATGCTCTCTCAGTTTCTGTGGATGAATTACTGTGTGACAGTCTGGAGGAAGTAAAACCGGTATATGACCAAAGAATTGCAAATGAATTGGCTGATTGTGATGCAGCTGAATTACAGGCTTTTCTTGAAATTATTCAGACGACAAAAACAGTGATTCGGAAAACCCGTAAAGTTACAAACGATTTGTAACCAATGTACTTTGTTACTTTGGAGCAAGACACTTCTGCCAGTTGGATTTATTTCACTGGTTCCTGTGGATGCCCTTGAGTATCGGTAAAATCCGAATACTAATATAGCATTTCCAAATATGAAAGCTGTCTTGACTGCCGGTATCGAATAAGATATGACAGCCAACTCACAACTTGCAAACCAGAACCGTAAAGCTGTCAGGTAATTATAGCCAGTGTAGCTTTGCGGTCTTTTTTTATATTTTTTTATGAGGAGGTATGTATATGCCGGAAAGTCTAAAGCAGAGCTTTAAGGAATCCAGTGAAGCGGATGTTGGAAATGATATGGAGTACGTTCGATATGCAGTCGAGATCGAGCGTACTATCCACAGATTGCACGAAGAAATTGCAGGATGCTGTGACCCGAAAAAGGTTGCTATGGCTGTGATGGGAACGATTACTCGATTTTATGATGCTGACTGGTGCGGAATTATCCATGTTGATCTGGATGTGGGTGTTTGGACTCCGCTGTGGTGGTATGATGCAAAAAATGGTCCGATGGCACCGAATACCTGCCAGGAATTTGAGCTGTCGGATAATTGTGGGCGTTGGCTGGAGTGCCTGAAAACTCGTGATTCGGTTAAAATACCGGATGTGGAAGAAATAAAAGAAAGCAATCCGGAAGAATATAAAATGTATCAGCGGTTAGGGGTACAATCTGTTTTGGCAGTTCCATTTTGGAAAAATCCAATGGGATTTCTTACGATGAGAAATCCAAAACGCTATCAGAACCACCGGAGTTTACTGCGCCTGTTGAATCACGCAGTTATATCAGCAGTTACGGAGTATTTTCTGATGGAAACAAATAAACTTGCCATTATGTCTCCGAGAATTGAAAAAGATACAGATGTCTACATCAGTATGTTCGGAGAATTGAAAATCACAACGTCAAGAGGAGTTTTGACAGAGCAGGAATTAAAGTCTCCAAAAATTGTAAGAATGCTGGTGTACTTATTACTGTCACAAAAAGCGGCTTCTGCGCCAAGAGAAATCGTAGATGCAATCTGGCCGCATGAAGAATCAGATATTCCAGGAAAAAACCTGAAAGGACTGGTATATCGTTTACAGCAGTCGTTTTCATTGATTTCTGATTTTCGCTTAATAGAATCGACATCCCATGGTTATCAGATCAATCCCAAATTGAATGTTTTTACGGATATTCAGCTTTTTGAGCGCAAATGGAGGATGGCTTTGAATGCTCCATCAATAGAGACAAAGGCGGAATTGCTGAAAAAGGCTGTTGACCTTTATAATGGAGATTTACTTCGTTCTGCCAGTTCAGAGCATTGGATTATAGGACAGTCTGTACATTATCAGCATCGCTATATTGGTGCAGTGACAGAGCTTTTGAAAACGCTGCATCAGGATCAGGATTATCATTGCGTCCATCGGTATGCGGCAAAGGCACTGGCGATTGTTCCGCATAGTGCAGATATTTATTATTGGCTGATTCATGCGATACATAAGCAGGGACACACTGAGATTGCCAGAAGTGAGTTGCGGACAGCTAAGCATAGACTACTTGATGAGGATTATGCGATGCTGGAAAACAGACTGGCTGTGGAAGCGAATATGACGTAAGAAATGCCGGAGGTACAATTATCCCTCCGGCATTTTCGTCCCTTACAAACTGGAATGTTATAGCAGACTTCCTTTTAGCCCTTTTTTGAAAATCAACACAATTTTATCTGCGCCCCAAATGCTCATGTGCCATAAAGTAACACAAGAATTTGATAGGCAGCCCACTATTCCGTAATTATAATTTAGCAAATGTGTAAGGTTAGCTTGACATCAGAAGATTGAGTGGTATAATATAGGTGTAAGGTCAGCTTGACGCAATGCTGGAGGTGGTATGAATTTGAAAAATCGAGTGCGACAACTCCGTGAGGAACGAGGGCTAACGCAAAAGCAACTGGGTGAAAATGTCAATGTTTCCCGGCAAGCAATCAATGCAGTAGAAACAGGAAAATTTGACCCATCACTTTGGTTAGCTTATGACATTGCCCAATTATTTGACAGGAGTATTGAAGAAGTATTTGATTTTAAGGAGAGTGAGAGGAAATGAGAGGGTTGAAAAAACCTATGGCAAATGCGATATATGTTGCTTTAATCACAGCTATTTATGCTGCTATTTTTATCGCTTCATCTGAATTTGTAACAGGCTACGACAACTTGCTTTCTAATAGTTGGTGGGCTGCATTCATCAAGTTACAAAATATGAAATTTGTGGGAATTGGTATGATTGGCGTTACCATTATTATTGACACCTTATCAGCACTGAGGAGAAAACAATATGACGAATATCAAATCGTTTTGTTGGAGAAAGTTTTCCTGTTTAACGGACTTTTTACGGCGATATTGTTCCCTCTTTCGTTGATTGTACTTATATTTGCACCGGTGTATTTTGTCGAAACAATTTTTGCACTAATTTTCTTTCAATGGGTAGTAATGATGATTACAGAACTATGGTATCTAATCACAAATTACAAAATTTAATCAAGAGCAGAAAGGAGTTTTGATTATGTTGTTTATTTGGATTATGTGGGCGATTGTAACACTCGCTATCATTGCAACAGTTATCTTGTTGACAGGCAAAGGAAGTATGTTGGTTTCTGGATTTAATACGAAAAGTTCCGAAGAACGGGCAAAATATGACAAGAAAAAAGTAAGCCGACGAGCCGGTTTATTCATGGTTTTTGTTGATATTGGACTACTGGCTTTGACTTCGTATATCCACTTTAGAGCCATCCCAGCGATACAGAATAATACTATTTCAGATTATGGTACAGAAATAACTATTGTTGCGCTGTGTATCTGTGCGTATGTCATTGTCATCGGCATTTTAGCAGCAACACAAGGGTTCAAAGGTACAAAAAAGGATTGAAATAGCAAAGCCAGCCGAGCCAGTCAACGGTAAAATGAACGTCGCTTTGCGCCGCCGTTGACAGTCCCGCCCGTCTTTGCTGTTCGGTAATCAAGAGGGCGACTGCCGCACGCTGCCGTTATTCAGAATGGGGGATTTTCTATGTCTGAACATGAAAAGTATCACGAGCATATCCAGCGTACACACGATACCTTTTGCAAGACCGTTAGAAATCGAGAAGAGAGAATAGAAAATATAATCCTCATGTGCTATAATTAGCATATCAACGAGGCATTGAGAGGAGATGATATGTATGAAAAAGTCGTTTTGGTTTAGTGCGTCACTTTTAGTTCTTATTTGGACTATTTATTATTATGCAAAACGTACAACAGGAGGATTAACAAATACTCTTGATAATGTGGTTTGCGGAATAGTGGGTTTAGTTTGTATACTTATTATTATCTTTAATATTGCACGATACATTAAGAATAAAAAAAAATGAACATTAAAGAAGCTGCCACTCCACGATTTTATAACCATGAAAATGACAGCTTCTTAGTTTTCATATTATGGCATTACATAATAATCCTCTGCATGCCAAGTTGCGTCTCCACCATAAGGTTTCATAGGAACATAAGAACTTGTCCAAGAAGAATATACACGGGCATTTCCACTTCCGATGTTTGTAAGGTACTCTATTAAAATGCCATTTTTTCCACTATTGCTGGCAGTAATAACTTGCTGATAGTTCATCCAGTCCAAAGTAAAAATAACACCTTCGGCGATTGCTGCGATTGCACTGATACTAATATGATGTGGTATAAAAAAAGTTGACATCCCATTCTCAAGGATTTGAGATATAATCAAGAGAATAAGGAGTGAACAAAAATGGCAGAAAACAGACAATATGACCACGAATACAAAGTACAAGCAGTGAAACTCGCAAAAGAAATCGGACAGGCTAAGGCCGCCAAAGAACTGGGAGTCCCCAAGAACACTATGTATGGATGGATACGAGCCAACCGGCTTGGTAATCTTGATCTTGGAGTTGGCTCACAGACTCCGCAAAGCGCCATGACGCTTAACGAGGAACTCATCCAGCTTCGCCAGCAGGTAAAAGAACTGGAAAAAGAGAATCGCCGTTTAAAAAAGGAAAATGACTTTCTGGAGGAAGCCAGCGCTTTTTTCGCCGCGAGCCGTCTGAAGTCAGCAAAAACGAAAGAATGAAATTTATCGCATTAAAAACGAAAGACGGCGAATTAAAAGGTGATACCACTTTTTTCTGCCGAATCCTTCATGTCAGCAGGCAGGGATTTTACCAGTATCTTGCAAATAAAGACCGACCATGGAAATATCAGCCCCTGGCGGATGCCATGCTGGAAATACTCTCGGAAGATGAATGCAATGACACCTATGGTCGGACTCGCATGTATCAGGCATTATCCCTGAAACAGCCGGAAAATGTGGATATTCCAAGTGAACGCACCGTTTATCGCGTCATGGAGAAAATCGGGATCAGCCATCATCCCAGTCGTAAATCGAACGGGATCACAAAAGCAGACAGGGAAGCCAGAAAATTGGATGACCTCTTAAAACGTGATTTCCACGCAGAGGAACCACTGACAAAATGTGTTACAGACATTACGGAGATTAAAGGCAAAGATGGGAAACTATATGTTTCTGCTATTTTTGACTGCTTCGATTCCAGCGTGATCGGTCTGGCGATGGATACCAACATGAAAGCCCCGTTATGTGTGCAGACACTGGAAAATACAGCGAAAGCGTATCCGGGCATCCGTGGAGCCATTATCCACAGTGATAGGGGAAGCCAGTACACCAGCCAGCTTTACCGGGATGCAATCCAGCAGTATGGCATACAGCAAAGCATGAACAGCGCAGGCGGCAGATGTCACGATAATGCCCGCTGTGAAAGCATGTGGGCCAGAATGAAATCAGAACTGTTATATGACCGTTATGACACAGAAGAAATGACCACTGATGAACTCAGGACTGCCATCTGGAGGTATTTTATCAGCTACTGGAATAACCGGAGGATATGCTCTGCTAATGGCGGGCTTCCTCCGATGGTCAAACGACAGCAATACTATGATTCCCTGAAAGAGGCAGCATAGGATACAAAATCCTTGAGAAAAATGTGTCAACTAATCTTGACAAAATCAAATACTAATACCATATTTAGATAGTACTTTAGCAGCAATTTTGTCAGCTTGAGCAAGACCAAGACTTGCAACAAGACCAACAATGTAATCCGACATACCATCGTTATGGTCTGAAATCCATGTATCAACATTATCCCGAGGAAGATAGGTTTGATAAACTACACAAGTTAAAGAAGTTATCCATCCATTTTTAAGGTCAGTATATGAACCGCCTTTTGGTGCATATCTTTGGGAAGCCCTTGTTGCTACAGGTGAAAGGACCGGCTCGCTCTGGAAAATATCATAACTTCCGTCAGCGTTTCTATAAATTGTAGCATCGGGGCTAATAATCTCTTTATAACTATCGGGCAATTCAGAAAAAGAAATCTGTTGTCCAGAGGTTTTAGGGGTAGAGTTGGGTTCTGCGGCTAAAGCAGTTGTTGCTGTCATCATTAACATGCAAAATGCCAACATTAAACTTATAAATTTTTTCGCTTTTTTCATAGGCATAACCTCCTAAAGATTTATGTTTGCAGATTATACAAAGGTATCATTTTCTCCAATGGAAACACCTCTTTCTATAGTTTTATTTGGGAATATTATACAATATTTCAAGAAGATTTTCAATACAGTTTT
>OHRI01000439.1_pt1 | contig 30258 bp, 14 predicted proteins | sample 1578421 | NCBI WGS metagenome assembly OHRI01 (sample SAMEA3879598, study PRJEB24766) | human gut metagenome | biome: human-associated habitat; feature: feces | place: USA | collected 1985/1987 | reverse complement strand
TTCAACACCATGCTGGAAAAGACACAGACCGAGCAGACGGAGCTTAAAACAAAAGTGTCCGAGGGCAGAAAGCGGCTGTCCGATGAAGTCCAGCTTGCCAATGACGCAAAACAATGGGTGGAAGCCATTCAGGAATACGCCAACATCACAGAGCTGGACGCAGCCACCCTTAACCGCTTAATCAAAGAAATCGTCGTGCATGAGCGCATTGACGAAGATAAAACAAGACACATTTCTATCGAAATTCATTTTAATCTCAAACCCATCCCGGAGGTGGAACAGGTCACTGCCTGACCTGTCCCGCCGGGACGGTTCTCTTAAAAACACCATATAGATTTTTTGTACGCCGCCGCCCGCCATCGAGCAGAGTTTTACACCTAATTGGGGATAAAACAGCTGATGGCTGGTGCCGGAATCATGCTGCTGGGAACTACCCTGATTCCACAGCTGGCAACATTGTTCTCTTAAGAGGAGTGGTAGATGAACACCATCATTGAGAGAATTACGGAAGCGATAAAGGATATCCTGATCGGGCTTATCAAGTCCTGTTTGGATAACATGTTCACGTCTGTCAATGAGCAGGTGGGAACCATAGCCGGGCAGGTGGGACAGACACCGCAGGGATGGAATGCCGGAATCTTCAATCTGATCCAGAACATTTCCCAAACGGTGATTGTCCCCATTGCGGGACTGATCATCACATTTGTCCTGTGCTATGAACTGATTACGATGGTAACGCAGAAAAACAATTTCCATGAATTTGAGACTTACAACATTTTCCTCTGGATCTTTAAGGCGTATGTAGCCATTTATCTGGTGACGAATACGTTCAATATCACGATGGCGGTCTTTGACGTTGGCCAGCATGTGGTCAACAATGCCGCCGGAGTAATTTCCGGAAACACAGCAGTGGACGCATCGGAAGCAATCACAAGGATTGTGGATGCACTGGAAGATATGGAACTGGGGGATTTGTTCTTGTTATCCATGGAAACGCTGCTGATCAGTATTACCATGCGGATTCTGTCGATCATTATAACCGTTATTTTATACGGAAGAATGATAGAGATTTACCTTTATACTTCCATAGCACCAATTCCGTTTGCCACCATGACCAATAAGGAATGGGGCAATATCGGAAACAACTATTTAAAAGGCTTGTTCGCACTGGCATTTCAGGGATTCTTCATGATGGTCTGTGTGGGAATTTATGCAGTTTTAGTAAATGCAATGACCATATCCAGTGACCTTCATGCAGCAATGTTTTCAGTAGCGGCTTATACCGTGATTCTTGCATTTTCATTATTCAAGACCGGAAGCCTTAGCAAATCAATATTCAATGCCCATTAGCGGGCAGGAAAGGAGCGCATACCATGGCGTATGTACCAGTACCAAAAGACCTTACCAAGGTCAAAACAAAAGTAGCGTTAAATCTGACAAAACGGCAGCTGATTTTCTTTTCACTTGCCGCAGTAGTGGGAATTCCGTTTTATCTGTTCATGAGAAAACCAATCGGTTCCAGTATCGCAGCCATCCTGATGGTAACGATCATGCTTCCATTTTTCTTCATGGCAATGTATGAAAAAGACGGGCTTCCCTTTGAAAAAGTGGTGGCAAATATCATTCGACAGAAGTTTATCTGTCCGTCAGTAAGACCATATAAGACAGAAAATTTTTATCAGGAGATTTCCACCCTTGTAAAAAAGGAGGGTGTGCCGGATGGCAAAAAAGACAAAGCAGGAGGCTCAGCAGGAGCGTCTGTCCCTGGTGGAAAAAAGAAACCGTCAGGAAAGAAGAAACAAAAAAAGCAGAAAAGAAAGAGAACAGGAAAAGCGTAGGAAGAAGCAGGAACGGGACCGCAGGAAACAGAAAAATATTCCTACAACTGCGCAGCAGAGTATTCCGTATATTCGGATGCTGCAGGATGGTATTTGCCAGGTGACAAAGAACTTTTTCTCCAAGACGATTCAGTTTTATGACATCAACTATCAGCTTGCTTTAAATGAGGATAAGACCACGATATTTGAGAATTACTGTGATTTCTTAAATTACTTTGATTCTTCCATCAGTGTGCAGCTGTCCTTTATCAATCAGCAGGTGGATGTGGCAGAATTTGAGAAAAGCATTGACATTCCTGATCAGAACGATGACTTCAATGCCATTCGTGATGAGTACCGTACTATGTTGAAAAATCAGCTTTCAAAAGGAAATAATGGTCTGGTGAAGACAAAGTATATCACTTTTGGAATCGAAGCAGAAAGCCTGAAGGTGGCAAGACCAAGGCTTGAAAGAATCGAAACAGATATCTTAAACAACTTTAAGGTCCTGGGAGCACAGGCACATTCACTAAATGGTCTGGAAAGGCTGGAGATTCTATATCATGTGTTCAACCAGGATCGGATTGAACCATTTAAGTTCCAGTATAAGATGCTGCCGGAAACCGGATTAAAGACCAAAGATTTTATTGCACCGACTTCCTTTAACTTTTCCAAGAATCAGACATTTATGATGGGAAGAACGATGGGGAGTGTGAGTTACCTGCAGATTCTTGCACCGGAGCTGACAGACCGGATGCTTGCAGACTTCCTGGATGTGGATGACAGCATCAATGTCAACATTCATATCCAGTCCATTGATCAGAGTTCAGCAATCAAAATGATCAAGAGCAAGATTTCAGATCTGGATAAGATGAAGATTGAAGAGCAGAAACGGGCGGTACGTTCCGGTTATGATATGGACGTGCTTCCATCAGACCTTGTAACCTATGGAGAAGAGGCGAAGAACCTGTTGGAAGATCTGCAGTCCAGAAATGAGAGAATGTTCCTTGTGACAGTTCTGGTAATGAATACCGCAAAGAAGCGTCAGAAGCTGGATAATAATATTTTCCAGGTGCAGGGAATTGCACAGAAATATAACTGTTCTTTAAAACAACTGGATTATCAGCAGGAAGCAGCACTCATGTCCTGTATTCCACTGGGAGTCAATCGAATTGAAATTCAGAGAGGGCTTACCACATCTTCAACAGCGATCTTCGTGCCATTTACGACACAGGAACTGTTTCAGGAAGGGGAAGCTCTTTATTATGGATTAAATGCATTATCCAACAACATGATCATGGTTGATCGGAAACGTCTGAAGAACCCGAATGGACTGATTCTTGGTACACCTGGTTCCGGTAAGTCCTTCTCAGCAAAGAGGGAAATTACAAACTGCTTCCTGATTACGGAAGACGATATCATTGTCTGTGATCCAGAAGCCGAATATTCGGCACTTGTGCAGGCACTGCATGGGCAGGTAGTTCGGGTTTCGCCAGTATCTGACCAGTATATCAATCCAATGGATCTGAACCTGAACTATTCCGAGGAAGATAATCCACTGTCACTGAAAGCAGATTTTATTCTGTCTTTGTGTGAGCTGATTGTTGGAGGAAAGAATGGACTGGAGCCGGTAGAAAAGACCATCATTGACCGCTGTGTACGGTTAGTATATCAGGAATATCTTGCCGATCCAGTGCCGGAGAAGATGCCAATCCTGGAGGATTTATATAACCTTCTGAGAAAACAGGAAGAGCCGGAAGCACAGCGACTGGCCACTTCGTTGGAAATCTATGTTACAGGTTCTCTGAATGTATTTAATCATCAGACAAACGTGGATATCAATAACCGCATTGTCTGTTTTGATATCAAGGAGCTTGGTAAGCAGTTGAAAAAGATCGGGATGCTTGTAATCCAGGATCAGGTCTGGAACAGGGTAACGATGAACCGTTCTGCCCATAAGTCCACCAGATACTATGTGGATGAGTTCCATCGGACGAGACGTTCCGCTTGTTGAATAGACAGCGGGGTCAGTAGCCGTCCGTAAAAAGAAAAAGCTACTGATACAACTGATATGGTGTTGTTCAAATGAAGGGGTAACGCCCTGAAGGGACACACGTAAACTCCCTACAGCGTGATAGTTGTGCAAAAGCTATCGGGTTGTCAAAAGTTAGGGTGAAGAGCAAAAAGCAGGTCCTAACAGGTAAGGCTGAGGAAAGATTCACAGAGGTGTGGGTTGCCTGTGATTATGTAGTGAAGCTGTATATGGTGAGTATCCACGGAAGTGGGGACGAACTGACGATTTAAAGAGTCTAAAATTCGAATGCGTTGAAAAGCGCATGCCAACGGTTTGGCGCTGATTACCGAAAAGTAACTGGGTGGAAGTGAAAGTCGGAGCATTGTTACAGGCAATGGAAATTAGCAGGCTCAAAGGAGGCACCTAAGTACAGTATATTGCACCATATTGGAACGTCGAAAGCAACGAACAGTGAGCAGTTGCACATGCTATGACCTGTTGGTAAGGAAAGCACACTGTATAACTTACCTTTATCGTTGTGAGAGCGGAGGCACGAGCGATGAAGCTCCTGTAATGGGAGTGGAGCAATAGCCTCTAGTGGGACGACTGGTCTGTCTGCCAGTCGACAAAACAAGTTTAATAAAGTAATGCAGTTAATATTCATAGGTTCGAGTATGACTAAGAGAAACAAGTCTTGCGAGAGTGAGGTGATGTTGACTATGCAAAGAAAGGAATTGTTAAAGAAAAGTGCTATCCGTCATGCTGAGTATTACGGCATGGTCGAAGTACAGGATGCATTATATGCGGATAGTGCGAACAAAAAGATTTTCACGGATCTGATAAGTATTATCGGTTCAGATGCCAATATCAAAATGGCATATCGTAATCTCAAATCAAACAAAGGAAGCAACACGCCCGGTGTCGACGGTAAGACCTTTAAGGACTTAGCTGAGATGTCAGAGGAAGCATTGGTTCGATGCGTTAGGGACAAAATCCTTAACTATCAACCCAAAGCGGTCAGAAGGGTGTATATCCCAAAGCCGAATGGAAAAATGCGACCATTAGGAATTCCTACTGTAATAGATAGGATTGTACAACAAAGCGTATTGCAGGTTATGGAGCCTATATGCGAAGCCAAGTTTTATCGGCACAGCTATGGTTTCAGACCGAATCGTAGCACTAAGAATGCCGTTGCCGTGTGTTACAAACTGGCGCAGGTGGACGGATTCCACTATGTAGTTGATGTAGATATCAAGGGATTCTTTGATAACGTTGACCATGGGAAGCTACTGAAACAGATATGGACGTTGGGAATTCGGGATAAAAGGCTGATTTCCTTGATAGGAAAGATGCTGAAAGCCCCCATTGAAGAAAACGGGGTTAGAACGGTACCCGATAAAGGCACGCCTCAGGGTGGTGTACTTAGTCCATTACTGGCAAATATTGTTCTGAATGAGCTTGACTGGTGGATAGCCAGTCAATGGGAGGAAATGCCTGCAAAGCATCCTCTGAAAAGCGATATTTATATGAACAAAAATGGCACTCCGAATAAAGGAAACCTGTACAAGAAGTTGCGACAGTCCCGCTTGAAAGAGTGTCACATAGTGAGATATGCGGATGATTTCAAGATATTTTGCAAGTCGTATTCTGACGCTGTCAAGCTGAAGCATGCGGTCGAGCAATGGCTGATGGACAGACTAAAGCTGGAAACCTCTCCAGATAAGTCACGAATTACGAATCTTACCAAAGGCTACAGCGACTTCCTCGGCATAAAATTTAAGCTTTACAAGAAGGGAAAGAAATGGTCTATCAAGTCTCATATGACCGACAAAGCCATCAATTCTCAACAAGCGAAGTTGAAAAATGCCATGGCTCAAGCCTGTAAATCTCATGAGAGTGAACAATCACAGCACGATGACCTCATCAGATACAACCAAGCAGTTATTGGTATGCACCAGTACTATAACATGGCTACCATGATAAATGCGGATGTTCACAGACTGTTCCCGTCGATTGATATAACCATGAAGACGAGACTGAACAGTCGTGCAGACCTCTCCAAGGAAAGACCACCGACATTGAAAGGTGCAATGGACGAATATTTCTATCAGAAGTATGGGGAGTCGAAGCAGGTTAGATATATCAATGGAATGATTGTTGTTCCTGTAGCTTACTGCAGAACGCAGAATCCGATGTTCTTCCAAGTGGACACCAATCGTTACACCCCACAGGGACGTGAACGTATTCACCGCATGCTTGCTAAATCTAAATACGGAGAAACGCTGTTGAAGTTAAGCAGAGACAACGATACGAAACATAGTATCGAATTTTGTGATAACCGCCTGTCACGATTTGTGGCATCTAAAGGTAAGTGTGAACTCTCAAAGGTGTCCCTTGCGTTTGAGGATGTGGAGTGCATATATCTTAATCCACCAAGCCAAGGTGGTACGGATGAATATGCCAACCTCAGAATCGTTCACAAGGATATAAAGCGCCTTATCTATTCTACTGACGTGAAAATCATCAAGTCCCTCATTGATTTATTCGATTGCAGGGCACCTGCCAAGATTGCCAAGCTTAACAAATGGAGAGCCAAAGCAGGATTGGAAGCAGTTAACCTTATAACAATTAACCAGACTTTGAAGTAACTGTATTAGCAATAAAGACTTATCCCATGGAACGCCGTGTGCAATGAAAGTTGCTTGCACGGTGTGGGCCGGGGCGAAAGACCCGCAAGGGTCTGACCTATCGGCATTTCTCTTAAAAGAGGAACAGACTGCAGCTTATAGTGTGGAGATCTGGAAGCGATTCCGTAAATGGGGTGGTATTCCAACTGGCATCACTCAGAATATTAAGGATTTGCTGTCTTCCAGGGAAATCGAGAATATATTTGAAAATTCAGATTTTATTTATATGCTGAACCAGGCTTCCGGAGACAGGCAGATTCTGGCAAAACAGCTGAATATCTCACCAACCCAGCTGTCCTATGTAACCAACAGTAATGAGGGTGAAGGACTTCTGTTTTATGGAAATGTCATTATCCCATTTGTAGACAGATTCCCGAAGAATTCCCTCTATAAAATCATGACAACCCGCTTGGAGGAGACTTCTGAAGCAGGTTAAAACAAAGGAGAAAACAATGTTACGAGCAATTTCATATGTATTAACTTTTAGTGGCGGTGCTGTTTTTGGCATCGCTTTTCTCTGTTTATTACAGGCAGGGAAAGGGTATCCGAAGAAGGAGGAGTAATCAGTGGCAGAACAGAGAATGAAAGTCAGGGACAAGAAAGTCCAGAAGATGACCAAGGATGGTCTGGTGGAAGAAAACCTGACAGATAAATCTTCTGTTCGTGTCAGTAACCGTGTCGGTGATGTGCAGATGGGAAGAAAACAGGGGGAAAAAGAAGAAAACCTTGTGGATAAGTCTCCCCGCCAGTCTGAACGGAGTGGGAAAAATATTCGACCCTCTGTGCAAAAATCCAGAGATGCACCGGAACTGATACGGACAGAGAAGCAAAGTGAGGATTTTGGACAGAGTAGTAAACAGCAAAATAGAAAAAGAATCCGTGCTGAAGTCGGAAAAGAATCCAGACTTGCAGAAGAATCCGAAGCCGGACAGTCAGGGAGACTGAAAGAAAAACGTGCTGATCTATCAGAAAACAGAGGAGACAGCCGGAGAAATCAGACAGGTGGCAGCAAAAAGCCAAAACAAAAACAACGTTTGAAGTTTGCTTATGAGGAAACTGGTGCTTCTGTGAAAAATGACAAAGATATGGAGAAATTGAACCAGATGGATACGGATGGAGTCAATTTCCGCCATCAGAAACAGAAAGAAAAAGCCAAAAAGTTTTCTTATGAAGAAGCAAGAAAGAAAAAGGAAGCAAAGCAGCATTCCAAGAAAGCACAGGTCTATCAGGCAAATGAAGGAGAAACTCCTGGAAAGAAAAAATCCCGTTTGAAGTTTGGTGAAGGGGAATCTGTGAAAACAGAAAAAACTTCTGTTGTCAAGAAAGCAGGAAGTGCAACTTCCGTAGCATTGCACCGTGAGATCAGCAAAAATGAAGACGATAATGCGGCGGTAGAAGGTGCCCATAAGTTAGAAGAAAGCGGCGAAGGTGTTTACCGGCTGGAACAGAGAAGTGCCAGACGCAGGAAACAGTGGGCATCCAGAAAAAGAAGCAGACTTGAAAGACAGGAAGAGAAACAGGCACAGGCTGCATCCCATCAGGAGCAGAAGAAGCTGAAAAAACAGATTCAGAAGCAACAGATCAAATGGGATTATGCCAAAGCGAAGCGAAGTGAACAGACAGTAGGAACAGCTACAAAAGGTACGATTGATTATATTAAGAAGATTGGCGGTAAGGTCACCAACTTCTTTAAAGAAAATCGGAAGGTGTATATCAGTGTAGCAGTTCTGATCGGATTGATGTTTCTGATCATAACGAATGTCACGTCATGTTCTGCAGTGTTTTTACAAAATGTAATCACTTACACAGGGACCAGTTATCTGTCATCGGATCAGGCAATCCGGGAAGCGGAATTGTATTATACACAGCTGGAAGCTAATCTGCAGGAGCGGATCAACAACATGGAATCTGAAGAACCGGGACATGAGGAATACCGATATAACATCGGACCTATTGAGCATGATCCGTTTATCCTGATCAGTTATCTGTCAGCAAAGTATGAAGAATTTACCTTTGAACAGGTAAAGCCAGAACTGGATGCTCTTTTTGCATTGCAGTATCGGTTAGAAACAGAAGCAGTCAATGAGACTGTGACAGAGACAGCAACTGTAAGAGTTGGAGAATCTTTGGGACAGGTTGTGACCAGTGGGTATTGTAACTGCCCAATTTGTTGTGGTATTTGGAGCGGAGGACCGACTGCCAGTGGAGCATATCCAACTGCCAATCATACCTTAGCGGTAGATGCTTCCAATCCGTTTGTACCAATGGGAACAAAGGTAGTTATGAATGGTGTCGAATATACTGTAGAAGATACCGGAGCTTTCGCAAGATACGGTGTACAGTTTGATGTCTATTATGACAGTCATGCGGCAGCATCTGCACATGGACATCAAACATGGGAATGTTATCTGGCAGATGATAATGGAAGCAATGAAGTGGAAGTGACCAGGACAAGAGATGTAGATGTGCTGAATGTCACCTTAAATAGTGGAAACCTGATGTCAATCTGTCAGGACAGGTTGGGATTTTTCCAGAAAGAACTGTTCAGTGCCTACAACGATACAAAAGGCAACTTGCAGATGTTTGCAACACCGGTTGATTTTAACTGGTATTCCAGTGTGACCAGCTATTATGGATACAGGATTCATCCAATATCAGGAGCAAATCAGCTTCATAATGGTATGGATATCGGAGCACCGGAAGGGACAAAAGTAATGGCAGGGCTGACCGGAACGGTTACAACTTCTGCTTATAACGACAGCTATGGCAATTATGTTGTGATCAAGGACAGTAAAGGCTATGAACTGCGGTATGCACATTTAAGCAGCCGGAGTGTATCTGCAGGAGCATCCGTCACGAAAGGTGATGAGATAGGGCTTGTAGGAAATACTGGAAATTCTACAGGAAGCCATCTTCACATTGAACTTCTGAAAAATGGAGAGCGGTTAAACCCGATCTTTTATCTGGAAACAGGAGAAGGGGCAGGATTTGGCGGCAATGAATATACCAGTGAAGCAGCACAGCGTTTGTTAAATGAGGCAGCGAGATATCTTGGGACACCGTATGTGTGGGGTGGATATTCGCCAAGTGGATTTGACTGTTCTGGATTCGTAAGTTACTGCCTGACACATTCAGGTGTAAGGAATACAGGAAGATTAACGGCACAGGGATTGTATGACATTTGTACGCCGGTATCTCAGTCAGAAGCACAGCCAGGAGATCTGATCTTCTTTACAGGTACTTACGATGCAGGAGTTCCGGTAACGCATATCGGAATCTATGTGGGCAATGGTCAGATGATCCATTGTGGGCATCCGGTGCAGTATACGTCCATCAACTCTCCATACTGGCAGAGTCATTTCTATGGATTCGGACGATGGTAAGGAAAAGGGCGGTGTAACAGCCGTCCGGAAAGGAGAAGCGATGAAAAGTCTTGAAAAAGCAACGGCAGATTATGAGAAAGCCAAGGAAAAAATGGAAGCATCCAAAGCCAGATATGAAGCAGATTTAAAGCGTTTCAAGGCTGCGGAGATAGCAAAAACAGAAGCGGAAAATCTGGAAATTGTAAAAATTATCCGTGCAATGGATATGAGCATTCCAGAGCTGGAAGCTTTCAAAAAGAGAATGAAAAATGAACTGCCCGGCAGGGTAGAAATACAGAAGGAGGAAACAAGGTCTGATGATGAATTTAGAGAAGATGAAACAGAAGAAATCTAAAAATAGCGTGAAAAAAGGATTGCTTGCGGCAACAACGATTCTTTGCTTGACATCGCCTATGTTGCAGACACAGAGTGTGTTAGCGGCAGAGAATACAGCACCCGCAATTACGATTGAAAAGCCAGATGGCTGGAGACAGGGGGAAACGGCAGTCGCAATTACTGTGGATGCCAGTCATATGCCAGAAGGATTTTCTATCACAAAAATTGAAGCGAAAGCTGGGAAAGACGGAAGCTGGCAGGATGTGACAGGGAATGGAAGTATTTCCATTACTGGTAATCAGACGGTCTATGTGCGTGTGACAGATGGTGAGGGGAAGGTCTATGAGCAGAATCGCTCTATTAAGTGTTATGACACAGAAAAGCCTACGCTTTCTGCATCTCTGACAGATGGTGTACTGACGATTCAGGGAAATGATACCGTTTCCGGCATTACTTCTGTGACAGTTAATGGCACCACTTATACAGATCTGAAGGATGGAATGCTGAGAGTGCAACTGACACAGAAAGATTTTACAACAAAACAGATTGAAATCACGGTAACGGATGGTGCCGGAAATACTTCTGAAAAGTATGTGTTGCAGAATCCTTATTATGAATGGGCAAAGAAGCAGGCAGAGAAACAGAAAACTTCAGGTGACAGCAATGGTGCGATGGCAACCACGACCAGTGCAGATGCAACTGGGACTGAGAAAACAACGACTTCACCACTTCCGCAGGATGCACAGGCTTCTGAGCCAACAGATGCAAAAGGAACTGTGGATGATCGGACAGTGACAGGTATTGAGGAACAGCTTAATAAAGAAGGCGAGACAGCAGATTCTGTTACCAAAACAGCTACGGAAGGCACAAAAGAGTTTTATACCATTTCAACTAAGAGTGGTAAGATTTTTTATCTGATCATCGACAATTCAAAATCTCAGGATAATGTGTATTTCCTTACCGAAGTCAGTGAGAAAGACCTGATGAACTTCACACTTTCTGATTCTGTGACACTTCCGGAAGTAGATATTGTTTATGCAGAACCAGAGAAACAGGCTGAAGAAGAAAAGCCGGAAACGACAGAGACAGATGAGAAAGATAAGGTAGAGGATGAAATTCAGATGCCAGAAGACAAAAGTTTGGCAGGGACTTATCTACTGATCGGATTGGTTGCTGTTGGAGCTGCGGCAGGTGGTTATTACTTGAAAGTCTACAAACCGAAACATGAATATGATGATGAAGATGAGATGGAAGAGGATGAAAATGAATCCGAAGATTCAGAGTCAGAAAAACGGGAAGTAGACGATGCAGATGAGCAGGAAGAACAGGAAAATGCAGGGACAGAAGTTTTGAAAGATGAAGATTTCAATGATGAGGTACTAGAAGATGAAGAAGAGGAGCAGGAGTAAATGAAATTAGTGATTGCAGAAAAGCCATCGGTTGCGATGGCACTGGCTTCCGTGCTTGGAGCCAGAACAAGAAAAGATGGCTACGTGGAGGGAAACGGTTATATCGTTTCCTGGTGCGTAGGACATCTGGTTGGATTATGTGATGCATCGGAATACGATGAAAAATATAAAAAATGGAGATATGATGATCTGCCGATTGTGCCAGAATGTTGGAAACATAAGGTATTGGAAGGTACGAAAAAGCAGTTTGGAATCTTAAAGAAACTTATGAGAGATTCCAAAGTAGATGAAGTGATCTGTGCCACTGATGCAGGACGTGAAGGTGAGCTGATCTTCCGTCTGGTGTATGAGCAGGCAGGATGTAAAAAGCCGATGAAGCGACTCTGGATCTCTTCCATGGAAGAACAGGCAATTAAAGATGGATTTGCGTCATTAAAAGACGGTTCGTGTTATGACAGTCTCTATCAGTCAGCTCTTTGCAGGGCAAAGGCTGACTGGCTGGTGGGAATCAATGCGAGCCGTCTTTTTTCTGTTCTGTATAACCAGAATCTGAAAGTTGGAAGAGTACAGACACCAACACTTGCCATGATCGTGGATCGAAATCAGAAGATCAAGGAATTTACCAAAGAGAAATATTATATGGCTCATATCAAATTTGACGATATGGATGCGGTCACAGAGAATTTTCAGAAAAAAGAAGATGCAGATAAAGTGGCTGCAGAGTGTCAGGAGCGCATGTGCGAAGTGGAGAAGGATGATGTGAAAGAGAAAACGGTCCGCCCTCCGAAGCTTTATGATCTGACCACCCTGCAGAGGGAAGCTAACAGAATGTTTGGCTATACCGCACAGCAGACATTGGATGCTGTGCAGGAGATGTATGAGCAGAAGCTTGTCACTTATCCGAGAACAGACAGCCAGTATCTGACAGATGAGATGGGAGAAAGTACAGAAACTCTGATTCAGATGTTATTTGGGAAAATGCCTTATGCTGAAGGTCTGGAATATCAACCGGACGTGAGTAAGGTATTAAATTCAAAGAAAGTATCCGATCACCATGCGATTATCCCAACCATGGAAGTAGCCAAAGCAGATATTGGTGAACTGAAAGAACGAAGCCGCAAGATTTTGTATTTGATCAGTGCCAGGGTTCTGACAGCAACTGCAGATCCTTATATTTATGAGAGTCATAAATGTCAGATTACCTGCAATTATCATACGTTTTATCTCAATGCAAAGAAAACAAAACAGGAAGGGTTCAAGACAATTGAGAAAAAACTGAAACAGTTCTTTGGAATCATTGCAGAAAAAGAAGAGCCGGAGTTGGATATCTGGGCAGGCAAGCATTATGGTCCCTGTGATTCTTTTGTATCGGAGTATTTTACACAGCCACCGAAACAGTACACAGAAGATACCCTGCTTTCTGCGATGGAACGTGCAGGGAATGAAGAGCTGACCGAAGATACAGAAAAGAAAGGACTTGGTACTCCTGCAACAAGGGCAGCAATCATTGAAAAACTGATTCAGTCTGGCTTTGTGAAAAGGGAAAAGAAAAATCTGGTGCCGACAGATGATGGAAATGTGCTGATTACGGTTCTACCAGATGAGATTAAATCTCCGAAGATGACCGCAGAGTGGGAAATGGCATTGAATCATATTGCCCAGAATACAGAGACAGCAGATGAATTCCTAAATGGGATTACAGAGCTGATGCAGGAACTGGTTGCCAGGTATCAGGGGATTTCAGAAGAGAAGAAAAATCAGTTTCAGGGAAAGGCAAAAGGAGAAGTCATTGGCAAATGTCCCCGCTGTGGAGCAGATGTCAGGGAAGGAAAAGTAAATTTTTACTGTTCTGACCGGAAATGTGCTTTTACCTTATGGAAAAATGATAAATTTCTTGCAAGCCAGGGAAAAAAGATGGATAAGGTGGCAGCAAAGAAGTTCCTGTCTAAAGGAAAAATCCATTATAAGGATCTGGTATCAAGAAAAACAGGGAGACAGTATGAAGCAACTGTGGAGATGGTCGATCCCGGAGAGGGAAATGTACAGTTCAATCTTATTTTTCCACAACGATAAGTAGTGTATTGCAGGCAGTCTAAGGACTGTCTGTTTTAATACAAATATATGAAAGAGAGGACCTTAGCATGAAGAAAAAAGGTAATTTTAGAAAAGTAGTATCTGGCTTGCTGGCAGGCATGACAATGCTTAGTACAGTGCTGTCTCCGATGACGGCATATGCAGCGGAGATCCAGCCAGAGGAAAAACCTCCACTTTATGAGGAAGTGAAAGACCTTCTGGATGAAGATGAGGTGGTGACTGCCAAAGATTATGAAATTGAAACAGGCAGTGTATTTGATGTGAAATCAGATTACACGGGACTGGAAATCAAGGATGATAACAAGGTCAAAGTCACATTTGAGGAAGCAAAGAATGACAAGGATGAGGATTTTACGACAGATCATGCGGACACTTACAAAGCGGTCTATTATGTGGAACCGGTAAATCAAGAGCATCCGAAGTACCAGATCAGCCGAAAACTGATTGTGCGTGAGAAAGCAACAGAAGCTCAGACTGAAACTGCAGGGAGTGAAGCAGTGACCGAATCAGAAACCGCTGGCAGTGAACAGCAGACAGAGGAAGCGGAGGATTCAGAAGCAGACTCGGAGATTACCGATATTGACGCTGATGAATTTGATGATTTAGTAGAGCAGGCACAGAATCAGGATACCTATGATGAAGAATCAGGGTTAGAGCTTCATGATGTTTTGGAACAGGCAGGAGACGAAGGTGTGGATCTTGATGCTATGGAAGAGGGAGAGATTGCAACATTTGAAGCAGTTTCAGCTTATTCAGCAAGAAGTACACAGCAGGTAACAATTGAAAAAGGACCACTGTATAGATATGCAGATTATAATCTTGGAACCTATCTGACAGAGCCGTACTATATCAGCTACGGAAACGTCAGAGCAATTGCGTATTGTGTACAGCCAGCTAAGCCAGGACCTGGATCTGGAAATTATATAATTACAAAGATTGGAGACAATCAGGCGTTAGCAAAAGTGTGTTATTACGGCACAGATGCCGCAGGGAGCGAAAGCTTTTTTGCGAATAAACACACGGATTTTTCAGAAGGAAAAAGATTCATCATCATTCACATGGCTGCATCATATGCCAACGGAAGCAGTGATGCATTTTACGGAACCAATGCTACAGGAGAGGCTTTGGCAAAAGAACTCTATAATTATTGTGTGAATAAGCCGGAAATACCAGATGTAGCGATGTCATTTTCAAAGCCGGATGTAAAAGCTTATGTAGATAGAAATGTTCAGAGAACGGAGAACATTAAGTTCAACGCATCTTCCCAGCAGAAAATCACAATGGACTTACCAAAAGGAGTAAAGCTCCATAATGTATCTACTGGAACCGTAAGTGCGGCAGGTGCAAGCGTAACAATTGGAGGAGGAACCACGTTTTATCTCTCAGCTCCTCTGACACAGACAAGAGATGTAAGTGATACTTTTTCTGCAAAAATGAAGGGAAGTATTACAAAAGATTATTCAGCATATAAATTGACTACGAATGCAAGTGTTCAGGATCTGGCATTTGTATTTGGAGAAGGTGTTGCTGATGAAAAATATGTAAGCTTAAAGGTGTCATGGATTGAACAGGCTACGATCGAAATCGTAAAGAAAGACGATACAGCGAATGTCAATCTTGCAGGTGCAGTATTTGGCGTTTACAGCGATGAGGCTTGTACAAAGCTGATCACTCAGATGCCTGCAACAGATAAGAATGGAAAATCCTCTGTTACGATTATCAAGACACAGGATACCGTTTATCTGAAAGAAATCACAGCACCACAGGGATATGTAGTAAATGCAACGGCAACAAATGTAAAACTGGTAGCAAGTAAGACCTCAGCTGTAACCGTGGAAAATAAGGAGCAGCTTGCAGAGCTTACTGTTTATAAAGAAGGTCAGGTGCTTACCGGAGCAGAAGTCAGTGAGAGTGGAACCGTATTCCATTATGAGAACCGCAGACAAAAAAATGCTGTTTACAACGTGTATGCCGGAGCAGATATTGTGACTGCGTATGGTACAAAAGTGTACAGCAAAGGTGATCTGGTGAAAGAAAATCTGACAACAGGTGAGAATGGCTCTGTTACCCTGAAGAATCTCCATCTAGGAACTTATGTGGTAAAAGAAGCAAAAGCACCGGACAACTTCTATAATGGCGGCGAAGAAAAGACAGTGACGCTGACTTATGCCGGACAGAATAAAGAAGTTGTATTTGCGGATGTCACCTTCAACAATGAGCGTCAGAAAGCAGAAGTCACTGTAGTAAAACAGGATAAAGATACAAAGAAACCGCTGGAAGGTGGTATTTTCGCCCTGTATGCGGCAGACGATATCAAAAATGCAGATGGTGTAGTTGTTGTAAAGAAAGGCACCCTGATTGAGAAAGCCACTACCGGTGAGGATGGAAAGGCAAAATTCACAGCAGATCTGCCTATCAATCATTCCTATTCCGTAAAAGAAGACCAGGCACCAGAAGGCTATGTAAGAAATACAGAAGACGTGTATACGTTCAAGTTCTCTTACACCAATGATAAAGAAGCAACCGTATCTTTCGCCCATACCTTCAGCAATGACCGTGTGACAGCAAAAATCAATTTATTCAAAGTTGATAAAGAAACAGGAAAAGCCGTTCCGCAGGGCGATGCAACACTGAAAGGTGCAGTCTACGGATTATATGCCCGTGAAGATATCGTGCATCCGGATGGAGCAACCGGTGTGATTTATAAAGCAGGGGAACAGGTGGCTTCTCTTACAACGGATGAAAAAGGACAGGCTTCTGTAGATGGCTTATATCTTGGCAAATATTACGTCAAGGAGATCACACCACCGACCGGATACCTGGCAGATACAGAAGAACATGATCTTGAATGTAGTTATGAAGGTGATATGACTGCAGAAGTAAAAAGAGAATGCATTTCCAGTGAACAGGTGATCAAGCAGCCGTTCCAGATTATCAAAGCAGCCAACAATGGAAAGACCGATGCAGATCTGTTATCCGGAGCCGGATTTACAGTTTATCTGAAATCTTCCCTTACAAAGAAAGCAGATGGAAGCTATGATTTTGATTCTGCTAAACCAGTAGTGAGTGGAGAAAACGGAGCTACTGAGATTTTTACAGATGAAAAAGGTTATGCCTGCAGTATTCCATTACCATTTGGAAGCTATATTGTCCGTGAAACAACAACACCACACAATTACAAGCCAGTCGATGATTTTGAAGTGAATATCACAGAGAACCATCCGAATGAGCCACAGATCTGGCGTGTGCTTCTGGACAAAGAGTTCAAGGCAAAATTGAAAATTGTGAAAAAAGACGATGAAACAAAGAAATCCGTCCTGATTGCAGGAACAGAATTTAAGGTATATGACCTGGATAACAAAAAATATGTGGAGCAGGTAACTACTTATCCTGTGACAACCACACACAAGTCCTATTTTACAGACAGTCAGGGTTATCTGATCATGCCAAAGAACCTGAAAATCGGACATTACCGGATTGAGGAAGTCAACGCACCGGAAGGGTACACAATCAACAAGAATTATATGGAGATTGCTGTTGATGCAAACACTGCTTATCAGATGGATTCAGAAAGCGGCGATGCCATTATCACAGTTGATTACGAGAATCATCCGGTAAAAGGAAAGCTGACGATCTATAAAAAAGGTGAGATGCTGAGTGGATTCAAAAAGGATTTTGTTTATGAAGAAAAATATCTGAAAGGTGCAGAGTTTAACGTCTATGCAGCGGAAAATATCTACACACCGGATTATCAGAAAGATGAAAATGGAAACAGACAGCTGATTTATGCAAAAGATGCTCTGGTAACAACGGTAACGACCGGGGAAGACGGAAAAGCAGTTGCAGATAACCTGCCGCTTGGTTCTTACTATGTGGTAGAAAAAACAGCACCGGAAGGATTTGTTCTGAACCATGACAGATCGGATGTAGCATTTGTCTATGCAGATCAGGATACACCTGTGATCGAACAGGAAGTGACTGTTGGTGATGACAGACAGAAAGTTGCAATCCAGGTAGAAAAACAGGATGCAGAAAACGGAGCAACGGTAGAAGGTGCAGTCTTTGGCATTTATAACAAAGATGATATCAAAGCAGAAGGCAAAGTCATTGTCAACGCTGATACCCTGTTACAGGAAATGACTTCTGATAAAGATGGAATTGCTTCCTGTACGCTGGATCTGCCACTCGGACAGTATTATGTAAAAGAGTTAAAGGCACCGGCAGGATTCGTTTCTTCCGATGAAGTTCTGAATCTGGATGCTTCTTATCAGGGACAGGACGTGAAGACAGTAAAACTGAAAACAGTGAAGAAGAATCAGCCGACAACGGTTGAAATTACAAAATCAGATGTGACAACAGGTGTGGAACTGGATGGAGCAAAACTCACCGTTCTTGATAGAGAGGGGAATGTCGTAGATCAGTGGACTTCTGTAAAAGACCAGCCACATGTGATTAAACGACTGACCGTTGGGGAGGAATATACCCTTCGTGAAGAAATCGCACCGTATGGATATCTGAAAGCAACGGATGTGAAGTTCACACTGGAAGATACCGCAGAGATTCAGAAGGTAGAAATGAAAGATGAAGTGCCGACAGGACTTTTAATCATCAACAAAAATGGAGAATTTTTGGATAAAGTGACACTTCTGGACAATGTAAAAGGCACTGTGGAGCATCTCTTCGAATATGTAACCGGAAGCCTTACAGATGTGACTTTCGATGTATTTGCTGCGGAAGATATCAAAGCGGCAGATGGTGTCAGCAAAGATTATTACAAAGCAGATGAAAAAGTAGGAACTATTACTACAGATTCCAATGGTATTGCACAGATGGATAATCTCCCGGCAGGCAAATACTATGTGAAAGAAGTTAAAACTGCCCATGGCTATGTATTGGATGGAGAACCGAGATATGTTGATCTTTCCTACCGTGATCAGGACACACCGGTAATCACTTATGATGAAAAATGGCAGAATACCCGTCAGAAAGTAAAGGTTACTGTTCTGAAGAAAGAAAAAGATACAGACCGTGTTCTTGCAGGCGGCGTCTTCGGCCTTTATACCAGTGAAGATATCAAAAATGTAAACGGAGATGTGTTGCTTGAGAAAGATTCCCTCATCGAGCAGAAAGCAACCGATGAGAAAGGACAGATCACTTTTGCGGCAGATCTTCCAGTAGATGGAAAATATTATGTAAAAGAGAACAGTGCACCGGACGGATTTGTGACAACGGAAGAAGTGCAGGAGTTTACCTTTGAATATGCCGGAGAAGATCAGGCAGAAGTAAGCTATGATTTTACGTTTGAAAATCAGCCGACCACAGTGGAACTGACAAAAACAGACCTGACCACAGGCAAAGAACTTCCAGGTGCACACCTGAAAGTGACGGATGCAGATGGAAATGTTGTGGATGAATGGACTTCTACAGAAGAATCTCATGTGATCAAAGAACTTGTTGTAGGTAATGAGTATACCATGACGGAAACAAAACCGGCAGACGGATATGTTACTGCAGAGAGCATTACCTTTACGGTTGAGAATACAGCTGAGATTCAGAAGCATGAGATGAAAGATGATGTGACCAAGGTTCAGATCAGCAAGACAGATATCACAGGAGATACAGAGATTCCTGGTGCAAAAATAACGATTCTTGATAAGGACGATCAGGTAGTAGAGAGCTGGACTTCCACAGAGGAGGCACACTATATTGAAAAACTGCCAATTGGTAGATACACCTTACGAGAGGAACAGGCACCAAAAGGATATCTTCTGACATCGGATGTGACATTTGAGGTGAAGGATACTGGAGAAATCCAGAAAGTGGTTATGAAAGATGATACTGCCAAGGGAAAAGTCATTCTCAATAAGACAGATAAATCATCTGGGGAACCGCTGAAAGGAGTAGAATTTGAATTCCGTGACAGCAAAGGAAAGGTCCTGGAAACCTTAAAAACAGATGCTGCCGGTCATGCCGAGAGTAAGCTGTATGAGATTGCCGCATTCAAGAACGGCAAATATGATACAGCAATCAAGTATTATCTGGTGGAGACAAAAACACTGGATGGATACACACTGGATTAGACCAAGCATGAAGTGACATTTGCCTACGCAGACGACAGTACGCCGGTTGTAGAAGTTACTTCCAATCTGACAAATGAGAAACCGGAAGTTCCGGAAACACCAAGCACACCAGATGTGCCGCAGTCCCATGAAGAGACGAAGGTATCAGATGCACCGAAGACAGGAGATAACACAATATCTGGCTGCCGATTCTGCTTCTGCTTATCTCTACCGGAGGCATGGCAGGACTTTATATCAGCAGAAAGAAAATCAGAAAACAGTAATCCTCAGTAAAGGGGGCCCTGAATCAGGGCTCCCTTTAAAATACAAAAATTCACAGAAAGGGACAGAAAAATATGATGAAAACAATGGAAAAGAGACAGGAAGCAAGAAAGAACCAGGAGAGAACTTTAAAAAGAATGATGGCTTATCAGAAAAAAGCCGAGCAGATGGTCAGCAGGAAAAGAATGAACCATCACATGATCAGAAAGGGGTAAAAGCGTATGATGAACAGAAAAGAATTTTATGAATATGTCAAAGATAATGTAAAAGACTATTTGCCGGATTCATATCAGAATGGAGAAATCCGTATTGAAGAAGTTGCAAAAAATAATGGATTAAGGTTGACTGGCATTTCAATTCCACAGGGTGATCAAAGAGCTGTGCCGATGGTATATCTGGATTCTCTTTATATGGAATATGTCAATGGAAAAAATCTGGATTCCTGTGTGGGTGATGTGGCAGATATGCGTATTGAAGTGCAGGACAAAGCGGCATTTATCAATATGGGTCTTCCGGATATTTTGGATTATGAAAAAATGAAGGACAAATTACAGGTGAGAATCTGTGACCGGGAATGGAATGAAGAACGCCTGGCTGATAAAGTTGTTACCGAACATGGAGATTTTGCAGCATATTACGCAGTGAATGTGGAAGAAAACGAGGGAGGAATTGGTAGTATTCCGGTTACTGTCAATCTTATGAATGAATGGGGTGTGACAGCAGAACAAATCCAGGCAGATGCAGTGGCGGCAGACAGAAATCGTGGTGTTGTTTTGATGGACATGAATGAAATGATAAAATCCATGATTTTTGGTGAAGAAGCAGAAAATCTTTTGAATGAAAAACTGAATGTTGAAGCAATGGAAAATCCAATGTTCTGTCTTTCAAATGCACAAAAAATGAATGGTGCATCACTGTTACTGCAGGAAGATATTCGTAAGCAGATCGGTGAATGCCTGGGAAGTGATTATTTTGTTCTTCCCTCTTCAATTCATGAGGTGCTGATTCTTCCTGATAACGGAATGTTTGAAGTACCGGAATTAAATGCCATGGTACAGGAAGTCAATGAGACGCAGGTAGAGAGGCAGGAACAGCTTTCGGATAAGGTTCAGTTCTGTGATGGAAAGACAGCAGTTATGGAAAATGCCGAACGCAGGGAAGCACGTCTGGAGAAAGAAAAAGCAGCAGAAAAAGCAACTGGGAGAACAGAAGCAAAAGGTGGAATCCATGGAAAACTGGAGAAAGCCAAGGCGGAGATCAAAGCAAAAGGGACAGATACAATCCCAAAGAATAGGGCGAAAGACCTTGCCTCAGTATTATAACGAGAAATAACGATGATTTTGAGGGGACTGTGTGAGCAGTCCCTAATTTTATGAAGATGGAGGAGAAAAGAATATGGACTGGTGTTTATATGGTGATGATAAAAGAAAGGAAATGGATAGAGATTTAAAACCGGAATATCTTTTGGATGACTTACGGAGATATCAGGATGTATTTGGTGAAGAATTTGGTGTAAAAGAGCTTCTTATGCTGGAGGATATCCGGGTAAAGGCTATGATTGCCGGAGCACTTGCAGATATGCCGGAATTTCTTATTGATCAGATTGGAAAAGCAAGTAACAGTAGTAATTTTCCTTCTATGACAAGGGCAATGGAACGGATTGCCGATGTTGTAGAAGAAAAGTGGGAAGAAGAAAGGGAGTAACAGATGGCAAATAAATTATATGCAATGGAACTTCTGACGGAGGAAGTGGCAAAGGATGTTGCTGCCAATCCGCAGGAATGGATGCGGTTTCTAAATACTGCATCCAGGCTGTACCGGTACACTTTTCCGGAACAGCTCTTGATCTATGCACAGCGTCCGGGAGCAACAGCCGTGGCATCCATGGAAATCTGGAACCAGAAGATGTACCGATGGATTAAAAAGGGTTCTAAAGGAATTGCCCTGATAGATAACACATCCGGACCAAAAACGAAACTCCGATATGTTTTTGATGTGCAGGATACTTATAAGGTAAAAAATCTGGGCAGAGATCCGCAGTTATGGAATCTTAATCCAGAAGGAGAACAACTGGTGGCAGATTATCTGCAGGAGCGGCTGGCACTGGAAGCAACAGAGGGAGGATTAGCAGAGGTTCTTCACCAGGCGGCAGAAGAAAGTGTGCAGGCCTGGTTGCCGGATGCTTTCGACGAACTGCAAATGGATGTAGCCGGCACTTTTCTGGAAGATCTGGATGAACAGAATCAGAAAGTGGAGTTCCGGGAACTGATGACAAACAGTGTCTGGTATGTGTTACTGAACCGATGCGGACTGGATGTGCAGGAATATCTTGATGCAGAGGATTTTCGTCATATTACAGATTTTAACCAGTTAAAGGTTATTGGACACCTTGGAAGTTCTGTGAATGAGATCAGCAGACCGGTATTGATGCAGATTGGACGATATGTGTTGAATGACTTGGAAAAAGATCTGAAAACGGTTGCAAAAGAAAAAGAAGTAGCTTATAATGAATTTAACACGTTAATTCGTGAAAGCAAAACAAGGAACACAGAAGATAGAGGAGAAAATAAGGAGGAAACAGAGCATGAGAGAGATCACTTACAGCCAGAATGGAGAGTACCAGATTCCGGATATCAGTCTGGAGGAGACGAGAGGAACGATCGGGAAGTACGGATTGATGAGGAAAGAGTATCTGAGAAACCACAAAGTAGCCAGATTCAACATTCTGACCTTACAGAACCGTCTGGACAGTCATCTGATGGAAATCGACAGCCAGGCAAGGCAGAGAGTAGACAACCTGATGTCAGAACTTCTGGAGAAAAACCCGGCACCGGACAAAATGGCAGACGGGATGGCATGGACCAGACACATGAACCAGATCAAAGCACAGGCAGAGGAACTGGTAATTCAGGAGATTATTTACAATTAAGTCTGTTCCCGACAGAAGAGGAACAGTTAGGAGAAATAAGGAAAGCGGTAGCTGCATTAGAACAGCCAGCCGCTTTTCTTATTTCTGATGAAGTAGTAGATGATATTCTCCGCACGGGAAGTGGACAGAAAAATACACTGTTTCATATTACGGCAAGACTGATTGAAGGTCTGGATAATGAAGAAATGCAGAACTTCCTGAAGGAGGAATATGAAACAGGTGGAAAAGGATTTACCATAGATGGACAGAAAATCAGTATCTGGTATGACAATGATGGTATCCGTATCCGACGGGGAGATTCCGCCAGAAGAAACTTTGATCGCATGGTTACGTGGGAAGAAGCGGCGGACAGAATCCGGGATATGTATGAGGATAGAAGTTACGTGGATAATCTGATTTCCAATAACGCCATTGAACAGGAGCAGGAAGAAATGACCAATCTTCTTGCACTCCATTTTCGGGATACCAGCAGAAACCGGGAGGAGCAGCAATCATATTCGGATTGGCAGGATGTCGTGCGGGAAGCTTGGACAGATTCAGCGGAAGCAGATGCAATTGCCCATCGCTTTGAATGGCTGCAGAAAGATATGGATGAGAATCCAGAAGATTATCGCAGGTGGGAGATTCAGCATAATCCGGAATATTTCCAGCGTTTTCAGGATCTCCAGAGGGAGCGTTCCTGGGTAGACCAGAAATTTACGGTCGAACGTCCGGCCCTTTCCTTTATCACACAGGATGAGATAGATGCAGTCCTTAGAAGAGGCGGGATCACTGCCGGAGGACGGAATCGGATCTATGAGTATTTCATGGAACATCACGATATAAAGGATGCAGCTGAGTTTCTGAAAAATGAGTATGGTACAGGTGGAGCAGCACCTGGGATACCGGGAGCGTATGAATCCGATGCTTCCCATGATGCGAAAGGATTAAAACTTGCGAAAGGGAAGATTGGCAGTCCAGATGTAGAAGTTCTATTAAAGTGGAATAAGGTTGCAGAACGTGTCCGTCAGCTGATTCGCACCGATGATTTCTTATCACCGGAAGAACTGGAAAAGTATGAAGAACGGCAGGAAGCACAGAGACAGGCGGATCTGGAAGGAGCTCAGCAGGCTTTGGAAGTGGAGCAGGAAGGCTCTGATCAGCAGGAAATACGAGAGGAAAATCAGGAACCGTCGGAGGTTGAGACACAACCGGAAGCAGTAGAAGATGCAGAAAAAAAGGAAGATATAACACCAGAACAGTCTGATATTCCAGCAACAAACTTCCATATCACAGATGATGAACTGGGACAGGGAACACCAAAGGAAAAGTTCCGTGCTAATATCATGGCAATCCAGCTTTTAAAGAAATGCGAGGAAGAAAACCGCAATGCCACACCAGACGAACAGGAGATTTTATCCCGATATGTAGGCTGGGGAGGTCTTGCTGATGCTTTCGATGAAACAAAATCCGCATGGGAGACGGAATATCTGGAATTAAAGACAGTCCTTACACCGGAAGAATATGCAGCAGCCAGAGCTTCTACCTTAAATGCCCATTACACACAGCCAATCGTGATTGAAAGTATGTATCAGGCGTTGGAAAATCTGGGATTTACAAAAGGAAATATCCTGGAGCCATCCATGGGTGTTGGTAACTTCTTTGGAATGCTTCCTGAGAAGCTGAACCAGTCAAAACTCTATGGTGTGGAACTGGACAGTATCAGCGGTAGAATTGCAAAACTGCTTTACCCAGATGCCAATATCCAGATTAAAGGTTTTGAGAAGACAGATTATCCGAATGATTTCTTCGATGTGGCAATCGGAAATGTGCCATTTGGAGCTTATAAAGTGAATGACAGGCAATATGACCGCTATAATTTTATGATTCACGATTATTTTCTGGCAAAGACAATCGACCAGTTGCGTCCGGGTGGTGTGGCAGCTTTGATCACAACAAAAGGAACCATGGATAAAGCATCACCGGAAGTCCGAAAGTATCTGGCAGAACGTGCCGATCTCCTTGGAGCCATCCGCCTGCCGAACACAGCATTCAAAGCAAATGCAGGAACGGAAGTCAGTGCAGATATTTTATTCTTCCAGAAGCGTGACAGCATGACAAAAGAGATGCCGGAGTGGGTGAATCTTGGAAGTGATGCCAATGGAATTACGGTCAATCAGTATTTTGCAGACCATCCGGAAATGATTCTGGGTGAGATGAAAGAGGTATCCGGTCCGTATGGTATGGAAACAACCTGTATGCCGATAGAAGGTGCTGATCTTGAAGTCCAGCTTGCAGAAGCTGTCAGGAATATTCATGGAAATATGGCACCTGCAGTTGATGTGGATGCAGAACTGGATGATGTACCAGAGAGTATCCCGGCAGATCCGAATGTTCGTAATTACAGTTATGCGGTTGTAGATGATCAGGTATATTACCGTGTTAACTCTCTGATGAATCAGGTAAAGATGCCTGCCGCTACTGCAGAACGTGTAAAAGGTATGGTGGAGATCCGAGACACGGTGCGTGAACTGATTGCCATGCAGATGGAAGAATCCGTAACAGATGAAGAAATTCACAAACAGCAGGAGAAATTGAATCAAGTATATGATGCTTACACAGCAAAGTATGGAGTCATCGGAAGTAATGCAAACAAGCGGGCGTTTTCTGATGACGCTTCTTATTGTCTGTTGTGTTCTCTGGAAGACCTGAACGAAGATGGAACATTGAAGCGAAAAGCAGACATGTTTACGAAACGAACCATCAAAAAGGCAGTGGCGGTAACCAGTGTGGAAACTGCGACAGAAGCCTTAGCATTATCATTGAATGAAAGAGCAAAGGTGGATCTGTCCTATATGGCACAGCTGACAGGAAAGACAGAAGAAAAAATCACGGAGGAACTGGTTGGAGTTATATTTAAGAACCCACTGACAGACCAGTGGGAGAGTGGAGATGAGTATTTATCTGGAAATGTCAGGGAGAAGTTAAACACAGCAAGAACCTTTGCAGAGAATCACCCGGAATTCACACCGAATGTCCGTGCATTGGAAGCAGTTCAGCCAAGAGAACTGGAAGCATCTGAAATCGAAGTAAGGATTGGGGCAACCTGGATTGAACCATCGGATTATCAGGACTTTATGAGGGAACTGCTTCATACTCCGTGGTATCTTGCACAGAAGGAGATACAGGTAAAATATTCTGAGGTGAATGGTGAGTGGCGGATTACCGGGAAAAATGCAGACAGTCCAAGAAATGCGTTTGCCTATGCAACGTATGGAACCGAGAGGGCAAATGCTTACCGGATTCTGGAAGATACACTGAATCTGAAAGATGTTCGTATCTATGATAAGAGTGTCAATGAAAATGGGGATGAGATTCGTGTCCTCAATAAAAAAGAAACTATGCTGGCATCACAGAAACAGGATGCCATGAAAGCAGCATTTAAGGATTGGATTTTCAAAGATCAACAGAGACGTGAAAGACTGGTAAGAGTTTATAATGAACGGTTTAACAGTATCCGTCCCCGTGAATACGATGGCAGTCATCTGACTTTCCCAGGAATGAACCCGGAAATTGAACTTCGCCCACATCAGAAAAATGCTGTCGCACATCAGCTTTACGGGGATAATGTGCTTCTGGCTCATGTAGTAGGAGCTGGGAAGACCTACGAGATGGTAGCGGCTGCAATGGAGAGCAAACGTCTGGGATTATCACAAAAGAATCTATTTGTCGTGCCGAACCATCTGACAGAGCAGTGGGGAGCCGAGTTCCTGCAGTTATATCCGGGAGCCAATATCCTGGTGGCAACCAAGAAAGATTTTGAACCGGCGAACCGGAAAAAGTTCTGTGCCAGAATCGCTATGGGAAACTATGATGCGATTATCATCGGTCATTCCCAGTTTGAGCGTATCCCAATCTCTGATGAGAGGCAGGAAGCCATGCTGCGGAAGCAGATTGACGATCTGGAAATCGCAATCCAGAGTGCAAGATATGAGCAGGATGGCGGCCGCTATACGGTAAAGCAGATTGAAAAGACCAGAAAAACGCTGATGACAAGACTGGAGAAGCTGAATCAGAAAGAGAAAAAGGATAATGTAGTTACCTTTGAAGAACTGGGAGTGGATCATCTGTATGTAGACGAGGCACACAGTTATAAAAATGCGTTCCTTTATACAAAAATGAGAAATGTAGCCGGAATTGCCCAGAACGAAGCACAGAAATCAGCAGATATGTTTAATAAATGTCAGTATCTGGATGAGATTACCGGTGGAAAAGGCATTACCTTTGCAACGGGCACACCGATCAGCAACAGCATGACGGAACTTTATGTCATGCAGAGATATCTGCAGAACAGCAAATTACAGAATATGGGCTTGGGATTATTTGATTCCTGGGCATCCACGTTTGGAGAGGTTGTGACCAGCATTGAACTTGCACCGGAAGGAACCGGATACCGAGCAAAATCCAGATTCGCCAGATTCTATAATATCCCGGAACTGATGAATATGTTCAAGGAGATTGCAGATATCAAGACTTCGGATCAGTTGAATCTTCCAGTACCGGAAGCAGAATACGAAACTGTAGTATTGAAACCAACAGAACAGCAGAAAGAAATCGTAGCAAGCCTAGGAGAGCGTGCGGAAGTGGTAAGAAACGGTGGCGTAGATGCTAGTGTAGACAATATGCTGAAAATTACCAATGACGGAAGAAAACTGGCACTGGATCAGCGATTGGTCAATGAACTATTGCCAGACGATCCGGGCAGTAAAGTGTCGGTCTGTGCAGAAAAAAGCTATGAAATCTGGAAAGATACAGTTGTACAGAAATCGGCGCAGATCATTTTTTGTGACTTGAGCACACCGAAAGGCGATGGCAGTTTCAATGTTTACGATGACTTGAAACAGAAGCTGATGGCGAAAGGTGTACCGGAAAAAGAAATTGCATTCATTCATGATGCAAATACCGAAGCAAAGAAGACGGAGCTGTTTGGAAAAGTAAAATCTGGGCAGGTTCGTTTTTTGATTGGTTCAACAGCAAAGATGGGTGCCGGTACCAACGTGCAGGATCGTCTGATTGCTCTGCATCATCTGGATATTGGCTGGAAACCGTCTGATCTGGAGCAGAGGGAAGGACGTATCATCCGGCAGGGAAATCACAATAAAAAGGTTCATATCTTTCGGTATGTGACAGAATCCACCTTCGACAGCTACATGTGGCAGTTGATCGAAAATAAACAGAAGTTCATCTCCCAGATTATGACGAGCAAAGCACCGGTCAGAAGCTGCGAAGATGTGGACGAAGCGGCACTGTCCTATGCAGAGGTTAAGGCACTGGCAACTGGAAATCCGGCAGTAAAAGAAAAGATGGCACTGGACGTGGATGTGGCAAAACTGAAACTTTTAAAAGCCAATCACATGAATAACCAGTACCGTCTGGAAGATGATATTGCAAGAAATTTTCCACAGCAGATTGCAAAATTGACCGAGACTATTGATAGCTACAAAGCGGATATTGCCCATTATCAGGAGCATAAAATCACAGATCCAGAACAGTTTTCCATGGAGATCAGCGGCAAAGTATTTACAGAAAAGAAAGAAGCAGGAGCGGCACTACTGGCAGTCTGCAAGGACATGAAAGCAGTCGATGCAGCAATGGATATCGGAAACTATCAGGGATTCAACATGAGAATCCAGTTCGACAGCTGGAGTAAGGAGTTTATCCTGTCTGTGAAGCATGAATCGGTATCGAAAGTTCATCTGGGAGCAGATGCCCTGGGAAATATCACCCGTATCAATAATCTTCTGGAAAGCTATCCGGAGAAACTGGCAGAAGCGGAGCAACGATTGGAAACGGTACAGGAGCAGCTTACAAATGCCAAAGAGGAAGTTGGAAAGCCATTCACAAAAGAAGAGGAACTGAACCAGAAACTGGAGCGACTGTCAGAACTAAATGCCCTTCTTAATATGGATGAACGGGAAGACACAGAAGCAGAGCAGTCAGAATCGAAAGAGAAAGAAGAACGACCGGCACGTGGTTCTATCCATGAGAAATTGCAGATTTATAAAGAAAAAAGCCAGCGGGAAAGCGAGAATGGCAGGGAAGATAGAAAAAGGGACTTCGGTCTGGAATAAGAAAACAGGAAAGATGGCATAATTTGGTAGAAAGAATGTTCTGCCGGTTATGCCACTTTTGGGAATACAGGAGGAACTTATATGGCGAGAAACATGATAACAGGAATAGAAACGCAGAAAATGCAGGAATATACACAGGAACAAATAGACCGTGCAGAACACATGGGAATAGCAATTCCAGCGGACGTAAAAGAACAGATTTTTGAATATGCAAATCTGGTTGGCGAAGAAGAGAAAGTAAGGACGCTGGTAAGAAATCTGGCAGATGCAGTCAATCGGTCAGATGAAGATAGAGTAGAGGAACTTCTGGATGATGCCCAAATGGATATTCAGGACTTACCAGATCCAACCATAGGCAAGCTGGAACTTCGGGATTATGGATATACAGCAGAGGATATGGTGCCGCTTAGAAAAGCAGCAGCCCTGGATTATCACAGAATGGGTTCTAAAATCTATTGCCTGGGTAGTGATGGCAGCAAGGGAGAGTATGCAAGTAAAGAAATGATACAGGCACATGAAGGGCTGTTTGGCATGGAATCACAGATGTGGGAACGGATAAGGGATCAGGATCTGGATTATGCAGATGAAGATTTTGGAGCATTTCAGGAGCCGATGAATGTGATTGGACAGGAAGAAGCTCTGAAATTATATGATGCCGGAGCAGATATCTATCTGATTACCAATTTTTCATCACCAATCTATGTTACAGAGCGAATGGAGATTGAACGAGGTCCGGAGCATTATCAGATGTCTACAGAAGAACTGGAACGATTCCGCAATTTGGAATGGGAGATGCAGAAATATCCGCAGATTCAGTCTTTGAAAGAGGCAAATCTGCTATTAGGGACAAGACGAACATTCGGTATTTATCAAATAAGAGATGGTTTGCCAGGTGAAAACTATGCGTTTATGAATATGAGCTTCATTGAAAGTCACGGGATGCAGATTAAAAAAGAAGACTATGAACTGGTCTATGTGGGAGAATTATTTGGAAATATGTCGCTAGATGATATATTTGAACGATTCAACATCGACAGACCAGAAGACTTTCGAGGACATTCCCTGTCTGTCAGTGATATCGTAGTTCTGAATGAGGGGGGAAAGGTAACCGCTCATTTTGTAGACAGTATCAGTTTTGAACAGCTGGATTCTTTCCTGA
>OHRI01000401.1_pt1 | contig 32844 bp, 27 predicted proteins | sample 1578421 | NCBI WGS metagenome assembly OHRI01 (sample SAMEA3879598, study PRJEB24766) | human gut metagenome | biome: human-associated habitat; feature: feces | place: USA | collected 1985/1987 | reverse complement strand
GCCTGGATATTTTAAGCAGCTGGCTTTATGACGATACAAAGCCGTTCTGTGAAGTACAGCTTCTTGAGGGATTTGAGTTCCATGTCTTTTGTGCTTTTGGATGGTCTCATAAGTGCTGCTGCCCAGATAAGTCCTGTAAGTTCGTCCGCCGCAAAGAGTACTTTTTCCATTTCGTGTTCCGGTGCTACATCAATGGTTGCGCCACATCCTACTGTGATACCGTAGCCGTGGGATACAACTGAATGGATCACGTCTTCGCCTACGCCTGCTTCGCGGAGCATTTCCGGAGCTTTCAGACAGTGTTCTTCCGGATATAGTTCAAAGTCGATGTCGTGGAGGAGCCCTACAATTCCCCAGTATTCTGCATCTTCGCCATAGCCAAGTTCATTGGCGTACCATTTCATTACTGCTTCTACAGTCAGGGCATGCTGAATGTGGAATGGATCCTTGTTGTATTTTTTTAATAATGTAAATGCCTCGTCTCGTGTAATTGTCTTCATTTGTCACTCCTCATATCTGAATTGTCAGGTGGATAAAATCGTCTGCTTTACTGCTTGTTTATAACTGAATAACTGCTCCTCAGTTTATCTGTCAATCTGGATCTGACATGCTTCCATTGCTTTCAGTGCATTCTCATGGCTTTCCGGTGTTACGCCTGCGCAGCATTTAGCGTCTACGATGATCGAAACTTCCGGGAGAGATGCTTTTGCCAGAAGTGCATTGGAAATAACACAGATGTCTGTGCATAAACCTACAAATGTGATACTTTCGATTTCATTATCCTCATTCATTGCCACCAGTTCTCCTGCAAGATCTGTGGAACCAAAGGTTTCTTTATCAATGGGTTCTGTTTTTCTGAGTGCATCTAATTCGCTTCGGATCTGCCATCCTTCGGTGTCACGGATACAGTGCGGTACAGGAAGCTTCTTTCCTTCCTGGGTGTCAAGATAGTAAGTCTCATGGGTGTCTCTGGTAAAAAGAACAACTCCATCAAAGTTTTCGATTTTCTCTTTTACACCAGGTACAATGGCAACTGCCTCTTTTGTTCCAAGAGCTCCGTCGATGAAGTCATTCTGCATATCTACAACTACTAATACTTTCTGCATATTTCCTTCCCTTTCGTTCTTTCTGCACATTTTTTCAGATAACCCTATAAAATCTCTGGAAACGTATGCTGTTATTATTTGTTATTACTATACAACGACAAAGTGTTTTTGTACAGGCAAAAGTGCCTGTTTTACTATAGCAATTCCATAAAGTATCAATCATCTATTTTGTAGTATATTTCTCAAATCTATACTTTTGTTTAATATCTGGATATTTGTCTCTGTCTACTTCACTCATAAACATATCATAGGGTCTGGCGCAGATTTTGAAAGGTGCGTAGAGCGCCTGGTAAATCATCAGTTTTTCACCATTTTCTGTGTGATGGGCTACTGCAAGGACTTTATAGAGATATTCGGAAGTATCCGGGGATACCCATTCTCTTTTGAAATGCTGTACAATGTCGCCTGCATGAATATCGTGTTCCGGTGTTTCTAAAGTGTTTTCATTTTCCGCACTGTCAGGTTCTTCCGGTTCTGTGTTGAGTTCCATATATTCTTCTTTATCAAGGGAAACCGGGATTCCGGAACGGCCATTGATGTGAACGCCGCCATACCAGGTGCCTGTGACCTCACAAATATCACCTACTTCGTATTCCATGCTGCAGTCATTATTTTTCTTTATGATTCTGATCTTTGCCATTTTATCATCTCCTAGCATATAGTTCTTATTTCATGCAACCAGAAAAACACTCTAACACGTTAGATTATATTCTCCAGCAAGTTCTTCATTTAAAACAACCACCTCAACACCCCATATTTTTCTGACCTTAAGCAATCTGGCTCTTAATTCTGCCAATGGCCCGGCTAGCCACGTAATATCTTCTGCGTTTTTTACAACCAGAATAAATTTTAATTTTACATCTTTCATATTGCTTACTGATCGAAGATTGTCTCCTATCTCTGACGTCTCCTGATATCTGTTCATAATCGCCGCCAGATATATCTGCAAAGATGATATAAACTTCTCAGTTATTGAACCATAATATTCTTCGAATTTCTGTTCTTTTTCTTTCGATTCATATCGATTCGCCACATTTGGACAACTTTTCTTTGCTTCCAGAAACACTATATTATTTCCATTATATTTCAGGATAAACTCAACTGTTGGGATTCCATCGCCAAGTTTTTTATAAATTTCAGATGTCTCAATATGAAATAAATCTTTTTCATCATATTTTCCAAAATTCATTCCTGATTCTGGTATAACGCTCACTTTAATGCCACCCCAATTTCTTCTCGATACAACTGACGGAATGTATCCATAATTGCATTATGTTCCAACAATTCAAATTCCGGTGCTATCTCACATAATACTTTGTTGTTTTCATTTTTATATAAGGAAATGTACTGCAGTTTACTGTCCTGTCTCCGCTTTACTTCAATATATTTAGATAAAAAATAGTCATGTGTAGAAACAAAAATCTGTACACCTTCTGTCTCCAGCATGATCAACAATTCAGCCAGCACCGGAATATATTTCGGATTGATATTTGCTTCTGGCTCGTCCCAAAACAAAACGGATCCCTTCTCCAGTGTCCCGTTTTTTATCAACTGCCATAAAAGAGCAATTTTACGTAATCCTTCTGCTACCAAATTAAATTCTAACTTTGCCTGTGTACCAGGTTTTAAATAAAAACGATTCTCATGCAATGTTACTTTCCCATTACTGATTTTCTGTAAAATATCCAGATATTTTTTCCTTACAGTTGAATCCACTCCTCTGGAAATATCAATTTTGGCAGCCGCAATAATATCCAGATACGTATCATCAAATTCCACATTTCCCATTTTTACTGCAGCATCCAGATTCCAGGCATTTGATAAAATCTCTTTTGCCGGAATAAATACGCTTGTGAGATCAGACATCTGCTTTTCCCATTTCTCTTCTGAATTAATCTCTGCATCCCATTTTCGTGTCTTGGTTGAAAATGTCATTCCTATTTTGGCAGTATCAGATTCCACAGAAACCATGGCTTTATTGCTTCCACTCTTTCCTCTGTTTACCAGACGTCCAATTCCAGACTGATCAGGACGAAATAACATTGTTGTTTTCTGCGAAAAAGACACATCATGTTTAGAAGCCTGACATGCTGCATAGGCTAATTTCATAATATGAGTCTTTCCCACACCATTTTCACCAACTAATACATTTAATCCTTCACAAAAAGGAATCTTTATATCTTCAAATACTGTAAAATTCTCTGCTGCAATCTTTGTTAATGGCATTTCCATCACCTCAATATTTCCATTTTTATAAATCAGTTCATTATATCTGTCGCACAATAATAATTTTATATTATAACACATATAAATATGTCAAACAGCTATTTTCTTCAATATAATATTGTAAAATCTGAAAGCTTGTAAAAGGCTATAACTATCACTTCCAGCTCTTCCAGATCTCCGGCTGATATCCTACTGTCGCCTGTTTTCCGTTTCTTACCACAGGGACTTTGATGATGCTCTGGTTTTCGAGAATTTTCTCTGCCTTGTCTTCCTCTGCGATATAAGTGATCAATGCCAGCAGGTCTTTATCCTTGCAGTCAGTATCTATCAGTTTATCATAACCGCCAATTGCCTGGCAGACAGATTGGAATTCTCCTTTACTTAATCCTTTTTCTTTCATATCTATAAACTGATATTTAATTCCCCGTTCTTTGAAATAGCGTTCTGCTTTCTTGCTGTCAAAGTTTTTCTTTGTACCAAAAATCTGTATATTCATAGTCTAATGCTTTCTCCCATTTTTTTAAGAATTATTGTTCCTGCTATATTTTCTCTTTTCCTGCCTGTTCATTTTTAATTTCCATCCATTTCACAGTTTTTTCAAATTCTCACCACATATTTCTCACATTTCCTGGTTATATTATTACCTGTACAGAGCAAAGAGTAATTGCAAATAAAACTTTTTCTTTTTCATACTTTTGCCGGGAATCGATGAGGTTCCCGGCCTCCTTCTTTTATTCCGTTATTTTTTATTCCGTTAGATTTTCTTTTTAATATGGTTATAGATGTTCAGTCCTTTTGTCTGTCCGTATTTGGAAATGATAGATCTGTAAATCTGCTGCTTTCTGTTTTTGTCTTCTGCATTTTTCTCCACAGTTGTAGAAACATAGTTTACTACTTCCTTTGGCATGCCTGCCTTGTCGAGAACCAATATCAATTCCTGCTGTAATCTCTTTGTTCCGGCATTCATGTCAATTATCTTTTGTTTTAGCTTTTTTGTATTCTGATTCTCTGATTGTTTGACAGACTGTTTTTCAGGTTGTTCATCCAACTGTTTTTCTGTTTTCTGACCGGATTGTTCAGTCATCTGTCCGTCTTTTTCTTTACCGGTCTGTTTTTTTACCTGTTTCCTTGTATGCACCTGTTTTCCGGAAATCTTTTCGTTTCTGGAGACTTTCACATCTTTTTCTGTTTTCCAGAACTCTATAATATGGTCAAATCCTGTATCCTTACTGATTACAACAATTTTACATTCTTCATCCTGACCTGCACACTCTTTTCCTATCAGATATCCCAGATAAGAGCCCAGATGCATATCTGCTGACTGATTTCCTGTCGGTACTTTATGCGTGATCAGTTTTGACTCTCCGTGATCATTGATAATATCAAGGTCTATTTTTCTGCTGTTGTCTGTATAAAAAAGATGGATAATATCTGTTTCCCGTAATTTTTCGCATCCTTTGAAGCCTTCACTTCCTACATTTTCATAATCAATTAAATAATAAGTTTTGATAATCTTCATCCTCTCTTTATTTGTTAATGTTCACTCCGTTCACAGTAACCTTTATTTTTCTCTGCTGTATAATACTCTGTCATTTTTCAGCCGGATAATTCTTTCCTATTTTAACATGCATCTTTTATCAGCACAACCACATAGTGGCAGCTTTCCTGGTTAGTATTTCCTGGTTGTCTTTCCTGCCTGTTCCAGTCAGACAGAATATTATCATATCCACGAATAGTATTCCCATATTGCCACTATAATAAATTTACATACCTTTTGTGAAAAATGACGGATTTTTCATCAAATTCCAGTTGATAAATCTTTAACAAAATTCAAAAAAAGGCAAAAATCCTGTTGATTTTAAGCGTTAAATATGTATAATAGTAAAAGAGAAGCGATACCCGTTCGCTTTTATGGTAAGGTATCTTAAGCCTGTTTAAACAGGCGCTTTCATTAACGAAGAAAAGAGGTTAAACGTAAGATGGCAAAAATCGATTTAAGCAAGTATGGCATTACCGGAACTACAGAAATTGTCTACAATCCTTCTTATGAAGTATTATTTGAAGAAGAAACCAAACCGGAACTGGAAGGCTTTGAAAAAGGTCAGGTCAGCGAACTTGGTGCAGTTAACGTTATGACAGGTATCTACACAGGACGTTCTCCTAAAGATAAATACATCGTTATGGATGAGAACTCCAAAGATACAGTATGGTGGACAACAGACGAATACAAAAACGATAACCATCCTGCAACTCAGGAAGCATGGAATGCAGTAAAAGAAATCGCTAAAAAAGAGCTCTCCAACAAGAGACTTTTCGTAGTAGATGCATTCTGCGGTGCTAACAAAGATACTCGTATGGCTATCCGTTTCATCGTTGAAGTTGCTTGGCAGGCACATTTCGTAACAAATATGTTCATCCAGCCAACAGCTGAAGAACTTGAAAACTTCGAGCCAGATTTCGTTGTATACAACGCTTCCAAAGCTAAAGTTGAAAACTATAAAGAATTAGGCCTTAACTCTGAAACAGCTGTAATGTTCAACATCACAACTAAAGAGCAGGTTATCGTAAACACATGGTACGGCGGAGAAATGAAGAAAGGTATGTTCTCTATGATGAACTACTTCCTTCCACTGAAAGGCATGGCTTCCATGCACTGCTCTGCAAACACAGATATGAACGGCGAAAACACAGCTATCTTCTTCGGTCTTTCCGGAACAGGTAAAACAACTCTTTCCACAGACCCGAAACGTCTCCTGATCGGTGATGACGAGCATGGCTGGGATGACAACGGCGTATTCAACTTCGAAGGTGGATGCTACGCTAAGGTTATCAACCTTGACAAAGAATCTGAGCCGGACATCTACAATGCAATCAAACGTAACGCTCTTCTTGAGAACGTAACACTTGATGCTGAAGGCAAGATTGATTTCGCAGATAAGAGCGTAACAGAGAATACTCGTGTATCTTATCCGATCAACCACATTGAAAACATCGTTCGTCCGATCTCTTCTGCACCGGCAGCTAAGAACGTAATCTTCCTGTCCGCAGACGCTTTCGGAGTACTTCCTCCAGTATCTATCCTGACAGAAGCTCAGACTCAGTACTATTTCCTGTCTGGATTCACAGCTAAACTTGCTGGTACAGAGCGTGGAATCACAGAGCCTACACCTACATTCTCTGCTTGCTTCGGACAGGCATTCCTTGAACTGCATCCGACAAAATACGCAGAAGAACTTGTTAAGAAAATGGAAAAGAGCGGAGCAAAAGCTTACCTGGTTAACACAGGATGGAACGGAACAGGAAAACGTATCTCCATCAAAGATACTCGTGGTATCATCGATGCAATCCTTAACGGAGATATCCTTAACGCTCCTACTAAGAAAATCCCATTCTTCGATTTCGAAGTTCCTACAGAGCTTAACGGCGTAGACACAGGTATCCTTGATCCTCGTGACACATATGCTGACGCTTCTGAATGGGAAGAAAAAGCGAAAGATCTTGCTGGAAGATTCATCAAGAACTTCGCTAAATATGAAGGAAATGCAGCTGGTAAAGCACTTGTTGCAGCTGGTCCTCAGTTATAATTATAACTTAAATTGTCCAAATGATACGAAAGGGATGCGAATGATTCGCATCCCTTTTTTGTACTGCTTCAAATATCAGACAACAAATTCTTTTGCTTTCCCTATATTCATATCTGATTTCAGGTTCCTTATATCATTTTATCTATTTCAATAAATTTGTTTATAATAATATTGATATCCCCTGCATCAAAAACTTATTGTTCTTAAAAGTAATGTTTTCTATTTCTGGTATTAATTTGTACACCATCCCACTTTCTTCTATTATTTTTTTACCAGAGTTCTAAGACTCTCTGCCACTTTCTTATATGCAGGTACCGGAACGTGGTATTCTTCGCCCATTCTTACTACTTCATAGACTAATCCGTCGATTTCGGACTGTTTTCCTGCCATGATATCTCTCTGCATGGATGTGGTTGCTTCCGGTGCTAGGTTGGAGAGAATTTTTAAATTTACATCTACCATGTCTTTCTGGAATGGGACTCCCATGGCTTCTGCGAGTGCGGTGATTTCTCTTATCATGGTTTTGAAGAGTTCTCTGGCTTCGCCTTCTTTCTGAAAGTCTGCGGCTGTGGCGTGGTAGTAGAGCCCTGCTGCACCGATTGGGGAAACGTAGGAGAATTTCTCCAGAGTTTCGCGGCGGATATTCTCGGAGAGGATTCCGTCGATGTGGCTGTCGCAGAAGTCTTTCTGGATTTCTTTCAGTTCTGGTCTGGATTCTGCTTTGTCACGCACACCAAATACGATACGCAGGATCTGGCCGTGTTGGAGTAGTCTGCCTGGTTCTTTGATGTTTGCGGAGACGTAGATGCATCCGTCTGTTACAAGGAGCTCAGGAAGCTGTTTCTGCATCTTTCCGCCGGTTCCGTAGATGTTTAAGACCGGAATTACAATGGTTGTTTTCTTTGCGATCTGTTTGATAAATGGAATGGTTTCATCCAGGGAATAGCCTTTTACGCAGACAAAAATTACGTCTGGATGGTCTGTGTAATGTTCCATGTCTGTAGCCGGGATGGTGATCGTTTCTTCGGTTTTGTCCCACATTTTTTCTAAGGTAAGGCCCTGTTCCTGGATTGTTTTCAGGTGTTCGCCTCGGGCGATCAGAGTTACATCCTTGCCTGCTTTTTTCATATAATATCCGGTAACGCCGCCGGTTCCGCCGGCTCCGATGATTAAGTATTTCATAGTTTTTTCTGCCCCGCTTTCATAGTTTGTTTCTTATATTATCATAGCACAATTGTAATTTTTCTTCAGTATATTTATGCATTACGTCGACATAATTTTGCATTGACAGTTTATTTTTTGACCTGTAATATCAATATATTAATATTTATCCAACTCTGACATCAGTAAAACGGATATAAACAATATGGCAATAATTATCCATACGATTAATTGTGCAAAGGAATCATCAAGATGGAACGATATCTGGAATTTAGAATAGATGAACAAACTGCAGAAATTAAAATTGAAGCATTCCTGAAAAAGAATGCAGGACTTACGAAACGACAGATCAGTCAGGCGAAGTTTCGACTGGATGGGATTACAAAAAACGGGATACGCTGTCGTGTGACTGAGACAGCATATCCCGGTGATGTGATCCGTGTTTGTCTGGAGGAAGCGCAGACTGCTTCTGCACATCTTGAAAATTATAATTTCAAAATCGGTAGTAAAACTCAAGCAGGCCTTCATTGTGATAAAGCTTCAATTCCAGTTTCCGAAGCTTCTCTTTCTCTGGATATTGTATATGAAGATACAGATATTTTGGCAGTTAATAAACCGGCGGGAATGGTTACGCATCCGACAGGAATACATTATGCAGACAGTCTCTCCAATCTTGTTGCCGACTACTTTCGAGAGAAAAATGAGTCTGTCTGCGTCCGTCCAGTAGGACGGCTGGATCAGGAAACTTCAGGGATTGTGATTTTTGCCAAGAATCAGGTGGCTGCTTCGAGACTTCAATCTGTAAAGTCTCCATGCAAGATCCATAAGCAGTATCTTGCTGTTGTATCCGGTGCTTTGCCTGTAGATGCCCCTGATGTCTGGCATACCATAAATCTGCCGCTGATACAGGACCCTGCGAATCATCTGAAAATGAAAACTGCTGCTGATCTTTCCTTACATTCCTCTGTATTATCAGGAAAAATCAAAACAGCAGTTACTCATTATCATACTCTCTTTACCAGTCAGGATTGGTCACTTGTCACACTTAAACTGGACACCGGACGTACCCATCAGATCCGTGTCCATATGTCTTCGACTGGGCATCCACTTCTTGGGGATTCGTTGTATGAAAAAAATATTACTGAAAAACAGTCACCTAATAAGGATGCAGATATAGCTCCAGTATCATGCTTGCGACATCCATTCAAACGTGCGGCACTTCATGCATGGAGAGTTTCTTTTCAGCATCCTTTCAAAGATGAATTTATCTCACTGGAAGCTCCATTGCCTTTCGATTTTCGTGAGCTGGTTTCATTTTTTGGCCCTGGCTCTATTTAAGCCTCAAGTTCTTTTATTAAATTTACCATCTCAATGGCACTGAGTGCACAGTCATAGCCTTTATTTCCTGCTTTTGTACCTGCGCGCTCAATTGCCTGCTCGATATTCTCTGTTGTAAGTACTCCGAACAATACCGGAACTCCTGTTTCCAATGACACTGATGCAATACCTTTGGAAACTTCGTTGCATACATAATCATAATGGCTGGTATTTCCACGGATCACTGCACCAACACAGATCACAGCATCATATTTTCCACTTTTTGCCATTTTGGACGCGATCAGCGGGATTTCAAAAGCACCTGGCACCCAGGCTACCTGAATATCTTCTTCCTTTACATTATGACGTGTCAGTCCATCCATTGCACCGCTTACCAGTTTAGACGTAATGAACTCATTGAAACGTGCTGCTACAATTCCTACTTTCATTCCATCTGATACTAATTTTCCTTCTAATGTTTTCATTTTTTTAATCCTTTCATCTGTAAATTTATTTTTAACCTGTACAGGTTTTTATACAAAGTAAGTTTTATTTTCGGTAACGTTATTGTTACGTTAAAAATTCTCTGCCGCATTTAATACTTCAGAATATGTCCCATCCGTAATTGTTTTGTTTTGAGATAGTGCAGATCATATGCTGTCGCATTCATCTGGATCGGAACTCTCTTTTTGATCTTGATTCCAAATTCTTCCAGCTGATAAACCTTATCCGGATTATTTGTCAACAGGCGCAGTTCTTTTACTCCCAGATTTCTCAGAATCTGCGCACCTATATAATATTCTCTTTCATCCCCGGCAAATCCAAGTGCCAGATTCGCTTCGAGTGTATCCATTCCCTGTTCCTGAAGTTCATAAGCACGGAGTTTATTGATCAGTCCGATTCCTCGTCCTTCCTGTCTCATATAAAGAAGTATTCCCCTTCCCTCTTCTTCAATCTGGGACATAGCTGCTGCAAACTGCTGTCCGCAGTCACAGCGCTGAGATCCAAACACGTCTCCTGTCAGGCACTCCGAATGCACACGGCACAGAACATCTTTTCCATCTCCAATTTCACCTTTTACCAGCGCCACATGATGTTCACCATTAAGACGGTTTACAAATCCGTATGCCATAAATTCTCCATATTTGGTAGGCATTTTTGTAGTCGTCACGCGATCCACCAGAATATCATGGCATTTACGGTAGTTTTGAATATCTTTGATCGTTATAAATTTCAGATTCCACTTTACGGCAAGCTCCCGCAGCTCAGAGGTCCGCATCATAGTACCATCTTCTCTCATAATTTCACAGCAAAGCCCACACTGTTTTAATCCTGCAAGTCTGCAGAGATCTACCGTTGCTTCTGTATGTCCATTTCTTTCCAGTACACCATTCTTCTTTGCCAGAAGCGGAAACATATGTCCGGGACGTCTGAAATCTTCGGGTTTTGCATTCTCATCCACACATTTCATGGCAGTAACAGATCGTTCCGCTGCGGAGATTCCTGTACTGGTACTGATATGATCTACAGAAATCGTAAATGCAGTCTCGTGATTATCAGAATTTTCCTCTACCATCTGGGGAAACTGCAGTTTTCTGACATATTCCTCAGACATCGGCATGCAGATAAGTCCCTTTCCATGAGTTGCCATAAAGTTAATGTTTTCTGTTGTGGCAAACTCTGCCGCACAGATAAAATCTCCTTCATTTTCTCTGTCCGGATCATCCGTTACCAGAATAATTTTTCCATTTCGAAGTTCTTCCAGAGCTTCTTCTACTGAATCAAATCTGTTCATTATTTCTCTCCTTATGCGCTATATTTTTCTGTTGTTAACCGGGCAAAATCATCCGTATTGGCCGCTTATCTGATCTGGTCAAAATCCATACTTACTCAGAAAATCTCTTGTAATATTGCTTTTTGATGGCTGTTCTTTCACAGGTGTTATTAATTTCTCCACATATTTTCCAATAATATCTGTCTCAAGATTAACCATATCCCCTTCTTTACGTTCTCCGAGAACTGTAATCTTTACTGTATGAGGAATTGCAGAGATAGAGAAATCTTTTTCCGAAACTTTTGCCACTGTAAGGCTGATTCCATCAATTGTTACAGAACCTTTTATGACTATATATTTCATAATCTGGTCTGAGGTCTGAATCGTGTACCATACAGCATTATCATCTCTGTGGATTTTTGTGATTCTTCCCGTTCCATCTACATGCCCTGCAACAATATGTCCTCCGAATCGTCCATTTGCAGGCATTGCCCTTTCCAGGTTTACATGCTGCCCCGGTGAAAGCTGAATCAGCGCAGAACGGTTCAATGTTTCGTGCATCACATCTGCCGTAAAACCATTTTTCAGACATGCAGTTACAGTAAGGCAGATTCCATTTACAGCTACGCTGTCTCCTGTTTTCAGGTCATCCAGTATTTTCTCTGCCTGTATCGTAAATACCGCTGAATTTGCTCCTTTTTTTATTTTTTTTACAGTTCCCAGTTCTTCAACAATTCCCGTAAACATTTCTCTTCACCTCACTCTCTATAAGAAAATCATCTCCCAGTCTGATTATTTCACTATTTTTTAATAATACTGCGCTGGCAGGATCAGGAAATCCCTTTCCTTCCACCGGTGTCTTTGCTTCTTCGCCTCCAAAAAGTTTAGGTGCTATATAGGTCTGAACTTTCTGAACAATACCACTTTCCAGTGCTGACCAGTTTAAAGAACCCCCTCCTTCCAACAAAATACTGTCTATCTTTGCAGCTCCCAGAAGTTCCATTAATCTGTTTAAATCTATGTGTCCGTTTTTCTCCGGAACATACAGAACCTGGCATCCCAGTTCTTCATAATTCTTTATCTTCTGCTGGTCTTTACTGCTGCTTGCAAGGATTGTAGGAATTGTCTCTGCTGTTCTTACAATCTTAGATGTCAGTGGTGTTCTCAGATGGGAATCGCAGATAATACGCACAGGATTTCTGCTGTTTTCCAGTCTGCAGGTGAGCATCGGATCATCTGCCAGCACAGTTCCCACTCCAACCATAATTCCTGTATATTTCAGTCGCTGTTCCTGTACATGAATTCTGGCAGCTTCTCCTGTCACCCATTTGGATTCACCTGTATAAGCGGCAATTTTTCCATCCATAGTCATTGCATATTTCATGACCACATACGGTTTTTTATTTTGGATGTAATAAAAGAATGCTTCATTCAATTTATCACACTCTTCTTTTAAAATATTTTCTGTTACCTCAATTCCATGATCTTTCAAAATCCGGATTCCTTTTCCTGCAACCAGCGGATTAGGATCTGATGATCCGATGATCACGCGTCTGATTCCGGCCTCCAGGATTGCATTCACGCATGGAGGCTGTTTTCCATAATGGCAGCAGGGTTCTAAAGTAACATATATAGATGCTCCTTTGGGTTCTTCCGTACACACTGCCAGAGCTTCTCTCTCCGCATGAAGTTCGCCATATTTTCTGTGATATCCCTGGCCAATGATTCTTCCGTTTTTAACGATCACAGCACCCACCATCGGATTAGGTGCTGTAAAACCCATTCCTTTTTGCGCCAGTTCCAAAGCCATTTTCATATACTGCCTGTCCTGTTCCATATCCGTTGTGTTTTTCAATCCATCATCTCCTGCTCTTTTATAACAATTCCATAAAATAAAGCCCCGGTGTTCTTTCAACATCCAGGGCTTGGTAATTAATATTTGATATGAATTATCTTCCGATGAATCTGACTCTTTATTTCATCACTGAAATCACTTTAATTGATATAAAAAAGCTCTGGAATAAATTAATTATTCCAGAGCAGTCAGCTTTCACAGATCAGTTAATTCTTCTGTATCTCTACTGTTATCTTCTTTCATCCAGACTGTACTGTCGGCTTCGGAATTGCACCGAATCATGCCTTATGGCTCGTGGGCTTTACCACCGGTAGGGAATTGCACCCTGCCCTGAAGATCTTATTTTATTTGTATCAGCAATTTTTACGATTTACATTGCTGATGTCTGACAGTATACTCTCAACTTTTATCTCTGTCAAGATTTTTTTCAGGAAAGTAACCCTCTTACCATCTCTGCATTAAATGTCACACCTGTCAGGTGATCTACTTCAATCTGATACAGGGCATTGGCTGCGATATGCTCTGCTGCCTGTTCCAGATCACGAATACCGCTTGTATTTTTATGCAATTCAACGATGGCATCCAGACCGTCTTCTGTTACTACACATTCTTCTGCTTTCAGGCTCATGCGTTTCAGAACTTTCGGAAGAACGTATTTGGAGAAGATGATCTTCTTCTCTTCTGATGTATAATCCGGGATATCGATCACTGCAAAACGGGACATAAGAGGTGCGCTAATCTGGGACTTATCGTTTGCCGTAGCAATAGGATAAACGCCCACTGTGGGCACCATACATTCCATATAGTTATCTGTAAATCCAAGGTTGTCAAGCAGAGTAAGAAGTACGTCTGCAGGGTTTCCGTTGCCCTTACCTGACGCTGCTTTATCAAGCTCGTTGATAATAAATACAAGATTGGATTCTCCTGCTGCCGAGAAAGCTTCCATGATGATTCCGGGCTTTGCGTTTGCATAGATTCTGGAACTTCCTGTAAGCTGTTCCGGATCATTGATGGAACTCATGTCCAGAGTTGTCCAAGGCAGTTTCAGAATACGGGCAACTGCATAGGCAATCTGAGATTTGCCTGTACCTGCAGGACCTACAAGGAGAAGTCCGTATGCAGGAAGTGTATGGGTACGGTTGATCTGTATGATTGTTTCAATGATACGCTGCTTTACAGATTCCATTCCGTAGAGTTCCTCATCAAGGATCCTGCGGGCTTCCTGAGGATCGATTGCTTCAAAGTAATTGCTCTTCCACTGTACATTCATCATGATGGAAAGTGCTCTCTGAGCATGACGTCTCTCCTCCGGAGATACTTCGTGTGAACGGGCAACTGCAAGGTTTCTTCTCGCCCAGAGACGGATATTGTCCGGCAGTGTTCTGCCTGCGCAGGTCATAAAATCAGTGATGCTCTGAATGCTTGTCAGCTTCATCTCGTCCCCTGCTTCTTCCTCATCTTCATCCTCAACAAGCTCTGCAGGTGCACTGCTTGCAAGAAGTCTCTCGATCATAAACTGAAGAAATCCGTCTTCTGCGGAAAGCTTCGTACCGCCGCCAAAAGCAGTTTCACGGATCTTATAAACTGCATAACCATTCTCTTTATTCTCTCCTGAAAGACGCACATTGATATGATTCTCCCCAAGCCATTTCAGAAGACTTACAAATCTTGAATCAATACTGATGATATCTGCACTGAAAACGCCGTCATCTTCTTTAAATTCAAAGGATGTACGTTTGATTGGATTAGTAAAAATACCGCAGGAATGATGTTTCCACTGACAGCTGCTGTTATCCAGGATCATGATCGGTTTCTCAGGGGAAGTCTCCTTTTCATTAGACTGGAAAGTAGTGTAGGTACATTCAGACTGTACACCTGGTTTCTTGTCTGAAGCACCGCTGAAATCAAATACTGGCATAGTAAATACTCCTTTTATTTTATCCTTAATCAGTGTGTAATTTTTAATGTACAACTCTTTATTATTCTAGCAGAATCTTTTCTTTTTATCAATTCTGTAAATGTATTTATTGCATAATTATTCAAAAAATTATATCCTCATTTATTCCGCCAAAATCATTGACGGTAACATCCGCAGGCTTTATAATAGGGATAACTGAGAATTTCCAGATATTCTCTGGAAAATCGGAATTTACTTTTAGGAGAGCAAAATGAGCAAAATTATTTTAACCGGTGACCGCCCAACAGGCCGCCTTCATGTTGGACATTATGTTGGTTCATTATCCGAGCGTGTTCGTTTACAGAACTCCGGCTTATATGATGAAATTTATATTATGATCGCAGATGCACAGGCATTAACAGATAACGCTGAACACCCTGAGAAAGTTCGCCAGAACATCCTTCAGGTTGCCCTGGATTATCTTGCATGCGGCATTGATCCTGAGAAATCCACTATCTTTATCCAGTCCATGGTTCCGGAGCTTACAGAGCTTACTTTTTATTATATGAACCTTGTTACTGTAGCACGTGTACAGCGTAACCCTACAGTTAAATCCGAGATCCAGATGCGTAATTTCGAGGCAAGCATCCCTGTCGGTTTCTTCTGCTATCCGATCAGCCAGGCTGCAGACATCACTGCATTCCGCGCTACTACTGTTCCGGTTGGCGAAGATCAGCTTCCAATGCTCGAGCAGTGCAAGGAGATCGTCCACAAATTTAATACTGTTTATGGTGAAACTCTGACAGAGCCTGAGATTATTCTGCCATCCAATAAAGCATGCTTACGTCTGCCAGGTATTGACGGAAAAGCAAAAATGAGCAAATCTCTCGGAAACTGCATCTACCTTTCAGATGAAGAAGCTGATGTTAAGAAGAAGGTTATGTCCATGTTCACAGACCCGAATCATCTTCGTGTGGAAGATCCGGGACGTGTGGAAGGAAATCCTGTATTTATTTATCTGGATGCATTCTGTAAACCGGAATATTTCGCAGAGTTCCTGCCTGAATATCAGAATCTGGATGAACTGAAAGCTCATTATACACGCGGCGGTCTGGGTGATGTCAAGGTTAAGAAATTCCTGAATAAAGTACTCCAGGCAGAGCTTTCTCCGATCCGTGAGAGACGTAAATACTGGGAACAGCATCTTGATGATGTATATGATATCCTCAAAGAGGGAAGCAAGGTTGCTGAAGCAAAAGCCGCACAGACACTTCACGATGTACGTTCTGCTATGCAGATCAACTACTTTGATGATAACAGCTTAATCAAATAATTATATGCCGGTGGCTACAGCGACCGACAACAATGCGTAAATAAGAAATTCAAACGCAAGATTGTTCAAAATCAACTTATTGACATATCAAAACAGGTTCAGGCAAAAGCATTCTGCTCACGTCTGAACCTGTTCTGTTATTTCTTAACTGACTTTCTTTTCAATCTATTTTACAGATAAAATCTATTCGATATCTTTCATATCCGATATCTTTCATATCTGATACCATTTGATCTCATTTGCCTCCATATGTAACCGGAAACTGCTTCCATCACCTCTGTAAACTACTGTATCCTGTGGTTCGTAAGTGTTGTTGACTACGCAGTATTTTCCATTTTTTACGTAAGCATGTACTTCTACATTGTAGTTGGTTGAATACCAGCAGTGAAGTTCTTCCTCTGCGGATGCTGACCAAAGGACTGCACGATAAAGCACGCGGCTGTTCTTGAAGCTGTATGGAAGTCCGCTGATATAAACGCCTCTTCCTTTACCGAAAGTCTTTACAGCCATCTGCACTTCCTGGTCTTTCTGGATTAAGATTTCTGTTTCCGGTAAGGCATAAATGTTCTTCTTACCTTCACCGAAATCAACCTCGCCTTCTGCATCTTTAAGGATGAAATGATCTCTGTGTTCTTCCCAGTTATATTTATCTGTATTCAGGTTAAATCCATGTTCTTCTTCTACTCCAAGTACATCATCTAACTGAATGAATCTGCCCTGCCACTGATGTGCTGCCGGTTCTCCTACACCGATAAATCCACCGCCATTATATACAAATTCTCTGACTGCTGTGATGATTGTTTCGTCGATCCAGTTCTCGCCGCCTGACTGTGCAGTGTCCGCATCTCCCACATTGATCACTACGTCAAATTTCTTCAGAAGATCTTTGTCTGCTTTGATATCGTCAAAGCTGATAAATGATACATCAAACGGCGCGCCGCTTAATGCTTCGATAATTCCGAAATAAGAATAATTCTGCTTGTAATAGATGGCGTGATGTACCATATGGTTACCCCATGAGCGCATCTTTCCCCAACAATTCAGGACTGCTACCCGTTTTACGCAATAAGGAGTCGTTCCCTGAATGTTATCATATAAAGTGCGGAACTCTTCGCAGACTTCTTTGATATACTGTACAAAATCCGGGAATTCCAGGGCAAGTTTCAGATATCCGCCGTATCCGATTCTCTGGATCGGGCTTCGAAGGATTGCTCTTCTTGCTGTTACCCAGTTCACTTTTGCCTCCTTTACAGGATCGCCGCCTTCATGGAACGTATCCGGGAAAAAGTATGGCAAAAATCTTCCTTCTGTATATTTTACATTCTTAATATCGCTGAACAGACGCAGGGTCGCACCATTTCCAACACTTCCAACTACAGCATCCAGTCCGATAGATGCAAATTCGTCCATAAACGGTTCCATGCCAATCCAGTGATCTCCCATGAACATCATGGCCTCTTTTCCGTATTCATGTACGATATCTACCATCTCTTTGGCAAGCTTTGCAACTTCGCGTCTCTGAAATGCCTGGAAATCTTTGAATTCTTTTGAGGGAATCCGATAGGTATTGTTCATGTATCCCTGGTCAATGATATATTCCGGTCTGAAAGGATAGCCCACTTCTTTCTCAAACTGCTCCAGAATATATGGGCTGACTGAAGCTGAATAGCCAAACCAGTCTACATATTTCTCTCTTGCAAGTTCATCAAATATAAGAGTAAACTGATGGAAAAATGTAGTGAAGCGCACAACATCCACATACTCATGAGTATCCAGGAATCTGCGCAGACGTTCCAGGGAATGAGCTTTTGTTTTTGGCTGACGCACATCAAATGTAATCTGCGGTTCTACGTCTTTCCAGTCATTTACTACTGCATTGTACATATGTACAGGATCCCACATAATATATGCCAGGAAACTTACAGTATATTCATGGAAGCGTTTCGCAGATAAGATCACTACATTTCCTGTCTCTTCTTCATATGACCACTGATCTGTCGGTACCGGCTCTCCTGTGGTACGATCCATTACTTCCCACCATCTGCGGATATCATCTCTTGTGTTGACTGCAAGCATATCCGGATAGAGGTGATCCATCAGATGAATCTCCAGTGTATCTGCAACCGCTGTATGGAAAGATGTCATAATATACATCTGCTGGATTTCTTCCGGATGTGCTTTCGCCCACGCATTGTCCTTACGGGTTGTATAGTAGGTTGCATAAATTTTGGCACCTGTGTCTTTTAATTTCTGCGGAAATTCTGTTCCGTCACAGTCACGTATAGCATCAGCGCCCCACTCTTCTATCATTTCCAGTGTCTGTGGAACTACATCCAGGTCAGTTGGTATGGTTACACGACCTTTTCCCATTTTCTGTTACCTCCTTCATTTTGCTGACAAGCGGATAATTACTGTCCGTTCGCTTCTGTAATCACATTATTTTCAGTCTATCTGTTTATAAAATACTTTCTTTCAAAATTTTTTTCAATTCACTTTTTGCTTTGTTTTTTAGAAATCTTGCTCTTACAAAAAAATTATGGTATTATAGAAAATATGTTATCAGCTATCTGAAAAGCCTTCTATTTTTTACCTTAATAACTGATGTTGATTTTATTTTTATCATTTTTTATGCACTTATTCTAATTATCCTGAAGAATCTCAGTTATATCTTTTGCGATATAAAATACTATCATTCAGAATCCGCCAACAAAATTGCTACAAATATACTCATCTGCCGTAAACAGAAGAAAGGAGAATCTGCCATGAGCTCACAATCATTTCGTTTCAGCCCCGAACACCCAACAGCTCAAAATATTACACTTTTAAATACCTCTTCTTCCCGCTACGAGGGTGACTGGCCCAGTATTCCTCACTCTCATGCCTTTACAGAATTGTTCTATGTACGTGACGGTCAGGGAGATTTTCTGATCGAGGATCAGATTTTCCCAATCTCAAAGGACGATCTGGTCATCATTAATCCACATATCAATCACACTGAAATCTCCAAAGGGAGTCCTCCTCTGAGTTATTTTACTGTAGGTGTGGATGGACTATGTTTTTCCTTTAACGGTCATAAAGAGTATCGCATTTTTAACTGTCGTGAAAAGAAAACAGATTTGTTATTTTACTTTAATTCTCTGTTTCAGGAGCTGGACAGACAGTCTGAAGGATATGAAACCATCTGCAGTCATATGCTGGATATTCTGATCCTGCAGCTTCGGCGCATTACAGATTCACCATTTGAACTGATCACCGCCCAGCATCCAAGTAAAGAATGCGCTCATATTAAGCGTTATCTTGACTCCAATTACGGAGAAAATATTACTCTGGATCACCTCTCAGAACTCAGTCATCTTAATAAGTATTATCTGAGTCATGAATTTACAAAATATTATGGGATTTCTCCTATCAATTATCTGAACCGGAAACGCATCGAAGTGTGCAAGGAGCTTCTGGAAAATACTGATTACGGGATTTCAGATATTGCGCATCTCACAGGATTCTCCTCTCAGAGTTATCTCTCCCAGAGCTTTCGCAAATCCTGTGGCATGACTGCAGGAACTTACCGTAAACTTAAGAAAAAAAGAAAGGATCCTATTTAATATCATGCAATACACATTTCCAAACTACTATAAAGAATTTTCCTGCATTGCAGGAGCCTGTCCGGATACCTGCTGCGCAGGATGGCAGATCGTGATTGACGATCAGACACTGAAGAAGTACCAGCACTTTAAAGGTCCGTTCCGCAATCGCCTGCACAATGATATTGACTGGAAACAACATGTTTTCCGCCAGTATAACAGACGCTGTGCTTTTCTCAACGAAGAGAACCTGTGTGATATCTACACAGAAACAGGACCGGAAATGTTCTGCAGAACCTGCAGAAATTATCCTAGACATATTGAAGAATTTGAAGGTCTGCGTGAGATTTCCCTGTCGCTCTCCTGTCCGGAGGCAGCAAGGATTTTACTTTCCCAAAAAGAAAAGGTACACTTTATCACAAAAGAAAAAAAGACAAAAGAAGAAGTCTATGATGACTTTGATTATTTCCTGTTCACTGCACTTATGGACACCCGTGATATGCTTATAGATATCATCCAGGACAGAGCTGTACCCATGCAGAAACGTCTGTGGAAACTTCTGGCTGCTGCACATGATTTCCAGTTATGTGTAAATAAAAATGAACTCTTTAAATGGGAAGAAATGCGAAAACGACATGAAGATTCCGGATACGGAGATAGATTTTGCAGCAAAATTTACTCTCGTATAAATGCAGATAACATAGAAAACAGTTCTGCTGCATCTGCCTGCGCAAATACACCAGAACAATTATTTAAAAAAATGTGGAAAACTGTTGTTCCGGAAATGGAGGTTCTGCGCCCGAGATGGCAGGAATACTTAAAGAATTGTCTGACTCCACTGTATAATGGAAATACAGATCCGCAGTCTGACTCCGGAAATCTTTATTCCTGGCAGAAAAGTGAATTTGATTTCTCCTATCCGGACTGGCAGATTCAGGAGGAACAGCTTCTTGTTTACTGGATCTATACCTATTTCTGTGGTGCAGTTTATGATGATGAGATCTTCGCCAAGGTGAAAATGGCAGTTGTGTGCACCCTGTTCATCCATGAATTAAATGTGGGAACCTATCTGAAAAACAACCGGCAGTTTAAGCTGGATGACCAGATCCGTATCTGTTATCAGTTTTCAAGAGAACTGGAACACTCAGATCTTAACCTGAACAGATTTGAAGAATTAATGTCTGAAAAAGAGATTTTCTCCTTTGAAAATCTGCTGAAAATCTGCTGATGCAAATAAAAAATCCAGTTATTATGAGCATTAAATCAATCGGAAGGCCTCTGATGGTCTTCCGATTGATTTTAATAATTAATATTGTCCTCTCATTACTGTATTTTCAGCATATGCCAGAATTCTATCTGTTTTCATTTAGAGCGTGTTTGAAAAATCATTTCAACAATCTGTACTCTCTAATCTACGGATCATAGATACCAGATGTCCGGCACAATTTCGGATTTCTTCTTCTGTAAGTTTACCTTCTTTATATGCCTGGCGAATATTCTTATCATCATCCGGATTTCCAGGCATGATAATGTCATTGCCTGCTGCCACACATTTCCATGGAACGCTTCCATCTTCCGGAACTGTTGTGTTCCAGTCTGACATAATTGCTCCGTCAAATCCCCATTCTTTTCTGGCAACTGTCATGCACAGATCTTTGCTGTTCGCCGCATGAATACCGTTGATAAGATTATAGGAAGTCATAATAGAAACAGGATTTCCTTCTTTTACTGCAATTTCAAATCCGCGGAGATAGATTTCTCTGAGCGCACGTTCGGATACACAGGAGTCAACACCCATGCGGTTATCTTCCTGATTATTGCATGCAAAATGCTTGATTGTTACGCCACATCCTGACTTGCTCTGAACACCCCGGATCACTGCTGCTGCCAGCATCCCTGACAGATATGGATCTTCTGAATAATATTCATAATTTCTTCCACATAATGGATTTCTGTGGATATTCATACCCGGTGCAAGCCACAGATTTACATGAAATTCTTCCATTTCTTCTGCGATTGCTTTTCCAAACTCTGTCATAAGATCTGTATCCCAGGTCTGTGCCAGTGCTGTTCCTACCGGAAAAGCAGTACAGTACTGATAATAAGTATCTGCATTCTCATGATGCACACCAGGTTCCAGAATTCCATTTTCCAGTGAGCCAAGAACTCCCATTTCATAGATGCTGTCTGTCTCTTTATCTACCTCATACCACTGTCTGAGGCGGATTCCTGCCGGACCGTCTGCCATAACAAGAGACGGGATTCCATCCTCTTCCAAAGTACCGCAGGTTTCACCTGCTGATCCCGGCACTCGAATTCCTGCTGCACCAAGAGTACTGATATTCTCTGAAATCTTTCCATAAAGCAGAGGAATCAGCTCTTCTGTAGCTCTGTCTTCCAGAACAGAAACAAATCTTTTTTCTTCCTCTGTCAGATTTTCCTGATTTTTTCCGACATCTTCCGATTTTGCCGGTATCATCGCAGGTTTAAAATAATATTCCGGAACCTGCGCTGTTATCAGTTTTTCCTGTCTCTGCACAGATTTTTCTTTCAATTCTTTTGTCAGATAAATCTGTTCCAGTTCTTCCTGAAGCGGACAGATTTTATCCATCTGTTCCAGTACTGTATCATCTGAAACTACCAGAACTGCTTCCAGTTTCAGTTTGTCTGAACTGTTTCCGATCAGAATGCCATATTTGCCTTTTTCCACTATCCATGTATGTGTTTCCTCATTGAAAGAAGCCAGTTGTTTCTGTGGAATCTCAACAGTAAGTGTTTGTGTTTCTCCCGGCTTCAGAAGTCTGGTTTTTGCAAAACCTGCCAGTCTCTTATACTCTTTTTCCAGTTCTGTCTGCGGAAGCGTAACATAAATCTGTACCACTTCTTTACCAGCATATTCATTTCCTGTATTTGTAACCTGAACCTCTGCTCTGATCTTACTTTCTTCCATATTTATGCTGCAACACTTCATCTCAAACGTAGTATAAGAAAGACCAAACCCAAACGGAAACATCACCTTTTTGTCAAAGCTGTCAAAATATCTGTAACCTACATAAATACCTTCTTTGTATTTTTCCTTTTCCAGATTGCCATTCAGATACCCATACTCTTCTGAAGCCGGATAATCCTCGTATCGCCTTGCCCAGGTTGTTGTCAGTTTACCGCCCGGCACTTCTTTTCCCAGAAGTACATCAGCCAGGGCATCTCCCCCTTCCTGACCAAGCTGAGAAATATTTAAGATTCCTTTTATATTGTCTGTCTGTTCCAGAATATCTGTCAGCTCCACAGGACCACCTGCATTAAGAATAAGGATCACAGGTTTGTTCATTTCTGCAAGATAACGTAAATCTTCCTCTTCTCTCTCGCTTAAATAGTAATCTCCCTTTACTTTGCGGCGGTCTTTTCCTTCTCCTGAAATACGACTGATCACATAAATCACCACATCTGCTTCACAGATATCTTCCTCTGCCACCTTACGTCCCAGCGGCATTGCAAAAGGATTCTCTGCATAGGCATCAAAAGGATTATCTACTTTCTTAGCTTCTTCCAGAACTTTTTCTTTCCACACCTCTCTCGCCTGCTCATAGCGATTGTGATAATCGCTGATCCAGTCTTCGCTTACAATTTTTACTCCTGCTTCTTTCAGTCCCTGATAAATAGAAATATTCTTTCTGTTGTTAACATCTCCAGAACCAATTCCACCCTTTACGGTTTTCTCTGCTCCATACCCAAGAAGTGCAGCAGCTGTATCTTTCTTTAATGGAAGGATTCCTTCATTTTTCAGCAGAACAATGCCTTCTGACGCCGCTTTTTTGGCAAGCTTTCCATGCATCAGTTCTCTCTCTGACGGCTGTTCTTCTCTAGTTCCACTGTAAATCCATTTCTTCATATAATTATACTCCTGTTTTTAATATTATAATTCTCATGAAAAGAACCTCCATAGCATTCTCTCTATGGGGGTTCTTAATTCTCATTATTCTTTTACACCACCAAGTGTTACACCTGCAATAATGTATTTGGATAAAAGCAGATATACAATAATGATTGGCACGATCGCAACAGTGATCATCATGTAAATTTTACCCATATCAAAGTTCATATAATCAGCACCACGCAGAGTTGCAATCAGGATCGGCACTGTCATTTTGCTCTTTGACTGAATGATCAGGGCAGGAACGAAGTAATTGTTCCAGGATCCTACGAAAGTAAAGATTGCCTGTACTGCTACTGCCGGTTTCATGATCGGAAGTACAATACTGTTAAAGGTTCTGAATTCTCCGGAGCCATCAATTCTTGCCGCTTCCACAAGGGATAAAGGAAGGGAAGACTGAAGGTAACTGTACATAAAGTAAAAGACTGCCGGAGATGCAATGGATGGAATGATCAGCGGAAGTAAAGAGTCATACATTCCCATCTTTGTGATCAGTCGTAAAAATCCCATTGCTGTTACCTGTGTAGGCATAACAAGAATTGCCATAATAAAGGTAAAAGCTGCTTTCTTCATTTTAAAATCATAAGCATATAGACCATAAGCTGTCAAAGAAGAAAAATATGTACAAAGTGCAGCACTGCAGGAAGATACAACAACACTGTTAAGAATACCGCGGAACATCGGGAAACTTCCGTCATTTGCCACATTCTTCAGATTCTCAAGAAAATATTTTCCGGGAAGTGCTGAAAATCCTTTCTGCAGATCCGCATGGGAACGTGTTGCATTTACAATCAGAATGTAAAAGAAAAACAGACACAGGAAGGATAAAAAGATCAGCACAAGATGAACAAAAATACTGCGCACACGACCTGATGTATTTGATTTCATAGTTTATCTCCTCCTTCTTTCTTCTTTTGCTTTTTTCTTTGCAGCTTTCTTGGAACCGTCCGGGTCTGTGTCATTTGTCATCTTATATACGATCATACATAAAATACCGCTGACAATAAACAGATATACGGACAGTGCACCTGCCATACCATAGTTCTTGCTCTTTAAGTGGCTGTTCAGGAACATGATCAGAGTCATAGATGTACGGTCTGGATTTCCCTGTCCATTTGTAAGAATCTGAGGAACATCGAACATCTGAAGACCACCGATGATAGATGTGATCAGTGTATAAGCAAGGATCGGACGGATCAGTGGCAGTGTGATATAGAAAAATCTCTTGATACTGTTACAGCCATCCAGTTCAGATGCTTCAAAAATATCCATACTGATACCCATAACAGCAGCCATCAGCATAATTGTTGTATTACCAAACCACATCAGGAAGTTCATAAATCCGACCAGAGATCTGGTTCCGATTACAGAACCCAGGAAATCTATCGGATTTTTAACCCATCCCAGAGACATCAGAATAGAGTTAATCGGTCCGTTGGTAGAGAACATGGTAAAGAACAATAATGCAAATGCAGAAGCCATGATCAGGTTAGGAAGATAAATAACAACCTTGAAAAACTGCTGTCCATGGATCTTCAGACGCGCATCTGTAAACCAGCATGCCAGAACCAGTGCGATCACAATCTGCGGTACAAATCCGATTACCCACAGAATCAGTGTATTAGCACTGTATTTGAGCATATCTGACTTCAACAGACTCAGATAGTTTGCAATTCCAATAAAATTCGGTCCGATTTCTTTAATTCCTGAACGATAATATTCATAGAAACTATAACGTACAGTATCTACCAACGGAATCAAAGAAAAGATTAAAAAAGTTATAAAAAATGGAAGGATAAAGATGTATCCCCATTTTGCATAGCTGATGCTTTTCTTTTTTTTCATAGTTCAGCATTCCTTCCTTTACATATTAGTGCCAGACACACATCTCTTTCATGCGTGTCTGGCAAATACAAATGCATCTGTACAGGTTATTTACACCTGAAACTTTTTAACTGTCAATTCAAAAGCGTTTATTATTCAGCCCAGTTAACTTCCTGGATTTCCGGATAACGTTCTTTGATTGCTGTTTCAAAGTTTGATTTTGCTTTGTCATAGTCTACCTGACCCTGGAAGTAATCGCTGAAAGCGTTCTGGAGCAGTTCTACACATCCCTGGTCATAAGCAGAAAGTGGTGCGATCTTGATGTTCTCTGCAACCGGTGCGAAATATTCAAATGGATTCTGTCCGCCAAGGAAGTCAGATGCGAAAGTATCATCTGTTGCAACTTCCTGCATACCACTCTTTGTATTTGTAAAGTCAGAATAATCTTTGGAAATCTTTAATAAATTGTCCTTATTTCCTGTCAGTGCAAGAATGATATCTTTTGCATGTTCCGGATTATCTGTTCCTGTTGCTGCATGGATGTAAGAACCGCCCCAATTGTATTCCTGTGGTGGATTTGTAACAGCCCATTCTCCGTCTTCTCCATCCCAGTTTGGTTTCAATGTAAAGTCAATTCCCCATGCCGGGAAGAGGAATGCAAATACTTTGGATTCAGATCCCATAGCTTTGTTCCAGTCATCATTCCACTGACCTTTTACAGTTTTGTTCAGGTATCCTGCATCCAGCCATTCTTTGGAATCTTTGATCCAGTTCATTACCTGCTGGTCCACATTAACAGTTGTTGCACCGTCTTCTACCCATGGCTGGGAAATGCTGTTTCCATACAGTCTGAATGTATCAGCATAAGAAGCAAATGTGTAATATCCTTTTGCTTTCAGTTCTTCAGCTGTAGCTTTTGCTGTATCCCAGTCTTTCATTTTCTTGCCTACTTCTTCAGGATCGTCGGTTCCGAACACATCTTTGGCAATATCACGACGATATACAAGAAGTCCAGGGCAGCACTGCCATGTAGATCCTCTCTGTACTCCATCTGCATCAGATGCAGTTGTTTTTGTAAAGTCATACTGATCTGCAAGATCTTTGTCAGGATCAATTCCAAGATCTTTCAGAGGCATTGCCACATCCGCTGCTGCATCTGTATATTTGTATACATAATCTGTTTCTGATAAGAAGATATCTACCTTATCATCTGCTGATGCATCAGCCTGATTCATAAGAGCTTCATCAAGTTTCTGCTGATAAACACCATCCTGATTTGGATTTATGATCCAGTGAATTTCTGTTCCATCGTTTAATGTTGTTACTGTTCCGTCTTTGGATGTTTCTTTTACTTCAGGATATACTGCTTCCAGACGCTGACGGAATTCATCATTCCAGGAATAAATATTGATTACTTTTCCTTCTTCATCTGCATGTACGATTGTAGCGGTTCCGCCCATTGTACCTGCAATTACGGATGCTGTAAGTAAAACAGCTAATGCTTTCTTTTTCATTAAAAAAGCCCTCCTTTTTCTTTTTTTCTCTTTGTGAGTTTCTTGCCTCACCTGATGTATCAGATTATAGCTTAAGCTGCTTTTCGGGTATATTATAATTTCCACCAAAATGTCAGATTCATGACCTCATTGTATTCTTTTTATGCACAGACAGATTTTGTCATTTAATAAGGAAATCTTTCCTAAAATCATAATCTTTCTGTTTTTTTATTAGTATTTTTGTATAAAAAGTACCATTTTTCTATAAATCAGCCAGATGAATATTCGCAATCTGATTCATTACCTGCTCATATATTTTTCTGAAATTGTGTTATTTTATGTCATGATTCTGATACTTACTTCATGTTTCTTATTTCCGAAAGATCTCAGTTCCGATATAATTTCCATACAATATTTATGGAAGGAGAAAAATGTTGAAACATATTAAGTTTATTGATAATCATGGAAGCTTTTGTGTGAACAGACCGGAAAATACCAGTTATCTTTATTTTCCTCTTGCATCAGAAGCAGGTCTGAAAAGTTCCGTCACACCAGTGCTTGGAGGTGACAGCAAAATTGATCAGGATACCTTCCTGCTGGAACCGGTCAGTTCCGAAAATCTTCATAACAATCGTTCTTCCAGAAATTTCTGGATCGTAAAAGAAGGACACATTCCTTATTCAGTAACAGGTTCCTCTGCTCAGCAGGAAGCCGACCGTTTTACTGACAGGCAGGAAGACAGTGAACTAACCGCCGGATTCATGTGGCAGACTTTGAAAAGGACTTCCAGAGAACTTGGGCTCATCTCCACAGTTACTTCTTTTATCCCCAAAAGTGATAATGTGGAGATTATGTATGTGACAATTGAAAACCAGACAGATACTGTACAGAAATTTACTGCATATGGTGCAATTCCTGTTTACGGAAGAAGTGCAGATAACATTCGTGATCATCGAAATGTCACTTCCATGCTCCATCGTATCGAGACAACAGAACATGGAATCAACGTCTGCCCCACCATGTCATTTGACGAGCGTGGACATCAGCCAAATCATAAAATCTATTATGTAAATGGCTGTTCCGGAAAGGGAGAAAATCCGATTTCCTATTATCCGACTGTAGAAGATTTTATCGGAGAAGGTGGTACCTATACACATCCACGCACAGTATATGAAGGATATAAAGGAGTTCCCGCACACAGTCTGGCAGCAGGAAAGGAAGCAATGGGTGCTTTCTGTTTCTCATCTTTCACACTGGCTCCCGGTGAAAAAACAGACTTTATTTTATTATCAGGTATTGCCGACAGTAAAGAAGAAATTGAAAATATTTTTGAAAAATACAATACTTCCGATAAAGTAAAAAATGCACTGGAAGAAACCAGAATTTACTGGAAAAAACAGGTAAACGTTGACTTCCACACACAGGATCCTGACTTTGACAGTTATATGAAATGGGTAAGTTTCCAGCCATTCCTGCGCCGTTTATTTGGCTGTTCTTTCCTTCCTCATCATGATTACGGACGTGGTGGACGCGGATGGCGTGATCTGTGGCAGGATTGTCTTTCTCTTCTGCTGATGAATCCTCAGAATGTAGGTGCCATGATTGAAAAGAATTATGGCGGCGTACGTATTGATGGTACAAATGCTACTATTATCGGAGACGGTGACGGCAATTTTATCGCTGACAGAAACGGAATCGCACGTGTATGGATGGATCATGCACTCTGGCCGCTAATCACGACCAGTCTTTATATTAATCAGACCGGAGATATAGAGATCCTTAAGAAACAGGTTCCTTATTTTAAAGATGCACAAACCATGCGCGGCACAGAAATTGATACTCTCTGGAATGACGCATATGGAAATAAACAGCGCACCGAAGACGGTCAGGTATATACCGGAAGTGTTCTGGAGCACATTCTGATCCAGCAGCTTGCCGCTTTTTATGATGTAGGTGTTCATAATATTTACCGTCTCCGCGGAGCTGACTGGAACGATGCCCTGGATATGGCAGCAGAAAATGGTGAAAGTGTTGCCTTTACCTGTGCTTATGCGGGCAATCTCCACACTCTTGCTTCCATATTACGCCTTATGGAATCTGCAGGCGAAACCAGTATCCCGCTGTCAGAGGAAATTGAAATCCTGCTGAACGACCAGACAGATATGTTTGACAGTGTATCTGAAAAGAAAAAGATTCTTACTGAATATGCCAAAAGCTGCAGGCATAACCTGAGCGGCAGAAAGAAAAACTTCTCTCTCTCCACACTTGCTGCCAACCTGATCCAGAAATCCAACTGGCTGACAGATCATATCCGTTCACAGGAATGGATTGATGGCAAAGACAACGAAGAAGGATGGTATAACAGCTATTACGATAATCATGGAGAGGCAGTGGAAGGTTTCCACCATGAACAGGTGCGTATGATGCTCACGGGCCAGGTTTTCTCTATTATGGGAAATGTTGCCACTGATGCGCAGATCAGAAAAATCGTAAAAAGCGCAGATCATTATCTTTACAGAAAAGAAATTGGCGGTTACCGCCTGAACACAGATTTTCAGGAACTGAAGTTTGATATGGGACGTATGTTCGGTTTCGCTTATGGCGAAAAAGAAAACGGTGCTGTTTTCTCTCATATGGCAGTTATGTATGCAAATGCCTTATATCAGAGAGGCTTTGCAAAAGAAGGCTGGAAAGCATTGCGTTCTCTGTCTGATACAGCTCTCGACTTTGATACCAGCCATATTTACCCGGGAATTCCTGAATATTTCCGTTCAGACGGACGTGGCATGTATCATTATCTGACAGGTGCTGCAAGCTGGTATCTTTTTACCATGATCACAGAGGTCTTTGGTGTCCGTGGAGTTTTCGGAAACCTTTTGGTTCATCCAAAACTTCTGGCAGAACAGTTCGATGAAGCAGGAACTGCTTCTGTCTCTGTTACTTTTGCAGGAAAACAGTTCCATGTTACCTACCGAAACACAGACAGAAAAGATTATGGTTCTTATCATATCGCCGCTGCGGACTGCGACAAAACAGCAATAGAAATCGTAGAAGATTCCCATATTATGATCTCCAGAGAATTTATTAACAACCTCTCTTCTGATCTTCATGAAATTACAGTGACACTTGCCTGAAAACAATAGCTGCTCAGCCTCCATAAAAGCAGGCGACAGGCTGTTATAAATATTGTTCTAACAGAAAGGATTTACTATATGAAATACGGATATTTTGACAATGAAAACCGAGAATACGTGATTACTAATCCGGCAACACCTGCACCATGGGTAAACTATCTGGGTTCCCCGGAGTACGGTGCAATCATTTCCAATAATGCAGGGGGCTACAGTTTTGCAAAATCCGGTGCAAACGGACGTATCCTGCGCTATGTTTTTAATAACTTTGACCAGCCGGGACGTTACATTTACATTCGCGATGACAGATCATCAGACTTCTGGTCTGCATCCTGGCAGCCTGTAGGCAAAGATCTGGCTCAGTATAAGAGCGAATGCCGTCACGGAATCGGTTATACAAAAATTTCTGCCGACTACAGCGATATTCACTCAGAAGCCCTTTACTATGTTCCTCTTGGAAAAAGTTATGAAGTATGGGCATTATCTGTGACCAATCATTCTGATCACGAAAGGAACCTGACTCTCAGCGGATATGCAGAGTTTACCAACCACAGCAATTACGAACAGGATCAGGTTAATTTACAGTACTCTCTTTTTATTTCTCGTACACTGTTCGAAGGAAACAGAATTACTCAGCAGATTCATGGAAATCTTGATGCAATTCCTGAAAATGAGAATGTAGATGAGAAAAATGTGACAGAACGTTTCTTTGGACTTGCAGGTGCTGAGGTTTCTTCTTACTGTGGGGACAAAAATGAATTTCTCGGAAGTTACCATGGATATGGAAACCCTGAAGGTATTGTCTGTGGTGATCTTGGTGATAAGACAAGCTATAATGAAAACTCCTGTGGTGCTCTCTCCTGCAAAATAACTCTTAAAGCAGGTGAAACCAGAACAATTGCTTTTCTTCTTGGAATGAAACCGTCATCTGAAGCTGCTGAAGTAATCAGATGTTACGAAAATCCGGCTCCAACTGTAGCAGAAGAACTGGAAGCATTAAAAGCTGACTGGAACAGTAAGCTTGATAATCTTAAAGTCAGCACTCCAAGTCCGGAATTTGATACTATGATTAATACCTGGAACGCATACAACTGTTTTATGACTTTCATCTGGTCCCGTGCAGCTTCCTTCATTTACTGTGGACTCAGAAATGGATACGGATACAGAGATACTGTACAGGATATTCAGGGAATCATCCATCTGGCACCGGAAATGGCACTGGAAAAGATTCGTTTCATGCTGTCTGCGCAGGTAAATAACGGTGGCGGACTCCCTCTTGTCAAGTTTACTCACACACCTGGAAAAGAAGATACTCCGGATGATGCTTCTTATGTACAGGAAACCGGCCATCCGGCTTACCGTGCAGATGATGCATTATGGCTTTTCCCAACTGTATATAAATATATTTCAGAAACCGGAAACACTGCTTTTCTTGATGAAGTGATTCCTTTTGCCAACAAAGATGAAGCTACTGTATATGAACATCTGAAACGTGCGGTTGCTTTCTCTCTTAATCACCTTGGACCTCATGGAATGCCCGCCGGACTTTATGCAGACTGGAATGACTGTCTCCGTCTGGGTGCAAACGGAGAATCTTCTTTTGTTGCTTTACAGTTCTATTATGCAATGACAATCCTGAAAATCTTTGCCGAATATAAAAAAGATACAGAATATGTACAGTATCTTGAAGAAACTCAGAAAGCATTTGGCGAAAAAGTTCAGGAACTGTGCTGGGATAACGACCGCTTCGTACGTGGTTATACAGAATCAGGAGAAAGAATCGGTGAAGCTGCTGCTCCTGAAGCAAATATGTGGCTGAATCCTCAGAGCTGGGCTGTCATCAGTGGTCTTGCCAGCCCTGAACAGGGAGACGCTGCACTGAACAATGTATACGAACGTCTAAACACAAAATATGGTGCGATCCTTATGGATCCGCCTTATCATGCGCATGCTTTCGATGGTGCACTGGCAGTTATCTATAATCAGGGAACCAAAGAAAACTCCGGTATTTTCTCCCAATCCCAGGGCTGGCTGATTCTTGCTGAAGCACTCCGCGGTCATGGAGAACGTGCTTTTACCTATTTTATGGAAAATTCTCCTGCTGCGCAGAATGACTGTGCCGAAATCCGTCGTCTTGAACCATACTGCTATGGTCAGTTTACAGAGGGAAAAGCAAGCAAACACTTTGGACGCTCTCATGTTCACTGGCTGACAGGAACTGCTTCTACTGTAATGGTAGGATGTGTGGAAGGTATCCTCGGACTTCGCCCTGATCTTGAAGGACTTCGACTGTCTCCTTCTGTGCCAAAAAGCTGGAAACACTTTGAGATTGAGAAAGTTTTCCGTGGAAAACAGCTTCATATCTCTGTAGAAAATCCAGACGAAAAAGAATCTGGCTGCTGCAGTCTGGTTCTTAACGGACAGAAATTAGCAGATAATTATATCCCTGAAAACCTTCTTCAGGATAAGAACGAAGTCATATTAACTCTTTAATCCCCCGATATTACCAGATGAAAATAAGCGGCCGGCTTACAGAAAATTTATATTCCCTGTAAGCTAGAGCGTGTCTGAAAAATCATTCCCGCAATCTGCACGCCCCACTTTGCGGTATATTTTGTCCGAATTCGGTTG